>Ga0182738_1000153_pt1 | contig 108249 bp, 117 predicted proteins | sample eDN5th30CBELigMG_FD_128876 | JGI IMG/M metagenome (GOLD analysis project Ga0182738, IMG submission 128876) | Enriched Miracle-Growth compost microbial communities from Emeryville, California, USA - eDNA 5th pass 30_C BE-Lig MG (version 2)... ... | reverse complement strand
TCTGTTTTTATTAACAGTCTTGGTTTAGAAACAATTATTGACGCGCTTATAGATTATGCTGCTATTAATGATCCTACAGATTTAGACTTATTTTGCCAGTATACTGGCATACAGCTTTCTGAAAGCCAGATGCAAGCGTATAACGAGCGTTTAATGACTTTAAATGATTTTGAAAAACAAATGTTCAATGCAATAAAACATGACAACTTTCACATTATGGTTAATTCTTTAGCAGCAGGTGCTCGTGTAAATGCTCAAAACGAATTAAATAATACAGCTTTAATGTTAGCGACAGCTTACGATCGCATAGCATCATGTGCACGATGGTTACTACAAGATCTTATTATTGATGTGAATGCCCAAAATCAATTGAGTAATACTGCTTTAACTAATTCGGTAGTTCGAGGTAAACCAAACTCTATACAACTGTTATTACAACATCCTGAAATTGATGTAAATATTCAAGAAGACAATGGACAAACTGCTTTGATATTGGCTGTAACTGACAATTATTCAGAAGGTGTACGATTATTGCTACAACATAAAAAAATTAATTTGTCTATTGCAGATAATCAGGGAAAAACTGCTTTAATGTATGCGCAAGAAAGCGGTTATCAAGAGTGTGAAAAATTACTTTTAAAGCATCTTTATGATAAAGGAGTATCATTATAACAATCAGGAGTCAGTACATGAAATATTTTTTTACCCTCATCCTTATCATAACAAACTTGCATTTATCATTGCACAACTTGTATCGTGATCCTAAGTTACACTTTGATGATTGGCGCACTCCATTACATCAATTACCATCCTATTGTACATCTGAGCTTCATGCAATTTTTAAACGTATACGACTCAGTATAAAAAATAAACCACGCATATATATAGAATGCTCTGCTTTTATTAATAGCTTTGGTTTAGAAACAATCATTGACACGCTTATAAATCATGCTGCTATTAATGATCCTGCAGATTTAGATGTATTTTGCAAGTATACTGGCATACAGCTTTCTGAAGATCAAATGCAAGAGTATAAGGATCATTTAAGGACTTTAAATGTTCTTGAATCTCAGTTGGAAAAATTTGCAATGGCTGATGATGTTGACAGCGTAAAACGTTACTTAGAGAAAGGCGCTCGTGTTAACTCTCACAATAAAGCAGGTATTACTCCTTTAATGAAAGCATCAAAATATTTATGCTTAGATAGATAGTATAAGACTTTTGTTACAGTATCCTTGCATAGAAGTAAATGCCCAAGATATTGACGGTTGCACTGCTATAATTCATGCAGGAGCTGCTAGACATCCAGAATGCATAGAAGTATTACTAAAACATCCTGATATTGATACAACTATTGAAACATATTCAGGTTTTACCGTTGCAAGATTGTTGGAAAATTTAAAAAGTAAAAGGAGCAAAGAATGTTATAAATTAGTTACGCCTCGTACTTGCAATTGCATGCATGTCGTATCGAGCTGCATAAAAAGTACATATTGTACTGTTGGTTCTTACGTTATGAAGACGTTTCAGCGCTAATAATAAGTATTAATAAGTGCTTTGCCATGCATTTCGGTGAGTGCTGCTATAGCCATTGGAAATTGCATTGTAAAAAATGAACCCGAGCCTGATGCCCGGGATTCATGGAAAAGGTGTTTGGAGTTCTTTGCAAGGCCGGTCATACTGAGTGAGGATACCGAGTTAAAGTATATTTTTGGCCTTTGTAATTTTAATATATCTGATTATAAATTAAAAAATCAATAAATTTAAATTTTACAATAGAATTTTTTGGTTGAGCGATATTGAGAGATCTCTTTTGTTAAGGGTATGGTGAATCTAAACCTTGTAATATTCGTTTATTTGTACGTATGCTTTGTAGGTAATTATGGGTGGTTATCTAAAAAATATTGGGAAATAGTATGCGTATAACGAGTAATAAGCGAGTAATAGAAATTAGTCATCCAGATAAAATCTGGTTCCCGGAGTCTGGATATACCAAAGCTGCTATTGTGCAGTATTACCACGATATAGCGCCGCACATGGTACCATTTATGCAGCATCGGCCGTTAACAATGCTTCGGTACCCGGATGGTATTACCGGCGAATCATTTTACCACAAGGATATGCCTGCTTATTTCCCTGATTGGATTGACTCAGTGTCAGTTGCTAAAAAAGAGGGAGGGAAAACGCGGTATGTGGTCTGTAATAATGCTGAAACACTGGTATATATTGCAAATCAAGGGTGCATAACACCGCATCTCTGGCTGAGTACTGTACAGGCGTTACGCAAACCCGATAAACTGATTTTTGATTTAGACCCGAGTACTAACTATGATTTTGCATTAGTTAAACAGGTTGCCAAAAAATTGTATGCATTGCTCGATAGTATGAGAATTCCTGCCTATTTAATGACTACCGGGTCTCGTGGTCTGCATGTGGTTATCCCCTTGGCGCCCTATGTTCCTGAGGATTTTTCGGTTATCCGTGGCTATGCGCGTACTATAGCGCAAGAAATTGTTAATCAAATGCCCAATAAAGTTACCTTAGAAGCACGTAAAGAAAAGCGGGGTAAACGGTTATTAATTGATGTCATGCGTAATGGTTTTGGGCAAACAGCAGTGGCACCGTATGCGGTACGGGCTCGCCCACATGCGCCGGTAGCCACCCCCATAGAATGGGATGAGCTTGATAACAGCCACTTGCGTTCAGATTTATATACCATCAAAACCATTTTTAAACGACTCAAATCGGTAGGGAATATCTGGAAAAATACCGGTTTAGTTGCAAAATAACGGGTTAAAATGTTTCAGTTTGTATTATCTGATTGATTTTTATTGATGGCCGGTTATTATTAAATACTATAGATTGCATATCTATTTTTAATTGAGGTTATTCAATGAAATTATTATTAAAGCTTACCCTTATTCTTTTATGTCTTTTCTGTACTATCCGCCCTGAAATGGATATCATAAAAAACCTGCAAATAACCGTTAAAACTTTCGCGTTATCGGGGGTAATATATGCGCTTATTCCTGACGCCGTTTATTCTTTACCACCGTGGGCTCAGTGGATGGGTAAATTAGCAGTTTGTTATTTAGCGGCTCGTGCAATGGATCCAATAGCGAGTGCGCATATATTCTAAAATATGCAAAAATTGCAAATTGTATTAATTATGTTACTATTAATATAATAAAGATCACCCAATAGGAATCGGTGCCCCGGGAGAATTCTGGAGAAAATGGAGGTTATAATGATAAAAAATCTGTTCCTAGGCCTTACTTTGGGCGTTTCATTGGCTCAGGGAATGCTCCCCGAGGCAGTGCCTCTGCCTGCGCCTGTAGTATCGTATACGGATTTGGCAAATCATACTTCAGCATTTTGGCAGCCGTTTACTGCGATAAAACATGAGCAGCGGCTTCTTTTGCTGTATCAATTGGGTGCTTTAACTCATGAGAATACCACACAATTCATCATTACCGATGTGCCGGCCTTACAGGCAGGTACGAGTACGGCTCTCAGGGTCACAATAACCTTTACCCAGTATCGACTCGAAATTCGGTTATTTGATGCTGCAGGTAATGAGTGTTTAGAAGGGAGTACCGAACTCGATTCAAGATGGGCTTCTCTAGATACGCTGAATACCAACAGTAAAAATGAACAGCGCCGGCTTGTTTCGGGTAATACGGTCATGGCCGTATGGGAGCATATCTGTGTATTATGTGGTTTTGATGCAGCAGAAATTTGTGATGGATCAGTCTGTAATGGATTTGATTTACGCGTTCTTTTGCCGTATGTATCCGGCCACTCCTGGTATGGTAAATTTGGTTATTTTCCTAAAAAATTATTGTTATGCGAATATAAACAAAAGCTTACATTTTTGGCACAGCGTTCTTGCTCTAGCATTCTTGTAGATTTTGCTGATAATGCGCTCGTTTCTATTCTTTTGCGTCTTAGTTTAGGGGCATGTCAATTGCCTGAAAATGCACCGTTGGGAGCATTGGTAAAAAAATTATATCACGGCATGCGAGCAGGCGATAGTCACTCTGGCGTATTGTTGCGCTGCGTGTATACCCATTTTTTATCAAATTATTCTTGCTCTAATAGTTTGCTGAGTCGGTATATAACAGGCGAACAGCAAAAGGTATATGCGCAAAAGCTATCTAAATATTTTGATTAAAAAAAGAGAGGTTATATGAATATTTTTTTTAAATGGTTATTAATAAGTTTAAGTTGTGCAATTGCGAATATTAATGCTATACATTATCCAAATCTTATTGCAAAAACAGAGTTTTTCCGTGATGTTATGCAACAAGAAAATGTTTGTCAGCGGCTGAAAATGTTAGCGCAGTATGGTAAATACGACAGATCTCGTTCTATGATTCGTATTGACAATGTGCCTTTAATAAATGGTACTGTCGGATATGTTACTTTAGCATTACAGCTTTGTGGTGAGAGGTATGATATTCGATTATATGATTCAGCAAAGAGTGAATGTTTTTCGGGATATATTTGGCTTACGCAATCTCATAAATCAGTTTTAAAAATGCTCTGTGCTACACCGCAAACAATAGCAATAGGGGATGGTTCAGACGATGATGAGCAAGATATTAAACGATTAATATCAGGCACGGTTGCTATGCATATTTGGGATGCTATGTGTGATATTTGTGCAGTCGGCCGCGTGAAGCTTACGGATTGTGCTCGGTATGACACCATTAAATTACGCGTATTATTGCCCTATATATATGGCTGCTCCTGGTATGGTAAATGGGGATATGCTGTTGTCGCTAACGAAGCAGAATATAAAGAAGCAATTAATTTTTTGAGAGAGCGCACATATAGTGACCTTTTGCATGATTTTGCAGATAATACAGAAATATTCACCGCGCTTACTGCATGTTTGGCTTATTCGGGTAGCAATGCTACAGAATCACTCGGTACTGTTTTAACCGCTTTTTTTACAAAATATCGCAGGGTTCCCGAAGATGAACGCGCTTCTTTGCAAACGCTATTAGAGTGTGTATATACTCATTGCTTAATTGCGTATAAAACTGCGCGAGAGTCAAAGGACGGTAATACACGTATTACTCACTATCAAATTATATTGGACAGTTTTCAGAAGTTTGCAAAGATATACGCTCGTACTTAGGCTTCTAAGTTAATTGTTTTAAAAAGATCTGCAAAAATACGGCTCAATGCATGGCGTACCGATATGTGGTGAGGTACATCTACCGGAAGATCCTGTGCATAATACCAACAATCTTTATATTTAATAGCAATTTTATAGGAGGGGCCTCGGCCTGCTTGTATGCACAAAAGAGCAAGGTCAAAGCTTAGATCTCCCACTGTTAAAGTTCCCGTATGGGTTTGCTTTCGAAGGTGAGCATCAATGAATACCGGATCTTTTACGGTGCTCAGGGTATACGATATTGTTTGAGAAAAATGTGGATCACGCCAGGTTGCTTGGTACGTAGGTGCTTTTGTTAAACTGGATCCTGCATAGATATTTGCATACACGACAAAAGCTATTACGATCGATACTACTTTCATGTTCTACCTACTTTTTTAATTCGCGAACTTTGAATATTAATAATGCTATTGCTGCAGGGGTCATGCCCTGAATAAGAGCTGCTTGCGCAATAGTTGCCGGTTTAAATTTAGCAAGTTTTTGTTGTAATTCAATAGACAGCCCCGGAATTGTTTTAAAATTAAGAGAATCAGGAATAAATAATTCTCGATATTGCTGGGCTTTTTCTATTTCACGTGTTTCGCGCTGTAAATAAGGACCATACAATAATTCTGCATGTACCCCAATAACGACACGTTCTGATATCGATTCGTTGGCTATAGCTCGAATTTGGGCCTTAACAGTATCTGTTTCTCCGTTGGCGAGTAGTTGTGGAATGCCCGAATTTTTAAGAGCTCGTATTCTGTGCGTTAATTCTTGGACCAAAGAGGCTTCTTTTTGAATGGCATCAAAGCGTTCTTGAGAAATAAGGCCAAGCTCGTGGGCTTTAGGCCCTAAGCGAGTAAAGACGTTGTCCTGGCGTAAAATGAGCCGGCGCTCAGCACGTGAGGTAAACATACGGTAAGGTTCATCAACGCCCATACTTACCAAATCGTCAATCATAATCCCAATATAGCCTTCGGTACGGTCCATGATATAGGGTGGTAAGTTATGCGCCATTAAATGGGCATTAATACCCGCAATAACCCCTTGACCTGCGGCTTCTTCATAGCCTGTTGTGCCGTTAATTTGCCCAGCTAAAAAAAGGCCAGCAACGGTCTTAACTTCAAGTGTATGTTTAAGTTGATTAGGAGCAACATAGTCATATTCAATAGCATAACCTGGGCGTGCAATAATGGCATTCTCGAAGCCGGGAATAGTTCTAATAAATTTTTCTTGTACATGTAAGGGCATAGACGTAGACAATCCATTAGGATACATCTCATCAAGCGAAGCACTTTCGGGCTCTACAAAAACGTGATGCGAATCCTTTCCTGCAAAGCGAGAAATTTTATCTTCGATGGAAGGGCAATAGCGGGGTGGTGTGCCCTTAATATGCCCGGTGAAAATGGGTGATTCAGTAAAATGGCTACGTAAGGTATCATGCGTTTCTTGAGTAGTTCGAGTAATATGGCAATCTATTTTATGCGTAACACGGTGCGGCTCAAATTCAAAAAGATGCTCAAGATCATCAGAGCCTTGTCTTTCCATAACCGAAAAATTTAAGCTCGATCGTACCAACCGGGGCGGTGTCCCTGTTTTAAGGCGCCCCATCTGTAATTGTAATTTTTTTAAAGAATCAGAAAGAGTAGTGGCCGCTTCTTCGTTTTGGCGACCCGCAGTATGTGATTTTTGCCCTACATGCACTAAGCCGTTTAAAAATGTACCGGTGGTTACTACGACTGCATTTGCTGTGTACGTTGCGCCGGATCTGGTTTGTATGCCGGTAACTCGAGAACCTTCAAATACCAGTTCATTTACCATATCTGCTACAATAGTTAAATTTTTGGTATTCAAGAGTACTTCTTGGCTCAGTTTGCTATACGCGATTTTATCAATTTGTAGGCGTAATCCTTGTACAGCAGGGCCTTTGCAGGTATTAAGCATACGGGCCTGTAAGTACGTTTTAGTGCATAATTGGGGCATAAGGCCGCCAAGAGCGCTAATTTCGAATACTATGTGCCCTTTGCCAATACCACCGACTGCAGGATTGCAAGGCATCCATCCGATTTTATCAATCGAAAGGGTAATAAGAAGAGTTTTTGACCCCATACGCGCTGCGGCATATGCTGCTTCTATGCCAGCATGGCCTGCACCAATAACAATGACATCAAAGCGATTTTGTGTGTTCATAATCTAAAAAATAAAAACTGTACTAATATCGAAATACTAGTACAGTATATTACAAATTGCTTAAAAGAGCTATCTTTATAACCTCCAGATCCCCTATTAAGAATTCGAGTAAAAAATAGTAGAAATGCTATTCAGCGTTAAGAAGTGTATTGATATATTTTTTACGCTCTTCTGGCGTGTATTTTTGTTTGGTTAAACTATTCATAAAACGTTGCTCAAGGGCAACAGCGTTTTGTAGGAGATTTTTAATAGTATTTTGGATAGCAGCAGGCATTTTTTTGGCATTTGCCAAAAGACGCATACCTACCTTTTTAGGATTTTTTTCTTCTTTAAGACCAGTAATCACTTTTGCTGCATCTTTGTATTCTGTGTGGGTAAGAAGATCGCCCATTATTACAGAAAAGTCTTCCCAATGCATTTCGGGATTTTGAGTAGCTATTTGTTTATGGAATAAGGCTATTGCCACTTCAACATTTTTAGGATTTGCGGCAACTTGTTTAAAAAATATACAACCGCTTAATAACGCAATGCTCAATGGAAGAGCTGCTTTTTTTATTATCTTCATACATTCTTTCGCTTTGGTTAAAGGTTTTTTATGTATGTCTTAAATTCTTTGGTGCTTTTCCCTTGAAGAAGGGTACTATAGTGAGGTTGAGATAAATAAATGATACTTATCATAACACTTACTAGTTTAAACTAGTGATCAGATTTGTCAAAACTGGGGGTAATGCGCTGAATTTATCGATGTTTTGAGCGTTGTGTGAGTTGCATTTCTAAAAATAGCGATCTAATGGGCTTAGTCATATTTTCGATATGCTGATCACGCGCAGCTTTTTGCCTTATTTTTAACCGAATATATCCTTGCTGAAGTAGTTTTTGTTAGAGTTTCGGGTATGATTTATTCAGTGAGGCTACCGATGTGCGAGAATTGCCCTTCAACTCGCTGCGCTCGTTTCCTCTGGCGCCAAGGATATGGCGGATAGGTAAGGGTGACTGAGGAAGGGGATAAAAGGTAATAAAGGTAATATATATGTATCATAGTGCGCTCTATCTTCAGCAATTTATTAGTTCTGCTAATGTTATCCATTATGTGAGCTTTCGCTCTATTGCGGCGTTATTAACCGCGCTATTCTTGTCATTTATGTTGGGGACTTGGTTTATTAACGCGGCTCGACGGGTATTTCGGTCAAAGTCGCGAGAATACACGCCCGAAACACATCGGGCAAAAGATGATATGCCGACAATGGGGGGGCTTTTTATTTTGGGCATTGTGGTGCTTTCTACCATTACGTGGGCAAATTGGGCAAAACCCGAAACAGGAGTTTTTTTGCTCTGTTTAGTAGGATTCGGAGCGATCGGCTTTTGGGATGATTGGTCAAAAATTATGTATCGCAAAGGTATTGCTGAAAAAATTAAATTTAGAGCGCAGCTTTGTGTGGCCTTTATAGTGAGTTGTGCGTGGTATTTTTTGTGCCATCCAGTAACCGTGATATGTTTGCCTTTCGTAAAGCAATATGCCCCTGATCTGGGTATTTTTATTATACCCTGGGCTATGTTTTTGCTTGTTGCCACCAGTAATGCGGTCAACTTAACTGATGGCCTCGATGGACTTGCTATCGGTTCGTTAATCACCAATTTTTTGACGTTTTCGCTTCTTGCGTATATAGCAGGGCATATTGAATTTGCAAATTATCTACATATTCCCTTTGCAGGCACCGCGGAGCTTACTGTTGTTGGCGCCGCATTGGTAGGCGCTTCCCTGGGGTTTTTATGGTACAATACATACCCTGCTCAAATATTTATGGGAGACGTGGGATCATTGGCCCTCGGTTCGGGGCTTGCCTTAATGGCGCTTATGACTCGGCAGGAGTTATTGCTCGCTATTACCGGCGGATTGTTTATGATAGAAACCTTATCAGTGATCATCCAAGTATTTTCGTATAAACGCTGGAAAAAGCGAATATTTAAAATGGCACCATTGCATCATCATTTTGAATTATTAGGGTGGCAAGAATCTAAAATTACTATGCGTTTCGGTATAATTACCTTAATTTTATGTCTGATCGCTCTGTTAACCCTTAAAATCAGATAGCTAAAATTTCCCATTGTACTACTCAGGTGTTAATTATTTAAACCATTGCTTTAATTGTTGCTTCTGTTACGCTCAATATAATCATTCAATATAGAGTTCTTTGGGGGTTGTTGTGGTTATATATTCTGGGCGGACACTGCTTTTTGCCAGCATTTTTTTTTCTATAGTTTCTCTCGGCGCTGCAGATCCTACTATTAGTTACGATCAACTTATTAATAAACATTCTGAGTTATGGAAACGATTTAATCATAAATCGCCCCAAGAGATTATTGCGGTGTTCTTTGGTACTGCTAAAAAAGTAGGTGATATTCTTATTACCGATGTACCCGGGTTAAAAAAAGGTGAAAAAACAAATCTTTTAGTCACTATGAACGTAGAAAATAAGCTGTGGCACGTTTCTATGTGTGATGCGAATAAAAATAGTGTTATTGAAGGGAATTTGCTTCCAGAAGATAACAATTCGTATGCCTATCTTGGGTTATTGCGAAGTACTCCCCAAGAAGGGTCAGGCGTTTTAGGAATTTCTGGAAAAAAACGGCTTATTTCGGGAACAACGGCCTTATGTTTATGGGATCGTTTTTGGGAGCTTTGGGGTATTAAGAAAGGGTTATTAACCGATGCTTCTATGGTAGACGGTTTTTATTTGCGGATATTATTGCCGTACGTGTATGGCTGTTCTTGGTATGGTGGGTTTGGCTATTTGCCGTGTAATATTGCGTACGAGAGGTATACAGAAGCGGTTGCTTTTTTAGCCAATAGAACCGTTAAAGTACTTCGTGAAGATTGCAAAAATATATCTCATGCTCAGAAAATTCTTGACCAAGCTCTTACTTGCACTGGCTTAAATGAATGGTATACCGTCGGATATGTGGTGAGCGTATTGTATACCTCATGGCGGTATGGAAGGGCGGATGCCACTAAGCCCTTACTAACGCCTAAAGAACGTGTTGTGTATAAAAAAACGTTACATGCTCTTTATAAGACATTTCTTGCTGAGTACCCTGTAGATAATCAGGCCGTACTTGATGCTCAATCTCTCGTAAATTGGCACGCTACTTTAGAAAAAGTAGCCTAATCTTTTTCTGCAAATAATTGCATTTTGTAATAATTGTGATATGATTATAAGTGTAATTATTACAAAAAAGTTTGTTAAGGGGAAATGGAGGTTTCTCAATGAAGCTATGGGGGATTATAGCTGTTGTATGCTGCACGCTTCCTCTTGTGGGGATGCAAGCAGATGCGAGTACAGAGAGTCCTGCTCTGTCGATGATTTCGTATACCGACATTATAAACTCAACGTCTCCTCTGTGGCGAAGCGCAAAAAGCTATTCTTTTCATAATTGTGTGCGATTACTGCAAGCAGGAGTTACCAGTGTAGATGTTGCTACGGTGCTTATAACTGATGTGCCCGGTATAGATGGACGCAGAATAACAGCTACTCTGCAAATGATCAATAAAGAATTATCGTACGATGTGCGTATTTTAGACGAAGATAACCAGCTGATATGTATGGGACAATGGGATGCCAATGAAGCAAGGCTTTGCGAATTATATGGAACATCTAAAGTACGAGGTACAACAACATTGTATCTCTGGGATGCCTTATGGATGCTTTGTGGTATTAAAAAGGGCACATTAGAAGATGCATCAGAGTATGGGGGCCTTAGATTACGCTATGTATTACCGTATGTAGATGGATGTTCTTGGTTTCATAAGCATGGATACTATTCAACGCGTTTTGATGCTGTAACATATGCCGCTGCTATAGTTGCATTAACGACTCGTCCATGTAGTGCAGTAAAAGCACGTTGCGCTCCAAATATACAATCTATTATACAGGATGCTATGGATTTATTGCACTTAGGTAGTACAGTAACTATCGGCGAATTGATAAAAAAATTGTATACCTATTGTCGTTTCGATTCTACTGCTTCTGATATACATCGTGGTTGGTTATTGAAGATTTATAAGGCTGTGCTAAAAAATAAATCATTTGACGCTATTACCACTCAGATGTATCACCTATTAAAACATCCTGATTTAGAAAAATTAAATAGCACGCTTTCTAGGCAATAATTAATAAAAAAATGGAGAATCTCATGGCTTACAAAAAATATATTATTTTATTCTTTCTATTTTTTTATGGTTTTACTGCGCCATTAACAGCTATGGAAACAGAACCATGTGTAGCTGGTTCGGCTATACGTGCTGGTGGTACATGAAGTTTGATTATATTCAAGATTGTATTACTCCAGAGGTCTACGCCGCTGCTGTAAAAGCGGTGTCCCAGCATCTATTAGGATATTTTATTGATAAATATGAAACTAATGATACAGCGGTATATGCCAAACTTACTGCAGGATTGAGAGTGAAACTCCCGAAATTTGTGTCTTTAGGCGAATATATCAAAATCTTGAAAAGAGAAATAAATTTTTATAAGAGTTGTAGCAATTTTCTAGAGTGCCCAGATATACCTAATATTTACCTTTTCTATAGCTAATTGATCTAACATATAGCGTATGCATTCAATTATGTTTTCTGGTGGAGAATGTATATATTTTATGGTACAATCAATCTCCATGATGCAGGTAAGAAGACAATTACAATAGTTTCCGAGTATTGCAACATGCTGAGGAATAGGATGCGTTGTTCCTTGAGCATGAAGTCTTTGGCACGTTGTTTTTAACTGCTCGTGGACTCTTGTCAAATGAGATACAAGGGCAAGCTTATTATGCTTCCGATATATATTAATCAGCAGTTTTAGCAAAGATTTAATTTGTAGCCCTTTTTTATTCAGAAATCCATAGGATACATTGATTTGTTGTAATGCCAATTGTTGTGAGTGATACAATTGAGCATGTACCGGTATAAAGAATAATAACGCTGCGATTATTATATATTTCATATTAAACTTTTGGTTTTACTGTTATAAATACTACTGATCCGATTCCTAAAATCATAAAAAAAAGCGCAAGTGGAACCCAACCAAAGAGCAGGCAATTACGAATAATACCGCCAAATAAAAGAACGCAACTGCCTAAGCTCAATAGCGGTATAAGTATGCTCTCTTTTGCACGATACGCAATCACCAATAAGGCAATAGTGCTTAACGTATAACTAATGGTTATGCCGCATGATGATATTTGTTGTAATGGTATTTGGTTGCCTTGCGCAAAAAAAGTATATATTACTACAAGTGCGCCTTCTGCAAGTACACACGCCAAAGGAATTTTATGCTTATTTAAACGGGTAAAAATATGTTTAAAAGGGATGTGGCTTTCTATAGCAAGTGCATATAAGTTCCATGCATTGCTATACAAAACTCCATACGCAGCGCCCAATGCAGAGGAAGCAATACCAATATGCAGCACGTTTTTAAGGAATATTGCAGATGCATGGTTAGGGAATAGTGTATTAATTAATGTGGGAAATGCTTCCAAATAGCTCGATAATTGACCAAGTTGTGTGCCTAATGCACCAAAGAAAACAAGTTGATATAACACTACCAGTCCCACGCCAATTGAATAGGCAATAAGTACAGCGCGCGGGCCATTTTTTTCGGGATTTTTTATAGATCTACTGAGTGAGCATGTTGCCTCGAATCCCGTGAATGCATAGAGCACAAAAGGTATGCTTGAGGGAATGCCCGACCAGATAAATTGGTTGTGGGTAAAAGAGCCGCCGGTAAATAGATAAACACCGCTTATTAATGCAAAAATTATGGGAATTAATTTTAATCCCATAAAAGAAAATTGTATCGATCTCCCAATGCGTAAATTAAGAGTATTCAAAAGAATAAATAAAATGATAATCCCATAATCAATACCTAATGTCGGAATCGCGGCTAGACGAGGGAATATGGTTTGTATGAGTGACGAAAAAACATGAATACCCAGTGCGCACGATGACAATTTAGCAATAAAATAACACCAACTGGTGATAAAACCCCATTGGGTATTAATTGCTTTACCAAAATCATAAAACGTACCACCTTTAAAGTGTTTGAGTAGCTGCGCCATCGCAAAAATAAGGGGAAGTAATAATATACCCACCAACGCGTATACGGCTGCTCCTAACGCACCTGCATTGTGGCTAACGAGTACGGTATTAATAAAGATACCAGTACCGAGCATAATATTAATATTAATGAGTATTGCGGATGTGAGCGATAAAGTGGGAGTCATTGACATACAAAGCCTATTTAATGGTTAATTTTCTTTTCAGTATACTTACTCATATTCTATACTTCAACTTCTTGCGCGCTTTGCGTATACAATATAGAGAGCAATAGATCCTGCTACTGCCGCATTAAGGCTTTCGGTATTGCCCGGCATAGGTAACGTAGCTTTTGCATCGCATTGCGCTTGCCATGGGTGAGGTAAACCATTTGCTTCATTGCCCACTACTAATAAACTGTTATGAGTGTCGAGGCTCTCAAGTGATTGCCCATTAGTTACCGTAAGTGCTATTAATGTACAGGTATTTTTTTGTTGTAATAATTCGTGCCACGTTAATTGGTATACTGCTGTATGTGCTATGGTGCCTGCGGATGATTGAATTACTTTGGGACTCCAAGGATCTACGCCTTCTACAATAACAATGGTAGAAAAATTTAACGCTACAGCAGTACGAATTAATGTGCCCATGTTGCCAGGGTCCTGTATTTGAGCAAGTACTATTCCCTGAGCAAGGGGCTTTGAAGGGTTTTGCGGTATCTGGAATATGCCCACTACGCCGCTGGGCGTAGTGGCGGTGCTTATTTTTTTCATTACTGCTGGTGATACGATAATAATCTTATCAGATAGCGTAGGATAATTAGTGATAGAATGTGTTTCTTCAGTTACACAGAGTATTTCTAGTTCTAAAGGGGATGTTAGGAAGGTTTTTACGGCCCGTTCACCCTCAACTATGCACAAATTATGCGCCTTGCGGCCTTCTTTGGTGTGCAAGCTGACAATTTTTTTAATAAGCGGATTGGTAAGTGCAGTAATGATTTTCATATTATCAAAGGTCGTGTATTTTTGTGTTTTCGTCAACTCTATTTATTAAAGGGGGCCTTGGCCCCCTTTAAATTGTAATATCTATACATTAGTTAGTTGCTATCGTCGTCATCTTTATCTTCATCTGCATCAGCACTATCTTCATCGGCATCAGCGCTATCTTCGCTGTCTTCTGGCTCAGCTTGTGTATCATCTGCAGCAGATGCATCAGCATCTTGCGCTCCCGATTCATCAGTTGCTTGGCTTGCATCTTCTGCTGGTTGCTCACCAGTTACAGAGGATTTAACCTCTTCTGCTGATTGGCGTGCTTGCTCAATGGCTACGTTAGCTGCAGAAACTGTCGCTATTGTTGTTGCAGTAATACCGGCTATGCCACCCATATCATGATATCCAGCTTTAAGGCGATCAAGCAAGCTTACTGTTTGTGGATTTGATGCCCTTGTAGTAGTAGAAGGTATCATCGGTTTTTGTCTTGCAGCTCTCGGTGTTTTTGGATTTTGTATCGTACGAGGTGCTCTTTGTGTACGGGCAGTAGTTCTTGCTCTGGTACCGGTGGTACGGGGAGTAGCAGTTCTTGTTGCAGGTCTACGAGCTGGTGATGCGTTTGGTCTAGGTTTTGGAGCAGTCCGTTTTGCTATTGTTGTCGATTTTCTTTGATTAGTTGATTTTCTACGGTTAGCTGTTGAATAACCATAGCGTGGAAATAGTGGTGTTGTAACAACAAGGGCTGCTAATGCTAACAATAATTTATTCTTCATAGTATCCTCTTTTGTTATTGATTATGCGTTGCGGTCGCAGCCAAATAAGTTGCAACGTTCGCAGCTTCCTCTAAATGGATGCCATCTTCCTTCACACGTACGGCAACGAGGTGCGCATCGTGCACAACGGCGGCAGCTTGATTGTTCTTGCACTTCATCATTATAATGTGCATATACAGCTACCGGTGTTACTGTTGCAATCAATGCGATTGCTAATAATAAACGTTTCATACTACTCTCCTTATCTTTATTTATTGTTGATTTTGGCAACGTTCTGTCATTTTTTCTGTAGCAGCAGCTATTGCTTCTTCTATTTCATCATCCGATTTTCTATTCTTTTTTGCATTTTGCATGCTGGTACGCATAGCTTGTTGTTTTTGTTCTACGCATAAATCAACGGGATCTTGTACCTGAGCCTTAATTGCTGGCGCTACTTGTTGATTTTGGCAACGTTCTGTCATTTTTTCTGTAGCAGCAGCTATTGCTTCTTCTATTTCATCATTAGATTTTCTATTCTTTTTTGCATTTTGCATGCTGGTACGCATAGCTTGTTGTTTTTGTTCTACGCATAAATCAACGGGATCTTGTACATCGCCCGCTGCAGCATCATCTTCTTCAATCATAGCATTTTCTTCTGATGTCTCATCGCTTTCTAATGCTTCCAGTTCAGCTTCGTCAGCAGCAGTATGCGAGGATTCATCTTCTATTTTTTCGATTTCTTGTTGCGTGGCAGCAATCTGTTTAGCTATTTTTTCTTCTGCAGCCTTAATTGCTGGCGTAGCTTTTTTAGCAACGCTCCGTGTTTGTTTGCCTAACGCTAAAACTCGTCCTTGGCTTGAGTTTTCGCACACTTTTTTTAATGCCGCAGGAATGTCTTTATTTGCACATTTACAACCATTATCGCCCCCAAATCCTAAAAAGCCACCTGAGTTAGTGTGCTGATAGGTTAACAATACTGCCTTATCATAGAGAGGGTTATCATTCTTGATTTTTGTTACGGTTACCCCATTCCAACCTGCAGCTGTCGTGGGAACGGCTTTAAGGTACGCGCCGTTTTTTTTAAGAAGCCCCTTTTCACCTTTACGGTTCAAAATGCTTGACCCTGAGGTTAATGTACAGGTAATAGTTTCCGCGCTTATTTGGACTGCAAATAAGCTGAATACAGCTAGAGCTAATAATTTTTGTATTTTCATTAGGATTCTCCTTTTTTATTTAATTATACTTCTACCTCATATAATAATAACAATTTGTAATTAATCCAGTCAACAAAAAAACTGTTATTAGTAAGAGGGCCTGCATATTATGCAGGCCCTTATCGTAACGCATACTTTTTAGAATGATTCTTCTTCAGATTCGTCCGTTGCATCTGATTCAAAAGTTTCTTCATCTCCTGATTCTTCTTGGAACTGTTCAGCTGGTTTTGCTACTTTAAATTGGGTCATACCAGCAAGATACTTAGAAACACGGTCTCTATTTGCTGTTCCATGTCCTTTAAGATTACAGATTTTTTGCATGTATTCCGGTGCGTTTTTGCAATTACATGGGCTGAAAACGCCTACCGAATTTTGCTTGTATTGTAAATAACCGACGTCTTTAACTTTATATTGTTTACCCGTTGCATCTATAAAGTAATTTGCTTTAGTGCCTGCCTTTTTCACGAGTACGATGTTTCCTTTTGCGTTCGTTGCGACTACAGCAGGAACTGGGCTAAATATAGCACCTTTTGTTATAACGCAATATCCGGTTGCTTCAACTGCGGATGCGCCAAGCAATGCTACAATTGCAAGCATTAATTTATTTATCTTCATACAATTCTCCCTTTGATTATTGTAGTTATTTAGTTTACTACTCTTATTCTAGCAATAATAGCGAGTGAATTGCAATAAATTATTTCTAATTTGAAATTTTTATAAAAATAAAAACCAGTAATGTTCGCGCAGGGGCGACTGGCGGGTCATCGGGGTTTTTCTCTGAATAGGGGAAAAGAGGTGTGACGAGTAATTTTATAAAAATGTATTGATTATTGTATATAAAAAATGATATATTTCATAATAGAAATAATAATGAAAACCATTGAAAAGGGGTACAGATTTATGAAGAATATTAATAAAATAATAACAAGCGCTGTAATAGCGATAGTCTTGTTCGTGGCACAATCTGTTACTGCAGTAGTCACCAAGGGTGTTACAAGTGCAGTGAAAACAGCATCTACGAGTTCCACGTTAGCGGCGCAAAAACAGGCGCTAGAAGCGAAAAAGGCGCAGCTTGCGGCTCAAAAAAAGAGCTTAGACGCGCACCTTACCTTAAGCATTAAGAATAAGCGTGCAGAAATCGCGAGTTTACAAAGACAATTTACTTCATTACGTGCGTCGCTGAACAAATTACAAACAGCGGTAGCAGGACAGCGGCAAAAAGCAGCTACTCTCCGTAAAGACATTGCAACAAAGCAACAAACCTTAAAAACGCTTACTGCAAAAATTGCCAAGAATCAGACTGAGGTGACCGCAAAAGAATCTGATATTACAAAACGTGAGCAGGCGATCTCTGCAAAAGAAGCAGCGCTTGAAACACGTGAGGCAGCGTTAGAAGCGCGTGAATCAGCAATTACTCAAAAAGAGGAAGACGAAGCAAAAGATCTTGCTTCGGAAGAAGCGGATCTTGCAAAAGAAGAAGCAGAAATGCAAGACGAAGAAAAAGAAATAACTGAAAAAGACGGTGCTATGGATGCAGCGACGCAACAGCAGCTAAAAGCTGATGAAGCGGCAATAGCAGCTGAAGTTGCTGCAGTTAACCAAGAAGTAAAAGCTGCGGCAGCAGATGACACCGCTGTTACACAAGATGAACAAGCAGTAACGGCTGAAGAAACAGCAATTACTTCACATGATGAAGGCGACATTACTGCAGAAGAAGCTCCTATAACAACTGAAGAACAAGCGGTAACAGAAGAAGAGACTGAAGTTGGTTCTGATATGACAGCAGAATCGGCAGACGAAGCAGCATTGCAAACAGCAGAACAACAAGAAAGTGATGCGCAATCAGATTCAGCAGCAGATGCAGCAGCAAGTGAAGTTGCATCAGATTTAGCAAGTGCTGAAAAAGATGCTGACGCTGATGCAGCGGCTGATGACTCAGCAGAATAAACTCAGATAATTAAAAAGTGGTAGACAAGTATTACCTTGTCTACCACTTTCACTTTAAATTTCATCGTTTAAGATTGCCGTACGATAATTGCGCATTAATTGCATCATAAATGCCAGGTTATGGATAGATGCTAGAGTGAATGCTATCGGCTCATGTGCTTTAAATAAATGATGTATGTATGCACGCGTGTATGTTGTACATGTAGAGCACGTACACGTTTCGTCAAGAGGGATAAGCTGATCTTTGTAGATCGTTTGCATAATCTTGAGATTACCGTTAGACGTAAATAATAACCCGTGCCGTGCGCATTTAGTAGGATGCGAACTATCAAACGTATCAATACCTAATGGAATTGCTTGTTCTAACGACGGCAAATCGCCAATACCTAATAAGTGATTAGGTGTATCAGCGGGTAATTGTGGCATTAAATGCGTAAGCATTTCAATCATTTCATCCCTACTTTTACCTAAACTACCGCCAATAGCAAAGCCATCAAAAGGCAATGTTGTAAGCGTTTTACAGCTTAAGCTGCGTAATTCTTTATTAATACCGCCGTGGATTACTGCGTACATTGCTTGCTTATTAGGGTTTTTTAGATGTTCTTGCAATGATCGTTCTTCCCAGCGATGAGTACGGTTGAGTGATTTTTTTAACGCATCAGGTGATAAATGATAGGGGGGTAACTCATCAAGAGGGATAATAATATCGGCACCGAGTGCTTTTTGTACGTGCACCGATGACTCAGGTGTGAGCATAATTTGCGCGCCATCCCTATAAGATCGAAACAATACACCTTCTTCGGTAATTTTTAAAACAGAACCTTCTTGTTTTTTAGTCCCTTTGCTTTTTAACTCAGCATGTACACCCCCGTATGCTAAACTAAATACTTGGAATCCACCAGAATCGGTGATAAGTGGCTTTGTGCGTTGCATAAAGGTGTGTAAACCACCAGCCTGTTGCACTATCTCAGGTCCTGGATGCAACAGTAAGTGATACGTATTACAGAACAGTAAGTCGATATCTAATTGATTTGCGGCGATGCTGTCCACCGCTTTAAGAGCGCCATTGGTAGCGACAGGTACAAAATTAGGCGTTTCGATAATGCCGTGTGGCGTGTGAATGCGGCCGACACGTGCACGTGATTTTTTTGATTGATGTAGTAATTCGAAGTAAAAATAATTTTTCATAGATCGCTTGAGGAACTTATATATCGTCTAACGAGTGCAATAGTAGGCACAGCAGTAATAATCACTATCATTTTAAGTATATAGCTAATAGTAATAATGTCACGCAGGGCTGCAGAAGTTGTGATTATGGTGCCATAAAGTCCGAGCAAGCTAAAGAATATGGTATCTAACAACTGGGTAAAGCTGAGCGAAATAAAATTACGGAATGCAAATTGAGTGCCCTGATATCGATTTTTTAATCGGGCATATAGGTGATAATCGATCCATTGCACAAAAAGATACGTAATAAGTGATGCGCCAATAATGCGTGGTAGAGGGGTTAATAACGCACAAAAATGCTCATGCGTTGTGTCCAGCGCATGAGGAGTGTATAACAAATGCAATTGAGACAGTGCCGTATAAAAGAGTGCTGCGCAAAAACTCAAAAAAATAGTGCTCCGTGCGGTGTGCTTGCCCCAATATTCTTGTAAAAGATTAAGCCCTAAGGATGCGCCGATGGCAAGGGTATCCGATGCGGTTGCGCAAAACCCAAAAAGCGCTATTTGTTTGGTGACAAACAAATTAACAAGCACTGCTTGGAGGCAGATAAGCGCGATCAGCGCGTGCTTGCCGGTGCGTAATGCAAACAGAGTACTGCTGCAAACAAAAAGTATCGAAATAAAAAAAATAAGTTCGTTAGTCATGCTACTAGTATACCTATTTTATCCTTTTGTGTATGCTGTCTGGTTTTGGAAGATAATCTCAATCTTTTGTCCTTTGCGTGGTCCAGTGGTGGGTGTCAGCGTATAATAGGTGACATTTGTTTTTGGGTCAGTAACATTCTGGCCAATGGGTAATCTGAGCGGTTGTTTACCAATTTTAAGTTCTGTTGGTATTAAACCGGTTAAATCGAGGTTATTTGGGTGTCCACCAGCATCAGAAACCTTTTGGGTAATCGGTCCTGCGGATGCAGTTGCTGCCATTGTGCCATTACAGCAATTACTCCCTGTTAAGCATGCACAGTTTTGTGCAACCACTTCCAAAATCGATGCTTCTTGTATAACTTTGTCACCGCTAGAATTAAAATTACTTTGTTTAATGATAGGAGGGTGATAGGTTGCTTTTGCATGATTTAAACAACTTTTTTGTGCAGATCCTACAAAGCAATTTTGTAAAAAGAAAGCAAAAGCCGTTGCTTCTTGGGTTGTTTGAGCTGATAATTGCGTTGCGATAAAAAGTATAAGCATGGTGTGCTTTTTCATACGATGCTCCTTATAATGATTCTAAATAAATTTGCCCATTTTGATGGGTAATATTAAATTGATTTGCTTCTCGGTTAAATGCTTGGTTAACAATAGGAGCATATCCGACATGCGTTAAACTTCTAAAAATTTCCCCAAACGTATAAATTTTTTGTAAAAAAAGCTCTTGTTCCATAAGCTCTGGTGTTGAACCTGCTTGAGGTGCAGAATTTAATGAGGGCGCCATAGCAGTAACCACAATAAGGTCAAACGGATGAGGTACATCAAATTCTGGCTTAAGGGTATGTGGTGGTATAAGCAATTGCAGGTTGCTTGGATCTTGGCTGGTAATTGTGTGGTTGTCGATATCAGCAATTACGCCGCCAACAGTGGCCTGGCCGGTCGCAATAGGAATGAATTGAATATGGACATAATAATCTGACTTATTATTAAATGCTTTACCAATTTTTTCGTTAACCGTGTATTTCGCAATATTAAACGCGTGTACAAGTGTCGCCATACAACATATTACGATAATGAGCAGTGCGTATTGTATTTGTTTCATTATTATCTCCCCTAAAACTCTTTCTTTTTATATTAATTATAATGTATATTTGAATTAATACTCAATGGTTTGTTTAACACGGTTTAGTATAGGACCATCATGAAAAAAATTATTTTGATCGCCGCTATCACGATTGCATCGCTCTTAAATGGGTATCATTTTAAATTTAAAGAAGAATCAGAAGCACAAATCGAGGCACAGAGCGCTCCGGTATCGTCTAGTGCTGTTGCGCAAAAAGCGCAAAATATACAGCAAGAAACGGGGCCCATTGCGGTTAAACAAAGCATTACCAAAGCCGGTATTACCGAAAAAGCAGGTCAGGTTTTGGTTGCAACCCAAAATATAGTATGCGCAGAAGGGGATAATACTTGTAACGCAGGCCAAACGGTGACTCAAAAAGCGGGCCCTATTACCGAAGAAGCTATTAGGGATCGTAATTACGCCTCATATATTCCTTTTTTCCAGCGTATTGGTGGCGGTGAGTGGACGCAGGTAGGGTTTATTGCCAACAAAACAACGCCGGCAGAAAAATTGGGAAATAAGGGGGTTATCGAGATCAATGTATTTCCGAATGGTAAAGCGGGGATTATACGCGGCACCACAGCAGTAATACTCGATTTCTCCAAATAATTATATTTTCTATTTGAATTAAAATTTATTGACTTTTTATCCGTATTTTTGGCATACTCATTAGTAGGATTACAGGCAAATAAAAAGGAGAAAGTATGAAAAGAATAATGATAGGCGCAATTATGCTTCTTGGAGCATATCAATCAGCTGCAGCTGATATTATAAGTGGCGGAATAAATTATTTACGCTATAAAGATGCTGGTGTTGCAAAACCAGATACATCTAACCAAGATCCGAATTATTACAAAAACTATGCAAATCAAATAAGCAGCCAGTATGGTGCAAGCAAATATATACCAGCAGGTTATTGATTTTATAATCTATCTATAAATAATACGTTTTTAACCCCTGGGGAAACTCAGGGGTTTTTTATGTCCCTCGGAGGTGGATGGTCATTTTCCATAAAGTGTTCACCTTGACCTTTCGACTTCGCTCAAAGACCAACCTGTCCGTCGTAGCTTTATGCCAAGGCTGGAAGCTTAGCCTTCTCCTTCGATATGATTCTACGGGATCACTTCGGATGAGCGGCCAATATTTTAACTGAGCGATGACAGAAAAAGGGGAGCACTAAATGTACTCCCCTTTTGTAATAGGTTTCTGTTAAAGCTTATTTAAGGTCTAATCCGCCTAACACCCAACCTTCTTTATAGGTTTTCCAACCATCTGTGTAGAAAGACATTAATGGTGTGCCTGCGGCGTTGTAGAATATTATTCCACCAATACCTTGCACTTTGCGTAAATCATTCGCTGTTTTTGGTTGCGCGCCCGCTTGTTGCGCAGCAAATTGAGCCATTGCTGAGAATGCATCTTTAACACCATTTGGTCCAGCGCTTAATTTGATTGGGGTACTGACTGCTAATGCATGTTTTTCGATTACTGTTGGATATGTGCAGGGAGCACCACCTTTAGGGCTTGATAACTTGCTTGCAACTGATACTTCAGCACCAGGATGTGCCGCAATTACTGATAAACCTGTGTTTGTCCGCTGTGTTGGATCATTAAGACCATTTACCGTATATAATACACTATAACTACCGTTTGCATTTTTTTCATAAAAATTCATGCTGCCGTTTACAGGGCAGATTGAACCACTTGGATTTGTGCGAGTATCAGCAGACCATACTGTAAGGTTTTCGGGGCTTCCCAAGAAGCTTACTTTGGTAACGGAGGCAATAAGCACATAATTATCAGCGCCTGCTCTATGTAACTCACCAGCTACCGCAGGGGCCATTACGCCACCTCTATTTTGGTACCATAATGCTCGATCTGCAGCATCTTTATATGGTGTAGGTTTTGGGTTAAATTTTGGTAAGGCTCCGATTAAAGGCGCTGCAATAAGCGCTCCGAGAGCCATGAGCTGTATTTTATTCATATAATCCCTTTCTTTATTTTTTATCAAATTTAATTTTGGTTACCGCTGTTTTCGCTTTGAGAAGCAGAATCGGCTCCTGAGAACGTGATAGGAGCAGTTTTGCCACCTTTACCAGTGCCAGCATGGACAGTACTATCCATTCTACCGCCCATCGCGCCAGTTCCAATAGTTTGAGAACCGCCAGTCTGCGTAATATCTATGTTTCCATAATTACCACCGTTAATAGCAACAATCGAAACTACAGCGGTAAGAACCTGAGTTTCGGTATTAGTTTCGGTATTATTTTGTATATTACTCGTAGTCAATAAGTCTCTACCTGCAGCTGTAGCGGTCTTATTTTGCTGAATTTCATGTTTCGAGGGATTACTTGCGTTCATTATATGCACGCCCAGCGCTACTGACAGGGTTGTTATGATGCGTAAAATCTGTTTCATATTATCCTTCCTTTTTTGATTACACTGATTTATTACTGTTATTTTAAGTGTACATAAAAAATATTACAAAAAGCAATAGTTATTATCTGCCCACGGTGCCTATGGTTTCTGATTGGCTACCGGCAGTTTGGACGATATTCACATCACCGTAATTGCCTCCATTAATAGCAACAATCGAAATAACTGCAGTGAGTACTTGTGTTTCGGTAGCAACTTCAGTGTTATTTTGTATATTATTCGCTGTTAATAAATCTCTCCCGATTGCAGATGCTTGTTTATTGGCAGTAATAGTAGTAGTTGGTGCATGCGGCGCGCTCGCGTATAAGTAATTAATGGTGCAGAGTAGAATAACTATTTTTTTCATTCAATATCCTTTATTTTGGCGCATAACCGGGTTTATATTTACGAGGAGGACATTTTAACGTATTACGTGAATCATCCCAATAGAGGAAATCTGCTGTATTACAGCATTCTTTGCGCGCATCTTCGGTAATGTCTTTTCTCTTAGAGTCTAGGATAGGGATTTGTAGAACAGTCCCTTTTGCCGCTAAAATTTTGCAATAATCATTTGCCTTAGTATATGGTGTAGGGTCTTCGTATTTACAACCAAGTTGCGTAAATGCTTTATCATTTAATAATAATAATGGTGTATTGCAGCAGATTTTATTATTCAATGCCGTGCGATATTTATTAGGCATGTCAGCGTTTGGATCCGCAATAATATCAGCAGCAAGATTACCGCAATTAGAAAATGCTTGATAGGTGAGACAGGTAACTGGGAGCGGTGCTTGTGCGGGGGTATTATTTTGCGGATAAAATATTTGTTCAGCGCATGCTTGTGCAAGGTTTACGCAATGGGGATCATAAGTGTGCGATAGGGTATAAATATTACTGGTTAAAATATGTGCAAAGGTAGTATCACTCACGGTAACATCAACGCATCCACCCGGCGCGCAAGAGGGTGGTAGCTGCAGTGTTGGTGGAGTGCCCGATGCTGCAATGGTAAAGGCTATCATCGGGTCAGTACACGCTTTTTGTACATTAATGCACGAATAATCGTAATGCGCATTAATGGTGCTTGATTGGAGTATTGAGTATAATGCCGGGTCATTTTCTTTGATATTAACACAGGTGCCGGTGGGTAAAAAATCGCTTAATTCTGAGAAGGTATACGAACAAAGGAAGTCATGATTATATTGCGTATTACGAGTAATATAATCGAGACTACAACAGATTTTGCGATCTGATGGATTGAGGCCGCCATAAATAAATGCTGCCTTATTATGGGTAGCTTCAGCCGATGAGATAATACTGCGGCATTTTAATATATAGGCTTGTTTTAATATTTCAGCAGTCGTAGGCGCTGGTTTGCCACAACTAAAATATTTCTTTAATGAATCTTCTGAAATGTTGGTATTTTTTTTGATATCCGGAATAAGTTGACAGCATCGTTTTCGGTATTCGCTATTCATGGTAACAATTTCGGCTTCCAAATATTCAGGCGTATTTTTTTCAGTGGTTTGTAATACTTTAGCTTTGTTTGCACATTCTGTTTGCATAAGTGCGCGACATAAATGAGGGTAGGGCATTTTTGGATCGTCAAATAATGGATCTTTGCATGCATTAAATACGTTTGCGCAATGGATATCATAGGTGGTTGTTTTGCTATGGGATAATGCATGGGCAAATAAAGGATCTTTTATTGCAAGATCAACACAACCGCCAAGGGCACAGGTATTAGTAGTGGTAGTTACTACAGGGTCGATGCATGCTTGTGGCATATTAACGCAATTATAATTATAGTTATTCAAACTATTTTGCAGCAAACTATATAAATAAGGATCGTCGTGCTCAATATTTGCGCAGGTAGATGATGCAAGCAAGGTGGTGAGTGGTACTTGTAAGGGTGTTAGAGTATTACATTGTAAGATATCATCATACGTGTTTTTATCAACTTGCGAGCTTTTTGGCAGTGTTGCATTTATTGTGGTGTATAAGGGACAACACATATGGCGATGTGCTTCTGATATACCTTCGAGCACCGCTTGATAAAATTGGGGAGCATATTTTTTAGTGCTCAAGGCGCTCGGTATTATTTTTCTACAAATCGGTATTGCGTATTCTTCGCATAATTTTGGAAGTGGGCCATCTTTAAGAATAGGGTCAATACATGCAATTGCCAAATTGGTGCAATGAGGGTCATAGGTGCTATAGGTGCTGTTGGCTAATTTAGCAGCAAATGCAGCGTCTTGCGCCGCTACGTCAACGCAGGCGGTATATCCTAAGATACAGTATGTTGGCGTTAGAATAGGGTCATTTGAACACGAGCATGTTTTTATTGCACTCAATGTAGCCGGAGTTGCACAGGTATAGGTTGTCTGATTGCTTGTGCACGTGTAGGTATATACAGTGGGAGTATATATGGAATTAGCACAAGTACAGAGATACGCGCTGGTAGTGAGCACCGGGTCGGTGCATGCTTGCTGCACATCAACACAAGTATAGGTATACGTATTATCACTTCCTTGTAATACGCTATAGAGATACGGGTCATTGAGAATAACATTTGCACAGGTAGATGAAGAAATCATAGTGGCTTTATAGGTATCTTTTACAGTAGATGCAGCAGCTTCGTTGCATCCTAAATAATATTCATACGATGTTTGGCTCAGAATGTTGTCAGCGGTGAGTGTTTGCCGAACATCAGCATATAAAGAACAGCACATATCTTTTGTTTTTTGCGACATGGATGGCTTGTAATACTGAGCATCTGCTGGAGGTATATTTTTAATGGCATCACGAACTGAAAATGCTGTTTTTTTACACGTTTCTATGTCGCCTTGGTCTTTGTAACTGGTATCAGGTTTTTGACCACACCCGAGCGCTTTATTATAATCTTCAACAGTCATTGTTTCGCCTACGGGCAACGTCTTCGTTGCAGCTTCTGCTCGGGGACAACATTTTTCCTGGGTAGATTGTGACGTTGTCGGTTTATAATAGTGTGCTGCAGAAGCCGGTAAATTTTTTAAAGTTGTGTGGAGCGTATAAGCCGTTTGTTGGCATTCTTTTACTACTGCTTGTTCTTTATAATCAGTCGTTTGTTGAGCATCGTTGCATCCCAATGCCTTTTGATATTCTTCTTCGGTCATTGTATTATTTTGTGGCATAGTTTGAGTAGCGATGCCTGCCAAAGGGCAACAAGTAGTCTTTGTTTTTTCTGAAGTTGAGGGTTTATAATATTGCGCAGTAGAAGCGGGCATATTCTTTATAACATTATGCATAGCAATAGCAGTTTGTTGGCACATCGGTATGTCTGTTGGGCCAGCAAAACATATATGCTGTGCTAAAACAAAGCATACAAAAATAATAACTTTTTTCATGATGTCCCTTTGACGCTCCCCCTAGAGCAAATACTAAATTTGGTTCCCTTTGTGCATCAGTCTACTTTTTTGAGCGCTAAAAAACAATAGTTTGAATAGTAGGGAGTGAGTATGATATATACCAGATGGATACTTAATCATTGTGCTGGTAAAAGAAATAGATAAAGGAGCTGTATAATGCAAAAGCAATGGTCTTTGTTATTGTTTTCATCTATTGTCTATGCGCTGCCTTTTGTTTCGAGTATCCAATATTGGCCGGTGGTTTTTTTGTTCCCAGTCCCGTTATTTTTTTGCTTGTTAACACAGCGTTGTGGTTTTAAAGCAGGCTTGCTGTGGGGCAGTGCTTCAGTAGGCTTACATTTAGCAGGTGTTTTTTATTCTATAATGCATATGGCGCAGGGTTCTTTAATGCATAAAATAGTACCTTGGGTTGGTGGTACGCTCTATTTTGGGGTGTATATCGGGATTTGGTTTTGGCTTACCACGTATATTATAAGCAAAATAAAACGCTATATACCGTATATATGGCTGGCATCTATTTGGTTACTTTTTGTGTCTTTTGATTATGGTTGCTTATCGGTTTTTAATCGGGTAGAAGGGCTATTCTTATTAAATCCGTTATTGCCTCTCGCAGAATGTGTACCGTTATTGCGTCTTATGGCATATATAACAAAGCCGGGGTTGCTTTTACTTTTTTTTGTTATACCGTGGGCAGGCGTGCTGGGGTATCTTACCAAGAAGTGGCGCTGGTATTGTATGAGCGCTATAGGCATTATAGTGTGGGTCGGGACGTGCTTCTTGCCGGCTCGCTTTACTGAAGTGCCGCCATGGCTTTCACATATCGGCTTTATTACAGAATCGTTCTATGAAGTGAGCGGTAATCAACTCGAGAACGCACCCTTGTTAGGAGTCGCTGTTAAAGAGCGGGTTACACGATTATTAAAAAAACAACCACAGGTAGAGTTGATAGTATTACCCGAATCCTCGCTGGTAGAGTGTCCGTTAGCTGAATGCGAAAAGGCACTCGCTTATTGGACGCACGAAAAATTAGGCAAAAAAGTAACTTTGGTAGTGGGGGCCTTTCGGCGCGATCACAAGGGATTACATAATGCCCTCCATGTAATTCGTGATGGGCATATTGTGGATGTTTTTGAAAAGCGGCATGCTATGCTTTTAACGGAGCATATCGCTCCCTGGTGGGATTTTGGGTTTTTACATGATTTGTACTTTAAGGATTGGGGATTATTAACAGTTTCTACCAACGAACGTAAACCATTACCGTTACTGCCAGAGCAATCGTTTGTGCCGTATATCTGCTCTGAGCTCTTTTTTAACCCATTTCCCGATGATACCTATCGAGAGCCTATTCTTGTTGTATGCAACGATATCTGGGTTAAAGCCCCCTATATTCGACGGCTTATGGTGCTTGAATCGCGTCTTAAGGCAGTCCAATGGCAGCGATTTATACTCTACGTTTCCTTTTTTTATGCAGCGTATATGACTCCTTCGTAAATAAAACTATTGTTTATTATTTCAATTTGTATTATTATTAAAATAAAAAGATAAATCGTAAGAATAAGGGGTAGATATGAAAATAATAAGATATTTATTAGTTGCTCTGAGTATAACAAGTGCGACTCTGAATGCAGAAACATTAGTAGCTGCTGTTCATGGTTTATTAAAGGACGTTGCGTTATTAAAAGAACAGGTTGCTGCGTTAGCAGAACAAACAGGAGCAACAATGCCTACGGCAAAACCAGCTGCTGGTGGTCCTATCAATGCGACTGTAAGCCAAACACAGGCGCTTACTGGTTCAGAAAGTGGATCGGTTGTTGGTGGGGGGAGTATGGGTAGCCAGGGTACCACTCAAACAACCGGTGCGCAAGCAGAGACTGTTACTATCTAAGTAATTAACTAAAGGGCCGAAAGATTCCCGGCCCTTTAGTTTAGAGAATTTTTAATTTTTTTAATTCTTGTCGTACTTTTTTGTAATTACCATTGTGAAGATGAATAGTTTTGAAGTTACACGCTTGTGCAGTCGCAATATTTGCTTCTTGGTCATCAATAAAAATGCAGGTTTCGGGGTCTAGTGTATGTTCTTTAATAAGATGCTCAAAAATTTCTTTATCGGGCTTCATCAGTCCGCAAGATCCAGACAATATAATATTTTCGGCTGCAAAGAATTTCATAAGCTTTTTGCCTTCTTTTGATTGCGCAAAAAGATCAAATGCTGTTTTTTCCCAGTTGCCCAAAATTATCATTTTATATTTTTGTTTACCGTGCGCATCCTTTTTATTGGCGCACTCTTCTACTATTTTTAAGGCGCGCTGAATAACGCTCGTGTGTTTTGCAAGCAAGCGTGGATCAATCACCGTTTCAATAGCTTTTTCGATGATACGTTTTTCTCGTGGACTATCAAATCCAATTTCGATATCCCAATCGTGGATATGTTGTTTTGCTTTGGTATAAATTTCTTCGGGAGTTTGTTTGCCTCTAAACCAATCAACCATTAAGGTAGGCATTGGTTTACCAGTGTCGTCAAGATAAGGGTTAGCGCCTGTTTGTTTCCCGCTGCCTTTTTCGAGTATTTGGCCAATAAGCATGCGTAATTCATCAACGCCTTTACCCCCAAAGAAGGTAGAAAATAAACAATCTCCTAATCCAATTTCGGAAGCAAGTCCGATTTTGCTCGTTTCTATAAGCGTAAAACTTAAATCCCATATAATGGTGGTAATCTCTTTTGGTGCTATTACCTCTTTACTTGTTATTACCGGTGTATCTGAGGTAATAGTTATAGGGGGTATAAGAGCGGGCAATGGTTTTTTGGTAGGTTCACTGGGTATTTCTACTAAGGGTGCCATGGCTAGCGCTGGTATAGGTTCTTTGGTAAAAAGTGAAAACGAAAAACCATGGACGCTTGTCAAGGTTCCAAAAAGAGTAATAGCTAATAATATTTTCTTCATAATTATAGTGCGTGTAATTCTTTTAATTCTTTTTCTAATTTTTTATAATCACCATTTTGCAGGTGGAGCGCGCATAATCCACAGGCACGTGCAGCAAGCACGTTTTCTTCTTGATCATCGATAAAGATGCATTCTGCTGGATTGAGGTTATACTTTTCAATAAAATAGGTAAAGATTGATGCATGCGGCTTAACCAATCCACAATCTCCCGAAACGGTTATTTTACTCCGTGGTATATATTTAAATAGTTTCATATTTTTTTTATTTGCATAGAGTGCTTCGAATGATTCTCGTTCCCAGTTAGAGAGTATATACTGGGCAGAGCCACGAAGAGAACACTTTTTTACCAAGTTGAGCGCAGAACCAATAACACTCGTATGTTTAGCAACAATAGTTGGTGAAAACACTGTACGCATAACCCCTTTGAGCATATTTTTTTCTGCTTTATTACGGAATTTTTTTTGTGCATTCCAAGCATCAATATACTGATCGGTTAATGCTAAGATTTGATCAGAGGTTAATTTATTAGTAAGCCAATGATCTGCCATAATCAACGGAAGAACGGTACCATTTTCATCGCGTACCCACGATGCAGGGTCATTCATTTGTTGGCATCCACTGCCCTGTAAAAGAATGGCATTCATGGTATTGCGTAGGTATTTTTGAGAACCGGCTCCATTAAAAAAAGCACTAATAGATGTTCCCCAGCCAATTTCTCCAACTATGCCGAATTTATTAGTATCAACAAGGGTAAACCCTAAGTCCCATACAACCACTTTTGCATGTGCACAGAGGGTGATTAATACCCATACCAGTGCGGTGTATTTTTTAAACATAATAGTTTCCTTTATAAAATTCGTAAGGCACGCAGTTGGCGTTCTAATTTTTTGTAATTGCCTCGTTCTAGTAACAGTGCATGCATACCACACGCACGCGCTTGTAAAACATTTTCTTCTTGATCATCAATAAATAAACATTCGTCTGCAGTAAGATTATTTTTAGTGAGTAGGTATTCAAAAATAGACCTATGTGGTTTTACGAGTCCACAGCTACCTGAGCTAATAACATGCTCGGGTAAGAATGCAGCAAAGAGCGTTCTATTTTGCGGTGTTTGGTAAATTTTTTCAAATGATTCTTTTTGCCAATTCGATAAAATATATTGAGTATATTTTGCCGTGCATTTTTGTACGAGGCGCGATGCTTTTTTGATAGGGCGCGTATTGCGAGCGATACTTTCTGCTGCAAACATAACGCGCATAATTTTTTTAATACTCTCGTTTTCAAATGCGGTAGTTTTTATTGGCGTTTTGAATGCCCAATTATCTACATACGTATCAATACGGTTTAAAATTTCTGTGTCAGTGAGCTTGGAAGCAAGCCATTGGTCAACAATAAAAGCAGGGAGAATAATACCTTTTTCATCACGTACATATTCCTGGCCGGCAAGAAGATTAATAGACTGATGGCCTTCTTGATCGATAAGAATATCATAGATACGCTGGCGTATAGAGAGCGGCGTAAAACCTTTACAAAGCATGCCGATAAAGCGAAATATCCCTATCTCTCTCATAAGGCCCCCCGTGCGTATGGTAGTAAGTGTTAAAGCCGAATCCCAGATAATGTGCTTAATAGGCGGAATTGTCTCATTCTGGTGAGTCATTCAATAATCCTCCATTAATTATTGCAAATAGAAATAATATATAAATAATGGTATTATTTATTACTCTATAATCTCTGTATAGTTTATCATTATTGCACATTTTGGCAATGGGAGGGATCCCTGGGCTACTTGAAATGCTCGGCGATACTTATGGTAATTTAATGAGCCAATGATTGTATAGGGGCGCTCTGTATACTCTGGATAGCAGCATCAATATCGCAGACTAATTGTGCATAATCACCGTTGCGTAGATGAATAGCGATCCAGCCGCATTCGCGAGCTGCGGTAATATTACGCAATTGATCGTCAATAAAAATAATGTGTGCACTGTAGAGATGGTGTTGTTGTTCAAAATACTTAAAAATACTATGATGCGGTTTTGCTAATTTGCACATGCCAGATACCGTTCTATTCTGTACCGGTATGTAGCTAAAAAGCTCTCTATTACGAGAGTTATTGAGCATGACATTAAAGGCTTCTTCTTCAAAATTAGATAATATATATTGTGGTATACCCCGTGATGAAAATTCTTTAACAAGAGTAAGTGCTTCGGAGGTGCACACCGTATTTTTCCCTAATACTTTGGCTGATAATGCAGTAGTAAGTGTTTGATGAACAAGGGATCTTTGAAGCGAAGATACCGGAGTGGTTGGCTGCCAATGCTCTACCGCACGGGTTACATGCTCAAGAATTTCGTTATTAGGCATATGAGAACACAGCCAGGTCTCTGCCATAAAAGCCGGTAGTATCGTACCATACTCGTCGTCGACAGGGTACTTGCCAAAAACAGCTTCAGATTGGTGGCCTGCATATTGGTGCAGTGCTTCGTACATCCATGCACGCATTTTTGTTGGAGTAACACCCGCCCATGCGGTTTTAAGAATATACCGTATGCCCAAATCGTTAAAAACTAAGCTTGTTTTGTTAACAGAAGCAAGCACATTGCCCACATCCCAAACAATAACATAGTGAGGAGCAGTATCCTGGGAATACGCTAAAAAAGATAGTAATAATAATTGAAGGGTAAAAAGGCGTATTTTAAGCATACTAATTCTCTAACTATATTTATTTAGTTGTCTATTTTTTAGCATAGCAAACAGGGGTTTTTTGGCAATCTGTACCGGCTAAGAGATAGTTGATATACTGAGAGTATGGATATTTATCAAATACATATTATGGATCATTATCGTAATCCCCGGAATAAAGGCGTTTGCTCAAACGCTACCTTTACCTCTGATGTGGTAAACCCTTCGTGTGGTGATGCGGTGACTATTAGTGGCATTATAGACAATGGCATTATCACTCGCCTGTGCTTTGAGGGACACGGCTGTGTAATTAGCCAGGCTGCTGCATCGATGCTTACTGAAAAAGTGCACGGGAAGCTGGTACAAGAAGCCCTCGCATTACAATCAAGTGATATGCTACAGTTGGTTGGTATCATGTTAGGACCTACGCGAGCACGTTGTGCACTATTGGCGCTTGAGGCATTACATAAAGGAATTGTGCATAATGCTTGATCGATCTAAAGTAGCACGTGAATTTGCATCGCGCGGCGATGAACTATTTATCGATTATTCGAATGAGCTTGCTATTGCTCGTATGTATTGGCAAAAAATCCTTGCAGATCCCGTGCTGCAACAAAAAATCCCTTTTGTGCAGTCAGTAGGCATATTGCCGACGTGGCAAGATGCATTAGATGCTACCTCTGCTATTGACCCCATACACACCTATCATGTACTTGCTGTTGATGGATCACAAATTTATCCTGATCGACATCAAGGAGTCTCTTGTTATCTGGTTAACACGGGGAGTGCCTATTGCAAGTATGCTGCAACGGGGATAGCGCAATTTAATTCAGAGCCACGTATTGCATCAGGGATAACTGAAGCAGGAGAAATTACACCTGATATTGTTGATTGTATTCGTACGGAACTTGAGCTCCGTGATAGCCTTATCAAAAGCCGAGAATATCGGACTGATGCTCTTGAGCAGTATATGGTTATGATGGATGGTTCACTTATTTTTTGGCATTTAGATTCAAAAGATGACGTTACTAAAAATCGCTTCTTAACGAGTTACTTAACTATTTTTCAGCAATTATATACTGAGCGTATCTTGCATGCCGGTGTTATTAGCTTGCCCAAAAGTAAAGAGCTTGTGCATATTATTGCTGCAGCGGTTAAAGTGCTGGGCAAAGAAGATACCTTTACGCATTGTGTTGACACAGATATTGCTCTTTTTTTTCTTGTAGCGGGGCAGAGAACAGGAGTATTTAAAAATAATTCACCTATCGTAAGTTTTTATCAAGAAATGGTGCAACCGTATTTTTTTTATATGCATACAGGATATGAGATTGTGCGCTGCGAAATTCCTGCATGGATTGCGCGCGAGCACGCGCTTGTAGATACGGTAGCGCGTATAGTATTAGACCAAACCAAAAAAGGTTATGGCTATCCGGTGTGTCTTGCTGAAGCGCATGAGCAAGCAGTCGTTAAAGGTGCTGACAGAGAATTCTTTTATCTTATGCTCCAAAAGATGGCGCTAGCGCGTAATCAGCGTTACGCGTTTTCGCAAAAAAGTATGAAAAAACGTATGATAAGCGTCTAGGTCCTGTTGCTTCATACACTGTTATTTTGTAGCAATAATTGCGGTAGCCTACCCGGCCATGGCATAGGGGATTGGTTGCAATCCCCTTACGAATCCCCACAACCAAAGGGAGACCTTTGGAAACCTTCTACCGCTTATAACTTAGCCCCATCGGTTTTTTACAAAACCTAAAGGCTGCGTGATAAGCTGATTCGATTTTTTATTTTGTAAGAGTTTGCGCATTAAGAACCGTGTATGCGGAGGCTCAGGGTGAGCGGAGCAATTTAATATTCATTATACTTTTTTGGCGAGCCTTTGCATTTATCCACCGGATATTTGGCTTTAGTAAGTTCTAATTTTTTAGTAAAGGTTGTTGCAAGGTCAATCTTATTTTCCCACGCAAATAATAATACCCACATAAAAATATCAGCAAGCTCTTGCTCAATGTCTTCTCTTTTTTGTTCGAGTATTTGATACGATTCTTGGGTGGTGCACCACAAGAAAAAATCCATGAGCTCGCCTGCTTCGGACATCAACCCCATACTGGCATTTTTGGGGGAATGGAATTGTTGCCAATCACGTTCTTTTACAAATTGCTCTGATAAGTTTTTGAGCTGTTGTAATGTGGTATTTTTATCATTCATGAATTTATCCTTAACCCGCTCACCTTGAGCGCTGCGTTTACTACTGAGCTAGACGAAGTATCAAAGTGAGCCGATTTACCCTAAAAACTTTTTAAAGAATCCTGCAATAGTACCATTCCCTTCAGTTTTTGTACCAATAAGCTCGGAATATTCTTTGAGTTTTTGTTGTGCTTCAGATGATAATTTTTTAGGAATATCGCATGCAATAGTTACCACTAAGTCACCGCGACCTTTGCCGCGTACTTTATGAAACCCTTTACCGGCAATATGTATTTTTTCACCGATTGGGCAACCTTGTGGGATTTTTAACAGCTCTTTAGATTGATCAATATTCTCGATTTCCATTTGGCAGCCAAATACTAATTGTGGATAGGTTACTTTAATCGTGCATTCGATATTATCGTCAGAGCGTCTAAAATGCTTATGCGGCATTATATGCACTACTAAAATAAGATCTCCAGCAGGACCACCATAGACCCCTGCATCGCCTTTACCAGCGACGCGTAAGTGAGCTTCGTCATAAATACCTTTTGGTATAGAAATAGAAAGGGTATCATATTTTTGGATACGTGATTGCCCTTTGCAGGTCGAGCACGGAGACTCAATAATAAATCCTTCACCAGAGCAGGCAGAGCATGCTTGGGAAAATGCAAAAAAACCTTGTTGGTATTGTACCTGTCCTGCGCCATGGCACACTGTACAGGTTTTAAAGGAGGTCCCTTCTTTAGTACCTTTACTGCGACACGTTTCACATGAAACAAAATGATAATAGGTAATATCTTTTTTTACCCCATTAAATGCGTCTTCGAGAGTAATCGTTACTTCTTTAGCTAAATCTTGTCCTTGGCGTGCGGTAGGCCCTGTTTTTTTAGTACGACGTTTTTGTTGCTGCCCGCCGCCAAAAAAATCGCCAAAAATATCACCAAATTGGCTAAAAATATCATCCATATTGCCCTGTTGGCCCCCAAAGCCCCCCATATTAGGACCAGCATGGCCAAACTGGTCATACTGTGCGCGCTTATCTTTATCTGAAAGCACTTCATATGCTTCAGCAGCTTCTTTAAATTTATTTTCCGCTTCTTTATTATCAGGGTTACGATCGGGGTGGTATTTAAGTGCTAATTTGCGATATGCTGCTTTAATCTCATCTTGGGTAGCTGTTTTTGAAACACCAAGCACTTCATAAAAATCTTTTTTTGCCATAGGTTTAATTTTAGGTAAGAAGGGTTATTTCCATTATTTTTACTTATAGTGTATCAAACCGTCTCATATTCGGCAATGTTTGGAAGTTATCTCCAGGCTCTATTAAAGCAAAAAACTTCTTGTTTTTTAAGAAATAATTATTGTACGGTGGCAATGTCGAACACACCACATTGCACTGCAGGAGCTGGTATGAAATATCATGTTTTTTGGGGGATTAATCTTATAGTCGTTGGCACTATCACACCATCGTGGTTTGGCGCAGCGCAAGTAGTCGCGAATTGTATTGTTCCCGCCTATGCGATAAAAAAATCATTTGATAAAGAAACAGCGATGCCTCCTGCAACCCCAACGGCGGCGGCACACCATTGTCCGGTGACCGTTGGAGGGAATGCAAAAGCATTTATTGGTTGTACCGTGAATGGGGCAATGCATTTGGATGGGGCAGGTAATACGCATACGGTCGCTGAAGATCCTGCACTTGCAGCAGTGAATCAGGTGTTAGGGAAAAAAGAAGAGCCGGGCTTTATAAGCAAATATTTAACCGCAGGCATGGCTCGTATACGTAATACGGGTATGTGGGTAAGCAATCACCAATTAATTACCACTGGTATGGGGATAGCGGCCCTCTATGTCTATTCTTGGATGCGGGTAGCCCATTTTCAGCGGTATATTACGAGTTCGAATGGCTGGGGCTCGTGGCATACTGATTGCAATTGGGAAACCTTATCTGCGCGTGAGCAGGCGCAATTGCGCGAAGAGCTATTAGTTGAAGTGCGTAATCGATATCCGTTAGTACACGATGCTGTACCGGTGCATTGTTTTATGAATGATGTAGAAAAAGAGATTGCTTTTTACACGAGTTACATGACTTTTGTAAGTCGTGTGCAGCGCTTGGACCGGGTGCGCCGTTTTATTACTGATCGATTTCGTGATGCCTATAGTGGCTTGCTTGGTAATACTCACAGAGCGCGGGTACGTGCAGAAGAATTATTTGAATATACTGCGCTGGGAAAATGGTTGCGTGTGAATGAGCATACGTATGCCTTATGTGTTAAAAAGAGAGATCATCTGATGAATCTTAAAGCATTTTATGCAGAATGGTTAACTACGGTTCGGGCAATTTATAAACAAAAGAAATAACGATGAAGATATTAATATATATAGGCATAGTAATACCCAGTGCGTATGCAGGTATTATTATACAGCCTGCTATAGAACAAGCAGTGAGGCGTTGTTGCGAAACAGAAAGCAATGACCCATTATTGTTGATTGGCTATCAATCATTAAAAAAATTAGAATCACTCGAAAATGCAGCCAAGTTGCAAGAAAACTATGTCACTGCTGTTATCCAGCGTTTAGACCGCGTAACTGATCAACTTGCAAAAATGCAAACAGCGTATACGCAGCAGTGTAATAAAGTTACCCCGGCCTGGTACCAAGAAGTGCTTGACGCCTGCAAAAGCATAGGTACTGATATACGTAATATGTCCTGGGTGCGTGCAGTGCGCCAATCCCGACCATTGCAAGTTGGGCTTGCGGGTGTACTTACTATTGTGAGTATTAATGTGCAGCTCTATCGATGGCGGAGCGCGTATTATGGAGCATGGGACGAACACGAAAAAGAGCATTATAAAAGGTTATACCAATCGCTTGCGCGTAAACTACTCAATAGTGTTGCGCTCGAAAAAACAATTACCGTACCGTTGCGCGATGCAACGATAGGATTTTGGGGCAATGGCCCATTAGCCCATGCAATTTTTGGCTGCATACATGAGTGGTGTTCTATACGCTCTTTGTTTTATATAGATCTTCAGTTACTTGAATAATAGTATATCTTATACTCAATAATAGAGCAGGTAACACATTGTATGGGGAAAATATATGAATGTTAAGTATTTAATGTTTGCCGTTGTTATATCAATAAGCGCTCTATCATGTAGCATGCAGAATCCTGGTATACAAGATTCGAAGATGATTAGTAATCACTTAAGCATATTGCTGAATTGCAGATCATTTGCTCAAGCACATATTCTGTTGAATGGTTTAAGGGGCACAATAAGTCCTTTACAAATAATGAATGATTCGGGTAACACTCTTTTTATGCATTATTTACAACAACTGGATAAAATAGCATTAACACACTATTCTCTGAAAGAAATTATTCGGTGCCGGGAATGGTGGATTATTCTATTTTTTTTGCGTATGCATTATGGCGAAACGGTAACGACTGTCGATACTATGCGCAACAAGGCTGGTGAGACTGCTCGAGACCTCATTAATGGCTTTCAAAACCACTCCTTACGTGCAATAATAACAGAGTTGGTACAGAATGTGGATGCGCAATTACCCCCAGATGCGGACATGTTTTATTATTATACATACCAAGAAAACTTGGTTATTATATGCGGTATGGAATCCGTATTTAAGCCATTGAAGTTGTTTACTTTTTCGGAAAAATTACCCGATGAATTTCCTGAATCAACATACCGCGTATCAGCAGATACATTAGAAAAAGCTCGTAAGTTTGGTATTTATAAAGGTGCTATAATTACTGTTCGCGATGGAATGCAAGTAAAAAAATAAATCTATAATAGGGGACCGTACGCAAAGACGTGCTCAAAAGTTAGAGCAAACGCATCTGGTCTTTGATTTTTAAAAACTTGGTACAGACTGCATGCGAATGGTGTATGTCGCCCCTGCGCGCAGGTAAATGCGTAACATCGTGGGTATAATGGGGGAACTGCTTTTTTAAACGCGTGAGCAATTCAAGCAATGATATACTGGTACCGGTCCCAATATTATAGACATCGGCAGCCCAGTAATTGTCGGGCAATGCGCCGAGCAGCATATTTGCAGTGACGATATCAGCAACAGGTACAAAGTCACGCGTTTGTGAGCCGTCACCAAATACGGTAAGCGGCTGATTTTTTTGTAATGCTTGGGTAAATTTTGCTACCACCCCTGCATACGGATGATCTGCATTTTGCCGATCGCCAAAAACATTAAAATAGCGCAAGATCACCGTTTGTAGTGGCGTGCGCACCGAAAATTGCTTACATAATAGTTCGCCAATAAGTTTTGAATACCCATACACTGATGTTGGCGCGCATACCATTCCTTCGTGGCATGGTTCTATTTGTGGACCATACACCGCTGCAGATGACGAAAATACAAAACGCTTCACCTGATTGTGTGCCGCTGCTTCTAAAGTATTAAAAGTACCCGTAATATTTTGCGCAAAGCAAAAGGCCGGATCTGCTTCTGCTTCGGGCACCGAAACTAATGCAGCGCAATGAAATATAATGTCTTGTGATTGCGTTGCAGCAACACACGTTTTTTGATGAGTAATATCACCTTCGATAAACCGAATATCGGTGGAAACAGCAGTTAAATTTGACATACAACCGGTGGATATATTGTCAAGCACTGTGACACGTGCACCGCACGCAACGAGTGCTTCAGTAAGGTGCGAACCAATAAATCCAGCACCGCCAGTGACTAATATTTTTTTATCTTTGTAAAATAAGGTATGCTTCATTACCATTCTTTTATCTTTGGATATTATGGGTTTTGTTCTCATTCGCATGAGCTCGATGCTGGGCAAAATCAGCATGCTGGGCTGGTGCAATCAAAAGTTTATCACTAATTGCTTTGCCATCCAGTAATCCTTCTTGCATGCTTGAGTATTTCCATGCACCATATCTGCCAATAGAATAAATATTATTATTTTCTAATGTGTGTAACAATGTCGGCAACTGCTTATCACGCCATGCGTTATAAATGACGTAGGCATGCGGCACCTGAATAATTTTTTCGAGTACAATATCGTTTGGCGATAATTTAAATAATTTTTTAACCTGCGTCAATGATGCATGTAGGTGGTCATTAATAGAATCTTGAGATTTATTCAATGCTGAAAACTCGCCATAGAGTGAACTATGTCCGGGTGGTGCCATATGTGCCGAAAAATTATGCCAAAAACCAACACGGTAAAATGGGTATTGGTGTTCAGGGTAGTAAATCCAATGTTTATCAGAAATATCAGGATTATTAATGCCCAGATTAAAATTAACAACACTATTACAAAGTAAATTTTTGCGCGCTTTTTTTAATTGGCTATTCGATGGCTCTTTAATAAGATCGAGCAGTACATCTAACGGCAGTGTAGTAATAAGCTGCTTATACGATTCGCTATACCCATTCGCAAAATATACCATATTATTTTTGATATCTATTTTGCTGACCCTATGCTCAGTGGTAATTGGGTTAATAAGTTGCTGCGCAAGTTTTTCTAACCAAAAATAGATACCACCTGTGTGTGGATAAAAAAATTGTGAATTATATCCAACGTTTTTTGTTTTTGGTTCTAATGCACCGCGGAGCATGTCAGTGAGTGATGTTGCGGGCACAAAACGCCCAGTCCACGACGCTGATAATTTATTCACTGGGTAATCAAATATTTTTTCTTGATACGGGAAAAAGAAATGCTTAGCAAAACCAGTGCCAAATGTTTGTAATACCCATTGCTCGAATGAACGGGGCATACGGGTACTTTGGTTACGCTCAATATACCCAGCGATGCATTCGATAATAGTTTCGGTAGGCAGACCATGTAAATTAATTTGGTAGGGATACTCGGTATATCGACCCTGCGAGTAAATATATGCTCGGCGGTCGATAGTGGTAAAATGTTCAAAACCTATAACCGTTTCTATAAACTGACGAAAATAAGGGTCATTGATGTGTAATAAGTGACCGGTATAATCGAAGGTAAAACCATCTTGTTGCACTGATCTACAGAGCCCACCAGGTGTTGCTTCTTTTTCGAAGATTTTATAGTTAAAAAAACCTTTTTTTTCTAAGTGATATGCTGCTGATAGGCCCGTGAGACCTGCTCCTAAAATTACTATATCCGCCATATTACCTTTTGTACTGCTCATTACTCTAAGCTCCCGGTAGGAACCCGCTCACCCTGAGCTTGTCGAAGGGTTTATCTGAGCGATTTTACTGTCGGATAGTTATAAAACGAATAGTACGAAATGTCTAGTTATTTGCGGGGACTGCATGTTCATCAAAAGATGAGAGTTGATAGGGTTTTAATTGAGCAGTAAGAATAGGTGCAATCATACAAGGCATAATAAATGCGTACTTCATATATTCCTTTCAAGTGTTTGTGTTAATCAAGCACAGCCATTAAAATAAGAGGTGCCATATCACCCGAATGATTCAGTTGGAATCGTGCATAAAATATAAATTCCTCTTTAAAGCGCGACGGTAGTGGCGGCAACTGTGTTGCATAAATAATTTTGCTAATTGCAGTATCCAGTGAGGGGTGTGTTTCTTCTTCTTTTTCGATACTTTGCACTTTTGCATTAGGCCCAATTACAATCTTCCAGGTCACATGCTTACTAATAGGATACGGAGTTGCCACCATAAGTTTCATATAATTAGATTGTGCAACAATTGCGCGTACTAACTTACGCATATAACTTTGTTTAATAAGATCGAGTGAATTAATATTTGCATGATACGCAGCATTTCCTCCGCCTCCTGTACCGGTGCCGTGGTCTGAACTTCCTCCGGTGCCATTGGGACTACCATACGCGTCATATTGTTGGTCGGTAAACGTGCGTACATGTTTGTTAATATTAAGTGATGCGGCTTGTGTACGAGCAGTGGTACCCACTTTGTGCCATGCAGCACGTCGTCGGGGCTTTGGTTGCTCATCGCGCAGTGCGGGCGGCGCATACTGTACTGGTATGTCTGGTTGCGGTTGCGCGCGAGGCAATTCGCGCGGCATCGTTGCAGGTTCTAATAATGCCGGTAATAATTGGTCTGGGATCTCAGTTACTGGAGCAATTTCGGGCTCGGGCGCACTTTCTTCGGAGCTTTCTATTTCAGGTTCTTCGCTGGTTATATCGGGTGTTATATCGGGTACTGCTGCAGCGGTTGCTGCTTGGGAAACTTCTTTGGCAACTTCAGTGCCATCGGGGCTACCCAAAGCTGTGCCTGCTTCGCCTCGTTCATCAAAAATAACGGGAGCAGACTCGGAAAATAATGGTGTTGTATCGAAATGTTCTTTAATAAAAAATAAACAAAGCACCAGGATAAGGTGCAACAGTAGGGCTATACAGAGAGGAGTGTAAAATAGTAATTGTTCCTTTTTTATTATCATACGGGTGAGTATAGATCATATTACGTATGATTAAAAGACTTGCACTAAAAAAACGTGCGGTTACGATATTTTGCGATCGCAATAATACTCGATAGTAAAGTTAATTATGTCGCGTATGGCAGAGATATTCTCTAATATATCAGCAATGATACGTAAGAAGGGAACTTTTTTACTAGCAAAAGTCCCCTCTCCTTCATTTTGAATCATTTTTGAGCTTTACAGAGGTTTTCCACGCACACCCCATGTGATAATGCCCGGATTAATTCTTCTATTTTGTAATTTACTTTTTAGCCAGCATTGTACATCAGTACCAGGAATATGAGGACTATTAGAAACCTTTCCACTCCATGAACTATTGCTCAATACTGCTACACAAGCAGGATTGTTGTAACAAGCACGAAAACAGGTGTTTAAATCAGTTCCTCTGAGAACCTGAATATCATTACCTGGATAATCTACAGCATTTTGATAATACAGGTCTTTAATAGGAAGTGCCGGATCATATAAGTCCGGAAATGTGATTTTGCATGGAATATAAGTGATTTTATTGTTGATTAAGGTAGGACACATCCCTCCCTTGGTAGCTTGATTTGCATCAAACATAAAAATTTGTTGCGCAAATACTATACCTGCACCTAACATACTCAATATACATAAATATTTCATACAATTCTCCTTTGTTATTAATCACAGTTCACAGTATACAAAAAAATAATAGAATAAAGCAATTAAAATTCAATTTAAAATTATTTTATTGAGAGATTGTTGGAGGTTCTCAGTGAATTCAAATTTAGAAAGTAACACTCACTGATTTCCTCCTGTAAAGATTTGTTATAATCTCATTCGGTGTTAAAAGCTGCAATATTTTTTCAGTTTATTATTAATAGAATTATCGATTGAATCAAGCATTTGCTGAGTAACACTCGCCGCGTTTACTCGAAAATCAAGATATCGGCGAAGTATTCCGTTCACGTTTTCGACTGAACACTTTTGCCACGGCTTCCTGAATTACAAAATATGTGTTAATCCCAAGCTCTGAGTGATTTGTAGACTCAGATCCATTATCAAAAGTTACCGAATTTATAGGATACTTGCTGGTTGATTGAATATCTTTCAATGCTCCAATAACCACGTTAGAGCGCGTTGATTGATTTTTTTTAATATAATCATGCAGCGATCACTTCAGGTGACCATTTTTCTGCCAACTTTCTTCGAATATATTCAGCAAGCCCTGTGTTTCTATCTATTTTTGAGTATCCCAACCTGTTTGATTTAGCTCTTTCAAAAGGAGCTTTTACTGCATAATAATCTAAATAACCACCATTTCGACGGATTTCAAGCGAAACAATTTTCTTGGAATGTTCTATAGATCGAGCTATTGCGCCTCTTGATTTTCTTACTCTAATCCCCATCTCAATTAAAAATCTCTCTTGTTGATTTAATCTGCTATAATTATCTATAAGTAACACTTTTTCTTTCTAAAGTATATTTCTGTTGTAAGAAATATTTTATATCAGAAAAGTGTTACTTTCTATTTTAGAACTCGCCGATACTGGAATATCCGAAAGCGGGTGGGCTGTATAATCAAATTTAACCAGTTTGCACGTATCCTTTGAAATCCAAGAAAGTTCTGTACAAAATTGGCAGGAATTCCTTTATTCGTCTTTGCATACTGCATGGGCAGCAGGTGAATTATCGATTACTTTAGTACGTACTGGTATAACTTTTAATCCAGTAATGGGATACTTAAGAAGTATTGCACGTGCTGCTTCCACAAATTCTACGGATACGTTTTCGCCCCATGCATTATTATATACAAGGCCATGCGCTTTGAGTGTGTCTGAAATTTTAAATTCGATAAAAGGGATTTTGTTGCCAAACTTTATCCATACTGGATAATCACCGAGCTTAGTTTTTGGTGATGCAACTGCAATCATTGCACCAGTGTTAGGATCTTTTACACATTTGCGTGCAATAAGTGCCGCAAAAAAGCGATTGGGGTCGTCTTGTAACGCATCAAACGTTGTTGGTAGTTGATATTTGTTATCAAGAGTATAGGGATATACAAGACCTTCTTTGGTTGCTTGTTGCCAAAATTCTTCTACCGTAAGCGTGCTAAAGTCTTGCAAAACAAAAACGGGAATTGTTGTTGCACCTAAGGCGATACTTGCGAGCGTATCATGATGCCCATCGACGAGTACGGGCCCAAAGGGGGCTAATATAACTGGCAATGGGGTGCTTAAAATACTGGTATTATTGTTATAGCGACTATTTTTTTTGCGCGCTGCTGCAATTTTTTCGTTAACATTTAATTGTGAGTAGCGTAATTGGCCGGGAGTGAGATCAGTAATGGTGATATAGCGATATGATTTTTGATCATTTACTGTTAATTGTTTTAATTGTGCAATAGTATCAGCAGATGCAGCTAATGTGAACGTAATAGCATGAAATGCTATGTATTTTAAAATGCTCATGTTTTCTCCTTCTTTAAAAAAAGCTGGAGAATATCCAGCTTTTTTTGTTTATATCAACGCTATTACATTACTGAACAGGCATGGGATTGCTGTGGTTTAGTGAAACTAAAGTCGATTATTTTAAGCGGTTGTACTTCGGCCGGCGCTTGTTGAAGTGTTGATAGGAAGCACCCTCTAGAAAGATGAGATGGACAGCTTGAAGAATACAAAACGCTCGTTTGTATGTCTCGGAAATAAACTCCGGTATGGTCAGTGCATAAATGTATCAGGAGAACAGGGGTAGTAAAGTATATCATTTTAGTTGTTCCTTGATGCGTAACGTGATGGTGATCAGTTGCAACGCTCACTACCCACGCAACCAAACCCTGCTGAATTGGGGACCTTTGCATGGCAGCAATAGGAGCAGTAAATAAGATAAAGGCGGTTAATATTTTTTTGAATGAGATATGCATCAAAAAATCCTTTAATTATAAAGATTAATAATTATAAACTGTGTTACAGTATACAAAAATATCGCACAATGAGTAAGAGTATAGCACAGTAATGGCAGCATTATAGGTGCTTTTTTATTATTGATGCAGTGTGCCCCTGTTTTATAATGAACCATGTCGAAACCGTATGCTTCGTTGCATGAGTATATAACAAAAAGCGAATGAGTTCATTATAAAAAGATTCAGATGGGGTAAAAGGGACTTTGTATGCGCACAGCCACATAAGAAGAACTCGTTTTTGTAAAAATGGGTGCAACTGTGCAAATTCTTGCAGATTTAAGATAGTATCTGGTGCTACGCGTGCGTAGGTTTCGTGCGTAAGTGTAGCCAAAAAATCATCCGTTGCTTGGAGCTGTTCGATGGTATTCACTATTGTTTTTGGCGCACGTGCATCGCAGTGCGTGGCGGCAGGAATTAAATATTTACGAATTCTATTACGTAAGTATGTAGTATGCTCATTTGTCACATCAATGCAATAAGGGATAGTATGTTGTGCAAGATATGCTAGGATTTCTTGTTTGGTTACGCAGAGTAAGGGGCGAATATAGTTCTCTTGTTTGGCACGAATACTTGCTAGTCCGGTAACTCCTGCACCGCGTAACAAGCGAATAAAAAATGTTTCGACCATATCATCTTGGTGGTGCGCAAGTGCAATAGACGGTGCGGTATATTCTTGTGCAACTTGCGCAAAAAATACTCGCCGTAATTGTCGACCAAGATCTTCTTGAGATCCGGTTAATTTTCGAGCAATGGCTATATTTTGTGCGTGATCTTCAATAAACGTAATATTGAGCGATTGCGCCAGCTGTTTGCAAAACTGAGCATCGTTTATAGCCTCTTGGCGCCAGCCATGATTTAAATGTGCGGCAATAAGCGTTAGATTATATTTTTGCTGTATGCTCTGCAAAAAATAAGCCAGGAATACCGAATCAGGGCCTCCCGAGAGTCCTATGATAAGAGTTGAATTTGGCGTAATGAGATTTTCTTGTAAACAATAATTTTCTATTTTTTTAAACATTTAACGAGCACGTCATTAAGTTAAAGAGGGGAGTGTCGCCCCTCTCATATTTAAATATCTAGATTTTTAACAAATTGGCCATTTTCCTCAATAAACGATTTACGCCCAGAGACATCATCGCCCATCAGCGTATCAAACCACGAATCCGCCTCAAGCGCATCACCCAATGTTACTTGGAGTAAAATGCGCTGATTTTTATCCATGGATGTTTCCCATAGTTGTTCCGGATTCATTTCACCAAGACCTTTATAGCGTTGTATGGTCATGTAAGGCTTGCTAATAGTTGTCAGTGCGTGGATAAGCTCCATAATGCCTTTGCCTGATACTGCGCGCTCGCGGTCAATAATTTTGAGCGTCCATGGTGTATTAAGAATAGCCAATGGTTTGCTTAAATTAAGTAAACGAGTAACTTCGTTTGATGTAAAGAAATCGAGCGATACACGCCATTCCCGATTCATATGCTTGAATATAATAAATGATTTATGAGGATCAAATGATGTGTTTGTATCCAGCGACTGTTCTTGATCGAGCTGTGCTACAATAACATAGGGTTTCATAAGTGGTGTGAGCAAACTCACCAACGCTGTTACATCTTTGGTATTAACCCATGGAGTAGTTTCTAACGCATGGGTTAAGGCAGCGCATTGTTCGTACGTTAATTTAAATTTATGCGCAACTTTTTCTAGTTCATCTTCATATTGATGTACATCTTTGAGCGTTGTTTGCCATACACTCGTGTCAATACGTTTTTCATTACTTAAAAGTTCGGTATTTTCGTATGCCCAATCAGTAATAAACTGCTTTAAAGCCGCATCATCTTTGAGATACTGTTCTTTTTTACCAATTTTTGCTTTGTATAAGGGTGGCTGTGCGATATATAAATATCCCTTATCTATTAACGGCTTCATATACCTAAAGAAGAATGTTAATAGCAAAGTACGAATATGCGCGCCGTCAACGTCAGCATCGGTCATGAGTACAATTTTATGATACCGTGCTTTTTCGACATTAAATTCTTCTCCAATGCCGCAACCGACTGCCGCGATAAGTGCTTTAATTTCGTCATTTGATAAAATTTTATCAAAGCGTGCTTTTTCAACGTTTAAGATTTTACCTTTTAACGGCAATATTGCTTGGCTATGACGATCGCGTCCTTGTTTTGCCGAACCACCCGCAGAATCCCCCTCAACGATAAATAATTCGCAATCAGCAGGGTTTTCGTTAGAGCAATCAGCAAGTTTACCGGGCAATACCGTAGACTCGAGTACCGTTTTGCGGCGCGTTAACTCGCGTGCTTTTTTAGCAGCATCGCGGGCACGCATAGCAAGTTCAGCTTTTTGTAAAATTTTACGAGCAACTGATGGATTTTCTTCAAAATACGTTTCTAAGAATGAACCAGTCCATGATTCGACAATGCCTTTGACTTCACCGTTGCCCAGTTTGGTTTTTGTTTGTCCTTCGAATTGCGGTTCTGGTACTTTAATACTAATAACACAAACAAGTCCTTCGCGCACATCTTCACTCGAAAAACTTTCCCCTTTTAACATATTAAAATCAGTAGCTTTTTTGTTACATATCTTAGTTAATGCGCCTTTAAAACCCGCAACATGTGTGCCACCTTCGATGGTGTTAATGTTATTGACAAAAGAAAATAATTGCTCGCCATATCCATCGTTGTATTGAAGAGCGATTTCGAGTACATACTGATCATCTTCTTTTTCGAAATGAATTACTTCAGGGAAAATAGGGGTCTTTTTCGCATTAATGTGTTCGACAAACGAAATGATACCACCTTCAAAATAAAACTCGTGCCCTTTTGCAATGCGCTCATCAAAAATGCTGATACGTAACTTTTTATTTAAAAAAGCAAGTTCGCGTAACCGCGCTGATAAGGTATCAAAATTAAAATCGACGGTTTCTTGGAATATAGTAGGATCTGGCAAAAAACGGACAAGCGTACCACGTTTAGTAGTTTCGCCAATAATTTTTAACCGATTAAGCGCTTTGCCACGCTCATATTCTTGAGTATGAATTTTACCATCTTGGAAAATTTCTAAATGCAACTGAGCTGATAATGCGTTTACCACAGAAATACCAACGCCATGCAAACCACCAGAGTATTTGTACGCATCTTTATCAAATTTACCCCCAGCATGCAATTTGGTAAGTACTACTTCGGCAGCAGAAATACCTTCATCTTTATGGATACCTGTTGGAATACCACGTCCATTATCTTCTACAGAACAAGAGCCATCAGTATGCAAAATAACTTTAATAAAGTTACAATAACCGGCAAGAGATTCATCAACAGAGTTATCTACAACTTCGTACACCAAATGATGCAACCCTTGGGGACCAGTTGAGCCAATATACATAGCCGGTCGTTTTCTGACCGCTTCTAAACCTTCTAAAATCTTAATAGACTGGGCGCCGTATTCATTTTGTGACATGCCTGGTATCTCCCTGATAATAATCTCGTAGTAACGTACGTGATCTAGTGTATGCTAACTTCTCTTTTTTGCCAAGTTGACCCAATGGAGTGGCTGAGTTCTCTCTTATTATAATAATGTATATTTGAAGTTATTGATTTTTTCTCCTGAATAATGCTATTTTTACGGTAATAAGATCAGTAAGGAGAAAATATGAAAAAAATACTATTATTTTGTATCAATATTATAGGCTATCTGCCGCTTGATGCTTTTCCAATAGTTAATCAAACAGGCCATAACGTGTACGTACGTATCGCTTTTGCTGCAGGGCCATCGGCTGCTCCAATGCACAGAGGACAGATGACGGGATTTGGACCTAAGATGATGGTAAAAGCGGGTACCACTAAAAAAGTAACCGTACCGCCTCTGCTTACCGCATATGATAGAATACAGGTGCTTGCATTTTTCTCTGATGCTGCAGGACTGTGTTACGCGGATTCTGTTTTGTATAACGCCGGGGATCTTAATACTCCGGCGGGATTGGTATTGAGAAAGGGGCCATTGGTACAGTCTAATAATACTCAATCGATAATGTGGCTAAATAGTAGTTTTGGTGGTAATGGTGCGTGCGATATATGGTACAATAACCTGTTGACGCCTGTATCACCGCAATGTCCGTAAGCAAACCTCAATAAGTATATTTGTTTACCTATTCGGATCGATTTTGCAAAGCAGTGAAAATATTGTTTTTTTCTTAAGTGCTACGGTAGTGTAACAGTGAATACTCTCAATTTTTAAAGAGGAAAAAATCGTATGCACTATTTTAAAATAATACTGCTCTGTTTTTTTATGCAAACCAGCATCTTTGGAAAAATGACTACTATTAGCTGCCTAAGCGAAGTTTTTGATCATACTGATACCATGGCAGGAACATTAATACTTTTTGACTTGCAGGATACCTTAGTCCGTTCTGTATTTTATAAATTTGATCAGAAAACGCAAGATATTTTATCGATGCATCTACAGCCATTAATTGGACATGTCATGCAAGTGAAATGGCTTTTTATCAAACCTATCGAAACGAGCGCCGGTGCTATTATTCGTACACTTGAAGAGCAAGGCGCTTTAGTCGCCATTTTAACCGGAAATCATCATTTGGAAATGTCACATATTTTTTATCAATTAGCTGTGGCGGGGATAGTATTACCCCATTTTTGGGATACGGTACCAAAGTTGTATTTTAAAGGATCTTTATCAAACGCATTCGCAGATCGTGGTGTTATTTCAACAGGGAGCAACAAAAAAAGTGAGATTTTATTTCAATTTTTGGATCGTATGCAATTGAAACCTGAGCGTATAGTGTTTGTCGATAATAGCTTAGCATGTTTGGAAGATGTTGCATCGGCAGCAGAGCAGCGCCAAATGCCGTTTGTAGGTCTTCAGTATATACATCCAAAATATCATCACCTCGATTTATGAAGAATGCTGAATCCACTCAGAAAATGGCACGGTAAAATGGGGTGATTGTGCACGGACATATCCGTAAAAATCATACAATAATTTCAGTCGAACTTTTTTTAGTTTTGCCATAATTGGATCTTTTTTAAAATCAGTCAAATCGTAATTACTGAGTAGGGATTGCCGTTTAATAATATCATCAGCACTTACGGTGTATGCATTTTTGAGCATGTCATACAGAGTAAGAAATGTGGTGGTTCTGCCAACGCCTGCACGGCAGTGAAAGTGTAGCCAGGCATCGTCAGATATACTGTGTATAAATGTTACGAATTCATCAATTTCTTGATGAGTTGGCGCTTGGTGATCGGGTACGTAAAAACGTTTATAGTGGGCATTAGATTGGGTCACCAATTGTTTTTCGGTAAATACTTTTTGCACGTAGAGTGAGCATGATTTACTGGGTGCTATAAGAATAGGCTCACCAAATGCTGGCCATTCCTCAGTATCTTTTATATATAATTGGCTTATGCCTTGTAAGGCAAGTTGCTCCAATTCTTCCCATTCAGCATCTTTAATACTATGACGCTCTTTATCCCAGTTAATACAATTCATAGATGATTTATACCAGCATAAGGGCAAGCTTGCTTTATTACGTGTTTTAACGAAACCATGATATTCTTGCCGCAAATCAATTATGTAAATGAGTGCATTGTTATCCGTTTTACGAATTTTTTTAGTGATTGTTTTAAAATGTTTGGGGGTAAATTGTGCGCTGCCAGAAGCGCGTAGTTTTTTAAGGCCTTTGGTAGGAAGTGCGTGGGATGCGAGGGGTTTTTTATTATTATAAATAATACGAAATTTACGTAATGGTGGGGTATTAAAAGTATCGCAATCTATCAGCAGCAACGTATCGTGCGTATCACATTTTTTTTGCAATGAATGCATAATTGTTTGATATTTTTTAGCAGAGCACAAAGCATACAAAAGGAGAAGTGCGCTGATGTATTTGAGCTTCACTGGTAAACCCTTACATAAAAATGAGGCCTCAGGTACTAGTGTACCCAGGGCCTTCTATAAAATACAAGTTAAAGATACGCTGAAGCAAAATAGAGATATTCACAAAAAAGATCAGCCGAATACGACTCCTCTGTGGTAGGTGGTACAGCCTGCACTGAAATACTGCTACATATCAGTGCAAAACTGAGAGTGAAAAGCATTTTATAGTACATGAATAATCCTCTCTGTTTGGTATATTTTGGTAATTTTTAGCATAGATTATTTTTTTGATTTTGTCCATGCGGTCTATTCCACGAAATTCAAAGTAATTCAATTTGTATTTTTTAGAAATATAGGACAGATTGTTGTTAGTGTGCTATAATAAAAAATATGAATGATTCTTATTATATGCACTGGGCGCTTAAAGAAGCGCGCAAAGCAGCAAAGCGTGATGAAATTCCTGTGGGAGCCCTCGTAGTATCGCCGTATGGCGAGATATTAGGTGCGGGAAGTAATACCGTAGAAAAAAAACAATGCCAAATAGGGCATGCAGAAGTCCATGCTATTGCAGCTGCAACAAAAAAAATTAAAGATTGGCGTTTAACTGATTGTACGCTTTATGTAACACTGGAGCCGTGCATGATGTGTATTAGTTTAATAGCATTAAGCCGCATTTCTCGTGTTGTTTATGGAGCAGAGTCCCCTCTTTTTGGGTATCATCTTGACAAAGAAGGTGTGCTTGCATTATATACTAGACAGATAAAAAATATTACTTCGGGGGTTGAAGCTGAAGAGTCAGCGCAGCTGTTGAGGAATTTTTTTAAAAAGAAAAGGGAAAGAAGTGAGTAACGTAGCGCAAATCAAGAATAAATTGTTAGCACGCAAGCAAGAGCTTGAGGATGAGTTGTCTCGTCTTTCTCGGGAAAAATTCTCTGATGAGCAAATTGCAGACCCTGCTGACCAAGCCTCTGTTTCTACTATGGAGGATCTCAATGTTTCATTGCAAAATAATGAACGTGCTGAGTATGAGATGATTATTAAGGCTCTCCATATGATTGAACAGGGTACCTATGGAGTGTGCTCTGATTGTAATAATGGGATTTCTGAAAAACGCTTATTACTCTATCCGAATGCGACGCGTTGTTTGGCATGTCAGGAAGCATTTGAAGAGCGCAAATAGAGTAGGTTGTTTCTCACGAGAGCATCTTCGATACGATTTCTGGGAAATCATTCTGGGCAAGCGATTGAGTATTGTATAAATTGGCAAATCTGATACAATAGTTCAGGTGTGCTGATGTAGCTCAGCTGGTAGAGCAACTGATTCGTAATCAGTAGGTCGGCGGTTCAAATCCGCTCATCAGCTCCAACCTACGCTAAAGCTACGGTTGGCACGGCCAGCTTACGGCAAGCGGATTTTATCCTGAGCAAAGTCGAAGGGCCTGGCTAACCGCCGGTTACGGAATTGATAGAGCATACACAGCGAAGGCTGCCCGGTAAGTTGAACACCGCATGGGTATTTGCTTCGTGGGAGAAACGTAACCTGGAGTATTCGTGAATGTAGGGTGATTTTCCTACATAGGTATTTATAGTTTTTTTATAGAAGGTTTTTAAAAAATATGGAAGCTGCAAAAGCACCAAAAACAAAAAAAACAGCATCAGCGGTTGTATCAAAAAGATCGCCGATGGCTCATGGGGTAGGAAGACGTAAAGCTGCTGTGGCTCGTGTATGGTTACGCAAAGGTACAGGGAAAAATGAAATCGTGGTTAATGGTAAAGCCTTTGATATTTATTTTGACACTGAGCACATGCGTTTAGCGGCAACCTTGCCTTTCCGTGTGTATACTGCAGCTACAGCATACGATGTAGAAGCTAATATACAAGGTGGTGGTCTTTCAGCGCAAGCAGATGCTCTTAAATTGGGTCTTTCTCGTGCATTATTGACCTTAGACGCTGACGCACGTGAAGCACTTCGTCAAAATGGGCTATTGACCGTTGATTCTCGCGTTAAAGAACGAAAAAAATATGGGCGTAAAGCAGCTCGTCGTGGATTCCAATTCGTAAAACGTTAATATCTTTTCCCCGCATCTCGCGGGGAAATTTCTTTAGATACATATATATGATGTGAAAAGGAAGCAAGATGTGTACAGTTATTGGATATGTAGGAAAAGCCTATAGCCGGGCCTATATTATAGAGGGGCTTTCACGTCTGGAATATCGGGGATATGATTCTGCAGGATTTGCCTGTTTAAATCCACAAAACAATCAACTTATTTATGCCAAAGCGCAAGGCGGCGTGCAACAACTAGTAAAAAAAATTGAAGAATCGTCTATTGATGGTTTTTTGGGTATTGGGCACACGCGCTGGTCGACCCATGGCGTATCTTCTGATGAAAATGCGCATCCCCATTTTGATTGTCATAAAACATTATCATTAGTACATAATGGTATTATTGAAAATTACAGTGAATTAAAACAAAAATTACACGATTCTGGGCATCATTTTGTATCACAAACGGACACTGAAGTGGTAGCGCATTTATTAGAATCATTGATTTTATCCCATCAAACATTTAAAGCTGCTTTAGTAGATTTGATTAACATGTTGCATGGAGCGTACGCTTTTATTTGTTTAACACAGGAATCACCTGATACTATTGTAGCAGTACGCAAAAGATCACCATTATGCATTGGTATTGGTGATAACGAAATGTTTATAGCTTCAGATCCATTAGCATTTGTGGGACATACTAAAAAAGTAGTATTTCTCCCTGATGAAAGTTTTGCATTAGTGCGCAATAATGGCATAGAATTGTATAATTTTGCGGGTGAATCATTGCCTATACAAGCTCAAGAAGTTGATCATAGTTGGACGAGTGAAGGTAAACAGGGATACGCGCATTATATGCTCAAAGAGATTTATGAGCAAAAACGCGTGATTCATGATACCGTGTTTTCTTTGCAAGCATTAAGTGCTCGTATATGGGAGCATAGTGGTATTGATGCGCAATATATTAGAGATATGCAATCAATTCACTTTGTTGGTTGCGGGTCGTCATGGCACGCAGGACGTATAGCACAGTTTTTTTTCGAAAAAATTTGCATGATTCCTGCCTATGCGTATATAGCCTCTGAATTTCGGTATTCACCGTTTTTTGCTGATCCTAAAGGATTATATGTTGCAGTGTCCCAATCGGGAGAAACTGCAGATACGTTAGAAGCAGCTCGTCTGATTAATGGATTACATTTGACCACTCTTGCTATAACGAATGTTCCATCAAGTACGATGGTGCGTGAGTCTACCGGGTTTATTTTAACGCAAGCAAAGCAAGAAGTGGCAGTTGCTTCGACTAAGTCATTTACGGCGCAATTATCGGCATTGTATTGGTTTGCTCATCGAGTAGCTCTAGAAAAGGGTCTTATAACTGAACAACAAATGAGCCTTGCTGAAAAAGACTTACTGGTTGTTGCTGAAGTGCTCGAAAATAGTATTGAAAATTATAAACACATTATTACGACGCAGCTTGCACAGCGCTATGCGCAGTATAGTAAATTTATTTTTATAGGCCGTGGTATTAGTTATCCATTTGCACTTGAAGCATCCTTAAAGTTAAAAGAAATAGCCTATACGTTTGTTGATTGCTATCCTGCCGGTGAATTAAAACATGGTGCGTTAGCCTTGATAGAAGTATCGGTGCCTGTTGTACTATTCTCTGTTGATGATGATTTGATATATCAAAAATTAGTAGCAAATGCGCAGGAGGTTAAAGCACGTTCAGGACACTTGATTGTCTTTGCGTTCGAAGGTCAAACCGAGCTGATTACCTTGGCAGATACGGTATTTATTTTACCACGCGTTAATCCCTTATTAGCGCCCATTGCTATGATAGGGCTTGTGCAGTTCTTTGCCTATAAGATTGCAAAAGAATTAGATCGGCCCATCGATAAGCCACGCAATTTAGCAAAATCTGTTACGGTTGAATAATTAAGGCCCCCAATTGGGGGCCTTTTCGTTAGAACTAAGCTTATCAGGAGTTTGTAGTAAGGGAGTATACTGCATAGTAGAAAGGGTATAAAAAAATAAGCACGTTAAAAAATATATATGTTTTTTCATGATATTTCGTTATTTAGGCAATTATAGTACTAACTCATCACTATCTATGGTATCAGTAAATGGTTGACGATGAAATAAAAAGGCATACGCTTTTAATGGTGTGCTGAGATCATGCTGCTTATTTGCGCGTGCTTCATGGAGCAATTGCATTAAAGAGACTGATACTTGTACATGGTGATCATTGGTTACATTTTTTTTGAGCTTAGTCTTCCAGTTTTCTTCAGGGTGTACCGTTTTTTTAGTTCTTGCGCCCTTTTGTTTGATGCTATTATGTAGTTTACCTTCGTTGCCAAACAACGTTGAGAGAGTCTTTGTATCGTCGCTCAATAATACCTTTTTTTCAATAATAAAATCCGGCTCTATGCCAATACCTTGGATAGTAGTACCGTTTCCGAGATAATAGAGGGCATGTGTCAGTTTAACGGCGCAGCCGTTGCTCAAAGGGAATAGTGGTTGTACAGATCCTTTACCAAATGTTTGAGTACCTACCAAAAAAGTATACAAGGTTGGATGTTTTTTAAGTGATCCTGCAAAAATCTCTGCTGCAGAAGCAGTTTGATGATTTACCAATATAAAAATAGGCATATTGTTAAGATTGAGTGGGGCGCGATTTGTTGCAAATGTTTCAATAATTTTTTGTTCTTTGTTTTTTGTGTAGACCACAATACTTTTTTCGGGTAAAAACAATGCTGCGCAATCTACTGCAGCATGTAAAAGGCCACCGGTATTATCACGAACATCAATAATAACGCCATTACTATTATTATTTTGAGCATACGTGAGGGCTTTTTCTAATTGCCGTGCAGAGTTGCTGGTAAATGTTCGGAGTGCTATATACACGCACCGGTGATCAGTAAGATGATAGGCATGAGCGTCATGGTCCTTAATGGTATCCCGTTTCACCGGTACCTGTATTGTTGTACCATTACGTAAAATCGTAAGCTCTATCGTTGACCCTTGAACACCTTTTATTTTCTCAGTTATCTCATCAATAGTAAGACCCATCAGAGGCGTTTTATCAAGCGCTATTAGCAAATCATTCGGTTTTATGCCAGCAGTATATGCAGGGCTTTCGGGTACGCAATCTGATATTGTGACGGTTGCTTCGTGCGGTTCTTTTGGTGATAATAATACACCAATACCAAAAAATTGGCCATTCGTAACATTTTTAATGTCTTGATATGCTTTTGGGTCTAAAAATTTTGAATGAGGATCAAAACTAATAAAAGCGTTCATCGCTTTGAACAGTGCTTCTTGGGGTGATACGGTCACGTAATAACTCGTATTCACGAGGTGCATGAGCTCGGCAAAGGTACGGGACCAGGTAAAAAGCTCTTCATCAAAAGTTGGTGTTTGAGCTGCGCACAGAGCACTAAAATACAAGAAATATGTTATTTTCTTCATGGGTGCCTCTTTTTTCTAATTATAAAAATCCGTTTCTTATGATATACTACAGTATGTACTTTCGTACAATGAAAGGCGTAGCCATATGAACTCTATTTTTATTATCACAGGGCTATCGGGTGCAGGAAAAACAGTCGTATTACGCACTTTAGAAGATGCCGGTTTTTTTTGTGTTGATAATTTACCCAGCCAATTATTGCCTTCTTTTTTTGATTATGCATTAGCGCAGCAGGCAATGGGACAAAAAGTTGCCTTAGGACTTGATGTGCGCAGTGGCCAAGACATACTTGCTTTAGTTGCCGAAATTATGCGTCAACGAGAAATACATCCTGATATTATTACTATTATTTATGTCACGGCACGAATAAAAGAGTTAGTAAAGCGATTCCAAGAGACACGGCGTAATCATCCTTTAGGTGCTTCGTACGAATTACAAGAAGCATTAGAAAAAGAAGCGCTTGCGCTGGAACCATTACGCGGCATTGCAGATCACAAGATAGATACTGACCAATTAACAATCCATGAATTACGGGCATTAATTCGTGAGCTCTTTTTTAGTGAAGATAAACCACTCATGGTAGTAAGTCTTTTTTCATTTGGCTTTAAATATGGAGTACCTGCTGAAAGTAATTTCGTATACGATGTACGCTCATTGCCTAACCCTTATTTTATTCAAGAATTAAAGCCTTTTTCGGGTGTTGATGCTCGCATACAAGAATATTTATTTGCGCAGCCAGAAGTACAAGAATATTGGCAGCGTTGGTATGATTTTGTTATCTTTTCATTAGAAAAATCGTATCAAGAAGGGAGGTCTTTTGTATATTGTGCCGTTGGATGTACGGGGGGTAGACATAGATCGGTAGCTTTTGTAGAAAGGCTTGCACGTATTGTGCATCCCCATATACAATACATGGTAAAACATAGGGATATGCATAAAGAAGGGCAGTAATGTATTATACGGTGAAGCAGATAATATGGCGTGGAATTATTGGGATAGAATGCATATTCTTTTGTGGATTTTATATATTTGGTAGTCGTGGGCTGCCGTTATTAAAGGCATTGCGTGCTGATAATACAGCGTACATTGCTGATATTATGGTTCTTGAAGGAGAAATTGCCGCAATTCAGAAAGAAATTGATGAATGGCATACGTACCCGTTTTATCAAGAGAAGGTTGCACGCGAAGAGTTGCAATTAATTAATTCTGGTGATACCGTCTATTTTATAAAATGAATTACACTATATACGGATCCTGAAACGAGTTCTCAGCCGTAGCTGGCGTAGGCCGGGAGCTTGTCAAAGGGTCTATAGAGCAGGAGAAAAATTATGTATACATTACCGTTATTACCCTACGCCTATAATGCATTAGAACCGTATATTGATGCACGTACCATGGAAATTCATTATACCAAGCATCACCAAACGTATATCGATAATTTAAATGCCGCGCTACAAAAATATCCGGAATTATTGGTAATACCCTTACCTGAGTTATTAAAAAATATAGCAACGGTGCCCGAAGATATTCGTACCGCAGTGCGTAATAATGGCGGTGGGCACGAAAATCATTCACTCTTTTGGTATATGATGCAAAAAAACGCTGTGCTACAACCCTCTGGCGTAGTACTGGACGCCATTATAAAAAAATTTGGCAGTTTCGCGCAGTTTAAAGAACAATTTACTGCAGCAGCAAAATCACGTTTTGGGTCTGGCTGGGCATGGTTGGTTATGGATAAAACCGGAAGTCTTGCTGTTACTTCAACAGCGAATCAAGATTCACCACTTTCTGAAGGAGCATATCCGTTATTAGGCCTCGACGTGTGGGAGCATGCATATTATCTTAAATACCAAAACAAACGCGTTGATTATATCGAAGCATGGTGGCATGTTATTAACTGGTCTTTTGTTGAAGAACGCTTTAATTCGGTTAAGTAGTTGCTTTCCGTTTTTCACGCGCTGTTGTCGTACACACAGAGGAAACGCTTAATGCAGCAACGGGCTTGCGTAATGAGCGTAAACGGCGCTGTACTGGTGAGCTGCCTACTACGGGAGAACCCAATTGCGTAGCAAGGTGCGCGCGCATATCAGGTGTTGTCATTGCAGGGCTCGTTGCTTGGAATTGATCTAGGATTTTTTGTAGTATATTTTCACGATAATGCGTAAAGAACTGTTGTATATTTACCGGAGTAACTTCTGTATAACTATGATCATGGCCACGCGTTAATAATGCTTTAAATGCAAATTTTTTTGTCAGTATAGTAGAAAGTGCATCTGCATGATCTCCACCTACACAAATGATAATATTTGTTTGAGTGGGAGACATGGTTGCTATTTCGTGCAATGCTTTAATCTCTAAAATGTTAGCTCCTGCAAAGGTAGTGCAATCATCTAATGCTTCTTCAGCATCGGTTATTGTTTTTTGCGCAGCGGTAACAAATTGATCAGCTTTTTTAATACGTTCTTCTGCTAGTTGTTGTAATCGTGCATTATAGGCAAATTGCGCATAAGGATCTGCTGGCCGTGCATCTTTATAAGCCTGAAGTAATCTAGCTTGTAATGGTGGAGCATTCCACTCATACGTATCGGAGGCTGTCTGTTTTAATAAACCGCGGCGTTTTAATGGTCTGATAATATGGCGATCGCTCATAAGCTCAACAAGAGGGGTTTCGCGTTGTTTGTAATCATGTGCGGTTGATTGAATATCTTGACCTATTTTTGAATTAAAGCCTACATCTTTTGCAAGGTGCTCTTGGTAAATTTTTTGTAACTCCGGGCCATCGGTATAGCCAGCAATTTCTTGTTGCGCCTTATGCAATTCTTGAACCATTTCGCGCGCGGTGTTTTTATTGAAGCGGTAATATCGATAATCGTCGATATTACTAGCGTTAATATTGTAAGTACGACACATTTCAGTTAAAAAGAGCAAAAATTGCTTTTCTTCTTCTTCATTTTCTTCGTCTCGCATTTTTTCTATTTTTTCACGAATTATTCGATTTTTACCCAAATAATCACCATTATCTTCTATAAGTACTTTAGTAATTTTTATGCCTAATTGTTGAGCCGCATGTATAAGAGCTTCTTTTTGTTTGGTAGAATATTTATGCTGCCGATGTACATCAAATAGAATAAATACATTTACAGGATGACGTCCCGGCAATGTGCCTTGGAGTAATTCGATGCGATATATGTATCCAAATAGCGATGTGCATGAGAGCAGTGTTGCTAAAAAAAAATATTTTTTATTCATATAAAATCCCTCTTTTATATTTAACTACAGCTTTTACGTTTTCCTACGCCATGACCAGTGAGGGTGTGCGCGGGCCTTAAACTGGTGAAAGTTGCCTGAGGAACGGGCCCTGCTGTCAGTGCACTATTAATAAAATAATGCTTAAAGAAGTTGTGTACATCAAGAGGGTCAGAATCGCTCTCGCCCCGCTGAAAGAGGCTACTGAAATGAAGTTGTGTTAACATCTGTGCAATATTTTCTGCATGTTCACCACCAACACAAATTATTACGTCTGTTATATCAGAAGGAAGATTTGCTAGTTCATGAAGCACTTTACAATCTACAATTTTAGAACCAGCGAGTGTAGTTAAATCCTCTTGCATGTCATCAGTTTCTTGCATAATTCTTCGTGTAGTTTCAATGACGTACTTGATTCTATCGATAGTACTTTGCATTTGTTGTTCTATTTGTGTAGTGTGAGCGATACGGGCCACTAATGATTGCGCTGTACTAGAGGGTGCTTGTTGCAATAGTAGCGCAATACTTTGCGGTGTTGGGGCAATAACGGCTGCTGTCGTTGCAGGAACGCCCGCACGTTCTGGCGCCAATAATCCGCGCGTTTTTAGCCGTTTCCGGGTAAGGTCATGAAAGGTATCATCGAGGCGAGTCTCTCTATTTTTAAAATCGTTTGCCGTTTTTTTGACTAATTCCGTTGCCTTTGAGGTAAAATCTTTGCGCAATTGCTCTTGATATATTTTTGTCAAAGCAGGGCCATCGGTATAGCCTTCAACCTCTTTTTTTGCAGCGCATAATTCTTGCTCGAATTGGCGTGCGGTATGTTTATTTTCTCGTAAAAATCTGCATTCCACCCCCGTGGCGTTAATACCACGCTTTTGGCAGTGTTCAACTAAAAAAGGTAACAATTCTTCTTCGCTGGGATCATCGCGTAACTTTTCTATGTTCCGGAGCACCTTTGCATCTTTTCCGGAATAGCAGCAGGCATCCTCAGCTAATACTTGTGTATTGGCAGTACCCATTTGTAGAACGGTATTTATAATAGCTTTACGTTGTTCTATAGCTTCTTCTGATGTCTGATGAACATCAGACAAAACAAATACATTTATAGAATGCTTTCCAGGAAGGGAGCCCTTAAAAAATTGTGCTCGATAGATATATCCAAAAGCAGGTGCAGTACAAAGAAGAGCGATAAGTACAATAGAGTAATTTTTCATATAGGTCGCCTAAATTTCTAATTTTTGTGATAATAGTATAGATTTATGATACCATTTTTTGACTAATTGTCAAATTTTAAGAAGAGAAAGAAGAAAAAAGAAAATGGCTTTGCTGTCATTTCTAGCGGCTTTGCGAAATATATTCTGTTTTTATGATTGAGAAATAAATGGTGCCGGGAGACGGAATCGAACCATCGACACGAAGCTCTTCAGGCTTCTGCTCTACCACTGAGCTACCCCGGCGCATTTTCAAAGTTAAAAGCACGAATGGCTTTAGTAAATTATGACTATAGCGTACCGGATTGGCCCATTTTGTCAATATAAATTATTAAAGCGCGCAGCATTTGCACCATTTATACGAGAAGCAGCTTTCTCTAAACAGTGGTGAAACAACCTCGAGAAAGCTGCTGATGAATATTATCTACTCAGTTGTGCTAAAGCAATTGCGCCAACTGTCATAACTAAATCGCGTACTGCAATATCCCAATACAAAGGCATAGTTAATAAATTAACCACAATAAGGCCCAGCCATGCAGCAACCAAATAAGCACCTATACGTGGTTTAATAAACACGAGTAACCCTACGACCATTTCGATAATGCCTACCCACATAATTAACGATTCGGGTGCTACCTGCTGGGCAAGTAAAGGGCTCACATACTTAGCCCATTCGGTAACTAAGTTCATGAACTTGTCTGCGCCGGCTATAATAAATAGCAACCCATACGTTACCATAAGCATGCGTTGGGTATTTCTTATTGATGCGATCATACCATTCTCCTTTTTGTGACCATAAAACAAACAGATTTTTATATTGTGTGTGTATCATGAAAACAGATATAACACAAGATCTTGTTTTCTCTAAAACAAACATGATACCGTCAAACTGTCTTATAAGAAGAGCGTATTAACAAGGTCTAGAAAGAAAATAATGCGAAGAATAGTGGGGTATTGCCTAGTGCTGACTATCTCCGTGCACGCATCACGTATTGATACGTGGCGTAAAGAACTAGATCGAGCTACAACTTCCAATCAATTACGTGCATTACGCAAAAAAATAACCAAAAGGATGTATAAATTAGTTTCTGATGAGCGAGAAACTGCTCATATTTTTATTGACGTTATAGATCGTAAGCTCGTACGCAAACCCTACGCTGAAGATTTTCGAACATACGCCGAGTCATAATAAAAAATCCCTAAAATAATACATCTTTATTTGAGCGTGGAAAAAACCCTTCCTAAATCTTTACATCTTAGAGTATGGTTGGTACAGTTTTGTCGTGATGCTGTAGTATGATAAAAAAGGGATGGGTAAATGGTGCCAACCGATAAATATACGATTGCGTGGTTTAAGCTCGCCGAATTTGTAACCCGTAAAGAAAAAGAGCGGGCATTGGGCATTTATCGTTTATTGGTGCATTCTATTCAAGATGAAGCGTTAGCTTTGCAATTGGAAGGTGATCTTCTTTTGTCATTTGGTGATGAAAAAGCGCTGGAAAAATACGCAAAGGCAGCAGAAACATATACCAATGTTGGTAAATATGTGCAGGCTGCGGGTATTTATGAACATTGCTTAGCATTAAAACCAGAAGCTGCGACCCATTACGGTGAGCTCGTAGCGCAAACGCAAGCACGTATTAAGAAGTAGGGGTATACCACGGATTGCAACAGAGCAATCGATATATAATACGGCCACATGCGGGTATGAAATGGGATGTTTCTAATTGGTAGAGTGCATAATCAGTACAAGTAAGTGAGAATTTGCATTGACGGGGGCCTAACAAAGGACGCCCATAGCGAATGAGAATAGAACACAGAAGTGCTAGCGCTTTAAAGCAGAATCTAACACTATTTTTAATAAATCTGAGAATTCTAGGGAAATACCCTCTTTTTTTATAAAAAACAGCCATACGGTATCTTTTTGCAATAATTTGTGCTCATGAAAAATAGCTTTAATGCGACGACGAATGCGATTGCGTTGTGGCGCATTCCCCACCGCGCGGGGAGTAATAACGATAAGATGGCCACGTTCTTGTGGAACTGTGGCCATCTTTATATCCATATACTGGCTTTTTAAAACAGGCTTGGCTGTTCTAAAAATGGTAATGAGCTCTTTTTTGAGCATAATTACGCATGCACCGCAAGGCGTTTTCTGCCTACTGCGCGGCGGCGGTTGATAATTTTACGGCCATCATGGGTTGCCATACGAGCTAAAAAGCCGTGTTTTCTATTTCTTTTTTTGCGTTTCATAGTAAAGGTTACTGACATCGAAGTCTCCGTCTCTGGTATTATTTATTACGTATGTACTCATTAATTTGAGATAATTACCAAGCAAATGAATGTCCTAACGGTGTCATCCTGAATTTAGTTCAGGATTTAGCCCCTATTTTTTAAAGGATTTTTTGTTAGGTGGATGCTGAAACAAGTTCAGCATGACACATTTCTGATGGTGTCTAAAACTAATGCGTAATTACTTTATTACTTTAATATAAAGCAAAACTTGAATTATTTCAAATTTTAAATGGGCTTTTGCCTCATTTACACTGTTCTTTGAGGTAGCGTTCTGCATCAAGGGCGGCCATGCAACCGCTCCCTGCCGAGGTAATAGCTTGCCGGTAACGACTATCCACCACGTCGCCGGCCGCAAAAATCCCCGTTACGGAGGTTTCTGTATTAATGATCTGTTTTATATAGCCATACGGGTTAAGCTCCAACTGGCCCTTAAATATGCCGGTATTGGGGGTAAGTCCAATAGCAATAAAAACAGCGCTTGCCTCAAGGTCTTGCGTGATACCTGTTTGGGTATTAGTTACGCTAACGCCACTTATTTGGTCATTGGTGCCCTGGATGGCCGTCACTTTACTTGAGTAGACTATTTTTATATCGGGGTTATTCAGGATACGCTCTTGCATAGCTTTAGAAGCGGTGAGCGTATCTAGAATATGTATAATGGTGATGTCTTTGGTAAAGTTGGTCATAAACGACGCATTTTCCATAGCACTATCGCCACCGCCCACAATAATAACTTTTTTATCTTTATAAAAGGCGCCATCGCAGACTGCGCAGGTAGTAACCCCTTTGCCCCAATATTCTTGTTCGCCAGGGCACCCCAAGCGTTTGGGAGTTGCGCCTGTTGCGACAATAAGTGCTTTTGCTGAGAAAGTTTTATCGCTCTTGGTAGTAAGAATAAAAGGACGATTAGTGGTGTCGACATGGACAACTTCGTCAAATACAAATCGAGTTCCTACCGCTTTGGCATGCTCGCGTAAATTTTGAATAAGTTGCGGCCCTAGAATGCGATTAATGCCTGGCCAATTTTCAACATAGGTGGTTCCCATAAGTTGCCCCCCTGGTTTAGACCCTTCAATAATAAGTGGATTAAGACGTGCACGCGCAGCATAGATAGCTGCGGTAAGTGCGGCAGGACCAGACCCGATAATGATAAGTTGTTCTTCCATAAATTATGCTTTTTTTGTGAGATGATAAATAATATGATTAATTGTTTTTTCGCGTAAACAAAATTGAGCTAACATATCCTCGCATACCGGCATCTCTTGCTCTTGTATTTTGGTGGAGGGTAAATCAAAGTAAATAAATTCTTTGGTTCGGGGCCGCTTCATAAAATTGAGATAACTCATGATATCTTCTTGGGTTAAGACTATATCTTCATTAAATCCGATTGCATCAATCAAAATTGCTTCCTTAAGTTGCTTTTCGGCTAAACGTGTCACTTTTTCTTTAAAATCGTGTTGGGCTTTATACACATGATAATCAGGATTGTCATGCACTTCTTTAAGAACGTGATTTTTTTGCTCTTGTAAAATCGTCGGATGCAGTACTAACGGATGATGGTTTAAAATCAGTTTTAAAGCCGCTTCAACGGTTTCTCTGCGTTGTGATAAATCGTTGCGGTAGGAAAATATTTCGATTAATTTAAGATGCACATCTTTAGCAGTTTTTAGTTTAAAATGCTTTTTAAAGAGGGGTAACGAAAAAACACCATGGGGAACACGCTCAATAATAGTAATATTACACATATAAGGAGTGGTAAGATCATTATTTATGCTACTTTGTAAAAAAGAATGATCGGTAATAAATGAGTCTCCCACTTTTTTATTTAAAAATAACGACTGCGCTTCTTTGTCTGCTTCTTCATCACCTATTTTAAGCCATACCGTATCAATATATCCTGCAAGTAGCGTAGTGCCTTTTTCATCAAGAAGCATGATATTAAAGCATATCCAATCACCAATAGTAATGGCGTCAGAAGCGGTTGCTTCTCGTGCATTTTCTTCTTTAAGAAAGAATTCTACTTGTCGATCGAGATCTTTATAATTTTTACGTTCGGGCGCCTTAAAAACAAACTTTTTCCAATCATTTTTTAAAACCGGATTGAATGGCTGTAGTTCAAAAACAAAAATAGCATCAGAATGGGGCTTAATAGTAATATCAATAAGCCGAGGGCCATTCGCTAAAACAAGTTTGTGTTTGCGTATGCCTTGCTTTAAAAAACGTATAACGCAATGCGTCAGGAGTACGTTTTGGATATGGTTAAGAAGATGTGGCTTAAAAGTCGCTTCTATATACGATAATGGTGTTGCACCCTGACTAAAGCCATACGTAAGCGCTTCATTCTTTTGCGCTTGTAGTGCTTTAGTATACAACGCATCAACGATGTTTTTTTGAATCGAAATGATCGCGTGCAGGGTAGATGTTGTTTGAGGGACAAGGTTAAACGAGGAATAAGTATTCTCATGAATCATTACGTATGCTCCTTTTTTTAAAAACCATAGCCCAATAAAATTGGTCTGTCTACAAGGATTAGATCCTGGACTAAACCCAGGATGATACGGTAAAGGTTTTTTACGTGTTGCCTAGTATGGTGCAAGAGAAGGGACTCGAACCCCCACCCCTTTCGGGACTGGATCCTAAGTCCAGCGCGTCTGCCAGTTTCGCCACTCTTGCTTATATTAGTTCTTTACATACGAAAGTTCAATAAGAAATTGAAGTTACTTTATTCTACCATAATAAAAGAAAAAGAAAAGAAATTTTACTAAAAAAAAGGGCCCTCCGACAAAGAAGGCCCAGAAAATTATAAAGCCTTAATTTCGTCTTCTTTTTTCTTGGCTAATGCATCGCTTAAATCGATGGTTTTATCCACGATTTTTTGTAAAATATCCTGTAAGCGTTTGCTCCAATCTTCAGATATTTTTTTAGTTTTTTCAGCGTCTCTAATAGCGTTATGGATATCCTTGCGAACATTACGAATAGCTATTTTACATTCTTCTAAGCGCTTACTGAGTATTTTTGCAAGATCATCACGACGCGAGCTACTCATGCGTGGTATTTGCAAACGGATAACGGTACCATCGTTTAAGGGAGTCATTCCTAAATCTGAAGCAGTAATAGTTTTTTCAATTTCGGGCATTACATCTTTATCCCATGGCTGAATAACAAGCAACTGTACATCAGGAGCAGATAGCGCAGCTATATCTTTTAAAGACATCATGGTACCATAACAATTTACTTTTAAATCTTCTATCAAAGAAGTATGAGCACGTCCTGTGCGTAATTTTAAAAGCTCTTTTTCGAAATGCTTAATATGAGGATCCATTTCAGTTTCGATAGCTTTTTCAAAAACTTTCGTACTGCCGCCTTCAACAAATTCTAATTTCATTCTATAAGTCCTTATTCGTTATACGGCTACCGAAAGAATTATCTTCGGCAGCATGGAGTAATGCGTTATTATTAAACAGCGAAAAAACACGCACCGTCAGGTTATGCTCTTGAGCTAATGCTAAAGCAGGAGCATCTATAATTGCAAGACCTTGGTTAAGTGCGTGCGCAAACGTAATATGTTTAAGTAACTGAGCGTCGCTATTTTTCATAGGATCGTCAGTATATACACCATCAACTTTAGTTGCTTTCCATATTTCCTGGGCGTTGACTTGTAATGCGCGTACTACCGCAGTAGTATCAGTGCTAAAAAATGGCGTACCAAGGCCTCCGGTGAAAAGCAGGCAGTGATCGGTTTTTAGAGCCTGGTCAATAGTTTGGGGTGCAATAGGCTTGCCCATACTAGGGCAATCAATGCCCGAAAAAATGGTGCAGGCGACGCCTTCTTGCTGAAAAAGATCTTGTAAAATAAGACCATTCATCATGGTTGCTAACATGCCTACGTAATGACTCGTGTTAACGGTCATATTTAACCCAGGACCCTGTTGTTTTCCTCTAAAAAAATTGCCGCCACCAATGACAATGCTAAAGCGATGCGTTTTCATGAGCTGCTTAATTTGCTGAGCAAATGACCGCACGCGACTGCCATCAAGCGTCCTTTGGTCAGCTGCCAGCAGCAATTCCCCCGTGAGTTTTACAAGAACATTCTTTTTAGCGTCCATAGTGATTACGGGTTATGCACCAATTTCAAAACGAGCAAAGCGCTTAATCTTAATACTTTCGCCCAGTTTACCGATAAGTTCTTTAAGAACATCGTCGACCGTTACTTGGTCATTTTTTACAAATGATTGCTTGAGCAAACAAACTTCTGAAGCTAAGCGATCCATTTTCCCTTGTAAAATTTGATCAATCATTTTTTCAGGTTTTCCTGAAGCAACGAGTTGCTCGCGAGCAATAGCACGTTCTTGTTCGACAAAGGCTTGGTCCATTTCATCGGGGCTCACATAACGGGGACGATATGCGGCAATGTGCATACACACATCTTGAGCAAAGTTTTTGACATCGTCAGTACGTGCAACAAAATCTGTTTCGCAATTGATTTCGATAAGAACGCCAACACGTGATCCTGGGTGGATATATGCATGGATAAGGCCTTCAGCTGTTGCATTTCCTGATCGTTTTTCCGCAACGGCAGCACCTTTTTTACGCAACAGTAGTATTGCGGCTTCGATGTCGCCATGAGCTTCGGTTAGTGCTTTTTTGCAATCCATCATGCCTAAGCCAGTTCTATCACGGAGTTGTTGTATAAGATCTAAATCAACTTTTGCCATTTTTAAGGTTCCTTTTCAAAAAAACTATACGAGTATTATATATAGTTTGCCAAAATTGCTACAATTCAGCAAATACCAATTTTTGGAATATACCACTACAAGTAGTCTTCACGGACTACTTGTAGTGCGTTATTTTTACCAAAGAGTAAAATAGGTGTGGAAATAAAAGCTTTTTTAAGGTAACAAAACAACAATTAATGCACCAAGGGCAAGAAACGGGCCGAAGGGAAGTTTTTCTATTTTTTTCTTAAGCAGTATCGAAAGTATAATGCCGAGTATTGATCCGGCAATAGAGCCATAGAGTAGGGTATACCACACGCCACTGAGTCCGGTGAATGCACCAATGCCGGCTAAAAGCTCAAGGTCTCCTTCACCTAATCCTTCTTGCTTGTGCAAATACCAGAATAGAGTACGCACGAGCCATAATATACTATAGCCAAAAAAAGCCCCAAGGGTACTGTGAGTAACGGTAATAGGTAGATATCCTAAATAACTAAACACTAATCCCAGCGGAATGAGCCCAAGGCTACAGAAACGTAAGATCATCATCGATTCTAAGTCTGTGCGAATGGTAATAATAAGTGCTGAAAAAAACAGGCCATAGCTCACCCAATAGAGCGGTGGCGTACTGAGCATGAGCAGCGTAAAAAGTATGCCGGTGAGCAATTCTATAAGAGGATAGAGCCACGAAATGGATGCAGAGCACCAACGGCAATGCCCCTTGAGTAACAACCAAGAAATAACGGGGATTAAATCAAACCAAGCGATAGTGCTTTTACACCCAGGGCAATAAGAGCGTTTGGCAAAAAAGGGTTTTTTATAGAGTAGGCGAAATGCAGCAACATTAAGGAATGATCCCCAACACAGAAATAGGGAAAAAATAATAAGGAATAATGAGATAGGTGGATCCTGAAATACATTCAGGATGACACGGAATGTGTCATCGGCCATGAATAATCTCTCCTAAGAGCTATTCTTCTTTGTCTTCGTGATACGCTGGTTGTTGCTGGTCAGTTTCCTTGGCTTTTTCAAAGAGCTTTTCTATATGTAATGTCTTTTCAAATTGCTCATCGAACTTAAAAACAAGCTCCGGGGTATAGCGACTATTAAGAGTAGTAGCAAGGGCTTTGCGAACTGATGGTTTGTACACGCGTAAAATGTCTAAAACTTCATCAAATTTCTCTTTGCCGCCCGTAGAATAAAAATACACGGTACAACAACCTTTATCAGCAGAAAGTTGTACACGGTTAACAAATACAGCAGAAAGGCGTGAATCATCCATGGCTGTTTGTTGAAACAACTGCGCTATAGTGCGCATTAACAGAGATTCACGCTGCGATCTTTTAATATCCGAAACAGTTGGACGTGGCATACTCTTAGCTGAGCTTCATGGTAGCGATACGAATCCAATTTTGCTTAATAGCACGCATCATACGTTTACGGCGTTTTTGTGTAGGAGATTCGTAATATACAATACGTTTCATATCACGAACAACACCTTCACGTTCAATTTTCTTTTTCAATTGACGAAGTGCGCGTTCTACGTTTTCGTTAACGTTTATTGCAATGTTTGGCTTTTTGCTCATAGTGTCTCTAGACCGTCCTTTAAGTAAAATAAATAATATTCTCAATGCGTATAGTATACCTCTTTTTATCAAAGCCGTCTACGGGTAACTTTAGATGCACGAGTGCGAATCAGAATTCATTATTATTAAATTCTATTATACATTATTCTTGTTTTTTGCTTTGTTTTTTTGCTATGCTAAAACTGATAAAGTATCTAAATTTAAAGATAATAAAAAACAAGGAGAAATCATGAAGTTAGTGAAGCAACTTCTTGCACTGAGTGCGCTTATTGTAGCACATAGTGCTGCAGAAATGCACTTTTGTAGTAAAAATACGGGGAAATACAAAGGGCCAGATATAGATGCTGGTGTGTGGAAAAATCCCGTATATACTTGCCAAAAGGTGTGTAAAGACAATAATATGAATTATTTAGGGTGGACAGATGGTGACCCTATTGGAACAAGTGATCCCTGTAACAACTCAACGGCTTGTGTATGTAGTTCGAGTGAGTTATGGAATGCGCTACGCACAAATAATATTAATCAGTTAATGTTTGATTCAATGGCCTTATTATATGGTAACCCGCCACCACAAGGCGCAACGACAAATACCAGTTGGCAGCAAAACCCAGCAAAATTTTATGCATGGCTGGCAAATCAAAAAGATACAAACGGGAATACCGCTATGGCAAATGCGGCAGCCCGAGGATATACAGAAATTGTAGCAGCGCTCGTTAATAATGGTGCGACGGTGCCTGATTCAAATGCGTGTGGATGGGTAGGTAAACAGGCGCAGGGCGCTCATGCCAACCAACAGAATATAGCGACAATAAGAGACTGTGTTTGTAAGGGTAATTGTTCTGCACTTACTCAGGTATATGGACAGGTATTTAACAATTTTACGCAGAACTTTTTACCACAACAACCAAATGGGCAAACATTTTTAAACTTCTTGCAAAACGCGCAACAAAATCAGTAAATTTTATCAAAAGCGCAAGAGAGGGATCATTGATCCCTCTCTTGCTTAATTTTTTAATAGGTAAGCGTTAGTGTACCCATCAGTGTAGTTGATCGATACGCAAATTTACGCTTCACGGGAGCTTGCCAGAAGAATCCGAGTGACATATTGGGTGAAATATCATAATTAAGGCCCGTATTTACAAAACTTGCAAAGAAGCCCGATTGTACGTGTAATTTATCCGTAAGAATGGTACTAATTGGCGCGGTATATCCATTTATCGGATTAATTGAATTTACTCTAAAACAATCTTTTCCGTGATTAACTGCCATAAGCTGCACATAAATAGAAAGTCTATCAAGGAAATGATATGCACCAAATTTAAAACCTGCGTTCCAGTTTTTGCCCGGATGAACCGTCACATTTCCGGTATGCGGGTAAATACCGTTTTGCAACCAGTTAGTTGGTAGCGGGAAATTGCAATAGGTTTTGTTGCTAAAGAACGTGCCGCCCAATTCAAAGCCAATTTCGATTGTTTCTTCAAAATCAATAATAAAACCCGTCGTAATACCGCCACCCCAATGGCCATTGTTGCCCGAAGGGAGAGCAAATAATTTACTTGCGCATACGGTAGATCCTGTAGGGAATATACCATCTAGTGTTACGTATGGCATAATAAGATAATGTGGCCAATCATTTTTTGTTTCTCGGGGTCCGTAATTAATAGGGAACAATCGGCGCCAGAATAAGCGCAATCGGGTATCATCAGCAGATACTTCATGATAATTTTGTGCATTTTGATTCAGTAACCGTGCAACTTTATATACTTTGCTTGTTATGGTATCCATAACTACTTGTTTACATGAACAACTCCACCCTGCAATTTGGCATGTACCTGAATTGCCTTGACAGTCAGTATATGGGCAGGCGAGTCCGGTGGCTGAGCAAGTTAAATCAGTAAACGTAGCTGTTTGACGAATATCAACCACGCCTGTTTGCAATTGAAGACCAAAGCCACAGCCAATTAAAAATTCTCCTTCGAAACGACACCCTAATTTACGGTAACACACAGGAACGTTGACAAATCCAAATTGTTTAGTAGGGTCGCTAAATTCAGGATTTGTTATATTTTGTAAACATGTTCCGGTGAGACTAGCATCATTGCATATGAGTGTTCCGGTGACATTGAGCGCAGTAAGAAGATATTCTTGTACTTCTGTATTACCATTATTTTCAGGATAAAATACGCCAAGCATATTCCAGGGGCCATACACATTGCCAATGAGCGTAGGTGGACATATTTGCCCATTTGGTACGTTCGTGGTATCAGGGACGCATTGGCGCGTTTGTGCAGCATCCGCCTTTTGTCCAAAGGGTGATATCGAGAAAGTAAATCGTTCATGAGGACGAATTTCTTCGTACCCAATTTTAAGGCGATTGCGCATATCGGTAGTTAAGAAATCATTAGGATCATTTGAGGTAAAAACAGGGTATGGGTCTGCTTTATTCATCATACTAATGCTGTACACAGACGAATACTGTGCTAGGCATGCAAGCGCATACAATAGGATGATAGAGCGTAATGATGTCATTACTTTCCTTTCTTGTCTATACGTATAACCCCATGCTTCACGTGGGGACCCCATTTTTTATAACTTCATTGTGCTAAGGTATACCATCTTTAATAAAGACACGTCAAATTTTTATGGTATACTAAAATTTGTTAGATAAAGGACTCTATGAATCAGTATTGTTTATATTACCAGGCACATGTTCCTCCGAAACAGTGTGGTATTTTTGTGGCTCTTATGCGTAGTTTTGAACATGTTTGCTTTGATCGTACTTTTGATGTTGCCACGAGCATCTTTGAATTTTTTGTTCCTGCTGACCAGCAAGACGAATTTCTGGAATTTATGCAATTTTGCACAAACAAAAATCTTATCGCTCAATTTAAAGGATTACCCAATCGGTTAAAAGAATCTTAATATCGCTGGTATTTTTGTACCATACCTCAATTCTCAGGCCCCTTACTGGGGCCTTTTCTATAATTGTTATGCATGGTGATTATGAGTGTAAAATAGAAAATCGTTTACGTGTTTCTTCTTTGCCAAGCAAAGTTATAAGATCTTTGAGAGCAGGCCCTTGTGGCGAACCAGTAAGCGCTATACGCAATAACGCGTATATTTCTTTTATCTTCACTCCGTGTGCTTTGCACGTAGTACTTATTGCGGTAACAAATTGCTCGGCATCGAGGTTCATAACATCGTACTGATGTATAAGAGTTTGTAGTAATGCTTTATGGGTTGCATGATGGTACTCTAAGAGCACTGCTTCTTGTACCACCGGGGCTTCGTAATAAAATTGGAGAAGGGGCACAATATCAGTGAGGGTTATCAACTCTTGTTGAAAGGGTTTAATAAGGTATTCAAGCTGTTCATCGGTACTATTTTTAAGCGTAGGATATACGGGTTCAAGTACGGCGCGACAGCGTTGTGTAAGATCTTCTAGGGTGAGTCGGCCAATCCATTTATGGTTTACCCAGCGTAATTTTTCAGTATCATATTTAATGTGCCCCGTTGAATTAATCGCTTCGAAATTAAAGGCTTTGGTTAATTCAGTAATATCCATAATTTCGTGTTCAAATGATGCCCCAATAATAGCTAAATAATTAACAATCGCTTCGGGTATAAAGCCTGCTTGGCGCAAATCATCTAACGAAAAACCAAAATCTCGTTTCGATAATTTTTTACCATCAACATTACAGATGATAGGTAAATGCCAAAAAAGCGGTATTTCGGTGTCAAATGTTTTATATAATGCAGCTTGATTTGCGGTATTGGATAGATGATCTTCTCCTCTAAAAATATGGGTAATTTTCATAACAAAATCATCAACAAAGTTCGCAAAAATAAACGTAAAACTGCCATCTGCGCGGGTGAGCGGAAAATCTGAAAAATGCTTTAAGTCATAGGTAATAGTCCCGCGCGCTAAATCAGTCACGCTTATAGAACTTCCATCAAGCTTAAAGCGCCAGATGAAAGGAATATTATCAGCAAGCTTTTGTTCAATTTCGGTATGCGTGTATTTAGTACAAGCTCGATCATAACGGGGTGGCTGTTTAAGGGCAATTTGCCGATTTCGTTTCAACGCCAATTCTTCTTCGCTACAAAAACAGCGATATACTTTGTGTCGTTCTTTAAGAATATCAAGATGATGCTGATATATGGATGCGCGTTGCGATTGATAGTAAGGTGCGTAGGGGCCACCAATAATGGGGCCTTCTTGATACGTTAGGTTAAGCCAATTAAGGTCAGATATAATGCGGTGCCCATTAATATCAACATTACGTTGAGCATCGGTGTCTTCGATGCGGATAATAAAATCACCTTTTTTTTGCCGAGCAAAAAGATAATTAATAAAAGCAGCTCTGACATTGCCCAGGTGCATAAATCCTGTGGGGGATGGCGCAAAACGTACACGTACGGTATTCATATCTCTTATTCTCCAATGGAAATCCAGAACTGCTGTGCCCGCGGTCGCTTCATACGAATGCTAGGTTTCCGGGGCATATATACGAGTAGTATATCAAAAAATAGCGACTAAAAAATTTTTTAAGAAAATTTATTTTGCAGAATGGCGGTTTACCACAGGGAATGCACGCTTTTTCGGCCGTATTGCCGCAAGACTTCTCTTCTCTGGAGACGATGGTTTGACAGGGGACCATGTGATTTGGTAGTTTCGTACCGACCAAAGGAGGCGTAGGTGAGTTGATAAAAAAAGGAGTATTGGGTGAGTAAATGTATAAAAATAACCTTTACCGGTAACCCTAACCAGGACTTTTTACAAAAAGTGGTGCAAAAGCACGCACGATCATTAAAAGTTGAAGGGCTTGCGCAAGGATCTGAAGAAGGACATTTTAAAATAATAGTGTGTGGAGATCTTGATACTATTGATTCTTTTGTTGATATGATTCACAAAGAAAGCGTCAAGGCGTTATTAAAAGATATTGAAATCGAACCCTTTTTAAAGGATAAAGATTACCGGGGGGTATTTAGAATTATTGAATAATACCGAAGTATGCTATACTTAAAGCTATAAAATGCTAAATAATATTAAGGTCTTTGAGTATGCATCATGGTATGGTTTCTTCGCATCGGCACTCTCTTTGGTATGATGAGTTTCTTATTCTCGTCGATCTACGCGATTGATTGTGTTGTTTCATTACGGCATGAATCAAGTTTTTCTTGTTTAAACGAATATATTCCCGATGCTTTTTATATAAAAAAATTGATTTACACCGTTCCTCGGTGCTGTGATGAAGAGCCATTACGGAGCATGCTCGGTATTACCGAAGAGTGTATGTATACGCGTCGCCAATTTAAGGCTGCATTGCTCTCTGCGTTAAAAGCAAAAAGATTTGATTCTGTTGCTGTGCATTGTATGCCGGTAGCGGGCGGGTATACACTGCACTTAGATTTTTCGGCACAATGGATATTTTCGCGGGTTGTTTTGAGTGGTATTGTTATAAGTAAAGAGAGGTATAAAAATTATTATTCTCTCAATGCCGGGGACGTTTTTGATAGTGATAAGCATAGGCAATCGTTACAGAAAATCAGTGCGTTATTACACGCTGAAGGGTATTGCGCAGCATCAGTACAAGATACCATTGCCTTTAACGAAAAAACAGGATTAATAACCGTCTATTTAAAAATTGTTTTAGGTCCTCGCTTTACGATAACTGATATTAGGGTGACCAGCGATGATGAAACAGCGTTAGAAAAAAAGATAATCAAGCAGTTGAAATATTTGCGTAAATCACTCTATACCAAAGAACTTGTTGATCATGCAGCACAAGATCTGAAAAATTATTTGCAGCGTAAAGGATATTATGCAGCATCGATTAGCGCAGAAAAAGAATTGTATAATGATACGGGGCAAGTAAAGATACGTTTTGCAGTAAAATGCGGACCAAAAGCCATTTGTGAGTTTATAGGTAATCAGTTTTTTTCTAATCAAGAATTACAGCACACTATGCAATTATTTGGCAGCGCCGGTGAACTTATTCCTCCTCTTATTATTGCCGACGAAATTAAAGCTTTGTATATAAAAAAAGGTTTTTTTGATGCGGAAGTCACCTTTAAAGAAGAGCATGAGAGCACTTTTTTTTGTATTAATGAAGGGCAACGATACAAGGTGACTGGTACTGTTATTACCGGTAATGTGCCTATGCATCTTGCATTTGACCCCGCTCTTTTTTTTAACGCATTAGTGGGATCCTTTTATGATGCTGATGCATATAAAAATTGTGTTGATGCATGTATTGACCGCGCGATACACGAAGGGTTCTGGGATATTGCATGCAACGAATATACCTACAAAAAAACGGGGAACAAAACGTGTATGTGCGACATATCATTTGTTTTTGGTAAGCAGCGGATGCTTGCTGGTATCTCTGTTGATAGATTTGCAGATGTTACGCAATCACTCTTATTTGCTCCCTATGCACTTCTGCAAAAACCGTTACCCTTTTCATTGTATATAATTCAAGAGCAGCAGCAATGGCTGTATTCGTATTGCCAAAAAAAAGGATTATTATATCTCTCGGCGCGGCCTGAGTTTACCGAGACACAGAATGGTATTTGGTTAACGTGGAAATTTGTTGGGGAGTCGCAACCCGTGCATTTTGGTAAAACCTTTATTATAGGGAACAGTATTTTATCCGAATCCTATCTGAAGCGGGAATTATCCTTTAAGGAAGGGGATATTTGGAATAAGGAGATGCTCCAAGAATCATTACGAAAAATAAAAAATTTAGGCATTTTTGAATCTGTTTCTTTGTATCCGTGCGATATTGCTGATAAAAGTTTAGTAAAGGACATGTATTTAAAAACGGTGGAAGATTCTCCCTTAGAGCTCCGCACGCGGGCAGGTCTTCTTTTTATTAGTAAAAATTTTGGCATTCGCGGTGGGTGGTCATATATGGCGGGCGGTTCTGTGGTATGGAAAAATCCCACGCAGCGTGCTGATATTGCGCGTTTAGATATTGATATGAGTCGTTATAAGCATACAATACGGGGTATATACGTGCAGCCCTGGTTCTTTAATTTACCATTAAAAACTGAATACAAAGTATATGTAAATAGATACGACCAGCCCTTTGTTGTGGGATCGCGTGATAGATTATATCGTCTTGACCAAGATGGTTTTTTAATTGGGTGGGCGCGTAATCTGCGGTACTGGCAAACGGGATTAACAATGGGATCTGAGTGGATGCGCATACATAAATTATCAGCGCGTCTTGCGCAAGCGATAGATTTTGCGCCGTGGCTTATTGACCGTTGGGTTCCGTATTTTTTTGTAGAACCCTCCTTCTTTCTTGAATATCTTGATAATAAATTACAGCCGACTCGGGGGGTTATGACCATGATTACGGCAAAAGCAATGGTGCCCTATACCTTGTCACAAGCATTCTTTTTTAAATTGCTTATAGAGCAATCTTGTTTTATCCCCTTGTATAATGCTGTTTTTGCATTTCGTGTACGTGCGGGCCATTTATTTAATCAACAATTTACACGCATTATGCCTAATGAGCGGTTTTATTTGGGTGGCGCATACTCATTGCGTGGATATCCGCCTGATTTAGTGCCACCCTTAAATATCTATAATTGTAACGGATGTGAACATTTTGTACCCTTAGGTGGTAAATCAATGATTAATATGAACTTTGAATTACGCTTCCCCGTATACGGTAGTTTTTCTGGCGTTGTATTTAGTGATTGGGGTGCGCTTGCGCAACATCACCCTGCTGAACTTGCAGCGGGTGTTGTTGGTGCCAATGGCTTTGGCATTAGATACAATACACCCGTTGGTCCTTTGCGTTTTGATATAGGATGGAAGTGGAAACGACAAATGGGAGAACCGTGCTACGCATGGTATCTTACTCTGGGAAATGCGTTTTAGTTATTGTTTTTTGCGACTTAATTTATCAATAAACCATTGGGTTATCGTGTAATGTTTTTGTGTTTGATTTAGTGTTGGAGCTGGCGCAGCTGCTCCGGTAACTGAGCTTGGTAATTGCGCAGAGAATGCATCACCTTTTGCATATCCAGCTGCTAAGCTGCGCGCTAAACATGCTGCTAAGATCGGATTGTTTTTTAAGAAAGTAAAAAATTTGCTGACAGCGCCTTCTGGTGCAGGAGCGCCGGGTAATTGTGCTGCTGCACGAGCATCGGCTTCTGCATACCCATAACCTAGGGCATGAGATGCCGTGCCAATAAGCTTACTGCACACATCGGCTGCCTGAGGAGTTTGTACAAGGAAGGTTACAAAATCATGTAACGGCGGTGCGTGCAGGGTAGTGATATCAGCTGCTGCTTGAGTACGGGATGTTAACACCGTCTGTATACTTGTTTTCGTGGTATTGAGTAAAAGACGTTCTATGAGGGCGATTTTTTGCTCATCGCGCATGATATAATCGAAAATTGGTTGCCAGGTGGCTACGGGTGCTGAGGGTGTTGCAGCGAGAGTTTGTGCTTGGGGCAGCACAAGAGGCAGTATGCCTGTTAAAAGTTTTTGTATTGTATCGATAATAAGTTGCTGATGTGCAGGGGTTTTAGCTAGATGATCCAATACACTAACATATGCTGGTTGAGTAGGAGTAGTGTGAACATCTGGTGTAACGGGAGTTTGCAAGCCTTTTGCAATGCCGCGTGTTGCGGTTTCAAAAAATATTTCGAGCATCTTTTGGCCTTCTAAAGAAGTAAAATTTTTATAATCTAATAATTGATTAAGACTGGTAATAGTTTGTTCGCTTTTTTTGTTGAGAGATTTAATAAGTTGGTACAGGGAGACAGAAATAAGTGCTACTCCAGCTGCTGCAGAAAGGCCAATAAGTGTTTTTGGTTGCTTTAAAATCGTCCATAATTTTTCTGATTGAAATTGATGCGGACGAAATTGATAGAGAGCAGAAACAGGGCATACCTGAGCGATGATAATCGCGATCACCAAGCCTGTATTGAGTAATAATTTTTTCATAAATCCTCCAATTTTTACCTTTTATTACTATTAGTATATATTAACCAAGGGTTTTGTCAAGCTAAAAAAGCCCGCCATAACAGGATAAAATGGGTTATGAAGTGAGCATATTGCTTTCTTGGTAAAAAGACCCTACACTACAGTGTACAATAGGATTGCTCATATAAACCCTTTGACAGGCTCAGGGTGAGCGGCTGGGAATGAGCTATTTTAATTTATGGATTTATTATGAAAATGCATGCAGATCACTCGCATGACCATGGTCACCATGGTCATCATTCGTTGTCAAAAGAATTAATACACCATTTGCCGTATGCTATTTTTTCGTTAGCAATTGGATTTGTTGTGTTAAGTATTCTTTATTTTATTGGGTTAGGCTCTGTGCAAACTGCGGCGTTATCCCGAGGTTATCATATATTGTTCCATTCTTTTCATTATTTACACATAGTTTTTGCAACAACGGGGACCTTTATTACGTTTATTCGATTTTCGAAGAGGTTGTTTTTGGGGGTAGTATTATCTATTATTTCTCCAGCTATCTTTTGCACGTTGTCTGACGTAGCGTTACCGGCTTTAGCAGGGCGGTTACTCGGTGTTTCCATGCACGTACACGTATGTTTTTTTTCTTTGCCAGATTTAATGAACGTAATACCGTTTATGATAGTTGGTATTGTTAATGGTCTGGTGTTGCGTCGACATAGTGAGTCGTCACTCAGTTTTTTTTCAGTAAGCTCTCATTTTGTCCATATTTTAATTAGTTCGTTGGCTGCTTTATTTTATATGGTATCCTATGGGTTTGAGGCGTGGCCCTCCATGATGGGCTTTTTATTATTGTTTTTGGCGATAGCGATAGTTGTTCCTTGTACCATTTCAGATGTTGTTGTACCGATTTACTTTGCACGGATTAAAAAAGATGATAAGAAGCATACAACTTAAAAACGTAAAAAAATCATATGGCGATGAATCTATCCTCGATGGGTTAAGTTTAACTATTCCCAGCGGTAAATTTTTTGCTTTATTAGGTCCAAGCGGCTGTGGTAAAACAACTATTTTGCGCCTTATTGGAGGTTTTGAGACGGTTGATGCGGGTACTATTTATTTAGGTGACGAAGATATTACCGATAAGCCTATTAATAAACGCCGTATTAATACCGTGTTTCAAAATTATGCTTTATTTCCTCATATGAATGTGTTTGATAATGTTGCGTATAGCCAAACTATTAAAAAAGTTGACCCTGCGACTATTAAAGAAAAAGTATTTAAAATTCTGAAAACAGTACATTTAGAAAGCCATGCCTATAAAGCAATTAATCAACTATCGGGTGGACAGCAGCAACGTGTTGCATTAGCACGTGCTATTATTAATGAACCTGAAGTGCTTTTGCTCGATGAACCATTGGCTGCACTAGATTTTAAATTGCGCGAAAAAATGCTTATTGAGCTGGTGGATTTACAAGAAAAGTTGGGTACAACCTTTATTTATGTTACCCATGATCAATTTGAAGCATTGACTGTTGCAGATCAGATGGCCATTATGAATTACGATGGCGAGATTGAACAAATAGGAACGCCAAAAGAAATTTATGAGTTTCCTAATTCTTCGTTTGTTGCCAAATTTGTAGGTTCAACCAATATTTTGCAAGGAATTATCAATTCGCTTAATGGTGCATCCTATATGGATAGTGGTGATTTAGGGAATATTCTTATTGATATATCTCGTCCAGTCACCCTGAGCGGGCGTAGCCAGTCGAATGGCCCTGAATGGCTTAAGGATGGACAAGAAATATTACTCAGTATCCGTCCTGAAAAGATTCTTATTAGTAAAAAGCCTCGTGAAGGCTTTTCGAATATGTTAAAAGGTATGGTAGAGTCTATTGTCTATCATGGGCGTTCTACTCAGTATAATATTCGTCTTTTAAATAATGATAAGTTGCAAGTATTTGAACAGAATGAAGAACATTTTCCTCAGGAAGTGATCGATTATGATGATGAAGTATTTGTCTATTGGCAAAAAGAAAATGCGGTTGTGTTAGAGCGATGAAAGAATATCTACGTAAGGCGCTGCGCCGAGAAACACCTTTTTTTGTGGGGATTCCTGCCTTTATTTGGCTGGTGCTCTATTTTTATGTTCCATTAACATTTATAGTGTTGCTCAGTTTTTTATTGCATGATTCTGCGTCACTATTACAGGGACTTACCATTACTCATTATCTGTCGTTTCTTACCTATCCGTATGTGTGGATTTTTTTGCGTTCATTGTTTTTTGCATTCACTGTATCATGTGCGTGTCTTTGTATCGGGTATTCGTTGGCTTATTTTTTAGCTTTTAAAGCCGGTAGATTTAAAACCTTTTTTCTTTTTTTAGTAATTATTCCGTTTTTTACTAATTTTTTACTCCATATTTATGCCTGGTTTTTTGTTTTAGAGCGTAATGGTTTTTTAAATAATCTTTTGCAATTTTTAGGTATTATTAAAGAACCGCTTCATTTTTTAAATACCGCAGGCGCAACACTGGTAGTTATGGTGTATTGTTATTTGCCTTTTATGGTATTGCCACTCTATTCAATTTTAGAAAAATTTGATCGCAAACTTATTGAAAGCTCGCTCGACCTTGGTGCAACAGCGTGGCAAACATTTACTCGCATCACCATTCCCTTAACAATAAGCGGGATACAATCAGGATTTTTTTTGGTATTCATCCCCGCCTTTGGTGAATTTGTAATACCCGGCCTTGTCGGTGGCGATAAATCGCTGTTTGTTGGCACGGTGATTTCTACAAGCATGCTTGGTGCGCATACCATGGCTGACGGTGCCGCCTTTACCGTGTTAACCGGTGTTCTCTTAGTGGTTGTTGCTGCGCTATTACTGTGTGTAATACGCTCATTTGAACGCAAAGGAAATGTATGAACAGTATAGCACGTATGAGATCATTGTTTGGCATGCCGTTATTTGTCGGGTTAACCTATATTTTTTTATATATTCCGATTATTATATTGGTTCTTTTTTCTTTTAATTCAGCAGCGTTTCCATCACCATGGCAATCTTTTACCCTTCATTGGTATAAAGAATTGTTTTATACAAGCCAATTGTGGCATTCGTTTTTAAATTCGTGCATTGTTGCTTTTTGTGCTACAGCATTAAGTTTATTAATGAGTATAGGACTTGTTTTTTATGATTTAAAAGCAAAAAAAATCCGATCGTATCTTGCTTTTTTTTATGGCATTGTAATTGTGCCCGAAATTGTGTTTGCCGTAGGGCTACTCAGCTTTTTTTCTTTTTTTGAAATTCCCCTCTCATTGCCAACATTGGTAGTTGCCCATACGGTATTAGGATTGGGATATGCAGTGCCCTTGATATATACGCGGTTTTTAGAAATGGATCGTCGCTTGATCGAAGCATCCCTCGATTTAGGGGCTACTACCAGTCAGACATTTTTTAAGGTAGTTATACCCTATTTAAAGCCATCGTGTATGGCGGCAGCGTTATTATTATTTATTATTTCCTTTGATGATTTTATTATAGCTTTCTTTTGCGCTGGTAGTGATGCCCAGACCTTATCATTATATATTTTTAGTATGATTCGGGCAGGCATATCCCCGGTAATAAATGCGCTATCAACCTTATTGTTGATAGTAAGTAGCTTTTTTGTAGTAGCATTTTGTTCATTAAATAATCGTTCGCGTTTATTATAAAAAAGGAGGAATACATGCTTCGTTTGCTCGCTCGTAGTATGAGTATTCTTGTGTGGGTTTCGCTTATTTATAGTGTTCCTTTTTTATCTCGTTTATACACGAAAACAATGGACAATGATGCATCGATAAGTATTTTAACCTGGGCTGATGTGTTTGATTCTGAAACGCTTGATGCGTTTACCAAAAAAACTGGTATTAAAGTACGCCTTAGTTATTACGAATCAAACGAAGAAATGCTTGTTAAATTACAGGCTACCGGTGGCAAAGGATACGATTTGATTGTGCCGTCTGATTATGCCGTAGCAGTTTTAAAAGAACGTAATCTGTTACAAAAAATTGATCACACTAAAGTGCCTGCAATTGAAACATTTTTGCCTACGGTTACGCACCAACCATTTGACTTGCTCAACGAATATTCGCTGCCCTATTTATGGGAAATATTTGTGTTAGGTATAGATAACCGTGTAGTATCGCCGGATATAGAACCCTCTTGGAAGTTACTCTTTAACCCGCCAGTAGGCGTACGCGTTGCTATGGCAAGTGACCCGCGCGAAGCGATGATTTTTGCGCATCAATACGTCTATGGCAATCCCGCGCCCATCATACCTGAACAAATGAGAGTGCTCGAGTTGTTATTACGCGAGCAAAAAAAAGAGGTAGAAGCGTATGTGGAATTCCGTGCCGATTATTTATTGGCTACCCATAATTGTGGTGTTGCCGTATCATCGAGTTCTTATATTCTGCGTAGTATGGAACAATTTCCGCATATTGGATTTGTGGTGCCACGTGAAGGTACGTTTATCACTGTGGAAAATTTTGTTATACCCAAAGCGTCTCAAAAAGCCGATTTAGTATATCGTTTTATGAATCATATTTATGAGCCCGACGTTATGGCACATTTATATGAAGCGTTTTCGTTTTTCCCTGCAACGCGCGCAGGCTTGGAGCACAGCTCGATAGCTGATTCAGAACACCAGTTATTATCTGTTGCGCAAACAGTGCCCTTGCATTTTATTCAATTATTGACCACTGAAAAAGAATTACAAAAATTCTGGGTTGCGGTTAAGTCGTAAAGAGCGAGTCTTTATAATAAATCAAGGAATTTAAGAAGCGTACGGTATGCTTCAATTATTCTGTCTTCTGATGCAACATTTTTATTGCCAGCACTTAGAACAGCTTTATTTAGTTCTACCTTGATATCCATGTGCTTCATATTCGATACGCTTTTCGGTGAGGCAGCCACTATTTTTTGGTATTGATCCACTTGATCTTGAGAAATAGCTAATATATCAGCTGCTTCTTGAGGAGTCATTTGTTTTTGTAGTTCGGTGCGATTAAGTTGTTGTAATGACTCAGCAAGATTCATTAGTGGCTGTGAGTTAGCTTTGCAACCCACAGCCATTGTTATTGCGATAAAAATACTATATTTGTGCATATAATCTCCTTAGTATTCATTGGTATAGATTATATGTATTGTAAGCGATCTGAAAAATATAAATCAATATTACATCGTATGTAATGACCACAGTTCTTCTAGACCTTCTTCGATTAATGCACATGCATCACCAAGTAGCCAAGCTTTATCAAGCCATGCTGGGCCGTGCGTTGCACCGGTGCCATCCACCGGATGCTTATACAATTTTTGCCAAATAATGATCTTTACTGCCATTGTAGCAAGATGCGCCATGCCACCCGTTACCATGTATTTAATAGTGTACGGAGTTGATTCCGTTGATTTAAAATAAGGAATATATTTGGTAAGAATATTTTCGCGTATTTGTTCTTTAAGAAAGCGTGTTGCAAAAAAGCTGCACGCAGTAGTTCCCGCAGCAATAAGTAGTTTTTGATACGATGGTTGGGTGCTCAGCGCGATAGAATATATCGCGCTTGCGAGTATTAGTTTTTTTAGCATAGTTATTTATCCTGGCTTATGGTGTATTGTAATGGTTGTATTATTTGTTACGGGTTTATTTTGTACTAATGATGGTATAAGTCCTAGATGCTCGATGGCAATTGCGAAAAGGGTACGTTTGTCGATACCGGTTTTTGCATGCTTTGCGCGCATGATGCGTATATGAGTATAATAAAAAATATGTTTTTCATAAAATCCTTTATGCGCGGCGGCGAGAAGCGTGGGGTTTAAAATAAAGAAGAGTGCATAAAGTTTCAAAACAAGTTTCGATTGTTTTTATAGAATATGGCGTCACAAAGACCATGTTTTCCCCTGCAAGGGTGCCAAGTAGGTCTAAATGTTCTTTATGTGCATCTAAATAGTCACCGACAAAGGCCGCAAGACCGGGTAACGTAGTTATAACAATCAGCGCTTCATTATGTTCGATGTTAACAACCCCTAATCGTAAAATATCTTTACTTGCGTCAGTTTCGGGCAATTCATACACTAAGGTGTCTGCATATTTTTGTTTTACAATGCCCATATCATGCAAATCTCGCGAAACAATAGACTGATTTGTTTCGATATTATACCGCTCTTTAAGAAGCTCAACTAAGCTTATTTGGTTTTCTATAGGCTTCTTTTTTATAAGTTCAGCGATTGCCTGTTTTCGCTGGAATACTTTGTTTTTCTTCATAATTACGCCTTATAGTTAATGAATTATTATTCATTTATGTTTGCATAATGATTCATTTATTTTGTATTGTCAACCCTTTAAAATAAGATTGATTTTTTGTCTTGAGTGTTTTACAATGTATACACATTGTTTAAATCGCCTAATGCTACAGGGGTATTTATGTTAAAGAAGCTTGTTAAATACGGTAACAGTAATGCACTGGTCTTGGATAAAGCATTGCTTGAAGTTCTTAATATTGCGGAAGGGTCTGTGGTTAAAATAAAAACTGATGGCGTTTCGTTGATTATTACGCCCCAATTTGCTGAAGAAAGTTTGGTGCCCACAATAACACCTGAAGATGTGTTAAAAGAAGTGGTACAAAAACATAAAGCAGAATTTTGTGTGGATCCCCAAAATGCTGACGTATATATGAATGAATTACGTGCTGTAATTACCAAATATACGGGTTCTTTAAAAAAGTCAGAAATATCCGCAGAGATGGATAAAGAGATTCAGGCAATTTCTCAGAAATATGCGAAAGCTGAGTATCAGTATAAAGGTCAAGGAAAATTCGCCACTGCATTCTTGGATTTTAAAAAAGTGCATGAAAAATACCAGCATGTGTCATTACAAGTTGCGCAATTGCAAGAAAACGCAGAATATATTCATGAATCAGTGCTCCTTGCAGAAAAATATCCTGCTACCAAAAGCTCGCCCGAATATCTTAAAGAGTATACAGCTCTGATTGCAAAGTATATTCCTGAGTATGACGATTATCAAAAAGAAATAGTGCTCGTTGCTGAATCGATGAAATAACGAATATCCTAAGGCACGGCATGAACCTGCCGTGTCTTAATTCTATAGATTTTATATTCTATCTTGAAATTATTGTTGAATTTTTATTAATTAATATCTTATTATTAATGATGATAAAACACAAAAATCAAGGAGAATATATGAATTTTTTGGTAAAGACTCTGTTAATAGGTATATGTATGGTAGGTGGAATGCAGGCCTTATATCGCCCGCAGACAGGAGCATCATTAGTAGGTACAGGGGATATGTTGCATAAGCTTTTCCAACCCTGGTACGCCATAGATCAGCGTAACCCTAAGGTGCACCCTGATGCGCTCACCTATCCCTGGGGAGTGGCCACTCAAAAAAGAATTGGTTCTCAGCAGGCGCCTCTGGTAGAAACCGCTCTCATTCAGCCAGTGACGGGAGTATATAATCAAATTAATTCTGGTTCTACTATGATGGGTAAAACAATTACTCAGATAGAAGGCATTGAAAAGGTAGTAGAGGCGATTACGCAGACCGTTAACGACTCTACAATGCCGCAACAATTTAAAGATAAATTAATAAATACGCTTAATACATTTGAAGCTGCATTACAAACGTTAAGTAATAAGCAAAAAACTGGGTTAATTGACGATTTACAAGAAACGTTGCAAAACATGGGAAGCAATAAAGACACAGCAATTGCTCAGATACGCCAATCGCAGGCAAATTTTAATGCTCTGAATAAGCAAAATATATGGCCCAGTGAAAGTTGCAGTTCGAATGTTGCCGTCGATCACTTCGATTTCTTGCATAGATTATGGTGTGCAGGTATGCATTTGGGTGCTCAAGACGCGCTTACCGACAATACGAAATACCAACCATACTACGGGTACTATCCGACATGGAATCGAGGACAAGAATTTATTTTAAAATAAACAGTAGCAAGAAAAAATTATTTTATAAAAAGGAAATGATTATGAAAAAGATAGTAATACTAGTTATGCTGGGCATTTACGCATCTGTAATGGGAACATGTACTAATCCCGGCCCGGTCGCAAAATCATTAATAGCGCAACGTGATCAATTAGTAACGTATAAAGGTCTATTGCAGAACACGGTACAATTATTAGGTAAGACGCATCAGACCTTGTCTACTATTTCATCACAAGTAGTGCCTCCTATTGCAAAAGAGGTAACTGAAATACACAAAACCCTTGCTGCGGCGCCGTACTTATTCACCGGAGTTATTAATTTGGGGCTTAATCTCCTTGCCGCCGAAGATATTCAGAAGTTCATACCAATTCTTAATGAGTTGGTGAATGCTATTATGAGCGCCATGGGTATCGATGCTCAAGGAAATGTTATCCTTAATACTAAAAGTTTGAGTGGAGGATTATCTCATATTGTATCGGCGATTGATCCACAAAAAGATGTGCATGGCACCTACAAAGCATTAAGAAAAGCTATTAAGGCATTTGATGAGCCAATTAACACTATTAATGAAATGCTAGATAATCCCATAATTTGTATACTGTAATATAACCAAATAAGCACCGACTCTGCCTTCATGCGGAGTCGGTGCTTATTTTTGTTTTTTGCGTTATACTCAGGGGGTATATATTCAAGAAGCTTTATAGGATATCCTATGTCACCATTAAATAAACCAAGTCATCAGTATGAGTACGACCTGGATGTGCGATGCACTGTCTACCAAACTGAGCAGTTAGAAAAATCAAGCCATTATTATGTAACCACTCCTATTTATTATGTAAACGGTAAGCCCCATATTGGGTCGTTATATTCAACCGTGCTTGCTGATGTTGCTGCTCGTTGGCATGCCTTAGGCGGTCAAAAAACATTTATGCTCACCGGTACTGATGAGCATGGCCAAAAGATTGCAGAAGCTGCTGCAAAAGCAGGTAAAACCCCTAAAGAATTTGTTGATAGCTTTATTCCTGCGTTTAAGCATGCATGGCAATTGTATGGTATTCATTATTCTGAGTTTATTCGTACTACTGATGCGTATCATGTAAAAGCCGTACAACAATGGCTGCTTGATTTGCAAAAGAAGGGTGATATTTATAAAGGTAGTTATTCTGGGTGGTATTGCACACCGTGCGAGGCGTTTGTTACCGAAAAAGACATGGCGCCAGAAGCGATAGCGCTCGGTGAAAAAGCAACCGGTGTTGTGTGCCCGACCTGTGGTCGACAAACGCAGTGGTTGTCCGAAGAATGTTACTTTTTTAGATTATCAAAATACCAAGATACGCTGTTAGAATTGTATAAAAATAATCCTGATTTTATTACGCCCAAAGAGCGGTTGCACGAAGTTATTGCGTTTGTCGAAGCAGGGCTCAAAGATTTAAGTATTTCTCGTACAACTATTACCTGGGGAATCCCCTTCCCGGGTGATGAAAAGCATGTAACCTATGTATGGGCAGATGCATTAAATAATTACATTACCGCAATTGGCTATGGTGATGAGTCCCGTGCACAAGAATTTGCGCAGTGGTGGCCTGGAGTGCACATTTTAGGTAAAGATATTGTGCGGTTTCATGCGGTATTTTGGCCAGCATTTCTTATGGCAGCAGAGCTGCCATTGCCAAAAAAATTAGTCGTGCATGGATGGCTAAAAATTGGTGACCAAAAAATGTCTAAATCGTTGGGCAATGTCGTTGACCCCATAGCATTGCACGACACGTATGGCGCTGATGAAATACGCTATTATTTAACGCGTCATATGTCGATTACGCATGATTCGCCGTTTAGCATCGAAGACCTTACCCAGCGATTAAATTCTGACTTGGCGCATGACTTGGGTAATTTAGTTAATCGGGTATTAGCTCTTGCAGATAAGTATGCAATTACACAAGTGCGACCTGCAGAAAAATTGGGTGAACACGAAGCTGCATTACAAGCAAAATTAATTGAAACAATTATTATCATGCGCAGTGAGATGGATAATTATTATTTCCATCGCGCGTATGCACAGTTGTGGCAATGTATTGGTGCAACAAATAGTTACTTCCATGGACAAGAACCATGGAAAGTGGCACGCGTTGATATGAAGCGGTTCGAAGATATATTGTCTGCAACTATCCATGCAATTACCAGTATTGGTATGCTTGCGCATCCCGTTTTACCAAAAAAAATGAGTATTTTACTGAATGCGTTTGGGGCAAAATTTACGTATGGCACCGATGTTTTACGCACAATCTCTTGCGAAGAATGGACCCAATTGTTTATACTGAATAAGATAGAACCATTATTTAAAACGTATGAACTAGAGAAAAAGGAGGAGCCTATGGATCCAGTAAAGGGCGCACCCATATTGAACACGATACCTTTCAAAGATTTTGAAAAAGTAGAGTTACGTGTTGGTACCATAACAAACGTTGAAACAGTAGAAAAATCTGACAAGTTATATAAATTAACGGTTGATTTTGGTGAATTTGGCTCAAGAACTATTTGTTCGGGCGTACGTCATCAATTTAAACCTGATGAGTTGCTTAATAAGCAAGGCGTGTTTGTATTTAACTTAGAACCCCGCGCAATGCTTGGTATTCCTTCAGAGGGTATGATGCTGTTTGTTGACACACCAGAAGGCAAAATGCATATGGTGACGGTGAGTGGTCATGTAACGAATGGCATGCGACTCAAGTAACTTAGTTTGTAAAGTCATTGAGAGCTCGAGGAAACTCGAGCCTTTTTTTGTTGTAAGAATATGTTATTCTTACAGGTAAGAAAGTAAGAATTATTTGGCTTGTTAGATAAGAAGGGCTGCTATGAAAATAGTAAAAGTAACAAGTAAATACCAAACTACTATTCCGCAAGAAGTTCGTAAGCAACTGAAGTTACAGGTGGGGGATTCTATTGTTTTTGCGATAATTGATGGGCATGTAGTAGTAAAAAAAGTTGAGTCTCTTGATAAGGCTTATTTAAAAGCGTTGGCGAATACGTTGACAGAATGGGATTCAAAGCTTGATGAAGAGGCATATCGTGATTTATAGAAGTTTCGATATTGTTGTTGTGCCATTTCCTTTTGTTGATTCTCTCCAGTCGAAGCCAAGACCCGCCTTAGTGCTTTCAAATGATAGTTTTCATGAGTCTGGATTAATGGTACTTGCAATGATTACTTCTGCATATCATGAAAAAAAGAATATAGATGTACCAATTACAGCGTTGTCTGTAGCGGGTCTTTCTGCAGCGTCGATGGTCCGTATGAAAATATTTACTCTAGATACCTGTCTTGTTCGTAAAAAAATTGGCGTATTAGGTGTTGTTGATCAAAAGAGCGTAATAAAACTTTTTAAAGAGCTTTTTGCTGATATGCGATGAGATTTTTTTATACTATGCTATACTGATATAAATAATTTGAACATCATCCATTATGAGCTAGTTTTGCTTATGTATAAAGGTTTATTATGAGTTTAAAAGAGCATACAGCATCTCCTATCCACGAAGTTCCCGAAGAACATTTAGTACGCGTAGAAAAAGTTAAAGAATTAGAAAAGTTAGGCGTTAGCCCATGGCCAGCTATGAAACCGGTGACCGCCACCTGCGCACAAGTTATTAACCAATATCAACCAGAGTCAAAAGAAATATATACAATAGCTGGTCGCATTATGACTATTCGTGCTCATGGCAAAGCATTATTTGCTGTATTACATGATAGATCGGGTCGTCTGCAAGTGTATATTAAACAAGAACTTGTCGGCGAAGAGCAATTTAACTTCTTTACCAAATATATCGATAATGGTGATATTGTGTGGTGTTCGGGTACGCCATTCACCACAAAAACGGGAGAAATTACTCTGCGAGTAACTGAGTTTACGTTACTGAGTAAATGTTTGTATCCCATGCCCGAAAAATTCCATGGTATCACCGATATCGAAACAAAGTATCGTCAACGGTATCTTGATTTAATGACTGATAATGAAACGCGTAAACGATTTAAAACACGTGCCGCTATTATTCGGTCTATGCGCGCGTATCTTGATGCGAATGATTTTATTGAAGTAGAAACGCCAATGTTACATCCTATTGCCGGTGGTGCAGCTGCACGTCCCTTTATTACGCATCATAATGCATTAGATGCTGATTTTTATTTGCGTATTGCGCCCGAATTATATTTAAAGCGATTAGTGGTTGGTGGTTTTGAGCGAGTATACGAAATTAATAGAAACTTCAGAAACGAGGGTGTTTCAACACGCCATAATCCTGAGTTTACCATGTTAGAAATGTACATGGCGCACCAAGATTACCATTTTATTATGGGATTTGTTGAAAAACTGATTCGCCAAGTAATACAAACTACGCAGGGTATGTTAAAAGTGCCTTTTGGTGCTCATACTATTGATTTTGAGCAGCCCTTTGCACGGATGAATGTACAACAAGCAATTACTACGCAGAGTGATATTACTGCTGAAGAAATTACCGAAAAAAACATTGATGCAACGCTTAAAAAATGCAAAGTGACCACACCGGGTGGCGCATCCTATGGTCAAAAATTATTCTTGTTATTTGAAGAAGTTGCAGAATCAAAACTTATTAATCCAACGTTTATTATCGACTTTCCTATCGAAATATCACCGCTTGCAAAACGAGATGCCCATAATCCCCATATTGCAGCCCGTTTTGAATTATTTATAGCAGGTATGGAAATCAGTAACGGCTTTAATGAGTTAAATGATCCTTTTGACCAAGCAGAACGCTTTAAAGAACAACTGCGCGCACATGCTGCAGGTGACGAAGAAGCCCATCAATATGATGCTGACTTTATTTTAGCGCTTGAGTATGGGTTACCTCCCACCGTTGGCGTCGGTATTGGCATTGATCGGCTGGTGATGCTTGCAACAAATACAACGTCTATTAAGGAAGTGATTTTGTTCCCGACACTGAAGAAAAAAGACGTGGTCGTGGACCTATGATTCAAGGTGCTAAATATTTGTGGCAATTACCGGCGCATGATAACGCAGCAGTCTGCGCATTAGCTGCGCGATTTTCATTATCGATTCCGGTTGCGCAAGTATTAATACAGCGAGGTATTAATACACTCGAGGGAGCAGAGCTGTTTTTGTTTGGAGCACCAGAGCAGGTAGTTGCTGATGCCAGTTTGTTAAAGGATGCAGAAAAGGCTATTGTTCGCATAATACAAGCTATTGAAAAACAAGAAAAAATATTAATAGCGGGTGATTATGACGTTGATGGGGTTACATCTTCGGCGTTAATGATGATTTGCTTAGCGCCGCTTGGTGCAAACGTTAACTTTTTTTTGCCGAATAGATTACGCGATGGCTATGGCTTATCGGTAAAGACGGTACAAAAAGCAGCAAAAAGTAATTACTCAGTTATTATCACGGTTGATAATGGCATTACCGCCTTTGAGCCGGCACAAGAAGCAAAAAAATTAGGTATCGATTTAATTATTACTGATCACCATCGGCCGCACGAGCACTTACCCGAGGCGTATGCCGTTGTTGATCCTCATCAAAAAGATTGTCCGTACCCGTATAAAAAGTTTGCGGGTGTCGGTATTAGCTTTAAGTTAATGGCGTTATTATATAAAAGGTTAGGCAAAGAGTTACCCGAAAAAGTATATGAATTACTCTTATTAGGAACGGTTGCTGACGTAGTACCGCTCACCGGTGAAAATCGGTATTGGGTGCGCTATGGCTTACGTACTATTAATACGTTTGAAAGTTATAGCCTGCACGTATTAAAACAAAATGGCAAAGTAACACGTCCTGCAATTACCTCCTTAGATATAGGCTTTTCTATTGCACCACAAATTAATGCCCTTGGTAGATTAGAAGATGCACGCGAAGCCGTAAAATTTTTGGTAGGCTCTGATTATTCTGAAACTGAGCGTATTGGCAAAGTATTATTACGTTTAAACGAAGCGCGTAAAGCGATCGAACAATCGGTACTTGCAGATATCAAAGCGCTCATTGCTGCAGGTGACATTGATGTAGTACAAGACTATGTTCTTATTGCAGCGCATAGTAATTGGCCTACCGGTGTTATTGGCCTTGTTGCATCCCGTTTAGTAGGTATGTATGGTCGACCAGCTATTTTACTCCATAAAACGGGAGATGGATTAGTAAAAGGCTCATGTCGCTCGATTCCCGAGTTTAATATGTTCGAGGCATTGCAAGAATGCCACGATATTCTTATTACCTTTGGCGGGCATCCGATGGCAGCAGGATTATCGCTTAAAGAATCTGATTTGCCTGAACTTAAAAAACGTTTGTGCGCTCATGCAGCACGCGTATTAACGCCTGCTGATTTACAACACAAGTTGCGCATAGACGCGCAGCTAACGTTACCGGATATGACCAAAAAAATTATGGCAGATTTAGCGCACCTAGAGCCCTTTGGCTGCGAAAATGCGCAGCCAGTGTTTTGGGTAAAAGGGGTATCTTTATTAGAAGATCCGGTACTCTTAAAAGGCGCGCATTTAAAATGTATGGTGTTTGCTGACGGCGTTATTAAGCCAGTTATATTTTTTAATAGACCTGAGCTGTATGACCTGTTATGTGCGCATGGCCGTGAAGCATTTGATATTGCAGTATATGTTACTGAAAACCATTGGAGCGATCGCGTGTCTATCGAATTACAGGGAATAGATATAGCATTACCATGTTCCCCCGCTTGCCCTGAGCCTATCGAAGGGTCTAGGGAAATTGAATGATTATAACATTAGATGGCCCAACAGCGAGTGGTAAATCCAGTATTGCTCGCGCATTAGCACAAAAAATGGGTGGCATGCATTTTAATAGTGGCTTTATATATCGATGTATTGGCTATATAGCTGCACGTGATTATGGCTTTACCAAAGAATCTATTACTACTATTTCTGAAGCTATTACTCAAAATATTGTATCGCGTATTCAATACGAGTATATCGATACTGCACGTATTATTTTTGATGGCGTTGATAGTACGCAGGAGTTAAAACAAGCACAGGTTGATGTATTGGCGTCCTGTGTGAGTGAGCTTGCGTATGTGCGTGATGTAGTGAATAAATTCGCTCGATCAATTTCGTATTCTACGATTCTTATTGCCGATGGTAGAGACTGTGGAACGGTAATGTTTCCTTCAGCAGACTATAAATTTTTTATTACCGCTTCAATAGAAACGCGTGCACAACGCTGGCTCCACGATCAAGAAAAACAAGGGAAGCAGTATTCTTTTGAGCAGGCATTAGCATTAGTTAATGAACGGGATGCGCGCGACATGCAACGCGTTGTGGCACCACTTAAACGAGCACCTGATGCTCTCGTAGTAGATACATCAGAATTATTGCTCGAAGAGATAATAGAAAAATTATATACGCTTATACCGGTGAATTGATTTAAAAAACCCATAAACTTTACATACCTTATTTTTTTTTACTACTCTATGCTCAGTATTATAGTTTTTTTGAATTTTATTACATGAGAGAGTATATGATCACACGTAGTATGCTTTTCTGTGCTCTATTTTTTATATCAATAAGCGCTCAAGTGCCCGTGATACCGCGGGAAGTATTGTTTGGTAATCCCCTTAAATCACAAGTTTCGCTATCGCCCCAAGGGACGTACGTATCCTATTGTGCACCCTATAATGGGGTAATGAATATTTATATTCAACGGCGCGAAGGATTTAAAGGATTTGGCGCGGCTCAGGTGGTAACAAAAGAAAGTATAGCAATACAAGGCTACTTTTGGTCGTTTGACGAAACAAAATTATTTTTTATGCGTGACAATGATGGTGATGAAAATAACCGGCTTTTTAGTATTGATTTAAAAACAAATACCGTAACTCCCTTAACGCCAAAGGGGGTTAAAGCGCGTGTCAGTTTTTATGATGAAAAAACACCCAATACAATGCTTATTTCGATGAATCAGAATAATCCGGCAGTGTTTGATTTGTATGAGCTTAATCTTATAACCAAAAAACTGACCCTCCGTGAGCAGTGTCCTCATAATGGCATAGCCTGGGTTATTGATCACGCGGGGCAAGTACGCTTTTTGTTTGCAGTAACTGGTGACGGGGGCAAACAATTAATGAAGCGTATGGGGAATTCGTGGGAACCATGGCTTGTATGGGATAACGATGATGCGTGGTCTGCAGGGCCGTGGTTTTTTTCTGAAGATAATAATTATTTATATTGCGCTGACCCGCGCGATTGCGATGTCGCTAAATTAGTTAAAATTGATTGTGTAACAGGCGAAAAAATCATTATAGCATACGATCCAGCTACCGATGTTAATGGGTGTGTAATGCAGCCACGCACGCATGCTTTACAAGCGGTATATTGGACCAAAGAGCGGGATGAGGTACAGTTTTTTGATTCTGAATATGAATCGAGATACGCCTATGCCCGTTCTTTAGATACGGGCGAATGTGTGGTGACAAGCCGAACCCTTGATGATATGCATTGGATTGTAGCATTCGAAAAAGATAATGGTCCTGTTAGCTATTATTATTTGAATACTCATAATACATCTGTGTACTCATTAGGTGATCATCGACCACAATTACGCAATTATGACTTATCACCTATGGAGCCTATAACGTACCAAGCGCGTGATGGATTAACCATTCATGGCTATATATCGTATCCTATTGATACTCCACGTGCTCAGTTACCATTAATAGTGTATGTACATGGGGGGCCATGGGTACGCGATTCTTGGGGATTTAATCCCACAGTACAATGGTTTACTAATCGAGGATACGCGTGCTTGCAAGTAAATTATCGCGGATCAGTGGGATACGGTAAAAAATTCTTGAATGCGGGCAATAAGCAATGGTCGCGTGCTATGCACACCGATCTTATTGACGGCGTACAACACCTCATAGAGCAGGGTATTGTGAATCCACAGAAAGTAGCTATTTATGGGGGGTCATATGGGGGATATGCAGCGCTGGTTGGTGCGACGCATACGCCTGATATATTTTGCTGCGCAGTAGATATTGTAGGAGTAAGTAATTTGTTAACGTTTATACGATCAATACCGCCGTACTGGAAAGTATTTTTAGAAGACATGTATCGCCGTGTGGGTAACCCCGATACCGAAGAAGAATTTTTAAAGGCCTGTTCGCCACTCTTTGCTATTGATGCCATTAAAATACCCTTGTTTATCGCACAAGGGGCGAATGATCCGCGGGTGAAGCAAGTAGAATCCGAGCAAATTGTAGCAGCGCTTAAAGCAAAAAACATTCCGCATACGTATATGTTATTCCACGATGAGGGCCATGGTTTTGCAAAGCCCGAAAATCGGTTAAAATTTATGGCCGCAGCAGAGCGATTTTTAGCAGAACATGTGGGTGGTCGCTGCGAAGCATAAAAAGAAAGAGAACGGTATGAATAAAATTATTTTAGCAGCAGTGAGTGTCATGGGGCTTAGTCTTCTGGCAATGGAACCCCCCACTCAGCGCGAGGCCGAACGCACTGGCACCATATTGCGTCAGGTGTTGCCCCAAGTAACAAAACAATTGTCTTCAGAAGTAAAAACATTTGTTGGTTTGCCACAATTACAAGAAGCAACAGGTCCTCAAGGACAAAAAATATTTAGTTTGAATTATGCCAAACCGACTATAAAAAAAATGCCCCCTGCAACAGGGTTGCCGCAGACTGCAGCATATATGAGTGTGCCGGTACTCAATCATCAAGTACAAAAAGCGTTTGGGGACTTAGCAGTGTATGGTAAGCCAAATTATTTACAAAAATATGCGTCTATTATTGCCGATATAGAGCAAAAAGAAAAAGATTTTTTTGATACGCATTATGTTTTTTACCATGCCCGTAATGTAAATTTGCTAGTAGTATTTGATGTGGCACAAGAGATAATGAAGTGGCTGTCAGTATATCCTAATCAAGATTTTGTTGGCTTGCGCTTGCCCAATTCAGTATATACCATTAATACTTCTATTTTAGAGTTTATTGATGCACAAATGCAAGCAGTCAAAGCGGAAAAAGGCGATGTTGGTATGTTTGACATAGAAACAATTAAAACAGGGCCAATTGTCCAAAAATTAAAAGCACAAGGTACGATAAATCCCGAAGCTTCTGTAGCGCAACATCTTGTTTCGGTTAATTTATCGTTATATGCGAATTCAAATCCTTGGTCCATAAGTATGTCAGAATGTACCATGCAGTTTTTTGCCAGCAATAAATCGCTTATTAGTGTTGACTCTGGAGAATTTTTGACTGAACTTCTTAAATCAGTAAATATTCAAAATATTTCCTTATATTCTACACAATTACAACAAGCGTGGAGTAAATTTAACAGCACTTGTAAACCAGAAAGTGGTGTATTATTTCAGATTTTTATTCCGCGCGATACCGTGGAAAATTATGCCTATTTATCGAAAGCTTTTGGTATCTATGGTACTTCAAAGCCAGTAGGGTGGGGGGGAGCAGCACAGCCTGAACCACTCGCAGATTTTTTAGAGAAATATCGTAATGCTCCACATTCTATCCCACCATCTACCTTGGATAATATGCAAGCACGCCTTGTAATGACAACTGATGGTTTTTTAAATCCTGCATCAGGCATAAAAATCTTTGAATATATGGATGTCGATAAAAATTGTTGGGATAATTACAAACAACAAGTTGCAGTGATTGTTAAAGAAATGATGTATGAATGGTATGCCGACGCTGCAAATAAACAAATAGCTGATTCGCAAGCTACGATAAAAGGTTTACAAACTACATTGCCGTTGGCATCGGGAGATGCGGCAAAAACAATACAAAGCAAAATTGCAGAGCAACAGCAAAGTATAGCTGCAAGTAAAACATTATTAGCGCTGATTGCTCGATATAAAAACACGGTTAAGCCTATCGTTAAGACAGTTGTCGCGGTACCGACGGATAAGAAGATCCCCAAATCAACTAAAGAACGTCCCTTGAAGCCCTATGAAAAAGCAGCACAAAATAAAAAAACTCTGTATGCACTGGCTGAATCATTAGCAGAATTGCGTAAATTGACGGTGACCAAAAAATAGGGACCTGTGCTTTTGCCCTATTCTTGTATACGCGCCTACGCTTGTATTAACCTCAGGGTAATACTTACAAAGGAGATGTATATGAAGTATTGTTATTTGGTGGTACTAGGGTTAGCACTGCCGGTTTTTGGTGCTAAAAAAGAAATCGACGAGAAGCGGACGCGGCGTGAAGGTATTTTATTTCAGCACTTGTCGCCCGAAGGGCAAAAAAAGTTACAGCATGTAGCTGAACAATTACCAGCGCATTTGAAAACGTACCTTTCTCTGGAGCAAAAGCCGAAAGTTATTCCTCCTATGCCGCCTCCACCTCCGGGGAGTATGGCCCAAACGGAAGCGTATTTAAGTATCCCTGCATTAAAAAAGCAGGTAGAGCAAACATTTGCGACTCAACTAACAAAATTTGCTGACATTATTCAAAAAATTAAAGATAAAGAAAAAGAGTTATTAAAGACCCATTTTGTTTTTTATCATGCCCAACCATCCGACTATATGATAATGCATGATTTTATGAAAGAAATGACAAAATGGCTACAAGTGCCTAAAACGGAAAACTTTGTGGCGTTGCGTGTCCCCGCTGCAACGTTTAATATCCAGGATATATATGCGTTTATTGATCAAAAAATGAAGGTGCATGGTGCAATGTCTCTTGATGTGAGTGGAGATATGCCAACTCATTTGGTATCCGTAAACTTTTCATTATTTGGTAATAGCAATCCCGCAGCTATCTTTGGAAAAGAATGCTCCTTTGAGTTTTTTTCCACCAACACTTCTGCTAGCGGTGGTGGCAGTCCGGTGAAATTTTTAGTACCATTAATGCAGCAATTACATTTGCCATCTAGTAGTATTATTAAATATACCCAACAACTCACAACACTTACACAAGATTATTTACAACAATGGGGTTACAAAACATGTAAACCAGCAGGAGGAGTGTTACACCAGATATGTATTCCGCGATCTATTGTGGATGATTATGGGTATCTATCAGTAGCATATGGAGCGTATGGAGATCCGAATAACCCTATTGGTGAAATAGGTCGCTCGTATTCATCAAAAACGAAAAAAACAACACTTTTCAATTTTTTATCTACGTTACAATCAAATCCTACGTCGTTGCTTCCGGGTGCTATAGATAATTTACAAGCGCGGTTGGTTATCACTACCGAGGGGATGCTTAATCCTGCAGGGGGAGTAAAAATATTTACCTATACAACGCTGGATGCGAAATGCGAAAAAGAGTACAAAGCAAAACTTGCAGAAATAGTTAAAAATATTATGTTTGAGTGGTATAAACAAGCTGGTGCAACACAAGAAACGTTAGATGCTTTTTTAAAGGTAAAAGAATTAAAAGAGCAGATCCCCGTAGGATTTACGCCTGCCTCTCCATCGAAACCGCAGGCTGGTAGCCTACCAAAAAAAGGAACAACGCCTGTTGTGAAATTAAAGCCCTGGGAAGTTAAAAAAGCTATGCAGCAACCTACAATTGCCCCACCAATACCCGTGGAAAAACCAGTGAATAGTAAAGAAGCTATGCAATCGCTGCAATTATTAGCCGAGTCGTTGAGTGAATTGTCAAAAACAGTGAAATAACAAAAAAATGTAGTAAACAGAAAGAGGCCGGAGATTATTCCGGCCTCTTCGTTTATATTCGCGTATTAATGTTTTACTTGTATTTTTGGTCTCATTTTTTCGTTACTTTCAAATGACATCCATTTACCTTGCAAGTATTTGACTAAAGCGATCAGGTTTTGCATGACTATTGGTTTATACGTAAAATCACCATGCCCACCGGGTACTACATCAGTAACAGGAATATTTGTTACCGCCTTTTGTAATTCTTGGAAATCAATAGCTGTTGTTGGTTTTGCTTCTTGTGCAATAAAGGCATCGATTGTATTCGCGTTAGTTACTGCATTATCAACAGCCTTCATATACGCAGATCTATCGTGCATATAAATATAACAAGAAGTATCAGGTTTTGGTGTCGGGTATTGTTGTCCACCGTATAACGCGTGTTTAATTATACCGTGTTGTGCATCAAATGCTGGATGATAATGAATGCGATTATATTTTGGCCCCACATCATCGCCTGCAAAAATCTTACCCATTTCCATAGCAAAACAACGTACACACGGTTTTTGTGATCCTTGGTTGCTACGCAAGAATTGTGCGAGCGTTTGTAGACGGGTAAATATTTCGTTACGCGCCATAGTGCGTTCTAATTGTCCATTAAAGTCGAATGCGCTTGGCGTTCCCAGTTTTTGATACTGCGCAATGGCATCGGCAATAGTTTGTAAATCCAGCACAACAGGTATATACGGATATTCTTCTGTTGTTGGTTGATCGCCCGTGCTTGGAATAGTTGGGTTTATTACGCAATAGGAGCGCTTCTGTATGGTAATAGCCTTAATATATTGTTGAGAAGTGATCTTAATGCCACATTTTGAGGCTGCGATATCAAAATTTTTGTATAATTCTGAGGTTAAAAATTCATCGCGCAATTTGCTAATAGCAGCCAGGCATGCCTCTGCTTCTGGTGTTTGAGTTGCTTCGAGTAACGATATTGTGGGTTTTAAAACAATCGGAATTTGAGTTGCTACCGTAAAATCTTTGCAAAAGCCATGCTCTTTTTCTGCAATTACCTTACGTGCAAGTCCTTCTTCAAGACACTTTAATGCATAATTATAAATAGTTTCGATAATGTGATATTGATTTTTTTCCGGTAAATTAATTGTTTTTAAGTAGTCAAGCGCTTCTGGAACGCCTAATGGATGTACAATAAGTAGAGCAATAATAAGATCGGTAAGTGTATCGTATTGTGTAGAGCTTAATGTTTTATTTGGTATTTTTTTAATAATATCTAATACATCTGCTTCTTTTGCGCCTTTAACAGTGATATGTCCCAGGGCTACCGTAAGTTTACCGGTTATAAAGCTGCTTGTTTCTGATTTAAAGTTACTCAATGAAATTGGTAGTGTAATAGCACCACGGGCAGGTTGCAATAGCTTGTCGGTTAGATCGATGAGTGTTTGAGTTTGAGGAGTCATATCGGCGGTGCCGGGTTTTGGTAGTGCGTGTGGCGGAGTTTTATGTATCGGTTGAACTGGCTGGGGCGGCGTTATAGGTTTTGTGGGTGTTTTAGGTTTAGCGGCAGCGATTTTTTTTGTTAACTGTTGTTGCAAGGACAAAATTTGCGGTTTGTACACAAATTTTTTTGTTATTTTTTCTTCTATTAACCCATTTGCCTTGGTTATATCGTCTTGAATTTCTGAAGCATTAGAAGGTTTAAAATTATCTAATTTTTGTTGAATAGTTGCTATTAATGCTTTTACTTGCGCTTCGTAATCTACTGCAGATGTTGGTGAGGGCGGAGTTTTCAATTTGCCAGGAGTAGTTGGCGCATAGGGTGCTAGTATTTTAAGTGATTGAGCGAGCTGCAGTAGGTTACCATACATGGCTGCTGCATGCGGGGTAAATGCGTATGCGCTGAGTATCAGCACAATACGGGTATAATGCTTCATATAGTCCTTTCATAAATGTAACAAAAGTGTTTTTATTACTGTAAAACAAAAGGATTATAGGGGGCAATACTTATCATTACTCAAGAATAATGGGCGGTGGTTGTTTTTTGCGGCGATTAAAAAAAGAACCGTAATAGTAGATATACAGTCCCATGCTCACCAGAATAAATGACACAAAATAATGCCAGGTGATTTTTTCGCCAAAGATGAGCCATCCAAAAAGGGCGGCTGATAGGGGAGTTAAAAAATTGGCCAGAGACATCAGCGTAGCGCTATGTTTTTTGAGCAAATGTGCTTGCATTTGCGAGCATATAATATTACTGAGTATTACTTGAAATACTAAGATAGCAATAAACGTATAGCCATTGCCTTTAATCCATTGAGGTTCAGCAAAATAGGAGGCAAAAAGTGCCATGAGGCCCCCTGTTAACATACTTAATCCATTAGCAAGTAAGGGCGGGCAATCCCGATGTTTAATAAGCTTTTGCATAATCAGCATACTATAGCTAAATGAGGCCACAGAAATAAGAAGCGCGATTTCAGGAAACGAAAATGAACCCCACATACCTACCATATCTTCGAGTTTTGTCCCTGATAACAAGAGCGGGAGCATGCCAAAAAATCCTAACAAAAGGCCGATAAATTTATTAATTGTTAATTTTTCTTTAAATAATAGATACGAATAAAGCGCTACAAAAAAAGGTGCTAAATTGAATAATAAAGCGGCTTTACTGGTAGTAACGTATTGTAACGCCCATGCGCGTGCGCAATACGGTAAAAAGATACCAAACAAAGTAAGCTGTGCATGTAAGTAACGATCAGTCTTAGCCGGATAGCAGCGAATTTTTTTAGAAAAATAAATATAGGTCATGATTCCTAGACCACCGAGTGTCATACGTGACGCGACAATAAAAAAGGGAGATGCGTATTGTAAGCTAATCTTAGCAATCGTAAAAGTAAAACCAAACAGGGAATAAAGAAGTACGATAAGAATCATGTGTCTCAAACTATAAAGGTTAAAAAAAGCCCCCGCCTTTTAAGCGAGGGCGACTCGTTATTTTTCTACTTCAACGTAGTCTTCTGCATCATCATAGCGACGATGTTCTGCGCGTTCTGCGCCGTCTGCACATCGGCCAAAGAAGTTGCATCGGTTACAGCTATGTGCTCTTTCTACATGTTCATTACATGGTGCACAGCCCGCATCTTTGCGTTTACATGCAGGAACTGCAAGCAAGCTTAATGCACAAAGAAGTACCATTACTTTCTTCATGAACTCTCCCTCATAAAAGATGTTAAACTAATACCACCCTATATTCTAAAGAAAAGAGCTCCAAAGAATCAAGGGAGTGTTACTTGAGGTTTAACTGCTCATCATCAATATCCCATCCTGCTGGTCCTGAAACGCGCTCTTCGACTTCATAGACATCACAGGGGCATTTAAGTTTATGGGTATTTCTACACGCTGGTAATACTGCCAACGCTGCTAAAAAAGCAACTATTTTTTTGTTCATGCGTTCGTCCTTTTTATAGGGGTACGTTTTTTTGTTTTCGACATTTTTCTTTTTACAAAGGGATTTTTAACTAACGCGGCTTTTAATACTTCATCCATGGTTTCTACAAAAATAAGAGTCAATTTTGGACTTACTTCGTCAATAAACTCATCAACATCGTCCTTATTATCTTTAGGAAGTATGACATGAGTCATATTATGTTGTTCTGCCGCTAAAATTTTTTCTTTAACACCACCAATACCCAACACACGGCCACTTAAGGTGATTTCTCCGGTCATCGCTACGCCCGGTTTAATGGGATTTTTGGTAAAAGCTGAGGTCAGCGCAACACAGATAGTAATACCTGCAGAAGGGCCATCTTTTGGGGTACCGCCTTCGGGTACATGCAAATGAATATCTTTTGAAGAATAAAAACCATTTGCTAACCCTAATTCATAGGCACGGGATCGTAAATAACTGAGTGCAGCATGTGCAGATTCTTGCATAACATCACCGAGCTGTCCTGTAAGAGTTATTCCGCCTTTGCCCGGAAGCACCGTTGCCTCGATTTCTAAGACATCGCCGCCCAACTCAGTCCATGCAAGACCCGTTGCAAGGCCAATGCGAGGGTTAACAACGTCAATAGCCAATTTTTTATATTTTGGATTGCCCAGCCAATCCTTTTGCTTAATAAGATCTTCGGTAATCGTAACGCTTTTAAGCGTGGGATTTTTAAGCAGTAGCTGAATAACTTTACGCATTAATTTTGCGATAATCCGCTCCAATTGCCGCACACCTGCTTCTTTGGTGTATTGGCTAATGAGTGTACGCAACAACGCGGGAGGTATTTTGCATTGACGTGCTGATAAGCTGTACTCTTTACTGTTTTTAGGTATTAAAAAGTTTTGGGCGATCGTCATCTTTTCTTCATCGGTATAGCCCGGTAATGTGATAATTTCCATACGATCAAAGAGTGGATACGGAATACCATCAACATGGTTTGCTGTCGCAATAAACATTACTTTGGAGAGATCGTATTCTATTTCTAAAAAATGATCTACAAAGTTTTTGTTTTGCTCGGGATCTAATACTTCAAGTAATGCTGCTGCAGGATCACCATGCACATCATTAGACATTTTATCTATTTCATCAAGCAGAATAACGGGATTAAGCGTTTTTGTTTTACGCATTCCTTGAATAATTTTACCCGGTAATGCACCAATGTAGGTACGTCTATGCCCGCGAATTTCAGCTTCATCGCGAATACCACCGAGCGATATGCGGATAAATTCTCTTCCCGTACTTGTTGCAATAGATTCGGCAAGTGATGTTTTCCCCACCCCTGGTGGGCCCACTAAACAAATAATAGGCGAACGTTGTAATGTTGTAGAGAATTTTTTTGCCGCTAAAAATTCCATAATACGTTCTTTGGGCTTAACAAGACTTGCATGATTTTTATTAAGAATTTTTTCAGCTTGTTCAAGACTAATAACATCTTTACTCTGTTTTTGCCAGGGTAATGATAGTACCCAATCGATATAATTGCGACTTACCACGGCTTCAGATGACAGTGGAGGCATTTGCTCGAGGCGCCTAATTTCTTTTTCAACTTTTTCTTGCGCTTCAGGAGAAAGACCTAATGTTTTAACTTTTGATCGTAAGTGGATAGCATCAGAATGCTGGTCTTCGCGACCTAATTCTTTTTGAATCGCTTTTAATTGTTCAGTTAAATAATACTCGCGCTGATTTTTTTCCACCTGTGTTTGTACTTGACCGCGAATGCGTTCTTCAGTCTCTAGAATATCAACTTCTTTTTGCAATAATGAGCACAAGGTAATGAGGCGCTTTTTTAAATCAACCATTTCTAATAGCTCTTGTCGCTCATGGAACGATAGGTTAATATGTACCGCTAATGTATCAGCAATAGCATCAATTTCTTCTACTGTTTTTATATGCGCAAGCAGCTCTGTTGGTGCTTTTGGATTAAAACTGGTATAAGCAGTATATTGATTTTCTAGTTGTCTCCAGAGCGCTTCGAGCTCAATATCTTTTTCGTTATTCGTTGTTGGGGTGTCTTCGCAGGTGATATGTAAGAACCCTTCCATAGGCTCGCTGTGCACTATTTTTGCACGACATATACCTTCTACTAATATTTTTAGCGCACCTTTGGGCATACGCATAACTTGTAAAATAGTAGCCCTAATACCATGAGTAAATACATCGTGGTCGGTAGGTACTTCAACATCGGGGTTTTTTTGCGCAGAGATAAAGATCAATTTATTGGTTTTTAAGGCATATTCAACCGCTTGTATAGAAGATTCTCTTCCGACAATAACGGGATTGATACTCTTAGGCAACATAACCACGTTTTTAAGCGGTAACAGTGCCAATTGATGGCGTTTTTCGTAATCTATCATTTTTTATATCCTAAACACGGTAATTATTCTCATTACTATACCATATTTATGCATATACGTAAACTGCTATCCCGAGAGCAAAAAGCTTCTATAGTTACGTGAGTTACGTGATTTTTTTGTTTTCAATGTGAAATTAATGTATACTTTGCGCTTATTGTAATACTGTTTATACTTATAGTATATAATTGATGAATGGCGGTACAATAATAACAGGCATACTCCTTTTTTTTAAGATAGAGAACGAGTCTTGAAATAGGGGGTTTTATTCTTTAAAGAGGTTACACTATGAGTTCGCGCTTTAAGAGTTTTGTTAATTTTTTTATTGGTGTGGAGCCCCACGAGCGAGTTAAAGTCATTTTGATGACGCTTTGTTTCTTTTTGATTATTAGTGGGTATAGCTTAGCTAAAGAGCTTAAAGATTCTATTTTTGTTTCTGTTGTCGGTAAAGAGTACCAGCCATGGGCACGACAATTGTCGATGCTCTTTTTAATTCCTGCCATTCTGTTTTATTCTAAATTAGTAGATTCTATCCGTCGGTATCAATTACTCTATGTATACGCATTAATATATGGTATTGGGGGACTTATTTTTGCCTATCTTCTGGGGCATTCGACTATTGGTTTAACCAATACTGTAGCAAGTCCATACCGCATCTTTGGGTGGCTTTTTTACTTGTTTATAGAGGGTTATAATCCCTTTATAGTGAGTCTTTTTTGGGCATTTGCTAACTCTATTACCGACCCTGAGTCAGCCAAAACAAACTATACTATCATGGTGGGTGGCTCCAAAATTGGGGGCATGCTCAGTACGGGCTTTGCGTGGTGGTTATTAAATAGGCGTTTACTTGATGGGACATTAGCGTTTACCGATGTATCTAATCATCAGATTGTTCTGACGATTGCATCGTTGTTGGTGTTGTGTGTGCCGTTTGCAGTCTATTTTTTAATGAAACGTGTTCCTGGTCGCTATTTGCATGGTTATGAAGCGGTGTATAAAGCAGAGAAAGAGCATAAAGGGCAATCCGAAGGTGTGTTTTCGGGTTTAAAAATTTTTATGAAATACCCGTATATATTAGGTATTTTTTGTATGGTATTTTTCTGGGAAATTATTAACGTCGTATTTCAGTACCAGCGATTAGGAGTAGGTCAAGCAACCTCTCATTCAGCTTCTGAATTTACGGGCTATTTATTTAAGCTCTCGTTTAGTGTGCATGCCATTGGGTTTATAATGGTATTTTTTGGTACGCGTGCGGTGATGAATTGGTTGGGCGAGCGTAAAAGTTTGCTATTGGTACCTGCGGTTATCGGTGTTTTACTCATTTATTACCTCAATGTTCAATCAGCAAATGCTATTCTTATCACACTTATTTTAATGCGTGCGGTAAATTACTCCTTTGCATCTCCCTTACGCGAGACATTATATATTCCTACAACTAAAGAAATGAAATTTAAATCAAAATCTTGGATTGATGCATTTGGTGCTAAAATAGCAAAAAGTATTGGTGCAAATTACATCGTATTTACGTTATGGTTAGGAGAGTCGCTCGTAATGACCTCTCATGTGATATTTTTTATTATTGTCATGGGCCTTTGGCTCTTAGCAGCGCATCTCTTAGGGCGGCGATATGAGCGAGCGGTAGCAAAAAATGAGGTTATAGGGCTTGAAGAAGCCTAATATTCTGGTAAAATAAGCAATGTATTTATTTGTTTCATCGCTTGTTTTCTTTAAATAGGGTGGCATTCTACATCGTGTAGGGCCCAGAAAACAATAGGCGTAACCCTGGAAAGGTCTTTATTATGATAGATTTAAAGTTACTTATTAAAAATGGCGTTCAGTTTGGGCACCAAACATGGCGTTGGAATCCTAAAATGCGTCCCTATATTTGGGGAAGCAAAAATGATGTGCATCTTATCGATATTTCAAAAACAGCGCATCAATTAGAAAAAGCTGCTCAGTTCTTAGAGTCAATTGCTGCAACGGGTAAACCGGTATTATGGGTGGGCACTAAAAAAGCGGCGCAAGCTGCCATTACTGAAGCTGCTGATTTATTAAAATGTCCATCAGTAACTCATCGTTGGATTGGTGGTACATTAACAAACTATCCTCAAGTAAAAAAATCAGTTACTAAGTTATTACATTTTGAAGACATTGTTGCTCGTGCGGGTGAATCTCATTACACCAAAAAAGAGTTAAATCTTTTTAACAAAATGGCAGAGCGTTTGGTGAAAAACGTTGGGGGTATTCGTACCTTAACGTGGCCAGTAGGCGCAGTTGTTGTTGTTGACGCTCGTAAAGAGCATGTAGCGGTTAAAGAAGCTATTGCTGCAGGAATTCCTGTCGTTGCATTGCTTGATACAAACAATGATCCTTCAATGATTGATTATGTTATTCCAACAAACGATGATGCTCCTCGTGCTATTAAAGTAATTATTGATTACTTGGCACAGGCTGTTCAAAAAGGACAAGCGGTTGCAGCAACACGACCACAAGACGAAATCGTTGTAGAAAATACGCTAGAAAAAATGCTTGAACAAGTGCTTAACACTGAAGATGATGATAAAAAAGGTGCTAAACGGGGTCGTGGGCCAGTAGGTCGTGCTCCACAAACGCGTAGACCAGCTCCTCGTGCAGCACGCACCGGACGCAGCGAATAGTCTAAGCGCGGAGAGATGTCTGAGAGGCCGAAAGAGCATGATTGGAAATCATGTATACCTTTAAACGGGTATCGAGGGTTCGAATCCCTCTCTCTCCACCACTTTTGCTTAGGTGAAAGTGATATAGTTTGATTTAAAAGTTGAGAAGCGGATAAAGTACGGTTACAGAATCTGTCAGGTCAGAAATGAAGCAGCAGGGGTAACGCGGTAGTTGTATCCGCTTCTCTTGGTTACTATAGCCTAATGCTTTAAGTTCCTCAAAAAATCTATATAATAGATCTTCATAAAAAAGAAGGAGATTTATTATGCCAATTCCGTTGAGTATTGATTTAAGAAAACGAGTAATTTCCGCAAT
>Ga0182738_1000152_pt1 | contig 108961 bp, 72 predicted proteins | sample eDN5th30CBELigMG_FD_128876 | JGI IMG/M metagenome (GOLD analysis project Ga0182738, IMG submission 128876) | Enriched Miracle-Growth compost microbial communities from Emeryville, California, USA - eDNA 5th pass 30_C BE-Lig MG (version 2)... ... | reverse complement strand
GTTGTGCGTTTGTGCCCATCGCTGTCATCCTGTCTCGCCCCGTGAGCAGACAGCATGACAGCTGACCCGTGATGCGCAAAAAGCGTGCCGAACGTCAGTGGGATTCAGTCCCGCCGGCATTTCGGATCAGAAAACGTCGTCTCATTCGGCAGGGGACCGGGGACACTTGCTGAAACGTTGTTTCCCGCTGAAACGCAACCCGTCGCGTGGGGGAACGCGGCCCATCCGGGGAGCGAATCGCTCCAAGGCAGGCCGCACTCTCCTCTCAGTTCAGATAGGTCCGCATCAGCTGCAGCGCGGCCATGACGGACGAGAGCGATGCGGTTTCCGAGGCGGTGTGATAGCCCGTCGTGGGAATCTGCAGGGTCGTGCCGTTGATCAGACCGCCTGTGGCGGCGGCCAGGCGTCCCAGTTCTGTACGGCCGAGCGAAAGCGGCTTTGTCCGCCCGAAATTCTGGGCTTCCACATAGGCATCTTTGTGGATGTAGCTGATTCCCAGTTGTTCGCAGCGCACCTGCAGTTCGTTGCTGATGTCCGGGGCAAAGCTCCCTCCGGCATCCTTGCGGCGCAACACCAGCTGCTGCGCCGTGGCCGCTTCCCGCGTCGGGAAAGGGCTCGTATCCAGGACAATCAGCCGTTGTGTTTTGAGGGCTTCCCGCTGAAACCAGGACAGGGCATGCCGCCAGCTGCGTCCGGCCTCTTCCTGCGCGGTGAATAGCGCCGTTCCCTGAAATCCCTGCCGGAACAGGTGAATGAGAATGGCCACGGACAGAACATTGTCCAGCTGGGCGGAAATGAATCCGTCACAGATCTTCAGCCGGTCCAGAAATGAAATCGGGGTGCCCGGCTGAAGAAAATCGAGTCCGTCCAGTTCGAAAATCAGGTTGCGCCGTTCCGGACAGATGGACGAACGGACAATGGTCCCCTGTCCGAGATAGACGCCGGAGTAGGGGAGATGGGCCTGCACCCGCTGCCCGGAAAATCGCCCCTGGATGGAATAAATCATTTGTTCCGAAACGGAATCACCGGTCAGTTCTCCCTGATTGCCGGCAATGAAGGCGGCGTATTGGAATTCATTCGGCCCGGTACACAGCAGGCCATGCCGGTCGATGTGGGCCGAGAGAATGACATCGTGCGGATGCCGGCCCTGGGCGACCATGACTCCCTGAAAATACTTCACGGTCACGCCGACTTCTTCGAGCTCCCGGCGCAGGACCCGAAAGAACGAATCTTCGCTTCCGACGACGCAGGGTTCTCGCACCAGATGCTGCAGGACTTCCAGAAAATCATCCAGTCCCTCCGGGCGATCACCCTGCAGGCTCAAATCCCGGTCTCCGGTCGCGACATCCACAATGCTGCTGCTCATATCGAATCAGTACTGAAACAAAAGCGGTTATTTTCTGTCATTCACCACCCGGGCCTGTCCTCCGCGGCAGGCGGGCCGGTCATCTCGGCGAACTTGTAGCAGACAATGGCCTGGCAAGGCGATTGGAACCCGTCATTCCTGCGACAGAATCTGCAGGCCGCCAATGATGCCCGATCAGGGGGGCAGGATGTCGTAACACAGCAAATCCGGCAGCGGACGGGCTCCATTCCGCTGAACCCGTCGCGCCGACTCAGTACAGACGTCCCCAGTGGAACACAAAGGTATTCCCGACCGATTCATCGCCCGGCCCCCGCATCAGGGAAATCTTCCGCGCGAACACATAGCCGGCTTCCAGCACCCGGCGACTGCCGCTGACCTTCCGGCTTTCGACCCCGCAGACCCAGCGCAGGTCTTTGTAGCCCAGCCGGTCATTCTGGCCATTTTCCCGTTGAATGGCCCAGGAACCTCCCCCGACCTGTCCTCCTGTATACACCCAGGCTTCACGCGACTCATCGTGATCAAAACGCCAGGCCAGCCTGGGACGTGGAACCAGCAGGTCCATTTCGAGATTTTCTGTGACCAGCCATTTCAGGCCGGCAATGGGCAAGAATGGAAGGTCCGGGCGATCCAGGTAGGACAAGCCTGCCACGAGACGGGTCACGTCATCCGCCTGAAAACTCAACAACCCGCCGGCGGTCATGCGAAAGGCATCGGAACTGTTGTTCGAAAAATCTGTTGAGAACAGCGGAGAGACCGTCAGGGAGACTCCCCAGGTCTCATTCAGATTGCGGGCATAGTTCAGCTCGACCCCCAGATCATATGTCTGGGGGGACACAGCCGCCGTGGATGGTCCGCTCAGAAAGTTCCAGCCAAAATATCCCGAGACCCAGAACGGGCCTTCGGAACCGGCCAGATCCCCTTTGAAACCAATGGTGGTGATTCCGAAGTCGGTTCCGGCGCGAGGCACCGTCTGCAGACTGTCGGTCACGTTACGCCACAGCAGCAGGTGATCATCGATCACCTCGTTCATCCACGAGGGTTCCGATTCCCGGAACACGCCATCAAAAGAAAACTCCGGCGGACGCAGATCCACGATTTTATCGTCAGATGGCCCGACCGTGCTGACCGACACCTGTTCTGGTTTGCGGTGCCGCTGGGCATCCAGAATCGCTTCCGGATCAGGAGGAATTTCCTGCTCCGGCACCAGCATCGGAGAGACGGCCTCGACCGAGGACGATTCGGTCTTCTCCTCGGGGAGAAACAGCGAGTGCTCGCTGGGCGGAATTTCCAGCGAGAAGGGGGCCGGCACAATGGGAACCTGCTCGGCCGGGCGATACGTTTCAAATGGCAGTGGAGGGACCGAAACCGGCGGGGCCGGGGCCTCTGGCGAAGTCTGAATCTCCCCCGCAAGCAGGCTTGCGCTGCAGATCATCCATGCAATGAACGGGAGACCGCGCATGTTGCAGTGACGCTTTTGGGGTGAAAATCAGGCGAAGTCTCCTTTTATTTCGACCATCAACATGGAGTCAACAGCAGCTGTTGACGAACCTTTTGATGAAAAGTGGAAAACCGGGCGGGCAGGAGACGCCGCCCTCTCGTCGGCAAAACTTGCCGGTGCAGGGCCCCGGGAATCGCCCTGGAACAGAAAACAGGGATCGCGACAGGCTTTAAGACAGAACGGTCCCGGCCTACACTTCGTGCAGATCTCCGTGTCGGCGGTCCTGTTTCCGGCCGAATGAGGCCGTTTTTTGACTCTGTTGCCCTGTTTGCTGACCCAAGAGCTGTTTTGCATGAGCGACGCCGCAGACAATCCGTCGTCGCCTGTTCTGCTCAACGGGGTTCCCGTGTGCGACACGTTTGCCGAGGCCTTTCCCATCAAGGCCACCCGGCTGATTGTCACCGCCGTGAATGCGCGCTGGGCCGAGATTGCCGCCGCGGAATTTTGCGGCAATGCCACCAGCGTGATTGCCTGCGAAATCGAAGCCGGTGTGGAATGCCGGTTGACACCGGATCAGACTCCCGACGGCCGGCCCGGCATCTCGATTCTCGCATTTGCCTTCAGTCGGGATCGACTGGCTCAGGCCTTGCAGGCTCGCGGCGGCCAGTGCCTGCTCACCTGTCCCACAACCGCCTGCTATGACGGGCTTCCGGAAGGCGAACCTGACAAACGCATTCCCCTGGGCAACGCCATTCGTTACTTCGGAGATGGGAAGCAGATTTCCAAAGTGATCGGCAACCGCCGTTATTGGCGTATTCCGGTTATGGACGGAGAATTTCTGTGTGAGGACCAGCTGGGAACCGCCAGTGCCATTGCCGGAGGCAACCTGATTCTGTGTGCCGATTCGGCGGTCAATGCCCTGCAGGCTGCAGAAACCGCCGTCGCGGCCATGGCGTCTGTGCGCGAAATTGTGCTCCCGTTTCCCGGTGGCATCGTGCGTTCCGGCAGCAAGGTCGGTTCGAAATATCGCCGATTGAAGGCCAGCACCAACGATGCCTTCTGCCCGACACTGCAGCCGCTGGTCCAGACGGAACTGCCTGCCGGATGTGCGGCGGCCTATGAAATTGTGATCGACGGACTGAGTGCCGAATCGATTCGTGCGGCAATGAAGGCCGGCATGCATGCGGCGACAACCGTGCCCGGACTGCTGCAGATTTCCGCCGGAAACTATGGCGGGCGACTTGGCAAATTCCATTTCCCTTTGCATGAGCTTCTGTAATCGTGGAATCACAATCCTTGCCGGAACCGGCACCCAGCCTGTGGGCCCATATGGCCTCCAGCCGGTGGATCGGGCTGCTGCTGATTCTGTCATCCATGAGCATCGTTACGGCGCGCCTGTTCGATGCCGCTCCGTTGCGCAGCGCCAATGACCGTTCCCGCTGGTGTACCGTCTGGGCTCTGGCCGAACGAAACACCTATGCCATCGATGAAATCGTCAATGTGCCCGGCTGGTCGACTATCGATATGGTCCGGCACCAGGATCACTTCTATTCCTCCAAACCGCCGCTGCTGCCGCGACTGGTGGCCGAAGTGTATCGCGCCGTCCGGGGAGTCACCGGCTGGACTCTCACGCAGAATACGGCGGAAGTCACCCGGGTCATTCTGCTGCTGATCAACATTCTGCCCATGTGCCTGGCACTGGGAATGTTTCACTCCCTGATCCGGCGGCAATGTGCCGACGCGCGGGGAGTGCTGTTCATTCTGGTCAGCGCCTGTTTTGCCACGCTGGCGCTCCCGTTTCTGACTGTTTTCAATAATCACTCCGTCGCCATCAACTGCTTTCTGATCGCGCTGCCGCTGGCCATTGACTGTGCCGGGGCTGCCCGTCAGCCATTCTGGAAATTCGCGGTGTGCGGCCTGCTTTCGGCCTTTGGAATCTGCAACGAGCTGCCGGCCGGATTTCTGGGGCTCGGGTTCTTTGTCATTCTGCTGCGACGGTATCCGCAGGCCACGCTGCTGGCATTTGTGCCGGCGGCTTTGATTCCCATCGCGGCCTTCTTCTGGACGAATTACGAGGCGACCGGAAGCTGGAAGCCGTTTTACTCCGGCTATGGCACTGAAATTTATGAATATACTTATCAGGGAGTTCCCAGTTACTGGTCTGACCCGAAAGGGATCGACAGGCCGCGCGATTCGCTGGGAACGTATCTGCTGCACTGCCTGGTCGGGCATCATGGCATTTATTCCCTGACGCCGATTTATCTGCTGACCCTGGCCAGCTGGTTTCAGCCGGGGCGCTGGTGGCGCGGGGCATTGCGTGACTTTCACCTGCTGGGGATTCTGCTCACCCTGTCAACGCTGACGTTCTATCTGACCCGCACCGCGAATTATAACTATGGAGGAGTCACGGTCGCCCTGCGGTGGATGCTCTGGCTGACACCCTTCTGGCTGCTGTCGATGATTCCCGTTTTTGAGCAACTGGGACGCCGGCGGATCTTTCAGGCCGTGACGGTTCCCTTGCTGGCGGTGTCCACATTTTCAGCCTGGTATCCGACGAATGCTCCCTGGGCGAAGAACTGGATTTATTCTCTGATGACGGAGGCGAAGTGGATCAATTACGACGATCCCAAGCCGGTCTTTCTGCACCGTCACTATACCTGGCTGGGAGCCCTGCCGACGGGAGAACTGCAACCGGATTACTGGATCCGGTTTGTGGCGACGTCATCTCTCGGAGAAGCAGACGAAATCGAACTCCGCGACCAGGGCCCGGCCGACAACGACGGACGCTGGATTCTCGTTCGACATCGTATTGGAGCAGCCCCGGCCATCGAGACGGTGTATCGGCTCGATTCGGCAAAATTTCAGGCCGGATTACCGGTGGAAGAGTTTCTGATTTCGCGGCGAGACGGGCAGTCGCTCTCGGAACCAGATCTGGCATTCTTCCGGGGAATGCCCAGGAAGATGCAATATGTCAGCTCGCGCCTCCGGTATGTGCATCTGCCTGTGCGTGTCGATGCTTTCCGCGCGCATGTCGGCTATACCGCTGTGGAAGGCCGCAATCCTGCCGGGGAATCACACCTGATTATTCGCGATGTCTGGTATTGTGAAGAAGTGCCATTCGGCGTGCTGCAATGGGAACAGCGGGTGCAGTCGGGCTCGACTTTGTCGGCGAAAACAGAGTGGACCCCGGCCGCCATCGGGGAGTATTTCCCCCGGGCGACAGAAGCTCCCTTTTAGAACAGAATGCACTCCTCCGGGCACGCGCTGCCGGTCGGAACGCGGTCCACATGGAGATCAGGCCTGCCGGACCACTACCCGATTCTTCAGAACCTCGACCACGATGACAGGGGTCTCGGCTTCAATAAACGGGCCATCGCTGACAACATCGATAATCCGACCATCGATGCGGGCCTTTCCGGCCGGGCGCAGAATCGTCACGGCCGTTCCATGGGCTCCGACCAGATGCGATTCCTGCCCGAGAAGTTCCGGGCGGAGCCGCGGTTCCGATGCGGTCGGGCTCTGCACTCCCGGGCTGTTCAGAACCATGTCCCGCAGCAATGGCAGGCGATGCAGATGCTGGCTTAAAAAATAAGACACCACCACCACTCCCAGCAGGGCCGCGGCCAGCGCCCCCATCGACTGTCCCGCCCGGGTGAGGTCATATTCCAGACTGAATCCGGAGAATGTCTGCCCGGCCATGATCAGCGACATCAGCACCAGCAGAATCCCGGAGATCCCAAAGACCCCGAACCCCGGGATGACAAACAGTTCCAGCGCCAGACAGGCCATGCCGACCAGAAACAGGGCCAGTTCCAGCCCGCCGGCGGTCCCTCCCATGATTTTGCTCCAGAAGAACACGGCAAAACAGATCGCCGACAGAATGCCGAAGAAGCCGGTCATGGTCGCCAGCTCCAGATAGATGCAGACGATGGCCAGAAAGAACAGGATGGCGGTCATCCCCTGCCGGTTGAGATTGAAGACCAGACTGTCGACCCAGGTCCGGCCGATGGCCTTGAGTTCGGTCTCCGGGTTCAGCCCCAGCCGCAGCTTGAGTTCCGTCTGATCCTGCACCGGAGCCTTGGCAATCAGCAGTTCATGGGCCCGGGTTCCATCGACCATAATGGCGATCCCCTGTCGGGATTCCGGAACGAGCGGGCCGGCGATCCATTCATTGCTTTTCTGCTGCAGTTCCGCTTCTGACAGATACCACTTTTCGCCGGTGGTTTTGTTGGTGGCTTCAAACACCTGCAGGTCTTTATCGGCAAAGCCTTCGAGGACTGCGGCCGGCCGATGCTTCTGCGCAGCCAGATTTCGCAGCAGTTCCAGTTCCACACTCAAGATCTTGGCTTCGGCATGCACGATCATGTTTCCCATCAGGTTGATGGGAATGGCATCGCCGATTTTTGCACTCGGCCGCATATAAATTTCATCGCAGGCCACCGCCAGAATGGCCCCGCCGCTGATCGCCTCGTTGGGGATATAGGCCACGGTTTTAATTCCCCGTTCCTTGAGATGGGCCATTTCCTGCGACAGATCGGCGCAGACCATCAGCAGGCCGCCGGGTGAATCAATTTCAAAAATGATGAGTTTGGCCCCAGAAGCCACGGCGCGTTCAATCTGCCGTTCCGCGAACGATGCAAACACTTCGTCGATCACGTCGTGCAATTCGATATAGGCGACTTTCATGTCCTTGCCGGCCTCCGGGGCCGGAGCGTCCAGGGCATCGGGCGGAAGCTGGTAGGCCTGAATCAGTTCCTTGCGGGTGCCTGCGGTCTGCGCGATCAGCACATTGCGGGCGCGGGCCTGCCGGGCAGAGATCAGGCCGGGGGTGCCGGTTTCGGTAATCATCTGGCGTCCCAGAATGATTGCCCCGTCGTCCTGCAGGCGACGGGCTTCCTGATTCGTGACCAGTCGGGTTTCCCGGGTGCCGTCACCGGGATCGAGCGTCAATTGAAGCAGCGATTCGCCCGGGTCCATCAGGGCCGTGGCCAGCGGCAGCGTGATGCGGGGATTGCGACGGCGTTCGACCAGCGTGCGGACAATCGCCTGTTCATCGCTCGAAACGCTTTGACCGTTCCCCATGTCGCCCAGAGCCGCATCCGGTCCCAGGACAATTTCCTGACAGGCCAGTGCCACGAGAACATTCATCCCGGTGACGGTTTCTGGAACCCAGGCAATGGTTGTGACCCCTTCGAACGATTCCCGGGTCAGGAAGTCGGCAATTCCATAGCAGGTATGAAACTGTGAGATGCCAGGGCGCAGCTCGAGAAACAGATTTGCTTTCCGGCCTGTCTGCCGGGCGGCCTCCTGCAGTTCCAGAATGGCGCGGCGCACCTGCCCGAACGAGTCTTCATTCAGGGGACTCTGAAGCGTCAGGAGCCGTGCCAGCGGGGCAGGAGAGGCCTGTTGAGCCTGCACGCAGGAAGAGAACAGGGCCAGCAGCAGGCCGACGAGCAGTCCACTCGCAGACGGATGCCTGGCCCCGGTTCGCCCACCATTGAAACCACCTGTTCCCATCACATCCTGTCCTTTGCCGTTGTCTGCCGGGATGAGGTCAACCGGAATGAAGTCTGCCGGGATGACGCTCTTTCCGGATCATCCCACGCCTGCGGGCCGCAGGCAAATGCCCTGCTCACCGAGTCCGGGAAAATTCCCGGTACAGAATTCCTCATATGGAATTGTTGTGTCGAAGATTCTCCGGGTAGACTCCTGTTGTGGAACTGGAAACGGCCCTGGGAGTCTCAAGTATCAAAAAACGATCCTGCAGAGCCCATTGAGGGAACGGCAGCCAGAGAAATGGAAAAGGGAGCCTCCGATGTCACAGGATCATTCCGAGAGCGGAAATGACGATCCAGAGCAGGACACTCCCGGAAAATTGCTGTGGCGCCTTCTGAAATATTCAGCCATCGCACTGCTGGTGGTCATCAATGTGGCAGGAATTCTGTGCATTGGCCTGCAATGGCGAAGACTTCAACGGGAGACTCACTTGTCTCAGGCCAGGGGATGCCTGGGCGGAATCCGGTTGGCACTCGCCAATTATCATTTCGCAACCGGTGACTATTTGCCACGAGTCCTCACCGCGGAAAACGGAAAGAAGGTTTCCTGGCGGGTGATTGTGGCGAAAGGAATGCTTGATTACCGTCTGGGAACGGAACCCTTTTCAATTGAAGAACTGCTGAACCAGGCGGACACAAAATGCCCGGTAAATTTGCGATTTCCAGAGAATCATTCCGATGTGCGTTTTACCCAGGCAGTCGCCATCACCTCTTCGGCCGACGCCAGCAGTCAAATGTCTGAAACCTGCTGGGCGGTTGCCTTTTTACGGGATTCCGACATTGTCTGGACGGAACCTCGCGATTTGACCGTGGATGAATTTGAACAGGTCATTCGATCACGACGGTGCGGGGAATCCATTCCGGTTCTGACCAGCGATGGGAAAATCGCCGTCATCGAAAGCGGCGGAATCATCACTTACTACAAAGACTTCTCCGTCGACAAAGAACTCCTGCCCGGCCGTGCAAAATTTCGATGATCCGCCTTGTCACCACAGGTCATTCCCGAAAAAAATCATGGCGAGCAGAATGTTCCTTCCCTGGTAATTCAAGACTAGCTTGGTCTTTGTTCTGTCATGCTCGGGCCTGAATTCGTAGAGGCTGATCAAAATCTGCGCGATCGATCATTGACAAAACCGCTCTATCGGCCGGCTTCTTCTAACACCGGAATGACACGGCGCAGCAGCGTGATTGCTTTGACACCATAAATCGTCGAAAAATGCTGCAGCGCCAGCGCCCGGTCCCGGGCATTCACCAGCAGTTCCAGACGTTCTTCCAAAGTCAGGTCCGGGTCTTCGGCCTTGCTTTCCAGCGCCAGGCAGACTTCCCATTGCACGGCCTGTCCCAGACTCGACGTCGAACGCTCACTGGCCTGGGAAAGCCAGTCGGTCCCTTCCTGAATCACCAGCTGATAATCCTTGCGGACAGCCGAATTCAGACAGACCAGCCGGAAGCAGAGTGCGCGGTCTTTCAGATTGGTCAGGGAGGCGGAATCCCCGTCGTGGTCGAGAATTTCGGAGTAGATTCCCAGCGCAATGCGGATGCCCTGTTCGTTTCCCTGTTCCTGAAAACAGCGTCCCTGCCACAGGCGGGCGAACAGGCCCCCCAGTTGACTGCGATAGCGCTGATGAATTGCGTCGAATTCCAGCCCGGCTTCGCCACAGAGCCGGCGTGATTCGTCACTGTCAGGGGGCCAGGTGTGAGCTTTCCAGTACAGGCACTGGGCCAGATCGAGCTGAGTCCGGATCAGGCGTTCGTCAATGACCCGGCGCGACGCCCGCGCAACGACCTGATCTTCCGGCAGATAGGCAGGAAACTGCGCCCGCTGTTCTTCCAGCTGTTCGCGGATCTGCTGCAGATACTCACGCGATTCATCGACGACAATCCGCACTCCGGCCGCCTGTTCAGGCGTCATGGCCGTGGCGCGGAACTCCCCTGACAGCCGTCGTGTCGACTGATCAATCAGCAGTTCCGCCAGCAGTTGCCGGGCGGCATTCGCCCGTGCATCCCGCGGTGCGCGGCGCATGAAGGCTCGCAGGTCTTCGACGGCCGCCTCCAGACGCTGCTCCCTGGCGGTCATGTCACTGGTCACCAGAGCGAGGCGTCCCAGGGTCTGCCCGCGTTCAAACTGCAGCGTCAACAGACCGACCGCATCGGTCGACTGCCGGGACATCCGGTCGACTTCGGACAGGGCCAGATCAAAATACCCCTGTTCCCGCAGTCCCTGCAGAAACGGAGCCTGCAGATCCGCCGCCGGACATTTCGTCGCGAGACCCGCCTGCCAGACAACCAGCAGAGGCATCAGGCAGAACAGTCGACGAACCAGAATGACGCCGACCAGACGGAAGAAACGCATGCAGAACATCGATTTCACATCGAACCTGTGCAGTGAACGCTGTTGCAGCAGACATTTTCTGCTTCCGAGCGATCATATCAACAGCAGCCGATCAAAGTCATTCCTCCGGAATGTCTGTTTTTCCATCTGAGGATTGGCCACCCGGCAGGGATTCCCGGAAACACACAGATCTCCAGTATGGAAACCAGAGATTTCGAACCGCCGCTCTGACGCCCGGGTCAGTTCTGTAACAGGTTCGGTCACATGGCGAATGACACACGGAAGACGGCGGAGATCAACTCCGTCGCTCGGTGGTCGCTGTGTGTGTGATGGATCGCCACACGTTGAATGGACGCGCCCCCCCCATTTCGAGCAGCGGGATTCCGTTCCGCCGGCATGACTGCCTGGGAGAAATGGTCCCCCAATGATCGGGGGCCCCGGCTCTGTGAACCGGGAACGGGGCCGGATGCATTCGCTGAGGCGGCGTGTTCTGAAATCCAGAACAATTCACCTGTTCACGTATTGTGTTCAGATGAAACGGCATTCGCCAGAGGATGGAACGGAACTCTCCCGGAAGTGCCGCGCCCGCATGACGGACGACTGTCCGGCAATCTGATACACTCTCTTCCCCTGGAAGCGGCCTGCAACGACGAGGAAATGCTGGCGGCCGCTCAGGAGGGATTCAGAATGCGCTCCCGGCAGTCTGGCCTCTGGACAGTGCTTCGAAAAATCAATGCGATTCAGGCATCAGGAAAGCCGCCCGATTATGAATGTTCCGGAATTCACGCTTGCCAAATCTCACGGTCGCAAACTCACCGTGCTGACGGCCTATGATTATCTCTGGGCCAGTCTGCTCGATGAAGCAGGCATCGACGCCCTGCTGGTCGGCGATTCCATGGGCATGGTCGTGCAGGGACACAGCAGCACCTTGCCGGTGACGTTGCGCCAGATGATCTATCATGGTGAAATGGTCGCCCGCGCGGCCAGGCAGGCGCTGGTCATTGTCGATCTGCCGTTCATGTCGTATCAGGTGAGCAGTCGGCAGGCTGTCCGGAATGCCGGAAAAATCCTGAAGGAAACCGGCTGCGGAGCGGTCAAGCTGGAAGGGGGCGTGCAGCAGGCCGCGACCATCGAGCGGCTCGCCGCCTGCGATCTGCCGGTCATGGCGCATGTCGGCATGCGACCGCAATCGGTGCGAAAGCTGGGAAAAATGTCGGCCGTGCAACGGGATGAAAAACAGCTGCTGGCCGATTCCATTGCCGCCGAACGGGCCGGTGCCTTTGCCATTGTGCTGGAACTGATTCCGGCCGCGACGGCCGCCCGCATTACGGAATCGCTGACGATTCCGACCATCGGCATCGGGGCAGGACCCCACTGTGACGGGCAGGTACTGGTCACGCCGGACATGTTTGGAATTTCTGGCTTTAAACCCCGCTTTCTGAAACAGTTTCGCGACCTGCGGACGCAGATTGTCGACGGAACACGCGAATACGTGCAGGAAGTGCGAGACGGGAAATTTCCCACCGAACGGCACAGTCACTGAAACCGTCCTGGGAACGGTTACGGAACAGGTCGACAGCAGGCCCTGCCGGACGACCGGAACTTCAATGCCTGACCAGGCACCATGATTTATCTCGACAACAATTCCACGACTCCCCTCGATCCGGAAGCGCTGCTGGCAATGGAGAAAGCCAGCCGTGACGCATTTGGAAACCCTGGCAGCCGGCATCCTGCCGGGCGTCGGGCGCGCCAGCTTCTGGAAGACTCCCGCGAACAGATTGCCTCCCTGCTGGGAGCCGATCCCCGGGAAGTGATCTTCACTTCCGGCGGAACCGAATCGAACAATCTGGCCGTATTCGGCCTGACAGCCGGGCGGACCGGAGTCGTGTCCTTGCCGAATGGAGAACACCCGTCGATCGAACGGCCGGTGCAGCGCCTGCTGCTGCAGGGGTGGAAACGGCATGCCCTGCCATTGCAAAGCAATGGGCTGATCTCCCCGGCAGCTGTGGAACAGCTGCCCGATGAGCCGTCTCAGGTGGTCACCGTTCTACTGGCCCACAATGAAACGGGCGTCATCCAGAATCTGGAATCCCTGGCCCGGGAATGTGCAGCCCGGCGCATTCCGCTGCATGTGGATGCGGTGCAGGGGGCCGGAAAGATCGAAGTCCATTTCCAGCGGCTGGGGGCAGCCACGCTGTCGGTTGCAGCTCACAAATTTCACGGTCCGCGCGGCATTGGAGCCCTGCTGGTGCGGCAGGATGTCAAGCTGACTCCTCAATTGCTGGGGGGCTTTCAGGAGCGGGAACTGCGGGCTGGAACCGAGCCGGTCATGCTGGCCGTGGGAATGAGCGTGGCCCTGCGGAACTGGTACAATGCCCGGCAGGCCCGCACCCGGCATCAACAGGAACTGCGTGATCTGCTGCAGACGCAACTGCTGCAGCGCTGCACACCGGCTGCTGTGAATGGAGAGCTTGAACAGCGCCTGCCCAATACGCTGAACATTTCGTTTCCTGGCTGCCAGGGAGATTCCCTGCTGGTAGGGCTCGATCTGGCAGGGGTCTGCTGTTCTCTCGGTTCCGCCTGCGCCAGTGGATCGATCGATCCTTCGCCGGTTCTGATCGCCATGGGGCTGTCGCCGGAACGCTCTCAGTCGGCATTGCGGATCAGCGTGAGTCACCTGACGACTCGCGAAGAAGTGCTGAGCGCGATTGATCGCATCGAAGCCGTCGTCCGGCGATTGAGGACATAAGGCTTCGCCACTCGCGAATCCCTGTCCCCTCGTCCGCATTCGCCGTTTGAATATAAAAAGACTTGGCGGAGTGAAACGCGCTGGCCTGGAGATCCGTCCGGAGCAGGTCAGAATTCCGCATTCTTCGGAGTCCGGGGGAACGGAATCACATCCCGAATGTTCTGCATGCCGGTGACCAGCAGCATCATGCGTTCCAGCCCCAGGCCGAATCCGCTGTGCGGAACACTGCCGTAACGCCGGAGATCGAGATACCACCAATACGGCTCTGCCGGCAGGCCGCATTCTGTCAATCGCTCTTCCAGCACCGGCAAACGGTGTTCGCGCTGGCTGCCGCCGATAATTTCTCCCACCCCCGGAACAAGCACATCCATCGCCCGAACCGTTTTGCCGTCTTCATTGCAGTACATGTAAAACGGCTTCAGCGTTCGGGGATAGTCATACACAATGATCGGCTGCCGGAAATGTTCTTCCGTCAGCCAGCGTTCATGCTCTGCCTGCAGATTTCCGCCCCAGGCGACGGGATATTCCCAGCTCTTTCCCGATTCTTCCAGCAGCCGGACCGCTTCGGTATAGGATACTCGCTTAAAGTCGTGATCCAGAATATTCTGCAGGGTGGCGAGAACCTTCTGGTCGATCCGTTCATTGAAAAACTGCATGTCTTCCGCACACTCGTTCAGGCAGGCGGAAATCACGAACTTGATGAAGTCTTCGGCCAGCTGCATGTTGTCAGGCAGCTCAAAAAACGGGGCTTCCGGCTCGACCATCCAGAATTCCGCCAGATGGCGGGTGGTGTTGGAATTCTCGGCGCGAAATGTCGGCCCGAAGGTGTAGACCGGTCCAACCGCACAGGCGAAAATCTCTCCTTCCAGCTGGCCGGAAACCGTCAGTGAAGCCTTCTTGCCGAAAAAATCGTGAGCATAATCGAGTTCGCCCGGCTGAAAGCCCCGTTGTTCCCGCTGCGGATCGAGCAGTGTCGTGACAGTGAACATTTCCCCGGCCCCTTCGCAGTCACTGGTGGTGATCAGCGGAGTCTGGACATACAGAAAGTCGCGCTGCTGAAAGAAATTGTGAATGGCCCGGCAGACGCAGTTGCGCACCCGGGCAATCGCTCCAAAGGTATTCGTCCGGGGACGGAGGTGGGCGATTTCCCGCAGGAATTCAAAACTGTGCCGTTTTTTCTGCAGGGGATATTTTTCGGCGTCCGACTCTCCAATCAGTTCCAGTTCCCGGGCATGCAGTTCGAATTGCTGCTGGGCACTGGGAGACGCCTTCAGCTCTCCGGAAACCCGAACGCTGGCTCCAGTGGTGACCTGCTTAATGTGCTCGGCATAACCGGGAACGCTGGCATCGACCACGACCTGCAGATTGGCCATGCAGGAGCCATCGTTGAGTTCGACAAATGAGAAGCCCTGCTTGGAATCGCGCCGCGTGCGCACCCAGCCGGCGATGGTCACCTGGGTTCCGGCTTCGCCTCGCTTCAGAAGAGTGGCGATTCTGGATAAAGTCAAAGCCATGGCAGAGTCCCTTCCGGACGGCAAACCGAGAAAATGGGGTTCCAATTCGCAATCGGATCGTAAGCAAATTCAAATCAGGAGTCAGCCCCGTCGAGCGGGCTGAAAGAGCCTGAGGAGTTCTGATGTCTGTGCATGGGATCTGTCTGCTGGCAGTGTTGCGATTTCCAATTCGAAACCTGGCCATCGTGCTGGCTCTGCTGATCGGCTTGGAACTGGGTGGCCCGTTTGATGCCTGCCGCCAGATACATGGCGCAGACAATCCGGCACAAAAACCTCTTCAGGCACCTGCCGGTCCCCGTTCCAGTATCGGCGAAGAACCGCCTGCGGCTTCAAAAGACCCAGCCGGTGACGCGGCCTCTTCAGCCGCCGGAAATGCCGAAGTCGAACGAATCATGCGTGAGTTTCAGGGACGGGGAGACCTGGGCGACAACAGCCGGCCCACTCCTCCGGCGGAAACCCTGCAGAAGTTTCAGCTGCTGCCGGACCTTCAGCTCGACCTGGTGGCCGCCGAACCTGATGTCATGCAGCCACTCTATTTATGGTTCGATGAACGGGGCCGCATGTGGCTGGTGGAATATCGGCAATATCCCTTTCCCGCCGGACTCAAAATTGTCCGCTATGATCAGTATCTGCGGGCGGTTTTCGACAATGTGCCCAAACCGCCGCCGCATCATGTTCCCGGGGCCGACCGCGTCTCGGTGTTTGAAGATACCGACGGCGACGGACAGTACGACTCTCACAAAACCGTGCTGGACGGCTTGAACATCGCCACCTCGGTGGTGACCGGCTATGGCGGCATCTGGGTGATGAATCCCCCGTATCTGCTGTTCTATCCCGATGCCGACGGAGACGACATCCCGGATGGCAATCCGGAGGTGAAACTCAGCGGATTTGGCCTGCAGGACACGCACGCAGTGGCCAACAGCCTGAGCTGGGGACCGGATGGCTGGCTGTACGGGGCCAATGGATCGACCACGACCGGCGACGTGCAGGCGGCACACGGCCGGATCGTGCGGTTTGAAGGACAATGCATCTGGCGGTTTCATCCGCGTACAAATGTTTTCGAACTTTTCGCGGAAGGGGGCGGCAATACCTTTTCGCTGGAATTCGATGATGCCGGCCGGGCTTTCTCCGGAACAAATGCCTCACGCACACGCGGAATGTTCTATCCCCAGGGCTCCTATGGCGAGAAGAACTTCGGCAAGCACGGGCCGCTTTCGAATCCTTATGCATTCGGATACTTCCCGCATATGCAGCATGCCGGAGACGGTGACCGCTTTGCCCAGACATTTGTGCTGTATTCAGGAACAGCCCTCCCGGCCCGGTATCAGGGGCAGATCATTGCCGCCAATGCCCTGCACAACCGCATCTGGGCCAGCCGGCTCATCCCCCAGGGCTCGACCTATCGCACTGAAGATGAACCGGTAATGTGTACTTCGGAAGATCGCTGGTTCCGCCCGGTCGATCTGAAACTGGGACCGGATGGGGCCATCTATCTGGCCGACTGGTACGACACCCGGCTGACCCATGTCGACCCTCGCGACACCTGGCACAAACAGAGCGGACGGATCTATCGTCTGCGGGGAGCGAACATGACTCCTCAACCGGCCGCCCGACTCGACCAGATGAGCGATGCCGCGCTGCTGGCGCTGTTGGTGCATCCGAACAAATGGCAGCGTCAGACCGCTGTGCGTGTTCTGGGCGAGCGTCTGCTCGGCACCTCTCGACAGGCCGCATCGACCACGACTCTGTCCGACCTGCAGGCTCGCTGCACGGCCGATCAGCCTGAAGCACTCGAAGCCCTGTGGGCCTTGCAATGGGGAAACAAACTGCAGGAATCACTGAACCGGCAACTGATTGTCCATCCACAACCGGATGTCCGGCGCTGGGCGATTCGCCTGCTGGGAGACCGGCGCAGCATCTCGGAAGAAACCGGCCGGCAACTCGCCCGGCAGGCCCGACTGGAACCTGACGTTCAGGTGCGGTCCCAGCTGGCTTCGACAGCCCGTCGGCTCGAAACCGTCCATGCGCTGCCGATTCTGGAAGCCCTGTTGACCCATGCTGCCGATGTGGAAGATCCCCACCTGCCGCTGATGGTGTGGTGGGCACTGGAAACGCACCTGAATTCCCGACCGCGCACCGATGATCCGCATCTGGGAGTCTCCCTGAAGACAGCTGCCGACGATTCCCCCCGGCAGCAGGTTCTGCAATGGCTGCAGCAGCCGGAACACTGGCAGAGCCCCCTGTTTGCCCAGGCCATTGCTCCCCGCCTGCTGCGACGTCTGGCCCAGGAGACCGTGGCACTGGCTGCGGATCAGCAGCACTGGGAGGAGTGCGAGCAGGTGCTGGCCCTGGCTCCTTCGACAGAACTGCGACAGGTGCTGCTGGCCGGATTTCTGGAAGCCTTTCAAGGACAGGATCTTTCCCGGTTGCCGGAAGGGCTGAAACAGGCTCTAGTCGAGCAGCAGTCGCGCTTCGGAAAAAGTGATCTGCTGCTGGGGCTGCGGCTGAAAGATCCTGTGGCAACCAAAGCGGCATTTCAGGCCATGCGTTCAGAGAAGACGCATCCCGTGTCCCGGCTGCTCCTGCTGAGCGCCTGCGGAGAACTCGATCTTCCGGACAGCGTGCCGACATTGATGCAGGTTCTGAATTCCCCTTCCAGTGCCGTTAAGAAACAGGCCCTGCAGTCGCTGTCGCGCTATCAGGATCCCCGCATTCCGGTGGCAATCTGCAAGGCGTATCAGTCGTCACTCTCGAGCGAAGATGACCAGCGGGGAACAGCTCTGCGTGTTCTGGTCAGTCGTCCGGAATGGGCAGCCGCACTGCTGTCGGAAATCGAAGAGCATCGCATCGCCGTGTCGGATGTGCCGGTCGATCTGCAGCAGCAGTTACGTCTGCATCGGCAGCCGGAACTTCAGCAGCGAATCAACCGAATCTGGGGGCAGGTGCGGGCATCAGGCCCGGAAAAGAAACAGTTCATGGATCAGGTTCACCGTCTGCTGGCCCAGCAGAACAGTCCAGACGCAACGAATGCATCATCAGCAACACTCGGGCAGGCTCTTTTCCGGCAGCATTGTGGAACCTGCCATACGTTGTTTGGAGAAGGGGGTTCGCTGGGGCCGAATCTCACAGGGTACGAACGTTCGAATCTCGACTTCCTCTTATTGGCCATTATTGATCCGTCCGCAGGCATTCGGGAAGAGTTCACCCAGTTTCAAGTGGTCACCACGGATGGACGCATTCTGACCGGCCTGCTTACAGATCAGACTCCGGTGACCATCACCCTGCGGGTGTCCCAGGAACAGACTGTCACCCTGCGCCGGGAAGATGTGGAGGTGCTGCAGGCCATGGCCACCTCGCTGATGCCGGAAGGGCTGCTGCAGAAACTCGATGAGAAGCAGATTCTGGATCTGTTCGCGTTTCTGATGGCGCCAGTGCCGCCCCAGTCCGCACAAACCGAAAGCAAGTGATCGTATGACCAGTTCTTCAGGGGGCCAAAACAAACCGTCTCGAACGATGAGAATTCCTTGTTCCGCGAGCGGGTCGCGGACGGCTTTGTGAGCGGTTCTTCGCCCGATTTCCCATGAAAACGAGATAAAAAGCACGACCGGCCCCGGAAAAACGGCCCGAAAAAGACGGCGGAGTAGGAGAGTTCACTTCCACACAGACTGGGCGGCGAAATGGGACTGCGGATGGAGACGAAGCATTCCCGGCGGGAAAATCGAACTGAATAATTGAACAGCGAACAGGCTTTTTTGTTGGTTTTACGGTGACAGATTGTTAATGTGATCGATGAATGCACATGCTCTGGACCTTCGCTGGTTGGGGAATCACGGGGGCAGGTCAGCTGTGCAGCGCCGCAATTGACTGCGGTCATGGGTCTTTTCAACAGGTTCGTGGTGACAGATGGTCAGGGGACGCCCGACCGGGAATCGTTGATTCATCAGGATGATGTGCCAATGCAGACTCCAGATGGGGCAGCATGACGGAGAGCTTTGCAGAATGGAACAAAGCATCTCTCCCGGTTCCAGGCTTCATTCTCACAGGTTGAAGAATGGATCTCTTGTTACAAGGCTATGAGGTCAACTGGCCGACATGGTTTTACCTGTCGACATTGTTGCTGATTGCCGTTTATTTTCGCTTCACGCGAATCATCTCGCTGCGGAATTTTGACCTGGTGCTGCTGTTGTCGGCATCGCCCGGGCTGATTTTCGTCGCTTCCGAACTGCCGTCTGCCCGCACACTCGGCCATACCTGGCTGTTTGTCACGGCGTGCCTGTTTCTGCTGCGCCTGTTCGCCGACCCGTTCCTGAACCGTCGTCCCTATCTAGGGCAGAATCTGAATTCGCAGGGAATGGGATTTCTGTGCGCGTCGGCATTCGCCTTTCTGATGACGCAGGCCATTACCGGGGCTTTGCCGATGACCTCACAGGAAACGGTGAATCGGGCGGACAAGCTCATCACCCGGACCGCGGTCGAACCTCCCACATCGGCGGCCGACATTCCGAGCACCGGGCCGGCGGCTCCTTTGCTGCTTTCTCCGGCCGTGCTGATGTTTCAGGAACTTTCGGCCCGGGTCATGGCTATTTTTGCCCATGTCGCGGTCATCAGCGGCTTATGGCTCGTCGGCCGCAATCTTTTCGCCGACCGCAATCTCGGTCTGGCCATGGCGACGCTGTATCTGCTGCTGCCCTGTACGGCCTATAACGTCGGAGAGTTCAATCATGTGCTCCCTTCGGCACTGATTGTGTGGGCCTTTGTCTGCTTCCGGAAACCGATCGTCAGCGGCGTGCTGCTGGGTCTGGCCTGCGGAACGCTGATCTTTCCGGTCTTTCTGCTGCCATTCTGGACGGCCTTCTATTGGCGTCAGGGAGCGCGGCGGTTTGTGCTGGCACTGGGAGCCGTGGCGCTGATTCTGATCGGGAGTCTGGCCATGACCTCGACCGACTCGAACTCTTTCGTGCAGAAGACCGTCGGCTCGGTCAATATCGCCCTGTCCATGTTCTCAGGCGTGCAGACCCATTCCGGCTTCTGGCAGGATATGGGCTATCTGTCAGCCTATCGCCTGCCGGTGATGGCGGCATACTGCATCATGCTGACGGTGATGACGATCTGGCCCCGGGACCGCACTGTGGAAATTCTGCTGGCCCAGTCCACCGCCGCAATTGTCGGAGCGCAGCTGTGGTACACCGCGGAAGGGGGAGTGTATCTGCTCTGGTATGTCCCGCTGATGCTGATGGTCGTTTTCCGCCCGCGGCTGGTGCATCTGCGTGCCCCGGCGCCGCCTGAGTCCTCTGCCGAGGCCGGGGCGATTTCCCCCGGAAAAGGCCGCGCGCCGACTTACCCGGCCCGCACCCTTCCCACGCGCAATTCCCAGGTGTTCCGCTAACGCAGGAGCAGATGACTTCTACCTGAGCCGACCGTCACCGCGTGGCGCTCGATGAAATTCCCGGCACCGTGCCGCGCAGCGGGGATTGATCCCGTGTCCCGTTTCAGACTGTGCGGAGCAGAAGTCCGCGCGGTGCCGTCGAAGAGGCCACCGGCGTCTGGCAAAGCGTCCCGCGACCGCTGTGGCTCTGCTGCCGGAACCAGTCTTCAACCATCTGACCTTCTTCGGCTCCGCCGGGGTGTCCCCAGTAAGAAACGACACTCAATACACCTCCCGGGCGCAGCAGCCCGAGCGCCGCATCGAGAGCATGCAGCGTCGATTCCGGCGTGGTCACAAGCTCTCGGTCACTGCCGGGCAGATATCCCAGATTGAACATCACCACGGCGATTGTTCGCTGACAGTCTTCCGGCAGCAGGGACATCAATTCCGCATGATTTCCATGCAGGAAGGTCACCCGTTCATGGCATCCGGCAGTGATGAGGCGCTGCCGCGCCGATTCAATCGCGGCCGTCTGCAGGTCCACGGCATACACATGCCCGGCCGCGCCGACCTGTTCCGCCAGAAACAGGGTATCATACCCATTCCCGGCCGTGGCATCGACGGCGCGGTCCCCCGGTTGAAGGCCCTCGGCAATCCACATCTGCATCATCTGGGTGACGGAAGCCATCGGTTCACATGCAGTTCTGCAGGCAGGGAGATTTGTCCGGTTATCAGATCGTCGGCCAGGCCTTCCGCCAGCCAGGGAGAGAGCAGCGCCCCTTTGGTTCCCAGACCATTCAACACGGCAACCTGCGGATGATCAGGATGCCGGCCAGCCACCGGACGGTAATCATGCATCGTCGGCCGCACCGCAGCCTGCTGGTCGATGATCTCGAAATCATAGCGAACAAACTCGCGCAGTTTCTGGAGCAGCTGTTCCCGAGCTTCAGGAGTCGGAACCGAGTCCAGCCGCTGCCATTCAAATGTCGACCCTACCCGAACCTGTCCCGCGTCGACCGGGGCGATCCACATCTGCCGGTGAATCACCCGCTGATCCTGTTTCTGCGGCATCTTCAGCGTCAGGATTTCTCCCTGAGCCGGATTGAACCGGATCTGACTGCACCACGGGTTGTCGTGATCGGCATATCCTCCGCAGAAAATAATCTGACCGGCTTCGATTCCCCGGCGTGGCAGGGCGGCCCTTTGATCGAGCAGCTGAAGCTCTTCACGGAGATTGATGCGCGCACAGAGATATCCCTGCCGTTGCCGCAGCATCTGGCGTGTTGCATCCAGATAGGCCTGCGTGTTCAGTCGGGTGGCGACCGGCACCTCCAGGGCTCCATGCGTCGCGGAATACCCATCCAGCGGCAAGGGCTGTTCCAGTTCGCGGCACCAGCCGGTTTCCTGCCCGGCAGTCAGATGCCGGCGGCGCGCCTGTTGTGCCGCCTGAGCAGACAGGAACAAATGAACGCCTGGAGCAGCATGCAGAAATCGCGTGCCGGTTTCGGCTTCGATACGGCGGTAAAACGGCTCCGCAACCGGCCAGGCCGTGTGCCAGTTCCAGGTGTCTACCAGTTTCGGGCCCGAGACAGGCGACATCAGTCCGGCGGCAATCCGGGAGGCCGCCCCTGATTCTTCGGCATCGATCACCAGAACCCGTTTGTTTCGAAGAATTAACGCCCAGGCCAGCGCCGCGCCGGCGAGCCCCAGCCCCACGATCATGGCGTCAAAACGGGTAGACTGCATCGGTCAATTGTTTCGAACCGGGCCGGGAAGTTCAAACCTGCTCACGGCAGTTTGCCCCGCTCAATTCCATCCGGTATCCTGTCATGCTTCCCCCTGTCGTCGGATCAGAATCTTCTGATCGGAACTCCGATCAAAAGACCGGGTCGGCATCAGGTGCTGCATGGTCACTCTGTCTCATCATCCATGGGAGGAGCATCCCCTGTCATTTTCCGGCTGTTCCGGAGGACAGGGTCTGGTCAGGCGTTCTGCCTGGTTCCTGATGTGGGAACCGGCCGGTAAAATGAATGGGCTTCGACGACTCCCTGCCTGGTCTGCACTATGTCTCATGTGACCGCCAATGCGAGTTCTTCCGGATTGAGCAGCTCGCCCAGCCTGCAGGGCGAGCGAGTGGCGTTCACCGGCACACTTGCCTCCATGACGCACGCTCAGGCCGCGACCCTGGTCGCCGAACATGGCGGCATCGCTTCGGATCATGTCAGCCGCACCACGACCATTCTGGTGATCGGGGAAGAAGGCTGGCCGCTCGATGACAATGGGCAGCCTTCCGTCAAACTTCAGCAGGCCGAACGCTGGCGCGCCGCCGGGGCCGAAATTCAATTACTGGAAGAAACCCACTGGCTGACGCTGCTCGGGCTGAATGAACAGCGCGAAGAAGTGCACCGGCTGTATACCCCGGCCATGCTCTCTTCCATTCTCGGGCTGTCGGTGCATGTGATTCGCGGCTGGGCCCGCGCCGGACTGATCCGCCCGGTGCGGATGGTATATCGGCTGCCGTATTTCGATTTTCGGGAAGTCAGCTCCGCCCGCCGGTTGAGCGAACTGCTCGAATCCGGGGTCTCGCGCAAGGCGCTGGAAGAAAGTCTGCGCCGGCTGCCGGGAGTGCAGCGCGGCGACGATCGCCCGCTGGAGCAGTTGCAGATTCTGGCGCATCAGCTGGGAGTCGTGGTGCGCGATGCCCATGGTCTGCTGATGCCCAACACCGGTCAGCGCCTGCTCAATTTTGAAGACGATTTTGAGCCTGAAGAAGTGGAATCGGCCGATCAGACGCTGCCCTCGATCCGCTTTGCACCGGAAGTTCCCTCGGAAGAGGAACCCCGCGACTGGCTGATCGAAGGCTGCCGTTTATACGATGCCGACCGCCTGCAGGAAGCTCTGCTGGCGTTTCGTCGGGCCGCGATCGACTCTCCCCGCTCGGCCGATGTGCATTTTCAGATTGGCGAATGCCTGTACCGCATGGGACAGTCTGCCGGCGCTCTGGAACGCTATTATGCCGCGGTAGAACACGACCACGATTTTATCGAAGCCTGGACCCAGATCGGCTGTCTGCACCGCGATCAGAACGAGCTGCGCGCCGCCGAAGCCGCTTTTCGAAAATCGCTCTCTCTGCTGCCGGAATATCCCGACGCCCATTTTCATCTGGCCGAAACCTTGTGTGAACTGGGCGATGTGGAACAGGCCCGTCGACACTGGGGAGAATATCTGCAGCACGATTCGCGCGGTCCCTGGGCCGATATCGCCCGTCAGCGTCTCGAAGGCAATGACCTCGAAGGGTAAGACCGCCCGGAATTTCTGATCCGGAATTTCTGCCCTCTGACCCCAGCGCCTCACTTCCCATCGGCGCGACGCTCACACGCTGTCATGCGGTTCCAGCACACGAATGTCGGACGGGGCAGGGGGCTCCGGTTGTTCGACCTTGCCCCGAAGCTGCAGAAACCGGGCGGTCAGCGAACAGATCAAAGCCCAGACCAGTCCGGCCATCCATCCGGCAGCGACGTCGGACGGATAATGCACCCCCAGATAGACCCGGCTCAGTCCGACCAGGACTGTCAGAACCGCAGCCATGGACAGGACATAGACTTTCACCCGTTTGCGGGCGACCGAAGCGGCAATCAGCGTTCCCAGCGTCAGATAGATCACGGCGGCATTCATGCTGTGGCCACTGGGAAAACTGGTCGAGATCACCCTGTCGAGATGCGGCACGATATCCGGTCGGGGACGCTGGAACATCAGTTTCAAAAGCGAGCTGACAAGATAACCACTCGTGGCCGAGGCCAGCAGAAACATCGACAGATGGCGTTTTTCGTCAAGCCACAGATAGCCGGCAGTCGTCAGCGTGAAAAAGATCAGGCAGCCATATCCTCCCAGAGCAGTGGTATCGCGGGCGACCTGCGCCAGCCATGGGGGACCAATCGGGATTTCCGGATGCTCCGGAGTCCGCAGGGCGCGCAACACCCACGGATCGAAATGCATCGTGTCCCCTTCGGTGACCTCATCGGCAATGCGGATGAACGCGAACGCCGCGATCAGAATCAGCAGCAGCGAGGCCAGCACGGCCGGTTCCTGCCCTCCCAGCCAGACCGTGACCCGATGCAGAATCGCCAACACACATGTGCCGATTCCATAGGGTGACGGGGGATCTGGGGGAGTTGTCCCGGGCATATGACATCCTGTTTCCGAATTTGGCCGAAGCCGTATTTCGTCAAGGTACGGCGCAGATCGCACACACTCAATATTCTGAACGGGACATTTCCAGAGTCGATGTCCTTCAAAAGGCACGCCGGCAGCCGTCTGCCTTCGCAGCGAATCCGGGGCCAGAACGTTCCGCGCCCCGCGCAGCCAGAAATCTTTGCCGGTTGAGCGGGATTGTCACGGCAGGAAAAATCGGCGCATCCGCAAGGGATCGTGGAACTTCCCTGATTCTCTGAACTCTGGACAACCGGACGGTGTCGGACATCGGCACGATTGATCCGCCCCGGACAATCGGCGATGATAGAACCTGTTCAGTGAGCCATCATGTCGGAACGGACCGTAAGACTGCAGATCAACGACACCCTGTCGATTCCGATGGCGGAATTCCAGTTTGCCTATGTCCGCAGTTCGGGACCCGGGGGACAGAACGTCAACAAGGTCAATTCCCAGGTGCAACTGGCCTGGGATGTGGAGGCCAGTTCGGCTCTGCCGGAGGATGTTCGCCAGCGACTGGTGCAAACTCAGCGGGGACGAATTTCCAAAGCCGGCCTGTTGCGGATCGATTGCGAAGAATTCCGCACACGCGAACGCAATCGGGATGCCTGTCTGGAACGACTGCGGGAAATGATTCGTCAGGCTGCGATTCCACCGAAAAAACGTCGAAAAACCCGGATTCCCAAACGAGTCATCGAAGGACGCCTGCGCGACAAGCAGGAACGATCTGAAGTTAAACAGGCACGTCGTCGCCCCCGTCTGGACGACTGATTTCATGAGCGACCGCACCGTTCCGTCTCAACATGATGATGCTTCACTCGTCCCGGCTGGTGGCGAACTGGTCATTTTCTATCGCAGCTGCGGCACTTACAGCCGGGTGGGAGACTGCTGGCATCTGCAGGTGCGCGGCAGCATTCTCTCCACCTCTCCCAGCCGTCTGAGAAAAGGACTGCTGCTGCAGCTGTTCAAGCGGGTCGTCAAGCCGGAAAATGCCGCCGAAGTCCGGCAGCGGTTCAACGATCGGGCCCGCCTGTTTCTGCAGAATGGCCGAAAAGGTAAATCCGTCCCCATCGCCATTGCGTCCCGCCCGTTTCAGCTGCCGTCCACCCTGCCGAATGGTCAGTTCGAAGGGACCATCACCCTGCAGGCAGCCGAACTGGCTCCGGTCATTCAGACTGATCTTTCCGGGCGGCGGTTTGTACAGTTCTGCCTGCAGACATCCGAAAGTGATCAGCGTTTTGTGGCCGGTGAGATTGAACTGATCTCTCCCACGGGACTGTCGATTGTGTCGGATGTGGATGACACGATTAAGGTCACCAATGTCCGGGACCGGAAAGAGCTGCTGGCGAATACTTTTACGCGTGAATTCCGGTCGGTGGAAGGCATGCGGCGGCTGTACCAGTCCTGGGCCGGTCTCGGGGCCAGCTTTCATTATGTTTCCGCCAGTCCCTGGCCGCTGTATGGCCCGCTGGTCGAATGGCTGGATGCCGACAGCTTTCCGTTCGGAACCCTGCATCTGAGACATGTCCGCCTGCGGGACCTGCGGGGGGACCGCACCCGGGAAGCCGCATTCAAAACCAAGCGGTCAGCGGTCGAAAACCTGCTGCGGCAATATCCCGAACGCTCCTTCATCCTGTCCGGGGATTCTGGCGAGCGTGACGCGGAACTCTATGGGGAAATTGCCCGGACTTTCGGCCGGCAGGTGGCCTTTATTGCGATCCGTGACTGCGGACATGGAACCGGATCTCTCAGTTCGGTGCAGGCCCGGCTTTCCGACCTCGATCCCCAGCGGTGGTGCCTGTTCGAAAATCCGGCAGAGCTGGAAGAGCATTTGGCCCCCATGCTAAGCACACTGGCGGCCGAGCCGGCCATTCGCAATGAAAGCGCCGTTTAAAGCAGGCTGCTCTCGCCTGGGCTCGTGCAGCGCGCATTTCATCAGATGAAATGAAATGCCACTCTCTGCGTGGGAAAATACGGACAATGCAAAAGTGAGGAAGCTTCGTCTCACGCGCCCCAGCGTCGTATTTTTCTGAAGCGAGGCATTTTCGTGTCAATTCGACTGCCCCCGCCATACGGGGGACGGGTGACCACGCTGATCTGTTCGCGCGAGGAAAAGCCGCTGGGACGCTGGAAACGTCCCGGAAGCTCCATTGCCCGAAATCCTGTGTTCTGACAGAATTCCGCCCACCAGAAGGCTTCGGAAAGGATTTTCGAACGGCCTTCTCTGACATCTGGCCGGAGACGTTGCCGGGCGTTTCACTTTGAGGCGTTGCGGAGGCGTTGCCGGAATGTCAGGTTTTCCCAGGGCTGGACTGCCCGACGACACGGAGAAGTCATGTCTGCTCGTTGCATGGATGCCTGGCTGATTGTGCTGCTGCTGGCACTGTCGGCATGTGTGTATGCGCCCGCGGTCCGGAACGGATTTGTCGACTTCGACGATGACCGTTATATCACCAAAAACGTCATGGTCCGGCAGGGAATCACTAGTGAGGGCCTGGCTTATGCCTTCCAGTCAACCAAAGGCGGCAACTGGAATCCGTTGACCTGGCTGTCACTGCAGCTCGATGCCACCCTGTTCGGGCTGAACCCGACCGGATTTCATGCAGTCAATGTGGCCTGGCACGCACTCAATACGGTGCTGCTGTTTCTGGTTCTCAGATCCTTTGCCGCTTCGGCAGGCCGCAGTCTGGCGGTGGCGGCACTCTTTTGCGTGCATCCCCTGCATGTCGAATCGGTGGCCTGGATTTCCGAGCGGAAGGACGTGATCAGCACGGCCTGCCTGCTGGGAGCGGTCTGGGCCTATCAGTTCTACACGCACCGTCCGGCTCTGCTGCGATATCTGGCGGTCACTGGACTGTTTGCCCTGGGGTTGATGGCAAAGCCGATGCTGGTCACTTTTCCGCTGCTGCTGCTGGTTCTGGATTTCTGGCCCCTGCGCCGCCTGCGATTTTCCCGACAACACTCGGGCGATTCCCATGGAAATCTGCGATTTTCGCAGCTGTGTGTGGAAAAAATCCCCCTGCTGCTGATGGCCCTGGGAGTGGCCGGCATCACGTTTTTCACACAGGAACGTGATGAATCGATGATCGATTTCATCCAGCATCCGCTGACGGCCCGGGTCTCGAATGCGATCATTTCTTATGCCTGGTATCTGGGGAAGACGGTCTGCCCGACAGGGCTGTGCATTTTCTACCCGCTGGAACTGGGGAAAATGGATCTCCCCTGGCTGCTGTGGTCTCTGGCCGTGCTGCTGGGCATTTCCGCGGGAGCGGCCATGCAGTGGCGCGAGCGCCCCTACCTGCTGACAGGCTGGGCGTGGTATCTGATTGCATTGCTGCCGGTGATCGGCCTGATTCAGGTGGGAGGGCAGGCACATGCCGACCGTTACTCCTATGTGCCACACCTGGGACTGCTCGTGGCACTCGTCTGGGGAGCCGCCGATCTGCTGGCGGCCTGCCGGTTTTCCACACGCCAGGTCGCTGCCATGACACTGGGAGTCCTGGCGCTCTGCTGCGTTTTGACAGTGCGTCAGATTGCCACATGGAAAAATCCTGAGGCACTCTGGACTCATGCCGACCAGACAGTGGAAAACAACTGGATGGCCTGGTTCTATCAGGGACGCAATGCACTGATGCAGGGGAATTCAGGCAAGGCCCGAGATTATCTGCAGCGCTGTGTCGACTTACGCCCCCGTCATGCGGATGCCCATGCCCTGCTGGGAAACACCTATCTGCAGGAACAGCGCTGGGCCGATGCGGAAGTTGCTTTTGAACGGGTCTTCGAACTGATCCCCCGGCACAGCCAGGCCCTGATCGGGATGTCGGCCGTGGCCTATGGGCGAAGCCGTCCGGGCGATGCCGAGTCGTATCTGCTGCAGAGCCTGCAATCCAATCCCGACGACGACGATTATGCCCGATTGCAACTCGGATTGCTGTATGTCGAAGCTCGTGAAATCGACGCCGGACTCGAACACTTCGAGAAGATTTACCAGCATGATCCCGAGAATCAGCTGGCCTGCCGGTATGCAGCCCAGGCCTGCGTGCAGGCGAAGCGTCTGGAGGCTGCGATTGTGTGGTATCAGCGCATCGTGCAGCAGTCTCCGGCCGATCGCGACAGCCACCTGGTCCTCAGCCGGCTTTACTACCGTCATCATGAGGATGCTCAGGCAAAATACCATGCCGCTATCGCCCGGGAACTGGAAGCTGGAACTTCTGCCGAATTCCCCATTCAGCAGACTTCGGCGACGTTTGTGGAAAGCCGATAGAGCATTTCCCTTTCATGGCACCTGCACAGCAGCCTGCGGCGAGCCGTAATTTCTTCAGCGAAATACAAAAGGGGCAGGCCCTGACGAGAAGAATTGCTTGTCACCTGCCGACCCCGGCTGCCCCGTCTTTCGACTGGCCATTCTTTGGTCAGAGAACCAACCCTGCCTGCAGATCACGTATCTTCTTCGCAGGGAAGGACAGTCGCCTTTGTCATGACAGTTTCGAGATGCACATGTGCGACTTTGGAGGACAATGGCAACGATTCAGGTCCTGTCAGGCCATTATTCGCCTTTTCGCACGCAGGCTGGATTTTGATAATTTTTTGCAGCCCATTCTTACCCCGTCGTCGTCTCCATGTTCAATGGAATCTGAGGACAGTCCAGCAGCCGGGCCGAGATCGCCATGGATGTCCATTCGACGAATGTCGGAATGCCTGCTTCCCCGGAGAGCATCATGCAGAACGACGGCAGCATGAGCAAGCCTGCCGCTGACGCGAAAGAGAGAGCGGCAGTGGCCGTGCGACATCTTAAGGATTTTACTGCCAGCTGATAAAACGTTAGAATCAGACAGATATACATTGCTGAAGCAAAGATAAACCCGACGATCCCGGTCTCGAACAGGGCGGCCAGGAGCAGATTATGCACCCTGAGCGGCCCTTCCCGGGTCAGCACGTGCGTGGCCGGCCCGGCACCATCCCAGGTTCCCGTCGCCACGCCATCCAGGGCCAGCCTGAAATTTTCCACGCGGACATTATTCACCACCTGCGTCCCGAAGCGATCCGTCACTGATGTCGCGACTTCAGGGACGAATAAGATAATGCTCCCAACAGCTCCAACCCCCAGGATTCCAAGGACGATCCCGACATTCACCAGTCGTCTCATCTCCCGCAGATTGTAGATCAACGAGGCTGTTCCCACTGCCGCCAGCAAGGCAAATGTATTGGATCGGCTGACACTCAAAATAACAATCATCGAAGAGACAAAAACCGTAAAATAGGCAAACCAGCGATGCCGCGAGTTGGGATCGATTGTCTCTGGGTATGCCAGCATGACATACAGCACAAATGCGCCCATCAGAGTGTTGCGCAGGTTGATATTTTCGTCACTCCCAGTCCCTTCAAACAGAACGTTATAGTAATAGAACTGCAGCCGGCCCATGTTTCCTGTCATCACATCCTGTGAGTAGGATACAATGAGATTCTCGCCTTTCTGGGCAAAAATAATCATCGCGATCACACAGAACAGCATGCACCCGAAGATGACAGCCTGACAGGCCCTTCTGTGTGTGTAAATTCCACAAACTCTCGCGACATAAAAGGCGCCGATCATTGAGGCACCGGAAAGACAGTAAATCGGATATTTAAAGACCTGGCTGACACCTCCGTCCGGATCAACTTTTCCGGAAGGAAGATAGCTGAACATCCACGCGGCGTAAGCCAGCGAGAACAGCAGCATCCAGTTCATCGGCGAGCGGGCGATGATGCCTGTAAAAAACAGTCGGGGAGAACGCAGGAGTGCACAGACCGTCAGCAGCCCGAACGCCGCATGCATTGGACGCACCTGCAACGGCCCGATTTCCGCAAGCGTGAGCCACCCCAGAGGTGCCACTGCGATGGTCACAAACAAGGCAAACCGAAGAAGTCCATCCATACGAAAATGCACCTTCCTTGAGGTACTCTCGAATGCCGCTGCTCAAGATGCCAAACTGACGGCCACTCCCTGCGACTGCCAGAGCGCGTGATATTCTGCCCGGGAGAGCTCTCCGCCAGCCCCCCCCCCCCAATGGACGCCTGCCTCAGGCGTGTTTCGATCGCTGCCCGCCGCGGGAAGCCCTGCAGCATGGCGACACGATGGACGCCGTGTCAATCCCAGGTACGGGCCAGAAGAAGGTTTAGAAAAGCCCTCTCCAGGAAAACCGAGGGAAATGCCACAAGTCATTTGCCCTGCAGAGGTTGCAGGCTTTCGGCCAGGGTCACCTCCCCTTTTGCCCTTTTCCCTGCAGCGAAGGCCGGTAGCGGACAATGGACACTCCTGCCCCCGTAGCATGTGACAAGTCTTTTCCTACTGCCGGCCATGACTGCTCCCTGGCCGGCGGTTTTGGCCCCTCCCGAGGTGCCTGAAATGACCTTCAACCTGAATTCCGCGTTTTACTTCAGTCAAATCTTGACAAGGGTTAAGAAAACGAGAAACATGCCTGTGAGTCTGGATTCGGAGCCAAGGAGGGACGGGCAGCAATCCCGCCTGCACGAGTGTACGCCCCCCCCCCGTGGTGTCCGTGCGGGTTCGCTCTTCTGGCGTTGCCCCTGCTTTGGGATATTCAAGTTGGCAGCATCATTACACGCCTTGCCCCCCAAGTCACACAGGCACGCATTGGTTGGAAACATGGCCTGGATGTATGTTGTCCAGGCCAGTTCCTTCGCCCTTCCCCTGCTGACAACCCCCTACTTGGCACGAGTTCTAGGGGCAATCCATTACGGCCAGTATATCTATGCCTACACCATGGGGCAGCTGATTTCACTGCTGGTCGAATACGGTTTCGAATTCACCGGGACACGAACTGTTGCAACAGCCTCAAGCCCTCGCGAGCGCTGGGAAACACTCAATGGAGTGACGATTGCCAAACTGATGTTGCTTGCACTAAGCGTTGCAATTGGCTGGTTCGTGATCCGTCATGACCCTGTCATCGGGCAGTCACCCCTTATTGTCCTCGGAGCATTTTTTATCGCGGCAACCACTGGAATCCATTTTAATTGGTTCTACCAAGGGATCGAGCGCGTTGCCCTTGCAGGGAAAATCAATATTGTCGTGCGATTTGTCAGCGCAGCCGGCATTTTCCTGTTCGTTCGGCACGAGCATGACGTCTTTCCGGCCCTGTGCGTCTTTGCCGTGGGAAATGTGCTCTCCTCGTGTGCAATGTACATGCTGCTGCTTGCTCTTGTTTCAGAGCACACATTTCGCCCATCAAACCCTTTCCTCCTGCTGAAAAATGGGTTCAATATATTCATATCAACATTTCTGAACCAGCTTCAATTGCGGCTGATCACGCTTTTTGTTGGTTTCTTCAACCCTGGGCCACTGGTGGGATACTTCGGAGGGGCCTATCGACTTGCGGTTGTCATCACACAAGCAACCCACCCGATAACACTAGTGGTTTACCCTCGAATTGCCTCGATGGTTGCTGAAAAGCATTCACAAACAAAGAGGCTATGGACCCTCGTCTTTGCAGGGCAGACCTTGATCCTGACACTCGTGTCAATCACATTTATTTTCTTTTCCAGGCAAATAATCCTCCTCATGCTTGGAGAAGACTTCATGCCTGCAGTTCCAATTTTCTGCTGGTATGTTATTGCCGTGCAATTGATCATGACAAATCGCCTGCTACTGAATCTGTGGGCGGTCCCCAATGGACACGACCATCTTGCAAGAAACCTGTACCTCTGCAGCTCCGCACTAAACATTACGATTGGCGGCATCTTCAGCTACTACATTGCCGGAACAGCGGTTGTGATGGCCGTCTGCATGGGTGAACTGATCCTGCTGTGCTCAATTCTCTGGAGCTTTCACCAGTTGACCATATGGCCATTCACCAGCCTCAACGCCAGCTACCTGAGGTCCAGAAGAAACCTCTCTTCTTACGCTATACAGCGGGCCAATGATGACCAAGGAGAGGGGTGACATTTCCATGGAAGCAAAAGGAAACAATAATTCTGAATTCCCAATAAGCAAGGTTATCAATGGGGGATTCTGCATTGGATGCGGAGCTTGTGCCACACACAAAGACTCTCCATTCCAGATTGTCATGTCTCCCCTTGGGATGTACACAGCAGAAAGTCGGACCACCAATGCAACCTCGGAAGTCCTGCAGGACCTCTCCCGGATTTGCCCATTCTCGTCTGCCTCTCCCAATGAAACCGAAATCGCCCGGCAAGCTTATCCGGAAAATAAATTTCACCCCTCAATCGGATATTACAAAGGCCTTTATGCCGGGCATGTTGTCGAAGGAACGTTTCGCAAAAAAGGAAGCTCGGGAGGATTTGGAGGCTGGTGCCAGGTTGAATTAATTCGACGGAATCTTGTCGATTATGTGGTCAATGTGTCCACAACAGGCGATCACACTCCCCTCTTTCGCTACACCATCTGCAGGACGCCAGAGGAGATCCAGCGAGGATCGAGCTCGAAATACTACCCTGTTGAGATGTCAAAAATATTATCTTTTATCAGCGAAAATCCTGGACGTTACGCGATCGTTGGCGTCCCCTGTTTTATCAAGGCCATTCGGCTGCTTTCCCGGCAAAACCCGACAATACGCGAGCGAGTTTCTTACACCATTGGACTTGTCTGCGGGCACCTCAAAAGCGAGCGTTTTGCGGAATTTCTAGCCTGGCAGATGGGGGCTCCTCCAGGAACACTGAAATCATTTAATTTTCGCAAGAAGATCAGTAATCGCCGCGCCAGCGACTATGGTGTTGAGGCAACATGGCTGAAGGGAGAAAAGCAAATGCAAAGCGAGTCTCCCACAACTCACCTCCTGGGTGGGAACTGGGGCCATGGATTTTTTAAATACAAGGCCTGCGATTATTGCGACGATGTTTTTGCCGAGACAGCCGACATCACTATTGGCGACGCCTGGCTTCAGCGCTTTACGGTTGATTCACACGGAACCAGTATTGTCGTCACTCGCGCCGCAGTATTCGACGACATGCTCGAGGAAGCCACACATCAACGCCGAATCTCTGCCGAAAGAATCAGTGAAGAAGAAGTCATTCAGTCACAGGCAGGTGGACTTCGACATAAGCGGCAAAATCTCCAGTATCGGCTATGGCTGGATGAATCACAAGGGAAGTGGCATCCCCCAAAGCGAGTCGAAGCCCGCGCAGACATTTTGGCACCGACGGATCAGGCAAAACAGCTGGTCAGAATTAAGCTACGTGAAGAATCGCATACCATATATGACCAATACCGACTGAGCGGAAATATTGGAGAGTGTATTTCTCGACTAAAAGCACTGGCAAGGGAACATGATCGAATCGGGATTCCCGCCTGGAGAAGATGCATGAGGCGAATCAAATCAGCCTGCATTCGTGTCGCCTCACTATTCACAAGAAAATGACTGTCTATTCACAGATTAAAGAATATATTTTCCACACAATGATATTCTTTAATCTGTATTTGATTTTTCCCAGGAAAATCCTTCATGTCTACATTTATTCTTACGGGAAATGGCCCTTTTACGAATCATGGCTGTGAAGCGATCATACGATCGACGGTGCCAATCATCAGGTCCCAGTTTCCTGAGGCGAACTTTGTGTCGTCTCCGTGCGCCATTGATACCATTCGAGACCCTGAAATTTTTTCAACTGCAGGGCTTGTCGACCGTCCATTTATCAGTGCCTATCGAAAGCATCTACTGAAACGCGCATGGAACAAGCTGAAAGTGAAGGCCGGACTGACTTCCATGGTTCCTTACGGGAAAGAGCTGCGCACATGTACCGCGGTACTCGCGGTCGGGGGAGACAATTTCAGCCTGGATTACGGTCGTGCGTTTTCCCAATTTCAGCTGGATATTGCAGAATATGTCCTCAAAAAAGGCAAGCCATTTGTCATCTGGGGAGCAACCGTCGGTCCATTCTCCGCAGATCCTGATTTTGAGCGGCATGCGTGTGAGATATTAAAAAGAATTACATTCATTACTGCCCGTGACACGTTGACTGTGCAATATCTCGCAAAAAACGGTGTTCGAGACAATGTAGTCAAAGTTTCTGACCCGGCTTTTGTCATGGAAGCTATTCAGCCTGAGCTTTCGGAAGAACACAAATCCCTGCTTTCCAGTAAACCAGTGGGCATTAACTTTTCTCCCCTGCTGGGAAGATACCTGGGAAAGGATGCCTGGTTTCGACTGGCAGTTGAGCTGCTTCAGACGCTGGATGCCGCGATCGATTCTCCGATCATACTGATTCCCCATGTGATGTGGACTTCCACAGACGACCATCTGTTTCTGGAGGAGGTCCGGCGGGAAATCGGAACCTTTCGAAATCCCATTCAGGTGTTGCCAAGGCATTTGAACGGACCAGAACTCAAATGGTGCCTGGGGCAGTTGAATGCCTTTGTGGGTGCCCGGACCCATGCCACGATTGGGGCTTTGTCGCAGGCTGTTCCGACACTGTCATTAGGATACAGCATGAAAAGCCGAGGTATTAATCTGGATTTGTTCAACAGCGAAAAATGGGTTCTCGATATTAAGCAGATGAATCCGAATATCTTTGTAGAGAGAGTGCAGGAACTGATGGACTCAGGCACTCAAGTGAGAGAACACCTCAATGGGGTGCTGCCTGAGTACAAGAAGATGGCGTACAATGGCGCAAAGGCATTGAAGAACATGGCCAATTAATGCATCCATTTCGTCCGGTGCATTCCTGCTTCCGGTACGCATTTCGACTGGAGATTTCAGCCTTCTGCGTGGAAAGAGACGGTTTCTGCGAAGCTGGCGCCTCCTAATGCGCATTCTTTTGTTGCCGCACGCTGTTGCAGACATTTTCACTCAGGATTTTATCGATGAAAAGCAGCGATATCACTGTTATCATCCCGTCGTACAACAGAGTGAATGTTGTATGCCGGGCAATTCAAAGTGTGCTCAACCAGTCTTCGTCCTGCGGGGAAATCATTGTCGTCAATGATGGTTCAACAGATACGACATCTGAAGTAGTCCGAAGCACTTTTGGCGATGCCGTGATTCTGGTGGAGAAAGAAAATGGTGGTGTCTCATCCGCAAGAAATGCAGGCGTTGAAAGAGTGAAGACTGAATGGATCGCATTTCTTGACAGCGACGATTACTTTCTGGAGAACAACATTGCACGCAGGGTTGAAGTGATGAATTCAATCGATGACGTCGACCTGCTGTCGTGCTCTTACGAGACAGCGAACAGCCCTTTGGGAAGCAACTGGTATTGCGGATTCAGCAGTGATCTGCTGTCAGAATGTGATGCTGTCAGTGAAACAATCCATCGTCTGCAGGACCCCTTCTATACATGCTTGAAGTCTTGCGAGCAATTTTCTCTGTCGACGGTCATGATGCGTCTGGAAAGTTTTGTTCGGGCCGGCCGCTTTGACACTTCATTTACCATCGGGGAAGACAACCGGCTGATCAGCTTGCTGTCTCGATTCGCCAAGTTCGCTGTCTGCAGAGAGAAGCTGGTGGTTCTGGACATGGCCAAAGACTCTGAATCATTATCGATTCCGAAATCTGTCAATTGGTGGCTGACAGCCGCTCGCAATCGTCATCGTATACTGTCAGATGCCTTTCAGTACGCTGTTCAGATTGAAGATGCCCGATCTGTCGCCAGGGCAAATGATTTGATCGCCACGAATTGCAAGCACGGAATTGCCTGGGCCGCTTCCATTCAAGATTATCCGACGGTCAAAGAGTATGCACGCCTGGCATTAAAGCATGAAAAGCGTCCGGCTTGGCGATGTGCTTATTCAACCATTGCCGCCAGTCCTGGAATAATGTCAGTGTTCATAAACTGGATCTCAAAACGCAGAAGAGATGATTTTCAGAACTTTTAGCATCTTGTTCATGAGATTCACCCCGTTGAACAGTATGCTCTGATGAGTCCAGCGAAAAACGACCAGACATGCAATCTATCGGAAAATGGATGCTGCCAGAAGAGATGAGTTGACATGAATTCACCATTGCGAATTGTGGTTGGAATTGCGACTTATCGCCGGCGCGATGTTCTCTCAGACACACTGCGCGCCATTCATAACCAGACACGGCGCCCAGACCGCATCCTGATTTCAACGACACAACCAGAGGACGTGGATGCACAGGTCGCAGCGGACGCGGGAGCAGAAATTTTTGTGAGTGAACCGGGACTGTGCCGGCAGCGAAACATTCTTCTCGACGAACTCAAGAACACCGATGATGCTGCAGATATCGTCGTTTTTTTTGACGACGATTTCATTCCGCGCAATGATTATCTTGCCAACGTGGAAGCACTGTTTTCTGAACAGGACATTGCGTCGGCGACTGGAATTCTGGTCGGCGACGACACGCGCGGCCCGGGTTTTTCGCTGGAGGAAGCAAATCGCCGCATTATGCAGAGCACTGCCCTGCTGCAGGGTTTCCCATTCAGGGATGTCCACAGTGTTTATGGCTGTAACATGGCGCTGAATTATCACCTGATTCGAGATCGCCAACTGCGGTTCGACGAGCGCCTTGCGCTGTATGGATGGCTGGAAGATCTCGATTTCTCGCGCAGGCTGTCGAAGAATTCCCGAATTGTGGAAAGTCCTCGGCTTACAGGCGTGCATCGGGCGGTGAAATCAGGCCGGGTATCCGGCTATCGACTGGGATTTTCCCAGATTATGAATCCCCTGTACCTGGCGAAAAAAAATGTCGTCTCCTGGCGGTGGGCACTGACCCGGGCCGGAAAAAACGCGCTGGCGAATTTTGCAGGGTGCTTTTTTCCAAATCCTTACATGGATCGACCGGGCCGGCTTCGAGGAAACCTGGCTGCTCTCTGGCACCTGCTGCAGGGAAAATTGTCGCCTGAAGACGTTGCCACCCTGTAAAAAGGGGAGCGTCCCCTTTCTGAGTTGACGGCTGCCCGGTCAGGTGCGGCGCGTTCATTGCCGGTCGGGCGTGTCATCCGGCCGGCCCCCATGCCGTCGGTGAGACGTTCAATGGCCCATTCGGTGCTGGGCGAGAGAGGAGATGGCTGTCCGGCTTTCTGTCAGAACTGCCCAATGACTTCTCCACTCGAAATCGTGCCGAGTGCCTGATAGAGATTGAAGTCGATGGATTCAGAAATTGCGCGGCAGGAGCCATCGCCCAGCAGAAAGTTGGCATAGCCGACGTGGGGCGCGCACACGTCGCGGTCATCACTGTCCAGACTGTTAGGGGTGTGCCCGGTCTGGAACATAGCCATGTGACCATGATCATCTTCCGGATCGTCATACTCGCGAACTGCGCCGGCCCAGGTGGTTTCGTAGCTGAAGTGCACGCCGTGAACGCCGGCACGGCGGAAGGGACCGTTCTCACGTTCGCCGACCAATAAGGAATTACTAGTTCCGTCGGTCATCTGCGCGAGTCTGGTGCGGGAATTCCGGCTGAATGCCCCCAGCCGCTGCTCCTGATTTTCATCCAGATCCGGAGTCCCGAAGCTGGAGACATAGCTGGCCATGGCATAGCGTTCCGGGGTCGGCCCCATTTCGACAAAGCTGCTTTCTGACACCGAGTCTGTCGGACAGAGATAGATCGCAAGTCGATGCTGCCGGGGAACTTCATTTGCGGCATCATAGATCGGCACATTCCAGTTCATCCGGCTGTAAAGATTCGCCTGATCCACATAGGGAAGGATCATGGCCGCCCAGCCGAACCCGGCGGCATTGGCCGGGGGAGAATCGGCCGATCTTCGATACAGATACCCCGGCGGCAGCACGCGATGGGAATCATGATAGTTATGCAGCGCCAGCCCGATCTGCTTCAGGTGATCACGGCACTGGGTTTTTCGAGCAGCCTCCCGGGTCTGCTGGACTGCCGGAAGCAGTAAAGCAATCAGAATGGCAATAATCGCAATCACAACGAGCAGTTCAATCAATGTAAAACCGTGCTGCCTGGAACGCCGATTCTTCATCGAAAATCTCCTGGCTGGTTGAGTGCAAATCTCTCGATGCACAAACTGCTGCCATTGACGACGCGGCCCTGCCGGCAGCATCAGAAGTTCACAGATCTGTTTTCACGAGCCTGTCAGTGAAAGCGATGAACGCACCTGAAGTGAATGCGTGATTCTGAAATGCAACGTTGCGAACGGTGAGAAGGCTTTGAGCGTGAGAGCTGACTCTTTGCGGACGATTCTTTTGACCGCAGGCGATTCCTGTTCAGTCAGAGTCATGGGCCTGCGTACCTGGATTTTGAATGCAGCCACTGCTGACGATGCAGTGAGATCTTACCCATCGCCAGCAGTCCCGACAATGGAATTGAGCCAGCGGAAAGAGGTCTCTGAGAAAAATTTGCCGGGGTCTGATTCAACAGCGAGCAGACTCTGGTGGCAGCTCTTTTCCAATGGAATCGCAGAGGCAGGACAGCAATGAATTTTGCGAATGCTTCCGGAGCGGTGAACTCGAGCGCAGCCCGTTCGTTTCGAGCGTCTCATTTCCAGATAATCCGCATTCCGCTACACGGCGAATGGCCGAATGCACCATCGAGAACGATCTGCTCTCGACAACAAAACGCTCATGTGTGGAACAGCCGGCTCCAGGACTCTAGAAAATCACCTGAGCACCAATGCGGAAGATCTGCACGCGATTTCCCAGCACGATATCCCGTTGACTCCAGACAGCTGTCAGACGGGCATTGGGGCCGTTGAGCACATATTCTGTTCCGACATCCACTCCCTGATCGTACTGACCGGCAGCCGCCAGAACATAATCATAATTATACTGCTGATAGCGGCAGTAGGGACGGAAGCGGCCTGCTGCCGGTCCCAGATCGAGAACATACGGAATCAGATAGCCGCAATAGACAAACCCGCTGGTTCCCTGACGGCCGCTGGTCGTCAGATCCTGATCGTCATAGCGATAAACTGCACCTTCGAGCGTGAAGACACCGTTGTTCGGCAATTTCTTTTCAAACAGGGCGTCGATGTTCATCCCCAGAAAGTCATGCGGATCGGCATCTGTTCCGGTGGCATGGTGCTGCATCTGAATGGCATAGCCGATTGCCAGAATGTCCTTGGCACCATAATAAGAACTCTGGTGATAATAGCCTGGTTCCGGGTCCAGCAGGTTGAGTGTCACCCGGCCATCGAACTGAATATTTCCCTGCAGATTGGGTGGCACATCGAGCGGGGCGCTGAACGGAGACTGCAGCGTGGCCCCGGTTCCGTCAAAGGCCCCGACGCTCCACTTCAACCGGCCTTCCTGGATCTGTCCCCAGTAGGCCGCCCCGATCTGACGGCCTTGGAAGATCGCCGGATAGTTGGACACGAACGGGAAATCCCAGCCGTTGATAAAGAAGGGCCCGTCGATGTTGGAACGATCAGAGGGCGGCAGAAACTGCCCGGCCCAGAAATTCACGACCCCGCCGGTTTCAAACTTGGCCACGGCATCCAGCAGATCGATGGAAGAAGGGAGCCGCAGATTGGCCGGCGTCGCTCCATTCGCCAGAGAAATGTCGGAGTTGAGTTCAAATCCGACGTATTTCGTCACCTGTCCGCTTGTCAGCAGACGGGCATTGTCGACAGTGAAATAATTGCCACCGCCCCCCTGATTTTTATCATTCTGGGAGTTAAACGACGCCCGGACGGCGGCCCCCACTTTGGCCCATTTGTCGGGCGTCCACTGGAAGCGATACCCGGCCGGGTCACAGCCATAAGCATCGGTGCTTCCCCCAAAACGCCCATCGCCATCACAGGTTTCAATGACCGGCCATGAGAAGATCTGCTCGTGGCTGACGGTTTCCAGAAGCGCAGGCTCGGAAGGTTCCGCTGTCTCGGGCACTGGCTCAAGCTCCAGGTGTTCTACGGTGCGCAGTCCGGGAGTCGCCGGTGGGGCCGGGGCAATCCGCTGCTCGATCACCACCTCTTCCCGTCCGGCCAGCACGTCCGTGAAATCCGGAAGTTGAATAGGCGGAGCCGAGTCGTTCAGGAAGTCCTGAGCGGAGCTGATTCCCGGCGCTGAACAGGCCAGAACCGCCGTGCAAATCAGCGAAAAACGTGAAATTCCATCCATGGATTAACACCTGAGCGCTATTTTGCCAGAAGAATCACTCACAAAACCTTCCGCGATCCGCTCGTGGAAAGGAAATTTTCATCGTTTGAGCGGTTTTGCTCGCGGCCTAAAGAATGTCTGATCGCCGAAAGTTCAGATTCTGCCCGTCCTTGAGATGGCACCGCCTGGCTGGCAAACACCTGATCCCGTGAATGCGGCCTGTCGTTTGTTCGATTCCGACTCAACAGAAACCAGATCTGCCCAGCGGAACAGGCACGCCTCCTCGCTCATGCCGGGAATTCATCACCAGAGCTTTTCACCGGGCGACTTTGGGAAGCCCTGCGGAAAATCCCCGATTCCGTTTTTTGAAACGTTCTGAATTCCTGACCGGGCGACCTGTTCAGAGGGAAGAACTCATTCTCCGCTGAATGGCTGTGCGCAGAGCACGTAATGCCCCTGGATTCCCGCTCCATCCGTCAGACAGCCAGTCTCCTGACTCGGACTGCGCATTCCGCCGGTCAAGCGGAACATCATCCGGCAGATGGACTTGCTGAAAGCCAGAGCGAGGCAATCTGAAAAGTTGCCATCGCCGGACTGGAAAGATTCCCCCTTCACCAGTCCTGTTCCTGTCGGTCTGTTCTCGATTCTGCAGAAATCCCCCCTGCAGGCTGAAGGAACAGGCACTTCGCGGTCCTGTGACAGGCCGTGGAGTGCAGACTGAATTTTGATTCGGTCATTCTGGTGTCGGCCTGAATCGCCGGGTGGCTTGAGAGGGTTCAGGGGAACCGTAATCAAAAATGGGGAGATAACGATTTTCCGACGTTCAGGTCGCGCAAAGAATTACGGAAACGTCAGACTGATGGGCGAGGGGAGAAACTGGAGCAAGTTTGCATCGCAAGGGACCCCCTGCGAAGGGGCCGTTCGGCGCGAAAAGCAATCTGCGGAAATGAATGCCGTCAGTGCCAGGAATACTGCTTCATGATGTCGACCCCGAACATCTGCCGGCGGACGAGGGTCCAGAACTCGCGAATCTTCTGGCGGGCGACATAAGACTCCAGAGACAGCACTTTCAAAATCAGCCCGGCATCATGAGGCAACCGGCTTGTGCCTGCGGCCCAGCCTTCTTCCGGGTGAAATCCGCAGGGAGCCTGCTCGAAGATCGGTTCGAAATTTCGTTTGTCTGTCAGCAGAATGGCCGACCCGAAGACATCAAAATTGCCCATGATTCCGGCCTGGCGCAGCGATTGCTGCTGCGGGTCGATAATCAGCTTTTCTGTAAACAGTTCCTGTCCGCCGGGGCGTCTGGCGGCAAATGTGGACGAAATGAGATCGAACTCGAACAGTTCGCCGTGATGCTTGCGGCCTCCCATGATGATTTCGGAAGCGAACAGCGTGGCCGTCGGGTCGATGTTGATCGACGTCTGCATGACGAACCGGGTATGCCGATGCGGAATGATCGGATCCGGGACATATTCCAGATAAGACCCGGCATGCAGAGTGATGTTCTGGATCTGGGATGCATAGTTGGCATCCATCTCCTGAACTTTCGTGGCCGACTGCGTGGTGAGGTGCGCCTGGGTATTCTCCTCCAGCGTCACATCGATGGTATTCCGGTCTCCCTGCAGAATTCCCCCGGCATTGGAAATGATGAACACGCAGGGCATCTGCGGCATCTGTTCATCAAAATAGATACCGCGATGCACAATCAGCGGGGCTCGACGATACAGATCATGCAGGATCGTCTTCCCGTGCCGGTGCCTGAAGCCGAGACGCAGCTGGGCCACTTTCCCAGGCGAGCCAGTCGCCAGCTGCTTCGGCTCGTCCTGATAATTGGCCAGTTCCGGAAGTAAGTGAAGAGGGATCATACGTCCGCATCAACCAGGTTCAGATCGAACAGAACATTATCACGTATCATCAGTGCGAGTTCTTTGATGCCTTCATTCTTTTTACAGTTCGTAAAGAGATAAGGCTTTTCTCCGCGCATCATTCTGGAATCGCGATCCATCACTTCCAGGCTGGCTCCGACATAGGGAGCCAGATCGGTTTTGTTGATGACCAGAATATCGGACTGGGAAATTCCCGGGCCATTCTTGCGGGGAATCTTGTCTCCGGCCGCCACATCAATCACATAGATGAAGTAGTCGACGAGTGCCGGGCTGAATGTCAGAGTCAGGTTGTCTCCGCCGGATTCGATCAGCACGAGATCGGTTTCCGGGAACCGGGATTCCATGTCTTCGACGGCGGCGAGATTCATGCTGGGATCTTCCCGAACTGCCGTATGTGGACAGGCCCCGGTTTCCACGCCAATGATGCGTTCTTCCACCAGGACTCCTTTCAGAGTCCGCTGCACATGCTTGGCATCTTCCGTCGTCACGATGTCATTCGTCACGATCAGAATCCGGACTCCCATCTTGATCAACAATGGCGTCAGGGCTTCGATCAGTGCGGTTTTTCCGGAACCGACAGGGCCTCCCACGCCGATTCTTGTGATCTTTTTCATTCTTTCCCTCGGGGTTGTTTCTTCACGGCCGACAAAGCTCTGTTCAAATTTTTCTGGCGAACCGGACCGGCAGGCTTTCTGGAAATTTGTCGACCACCGTCCATCGTGCGAAGCCGGAGCAGGCTCCAGCAGTGATTCTCAAGGCCTCGGGAGCGTCCATCACAGTCAAGTCAGGGCATCAGTCTGGGGGGACGCCCAGGGGCACAACCAGAGGCATCGTCGGAGTCACGATCTGGATCACCTTCCATTGAGCTGGCCAGGGTGTGCCGTATTGAGAATTCTTGACAAGGCCGGCTTTCCGTTCTGTGTCCTGGAGGTCTGTATGCGACGGGTGAAGTGACCGAAAAGCCTGCCGGCAGCTATTCAGTTCATAAACATGCGGACTTTGGATTTCACATGAATCCCGGCGAAGATATCCATCATCGGTGCATAAGAGGCCATGTCGCTGAGAGTCCGTTCGCGAACCAGCTGATAGGCGGCTTCCGCCCGCTTGTTCACCCGCAGCAGAATTTTCTGGCCGTCGAGATAATTCATTTTCACCATCCGCAGCGCGGCCCCGACCATCATCGAGGCGACGCCATATTGATGCACGGCAAATGCCAGCTGTTCCGGCAGCTGCATGCCTGCGAAAACAGCCCCCTGAACCACGGCATACATCCCGGGCAGCTCACCAGACTTCACCAGATTCAGCCATTTTTCCAACAGCGGCAGATCCGGCGAAACATACAGCGACATTTCCGCCAGTTTTTTTCCCATGCGGGTGGACATGACACGGACCTCTTCGTTGATCTTGCGATGAAACGAAGCCTGATCCGCTGCCACAATACGATCGAAATCTCCGGCCAGCATGGCCCGATGAGCTTCGAGCAGCGCGATGCCATCACAGGTGGCCGCCTGATCGACGGCTGTCAGAACGAAGGCCTCCAGCGTCACGGCATTCTGCACGATTCCCAGCTGAACCGCCGTCTCCAGGCCGTTCGAGAACGAGAACGATCCCACCGGCAGGGTGGAATCGCCCCATTGCAGCGCCATCAGAAACGCCGGGATTCCCGATTCTTCCAGAGAACCGGAAGCGGAGCCCGGGAAAGCCTGGTCGACAAATTCCTCAACTGCGTCTGCACTCATCGCGATGCCGGAGAAAGGGAGTTGCCAGAGAGATGGGAATGCGGCGTCGAGCCGGCTCCGCCAAACAGCCGCCGGGCTTCATGGGGAGCGAAATAGGGAATGACTTCCGTGCCTGGCACAAACTGATAGGTGAGATGCGCGAACGCATGGGTTCTCATCACCGATGCCATCACCTTGCGGTCGACGGTCAATGGAACGTAAATCTTATCGTTCTTGATGACCGCCGGCCAGTGCTGGTTGCCGAGTGCATGGCCCAGTTCAAAGCACAACTGCAGCAACTCATTCACATCCAGCTGATTCACCGCGGACATGTCGATGACCAGCACATCCTGCAGATGAATGCGGGCAATGACCCCTTTCTTCGCGGTCTCATCCCAGGTCAGAATGTCGCCATCCCGCAGTTGCGAGTTGCGTTCGAGCGACAGGGCAATCTCTTCGCCCCCCTGCGTTTTTGTGCGCAAGCGGTTCTTTTGCGCCTGCCATTGGTCCAGTTCCAGATAATCGAGCGTCCCTCCCTGCAGTCGTTGCTTCCAGTCCTCGTCGTTCAAATTGCCTTGAACGGATTCGATAATCAGCATCGGGATTTACACTTTCGATCATTGACTGCAGGTGAGGACCTGAAAACGCTGGCAACTGCAGGCAGGCTGTTCATGCCGTGAACCGGATGAATGGAGAATACAGACCTGACGATCACCTCAACATTGTCTGGTGCCGGTCCCTGCGCGGAACAGGCCGCGTGGCGGAACGCGGCCCATACGGGATGATGGCGCTCTAGCTGAAAAAGTACATCTGGTTCAGCGAAATCGTCTTGGGAGGCTTGGCGGTTGCATGCACGCCATTCACTTTCACGGCGAACGTCTGCGGGTTGACCTCGATATCGGCAATGGTGGAGTTGCGGACCATGTCGGCCTTTGTAAGCGTCCGGATGCCATAGACAGGCTGGACCTGTTTCTGAAGTTCCAGACGATCTTTGATGCCGTTGTCATAAGCCGGCTTCGACACAAAGGTCGTACAGGTCTTATGGCGGGCACTGCCGAAAGCTCCATACATGGGACGATACATCATCGGCTGAGGAGTCGGCAGGGAGGCATTGGGATCTCCCATGTTCGCCCAGTTGATCATGCCCCCTTTGATGACCAGTTTCGGCTTCACGCCGAAGAAGGCCGGTTCCCAGACCACCAGGTCGGCCATTTTTCCAGGGCTGATCGACCCCAGCACATGCCCGATTCCCTGGGCAATGGCCGGGTTCAGTGTCACTTTCGACACATAACGCAGCACGCGGAAGTTGTCGTTATTCGAAGAGTCTTCCGGCAGTTTGCCGCGGGCCTTCTTCATGCAGTCGGCCGTCTGAATGGCACGGGTCCAGTTTTCGCCGACGCGGCCCATGGCCTGCGAGTCGCTGGTGATCATCGACAGCAGTCCCATGTCGTGCAGCACGCCTTCGGCGGCGATGGTTTCTGCCCGCACGCGGCTTTCTGAAAATGCCACGTCTGAAGGAATCTTGGGATTCAGGTTGTGGCAGACCATGATCATGTCGAACAGTTCAGCCACCGAATTCACGCCATAAGGAAGCGTGGGGTTGGTCGAACTGGGCAACACGTTCATTTCGGCTGCCAGCTTGATGACGTCCGGGGCGTGTCCCCCGCCGGCCCCTTCCGTATGGAAGGTATGAATGGTGCGGCCGTCAATCGCGGCAATGGTGTCTTCCACATAACCCGACTCATTCAGCGTGTCGGTGTGAATGGCGACCTGAATATCGAATTCATCCGCCACCTGCAGGGACTGGCGAATGGCTCCCTGAGTCGATCCCCAGTCTTCGTGAATCTTCAGGCCGGTTGCGCCGGCCATGATCTGCTCCACCAGTGGAGCCCGGCCGGACGAGTTGCCTTTTCCCAGAAATCCAAAGTTGATCGGCAGTTCATCCACAGCCCGAAGCATCATCTCCAGGTTCCAAGGCCCGGAAGTAATGGTGGTGCCGTTGGTCCCGTCGGTCGGGCCGACCCCGCCCCCCCAGAAGGTGGTAATGCCGTTGCTCAGAGCGTGATAGACCTGCTGCGGGCAGATCATGTGAATGTGGCTGTCCATGCCGGCCGGCGTGACGATGAGATGTTCCGCGCTGATGGCATCGGTCGCGGGGCCGACCACCAGATTGGCCGTCACGCCATCCATGGTGTTGGGATTACCGGCTTTGCCGATGCCGACCACTTTCCCATCGCGAATTCCGATGTCCGCTTTCACCACCCCCAGCAGCGGATCAATGACCGTGGCATTCGTGATCACCAGATCGAGTGCACCGGCCGCCCCCGTTAAGGTATTGTCCATCCCCATGCCGTCACGGAGTGTTTTCCCTCCCCCGTAAACCGCTTCGTCCCCATAGGTGCGGTAATCTTTTTCGATTTCCACATACAGATCGCTGTCGGCGAGCCGGATCTTGTCACCTGTTGTCGGTCCAAACAGGTCCGCATATTCTTTCCGGGTCATTCTTCCCATGACTCGATCTCCCTTGGATTCATCAAGTTAATGAATGTGCTGACGGGCTGCCCCGGCAGATCAGGCCTGGCAGACAACGCGATCTCGAAGATGCCGGCCAGAAAATCAATGCGTTGCCAGGGTGATAAATTTCGGATGAAACAGGATGCAAACCTGGCGGAAACGAAATTGCGATCCCGACACTGCAGGCCATGAACAGGACCTGCGGTCCCCAGGAACGGCAGAACAGTTACTCTGCCTGATCCTTCTTTCGAATAAAGCCATAGTGCTGCGCCAGGCGGACCGCCACACCGTGATTCGGGCGATAAACCGAGTCGTCTCCGCCGGTCCAGCCGTCCACCAGATTGGCAAACCCGTAGATGCGGCGTTTGCCGCCAAAGGGAATCAGGTCGACTTCACATTCGTCGCCCGGCTCAAAACGAATCCCGGTGGTCGCCGGCACATCGAGCCGCATGCCAAAGGCCTGGCTGCGATCGAATTCCAGAAACCGGTTCACTTCGAAGAAGTGATAATGAGAACAGACCTGAATCGGGCGGTCCCCGGTGTTTCGCACCTTGATCCGGACGGAAACCCGGCCGGCATTGATTTCGATGTCCCCTTCGCCGAAAACGACACCGCCGACAGGCACGCGCTCCGTCTCTTTTTTCGCTTTGCTCATCTGTGAACTCCTGAGTTCGCCGCAGAATGAAAAAACTCCACACTCCCGAAACGAGTCTTATCGAATCGGGTCATGCACAGTGATCAGCCGGCTGCCGTCTGTGAACACCGCTTCCAGCTGCACAAACGGAATCATGTCGGCCACGCCTTCCATCACGTCGTCTTTGGTGAGGACATGGGCGGCCAGTTCCATGACTTCCTCCAGAGTCTTCCCTTCGCGTGCGCCATCCATGGCGGCGGCACAGATCACTGAAACCGTTTCCGGATGATTCAGCTTCAACCCTTTGGCTTTTCGTTTCAGCGAGATATCCGCCAGGGTGTAAATCAGAATTTTCTCTTGTTCTCGTGGAGTTAAATGCATTGTTTAAGACTCCATAGCAAAATGACGAGGTCTGTGTGACGATTTTCAGTTCGCCGCCTGTCGGAACCGGTCTGCCGGAAACAGCCTGCACAACATCATGCGTGCAAAAACTCTCCGGAATCAACCGTCAACAGGTCACAGTCCCAGATTGATGGCAACACCACATATCATCATCAGCATTCCGGCGACAGCATGACTGTAACGCTGGAACGCAGGAAAACGAACAGCTTCAGCCCCTCGCAGCAATGCCAGAACAACTCCCAGCATGGTTGCAACGGTTGTCAGGGAAAACAGGACCGTGACCAGGGCCACACCTGCCCAGGAGGATTCCGCGGCAGGATACATCACCAGCGGAATCAGTGGTTCACAGGGCCCGAATATGAAAATCGTAAAAAGAATCCACGGAGTCAATCTGACCGGATGCGGTGCTCCGGCCGGCCCCCTTGCCTCCTGATCTGCTGGCAGGCCTGGCTCGACAGGCTCAGAATGCATCGCATGCACATCGGCCAAGTCATGATCATGATCATGGGCACCGGCCAGACCCGGATGAATATGAACATGAGGAATCGGCTTCGCCTGATTCAGACTGTAATAAATTCCCCAGAGCATATAACCCAGACCGAAAATGGTCAGAAGCCATCCGGCCGCTTCGCCGCGACTGGCTTCAATATTTTCCAGACGGGAAACCACCGTTCCCAGTGCAATCCCGATTGTCCCCAGCAGGACGGAACTGGAAACATGTCCGATTCCCGCCAGCAGAGTAATCCAGATGGTTTTTCGAGTGGTCCAGTTGCCGGCTCGGGCCATGGCCACAAACGGCACATAATGGTCCGGCCCGCAGATGGTATGAATGAAAGCAATTGTCACCGCCGCCATGCCGAGTAGTGTGATACTGGAATTCACGACAACTGCCAGCTTGAGGAACGAAAAGGGGGAAGGGCGGAAGCAACAGCGGCCGGCACCAGCCAGTTTCATCGGGGGGTGAAGTCAGGAGGCAGCATTTGTTTTCTCCTCATGATTCTGCGGGACGCGGCGATGATAAATCGCCTGATCCAGCTGATCCAGGGCAATGGTGAGCCAGCAGGAAACAACAAAAGGGGCCGTCAACGGAGCCAGTCCCAGTTGAGGAAAGCGATCTGTAATCGGGGCCGAAAGACTGGCTGCCACCACCGGCAGCAGCAGCGATGGCCGATAAAGCGCCATGCCCATGGCGGCCAGTGCCCCGTTATAACCATACAATCCCTGTCCCAGGGCACTGCCGGGAACATGCTCAGTGATTCCCGCAATCAGGCCCACGACAGAGCCAATCATGGCCCAGCCGGCCATTTCCGGTGAGCAGAGAAGAATACCGATTAAAAACAGAATCCCCGTCAGGATATTGGCCTGGAACATCACTTCGCTGATGCCTGTAAAGACAGCCGTGGCGAAGTTCAAATGGGCGTTTTCTTCCCCCGGGGGGGCGGCCGCGACCGTCGCCACATGAATCTGCAGCGCGATAAAGAAAATCACCCAGGTGACGATAATAAAGGGAGCCGTATAAGTCGGGAACGGCACACGCCTGCGCATCAGATAAGTCAGCAGCGTGGAAGCAATCGAGCCCAGAATGATCAGCCCCCAGGCCAGGGCATTGGGCTGAAACCGGAACAGGACAGCAATCCCGACCAGGCTGGCATTGAAGCCATAAATCCCGTCTTCAATTTCATCCCGATCGAAGCGACAGACGATCGCACAAAGCGTTCCGACCAGAGCCGCAACCAGAGCCCCTCCTGCAGTCACCGGGGATGCCACAGCGATTCCCAGCAGAAAGAACAGGCCGGTCACGGCACTGTTCTGAAACATCACCTGACCGATTCCCGTCAACGGAGAGAGCCAGATTCGTTTCGAAAAGGGCCGTTGTTCGCCGACCGGGTGATCCTCTGAATCTATCTGGTTCACGGATGAATCCCGAAGATGAAGCCTTGTGTCCGCTGAAAAACTTCACAACTTGAATAGGCCCGCTTTACGTGAACTTTCACTCCTTAGAATTCCGTGGATCAACCACCCCTTTTACCGGAGCCATTCCATCTTGTCGACGCGATCAGAAGTCAGATGTAATAGTCCTGCAATGAGAATCGCCGGCAATCATCAGCAGGATTCGACAATCTCCCCGACTGGCCTTTCCTGAAGCCATTTCTTCCGGAAGAACTCGCAGAGATGAGAATTTTGAATCGGCCCACCAGAATGAATTCAGACCGGATCACTCCTCACTGAAGCAAATTCTGGTGCGCCGCATGTTGCATTTCAACAACCGGAAAATGCACAGACACAGACCATGGCAGGCTGCCTGAAAGCATCAATTGCCACCGGGCAGGAAGCGTCTGAACGCAACTGAGCATCGGTGAATCACACCATACGGAATCCCGATTTTCATGGCAAGCTGCCGGGGGAAAATCTCAGGCCACATTCAGACTCGCCCGATGTGTTTGCACAGATCTGCGTGGTTTCACTTCGAAATGCTTCCTTCGAGAGCACCTCACTCCCGCATCGCCATGTTCCATGATGCAGCTTCCATCACGCAGCGAGTGACGTGCTACCAGACACAAGGCGCGCGGCTCCGGGCCCGAGTCACCGGATCTGACCAGAATCCTTTCCTTGTCCAGATGCACTCGCGCGCCGATTGTGGTAGAGACTCAGAGCTGCAGTTATGCATGCCGAGATCCTCCCGAACGTCAACAGGCTGAAACCATGCTTGCCGAGCCTCAGAGTTCAGATTCTGTCACAGGACATGGAAACACCGGCGTGATCCTTGGCTGTCAGGACGTGGGCTCCGGCTGGCCGCGCGAACACTACGACGCCCTGATCGAAACGGTTCAGCAGCGACTGCGGGTGAGTGCGGCTGTCTCACATGAAAAGCATCAGACCGATGTCACCGCTTCGCTGATCGAACAGCTGATGCAGCGACAGGTGCAGCAGATCACGTTCCTGCCGTTCAGTCTGCTTCCGTTCCAGACAGGCCGGCTTTCCCACCTTGTCGACTGGTCTCGCAGGCAATGGCCGGAACTGCAGTTTCAGGTCAGTCCGCCCTTGAGCTGGGGCGACATCGCCGGCTGGATGCATCATTCCGTTCTGACAGCCATCAAGCCACTTTCGCAGCCCCCCGAAAAGACCGCTCTCATTCTCTGTGGACAGGGAACCAACGATCCCCTGCTGAATGCCGATCTCGCCCGCCTGGCACATCTGCTGCAGGAACAGAGTCGTTTTTTTCGCGTCAGCTCCGCCTTCCTCGCTGGAATTCGCCCCACCGTTCAGGAAGTGCTCGAATCAGCCTGCCGGGAACCTGTCGAGAGCATCGTGCTGGTTCCCTGGCAGTTGACTCCCCGGGCGATTGAAGACCTGAAAACGATTCATTCAAAATCCCCCGCAGCCGGTCAGATTCCGGTTCACCCGGTGGAACTTCAACTGAATGATTCGGCCCTGGTGAATCTGCTGGTCGCAAATTTTCTGGCCGCCAGCCCGATCAAAGATCTTCTTCCGGCCGAGACGAATGTTTCCGGCTCCCCGCTGACAGAAAAAGAGCAGTTTGAGCTGCAGCAGCTGCGACAGCGCATCGATTCCCTGCTTCCGGACGAATACCAGGGACGATTCGAAACCGTTTCTCCGCGATCAATGGGGACCGCGAAGCTGAAAACGAGCGACGATGGACAGGTGGCCTGGGATCAGATCTGGACCAGCTTCTGTGATCTGGCGCTCGCCGGCGGCCCTCCGCATCGTGGCCGTCTGCTGGAAGCGGTCACATCCGAAGAAGCCCTGTCCGATCCGGCGGGCTATCGAGCGGTAACCAGTGAAATCCAGCGGGGAATTCAGATGGTCACACATCTGAAAACCTTCGACAGTCCGGTGGCCGGCTGGGTGGGAATTCAATGCGACAGCGAAGAAATGGCCGTCTGGCTGATGCGGGCCATCATCGTGGAAAATGTGATGGTCCGGCGCGAAGGCACCAATCTGTTCCTGCCAGCCGGGCCTCGTTTTACCGTGGCCCGAGAAATCAAAAACGTCATCACCACCATTGCCAAAACGGTGCATTACTGGTCGGCACATCTCAAATCGCGCCAGCAGAGCATGCGCTGACGTGCTTCAGAGCGGCAAACTTCCAGAGCCCGCGAATTTTCAGAGTAGCGAACAATACCGATCTCAGGCGGGCAGGGGAGATCCCGACAGATTGGCTCCGGAAGAATTGCTGCGTCCAGTGCATTCTGTGATACTGCCGAGATCGATTCACTTTCATCAAGTCGCTCCCGGCTGCAGAACTTCTGAACTGATGCAAACAACCTCTTTTCCAGCATACTGGTGCCGACTGAGCCTGTTGATTCTGCTGACCGTCGGCGGAGCGATGCTGCCACTCGTTCCGGTTCCGACATCCGCCGCGCCATCGGCCGTGCCTGCCGATCCGGCATTGGAACAGCAGATGGACCTGGCCTGGACGATGGTCTGGACCCGATTCTATCAGCCGAAAGTCCAGACCTTTGCCGACTATCTGAGCAGTTACGAAGCGGGCCACGAGCAGGACCATCTGCCAAAGGCCGAAGAAGTGCAGCGGCAGTATCCCAATCCGTGTGGATACGGCACCGGCATGGAAGATGGCATGATTCTGGGCGGGGCCATGCTCAGTATCCTGGCAGACCGCTTTGAAGTGACCGGCGAAGACGAGCTGCGACAGCAGAGCCGGCAGGTCTTTGAAGGGATGCGGCGCTGTGCGAGCGTGCATGGAGTGCCCGGGTTCGTCGCCCGCAATGTCTGCCCGGAAGACGGTCAAAGCGTCTACATCAATTCCTCACGCGATCAATACACTCATTTTGTGCATGGCCTGTGGAAGTATTATCACAGTCCGCTCTCCGGCGAGCAGACTCGCGACGAAATCCGTCCGCTGCTGGTCGCCGTGGCCGACCGGATGCTTGAGTTCGTCACGCCGGAGAACGATTACGATTTCTGTCGGGCAGACGGCCAGCATTGCCCGTTGCGCATCTGCCGGATGTGGAATGTGCAGGCCCACGAAGCCGCGCGGCTTCCGATGATCTATGCGGCGGCCTGGGATGTGTCGCACGCAGAACGGTATCGCGCGGCATGGCGCAAATATGCTGCTGAAGCCGTTGAGCAGTCAGCCAGTCCGGACGGCAACAAGCCGGCCTATGCCTTACTGCAGATGCAGTGTTCGCTCGAACTGCTGGCTGCCCTGGAACCGGAAGAACCGCTCCGGGAAAAAATCCACGCGGCCCTGCGGCATGTGGCGGACCTGTCGCAGGGCCGCGTGATCAAAGTCTCCGAAGCGATTGCCCGGAAAACACCGGAAGAGATGCGAATGCTCGGGCCCGACTGGCGCACTGTGGCAGTCTGGAAGAACCAGAAAGGCTATCAGGTGCCGCAATGGGGAGCCTATCGCGAGATCTGGCATCTGACACGGGAACTGGGAGAAGCGGCCATCGTTCCGCTTATGCTTCCCGCCCCTCAGATGACGCCTGAGCAGAAACAGCGCCTGACCCGCATGCTCAGCAGCTTCGATTATGCGCACAATTCCAGCTGCGGGCTGGTCTATCACGTCGGCGCTTACTGGAAAGCCCGCCGGTACGGACTGCTGTAACTGATTTCTAGTTGAGATATCCCGCGACGGATCTACACGCTTTCAACCATGGAACATGAACCGCAAGAATCTGTCTATTCTCCATCGAGAAGCTGTAAAAATCCCGCAAGAACGGCTGAATTCTTGCTGATCAATCCGTCATGGCCAGCGACAATCACCTTTCCTTTTCCATATTTCAGCAGGACAGCAATTCTTCGTCCATCCACATCAACAATGAGTGGTGTCGCCTTGCCTGCTGACACCTCAGATGCTGTCCACCCCTTCTGCGCGATTGACTTGACTCCAGTCGTCCGTAATTGACGATGAATTTTCTTCTGGTCGATTTCGGACACATAATTATCGCCAATCACGAATCCCATCCGTGCCCCCATGATATTTAAAGGATACTCATCCAGCGGTTTCCCTGCGTAAGCTTTACTCACCCAAGGCCAGGCCGGCCCAGTGATGATGGCCTTGCCTCCATTTTCCACATAGGTTGTGATTTGCTCAATGACCTCGGCGGAAATAGATTTCGCCTGTGTCGCCGAGCCCGATCCTGTCAGCAGCAACATCTTCGCATTTTTCAGTGTCGCCGCGACATCTTTTGATTCATTCAAGTCAATCCAGTTCTTACCAGATGCATCTAATGCATCCTTGGATGAATCCCAACGGCGAAAAAAGATATTGCACTTCACATAGTCACGTTGTTCACTAACAGAATCAGTCAATCCATTTTCAAGGTCGAAGGGGGGCATCCCGATCGGCGCAGACATGATATGGTCGCTCTCAACCTCCCGAATCCTTGCCCGCGCCTTTTCCTGCGATAAACCGGAAAGCTCAGCAACGACCCGTTTATACCACCTCGCAGCCGCGCCCCTGGCTTGATTTGCTTCTGCGTCTGAGAGCGAGCTGGAGAGTTCCCACCAGTCGTCAGCAAGCTGCAGTCTTTCATCCGTCGATTGCGGCTGCATGAACTCACGAGTTACCAATGGTCGAATTTGGATATCATTCGACTTGATCAAATGAGATTCGGCTTGGACCCACTGAAGATCGTGCAAAGCCAGATATCTGCCCACGATGCCGTTTGCATCCTGGTCATCCGGCGCGTGCTTCATTTTCTCCAGCGCCCTGTGAAATCGCTGAAACTGTGCCCGAAGCTCAAACACTCTCTTCTGAGCCATCGATAACTCTGTCTTCAATGCGGCGTCATTCAATCGAAGTTCAATAGCATTTCCAACCTCAATGAGTGCCATCGCATCTTCGTATCGATGCGCAGCCAGTGAATCCCGGATCGCCGGAAGGATGTTATCAGCAATCGCCTTCGTGGTTGTAATTGGATAGTCAGAACTGCGGAGAGTGACAAACGCTTTCACCCGTCTCGTCACTCCATCTTCATTCATGAAGCGAGCATGAAGCCCGGCGACCGCAAGTAACATGGTGTCCACGTCACCAGATTCAATGGCAAGATGATATGAGCGAGTGAAAAGGGCATAGGCACCGGCCGAATCGTCCTTCGTCTTTACGGCGAGATCGTACAGCTTTTTCGCGAGCTGGGACTTGGCAGTTCTTGTGGTGGCCTTCGAAAATTCGGAGGCGAGCAAAGAATCCACGAGCAGCATTGACTTGGCGATTGCGGCATCATCTGGTGTTGAAGCTCTCTCAGCACCAGATGCTCCACCCGCTTCCTCAGCCATGCCCAGGTGAGCAAATTGTAATCTCACAGACGGCATCAACGCCGCGAAGGCTGCCAGAAAGGAGATTTTGATGGCAATCGAAATGACATGTCGCATCGTCTGGCCCAATCAACGAGACGCCATTTAAACATTCTTCTACAGCCGTGTGGGGGGCAGCGCCGGTTCCACATCTTCTTCCACCAGACGCCGGCCTGGACGTCCTTCCGCGACCGATTCCAGCGAAAGCTGATACAGCCGCTGGCCGGCCGATGTCGGGTAGTCCCCGGTCAGGCAGGCCTGACACAGATGGTCCGGATCTTTATTGACCGCTTTGGCCACCGAACGGACCGGAAGGTATCGCAGCGAATCGGCATTGAAATGCCGGGCCATTTTCGCTTCCACTTCCGGAGTGATCTGTTCTTTCTGCTGCAGGAATCGCGGGGCGAACAGATCGTTCACGTCCGGCATGTCGATTCCATAAAAGCAGGGAGCCATGATCGGCGGGCAGGCGACACGAATATGCACCTCGGCCGCGCCCCCTTTATTGCGGATCTGGTCGACCAGAGTCCGCATGGTGGTGGAACGGACGATCGTATCGTCGACCAGAAACACCCGTTTCCCCCGCAGCACTTCCGGCAGCGGAATGTATTTCATCCGGGCTTTGGCTTCGCGATCTTCACTCTCGATAAACGTCCGGCCCAGCGCCCGATGTCGCATCAGCCCTTCCAGGCAGGGAACTCCCAGTGAAAATGCCATCCCTTCGGCGGCCGCTTTGGCGGTGTCCGGCACCGGCACGACAATCGCATTGACTGTCGATTCCTGTTCCTGCATGGCCAGTTCTTCGCCCAGAAACTTCCGGCTCAGGTAAACGCTCTGGGCGTCGAGCCGGCTGCAGACGTTAGCGAAGTAGATCCACTCGAAAAAGCAGTGGGACATCCGCACGGTCGGAGCATAGCGCTCGATCCGCAGTTCGCCGTCTTCGATCAGTACCGCACAGCCCGGGTCCAGATCCAGCACTTCTTCCGGCTCGAATCCCAGATTGGTCAGTGCCACGCTTTCGCTCGCCGCCGCGAAGAACCCGTCCCGGACGGCATAGCACAGCGGGCGGAACCCGTTCGGATCGCGGGACACAAACATGTTTCCCCGGGCATTGAGAAACGTGATGTTGTAGGCACCGTCCAGCCGGTGCGAAATATTCGTCAGCAGATCCCGCATCTCAATGTCCGGACATTCCGCAATCTCCTGACTCATCAGATGCATCAGGGTTTCGGTGTCGGTTTCCCGGGCCAGGTGAAAGTCTCCCTGGGATTTGATTTCGTTCCGCAGCTCAGGATAATTCGCCAGCTGCCCGTTGAAGCCGAAGGCGAACCATTTGCGTTTTTCCAGATGCGTCCGTTCGAACGGCTGGGCATAATTCGGGTCGTCCTTGCCGCAGGTGGCATAACGGACATGCCCAATGGCCGCCGGACCTTCGTGCTGGTCCATCAGCTTCTGATATTTCGGCTTCCGGCTCATGCGGAAGACTTCCGACACGGTGCCGACCTGCTTGTAGGTCAGCAGCAGATCCTTGTCGAACGGCTTATACGTCGTCATTCCAGCCGCCAGCTGCCCGCGATTCTGGATATCCAGCAGCATGCGGGGAATCAACCGGGACACACGGCCGCGGCCAACCGCCTGGGCCAGCGGAGAGGTTTTCTCCTGCCCGAAGTGATAAACGGCGGCAACTCCGCACTCGTGATACAGTTCTGACATCGAGAGGTCATCCGATGACGTGGGGACGGGATCAAAGCGTGAGGAAGGAACTGCAAATATCTTATCGGGGTCAAAGCGGTTTGCCACCAGTTCAGTGCCATCGAAACCGTTTTTCCCAAGCGATTGGAAATTCTTCCGATCACGTTGACAGGGCCGCCGTGCCGGGTTCCGGAACTTCCGGCCAGCCTGTCTGCCCCAGCAGCAGGGCCATTTCCCCGCGTCCGAAGAAAAACGCCCTGACAAATCTCAGGGCAGCCCCTCGATCCAACCGTCCGAGACGTGCCAGAGTTCCGGCTCGCAGCAGGTCCTCACAGATCAGAATTCTCCGGCCGACCGACTTTTTGACATGCCGTCTCAATTCAGCCCGGTTGCGTTCGCTCCTCCCCGCGCAACCAAACTTTCCCCCACAGGAAACAAGCGGACAAAGCAGCCGGCGGGCCCAGGCCAGAGAGCCACCGGCTCTATTTCTGCTTGGATTCCCAGCCCAGCATACGCCGGATATAGGCATTTTTGCGGCGTTCGAGTTCGAGCAGACGCGAAAAAACAGTCACCCGCTTCGGTTTGGTCACCGCGGCAGGCTCTTTTCCTGCCGCCTGCACGCCAGGAGCCAGGACAGCGAATACCGTCAGAGTCACCGCAATTATCGCAAATCGTTTCATTGTCGATTGTTCTTCCTGCTTCGCCCGCAGCGGAGGGGGTGAAATTCTCTGCACGTCCCGCAAAGTCTCACTTCGACGCTCCCGGCACGAAAACTTGCCGTCGATTTCTGGGAGCCGCTTCCCTTGCCCAGATTCCCGCGCAGGGGGCTTTTCGACAACGGCACCGGCAGATCAGGCCGCAACCAGCGTTTTCCACATCAATGTTCTTTGATCAGCAGATCGATCTTTTCGAACCGGCGGAATGCCGAAAAGAACGCCGGAAATCGGCAAAACGCCGTCGCCTCCCCGAGCCGGCATTGTGGACTTGCGAATTCCATCAGAAATGGGGCAGACTTCCTCCCTGAGTGGACATTTCCCGCAACACCTGAAACGAGGAGGCTGTGCGCGACAAACCGCAGCGACTCCTCAGTTCCCTGATCCGGCTCCACACGATGTCTGCAGAATTACCGACTGACGGCTCCATCAGCGATCCCGACTGGAGCGTCGAACCGATTGTCTCGCGTTTGCGAAGCCTCCGCGAGCAGGCACAGCTTTCACGGCAGCGCAGGGGAAGTCCCCTGAAACTTCCGACACGGCAGGCGCTCGACCGCATTGTCGATCAGATCAGCATGGCGCTGTTTCCGATCCGTCTGAGCCAGCGCGAATTGCGGCAGGGAAATGTCGACTATTTTGTCGGCAGCGTTCTCGATCAGGCTCTCACCGCCCTGGCCGAGCAGGTGATGCTCGAACTGCGGTTCTTCAGTGGCAATGATTCTGAATCCGGTGACCTGCGTCCCCGGGCACGCCAGCTGGTGCGTGATTTCGCCGACCGGTTGCCGCAGATCCGGCTCCTGCTCGACACCGACATTCAGGCGGCCTTCGAAGGCGACCCTGCCGCCCGCAGCATTGATGAAGTTCTGGTCTGTTATCCCGGCATCAGCGCCATTCTGCATCATCGGGTGGCCCATGAACTCTACCGGCTCGATTCGAAGCTCATTGCCCGCCTGATTTCCGAAATCGCCCATTCACGCACAGGCATCGACATTCACCCCGGCGCGCAGATCAGCGGACACTTCTTCATTGATCACGGAACCGGCGTAGTGATTGGCGAAACGGCCATCATTGGCGAACGTGTCCGCATCTATCAGGCAGTGACTCTGGGAGCCAAAAGCTTTCCGTCCGATGAGCATGGCGTGCTGGTCAAAGGCAATGCCCGGCACCCGATCGTGGAAGATGGAGTCGTCATTTACTCTGGAGCCACCGTGCTGGGGCGGATTACGATTGGCCGGAACTCCGTCATTGGCGGCAACGTCTGGCTGACCAGCAGTGTCCCGCCCGGCAGCATGATTTCGCAGGCCAAACTGCGGCATGAACAGTTCGCCGAAGGATCGGGAATCTGAGGGAATCCACGGGGAATTCCCGATCCGACGCCCGGCAGGCAGCCTGAACAGACGGTTCCAGCAGTCGGCCATGTGCGACAGTCATGGCCGACCGTCATGGCCAACAGCCCTGCATGTGACAAGCAGGGGAAAACTGAAGAAGACAGATCTTTGCCGCCCGATGAGTGCAAGATGTGTGATGTCGCCTGAATTCGACTTTCGCACTTTTTAACAAAATGGCCCGAATTCACGAATGATGTTTTCTGTAACCAGTTTGACAGAAACAGCTTGCAACTCTACGTGAACATGCAGCCACATCATTTGTAAGTCATTTCTGTCTATTGAGTTACGAAAAAGTGCGAAAGTCGAACTGAAAACGAATTCAGAATCGCGGGCTGATGGCTTTTTCTGCAGTCTTGCTGGCCCTTCCCAAAAGGTTTTTCTGTGACCACCACCTGCCAGCATTCGCACGCTCCTTCCGGCAGACACCCGACGCGGCAGCTCTGGGCAGTCCTGATTCTGGTGGCCGTCTATTGCCTGGCCGAAATTCTAGGCGGCATCTGGACTGGCTCTCTGGCACTCCTGGCCGATGCCGGGCACATGTTTTCCGACTTAATCAGCCTGCTGATCAGTCTGCTGGCGGCGCACATGGCCACCCGGCGTCCTTCACGGCATCAGACATTTGGCTATTACCGGGCCGAAATTCTGGCCGCGCTGGCCAATGGGGCGCTTCTGTTTGTGGTTGCCGGCGGGATTCTGCATGAAGCCTGGGAACGTCTGAAATCGCCTGAATTCATTCTCGCCGGACCGATGCTGGCGGTCGCTATCGGCGGGCTGCTGGTGAATCTGATCAGCCTGAAGCTTCTGCATCAGCACAAAGATGAAAACCTGAACGTCCGCGGGGCCTGGCTGCATGTCATCGGCGATACGCTGGGCAGTGTCGCGGTCATTCTGGCCGCGGTCCTGATTGCCTGCTTCGGCTGGCTCTGGGCCGATCCGGTCGCTTCGGTGCTGGCCTGCCTGATCATCCTGTATTCCGCCTGGCATCTGATCAGCGATGCCATGTCGATTCTGATGGAATATGCCCCCCGGGATGTCGACGTCGATCAGGTCCGGCAGGCCCTGCTGAACTGCTCGGGTGTGACAGACGTGCATTGCCTGCATGTCTGGACCATCGCCAGCGGCCTGAAAGCCGTTTCTGCCCATGTCGTGATTCAAGGAGAACCTGCGCCGCTGCAGCGGCTTCCCCTGCTGCAACAGACCTTGCGCGACCGGTTTGGACTGCGGCACATCACCCTGCAGCTCGAATCGACCGACCAGCCGGTCTGCTGTGAGGACAGGACCGATGGGGCCTGCCTGCTCACGTCCTCAGAGACTGTGGATCACCACCGGCATTAGCGCGGCGGCAGTTCTGGAATCTGGCCCAGCTGTCGCCGCGTCAGCGCCTCTCGTCAGTGTCTCGCCTTTCTCCCGGGCGATCGGACAGCACCCCTGCCACTTTTCGCAGCAGGGGGTGATCCATTCTGCCTGCCTCCTCCCGTTCCGGTTCTGACTGCATGTGGGGAAACGACAACAACTCCCCGCCAACAATAACGGAAATATTACAAACAGGATTGAGAAGAATTGCCTCGCGTCAGAGTATAAAGCACTCTTGCATCTCGAAGCTCAAAATTCGTGATTCTGCTGTGTCACCAGCAGAACACAGACAGTCCGTGGCAAGATGTTCGCCGCGGGAGACATTCCCAGTCATGCATGACGCATCCGCCTTGATTTCTGTGGTCATTCCGACCTTCAATCGGGAGCGCCATCTTTCACAATGTCTCGAAAGCGTCTGCAATCAGACGTATCGCCAGCTCGAAATTCTGGTCGTGGACGACGGCTCGACCGACGGCACCCGCGCGCTGGTTGCCGACTGGCAGGCACGCGATCCCCGGGTGCGCTATCTCTTTCAGAAGAATGCCGGCGTTGCGGCCGCCAGAAACACCGCACTGCGCGCCGCCCAGGGAACCTGCATTGCCTTTCTGGATTCCGATGATGCCTGGCTCCCCTGGAAGCTGGAACTGCAGATGCACGCGCTGCAGACCGTGCCGGAAGCCGGCATGGTCTGGACAGATATGTCCGCCATCAACGAAGCCGGAGTGCTGCTGCACGAACGCTATCTGCGGCAGATGTACAAAGCCTATCGCACATTGTCCGGACCGCTGTTTGAGCAATCGGTCCCGTTCGCCCGGCCGGAAAGTGCCCCCGCGCATGCGCCCGATGCCGTAGCCTGCGGCAATATCGAGCGTCCCATGTTCAACGGCAATCTGGTGCATACCTCGACCGTACTGATCCGCCGGGAACGGCTGGATCAGGCCGGGTTGTTTGAAGAACAGATGCGACGCGGCGGAGAGGATTATGCCTTTCACTTTCGCGTCTGCCGGGAAGGAACGGTCGCTTTTCTAGATGTTCCGACCACGCTGTATCGTGTCGGCAGTGAAGACCAGATCACCCATCGTCGCAATCAGGTTCCGTTTGCGACCGCCTTTCTGGCCACCTTGCAGGCCGAGCTGGCCCGCAAGGACAAACCGGTGCCGCTGTCTGGCCGGGAACTGCGTCGCATCCTCGGGCATGCTCATGCCTGGCTGGGAGGCGAACTGGCAGATGCCGGAGAGCTTCAACCGGCCCGGCCCCACCTGCTGCAGGCGATCCGGTATGCTCCGGCCTCGCGCTCCGCTTGGAAGAATCTGATCCGCACCTTCCTGCCGGCGACGACTTACCAGACATTGCGCCGACTGAAAAAACGCATCCTGCACAGAGATCATCTTGAGCAGGACCGCCCGGGACAGGGCCATCGGAAACAGCCCTGGCACTCGGCCCCCGAGATCCCCTGAACAGACAGGGCGGCGATTCGCCAACCAGGCTTGGGGCATGAGTTTCGCCCGCTGGGCTCAATAACACATCTCGCCCATCAGGCGCAGGGCAGGGGGGTTCGCCCATCGCGCTCAGTGACGAACTCACCACCGGGCCAAATGAAGTATTTCGCCCAAGAGGCTCGGCGAAGAGTCTCGCCCATCAGAGCTTACTGCAGGGCATTCGTCCAAGGGGGCTCTGCGAAAAGTTTCGCCCAAAAGGCTCAGTGAGTCAACGACACCGTCTGCTGACGCAACGGGCTCGTGCGCACGATCTGCTGAAAGAACTCCACGATCCGCTGATCATATTCGTCGCGCGCCACGAGACGTTCGGTATTGTGCTTGGCTCCGGCCACTTCCCAGCAGGCGGGCTGTTTCGCATCGCCGATCAGCGCCTGCAGCTGCCGTGTCAGACGGGGAGGCACATACATGTCTTTCTTGCCGGACACAAACTGCACCGGGCGGCCGCACAATTGCGGCAGGGCATTTTCCAGGCGAATAAACCGGGCTCCGTAACGCCACTGGGCAATCTGCAGCATGCATTCGATCGTGACGGCCACATGCCAGCGGGGAATGAACCGTCCCCAGCGGCCGACCACCGCCTCGATGAAGTAATTGACATGGTGCGTGGCCAGACCATGGTTCGAAAAGGCTCCCTGCGCCCAGACCGCGTCCACATCGCAGCGGTCTGCGGCGGCGGCCAGTGCGGCGGCGCCGCCCCGACTCACTCCCATCAGCCCGACGGGGAGCCCCTGGAATTGCGGCTGCGTGTGCACCACATCCAACACCGCGTGCACGTCGCGCAATTCGTTCTCGGTCAGCCAGAATGAAGACCGGTATCCCGGCCGGCTTTCACTGGGGGCCTGATTCCGGAAGTTGAAGGAGACCACTGCAAATCCCGAATCCAGCAGAGCCTGGGCATAATTCGTCGCCGTCTCTGCCGGCCCGGCCGTCTCCGGGCAGAAGATCACCACTCCCTGCAGGGGGGCGTCTTCCGGCAGATAGATTCCTCCCTGCAGACGCAGACGATCCTGTGTCAGCAGGGAAAGCGGCTCAGGAAGCGGCGCATGCAGGCCGGGCGGCTGAACGCGAAATGGAGGACGCGATTCAAACCGGTTGAGCGCCACGATGGCATAAATGAGATGGATGGCCAGATCGGCGAGCAGAATGAATCCTGCACCGATCAGCACAATCTGCAACAAACTGAAGTTCCACACGAATGCTGTACTCACATTGAGCTGTCGACAAAATTTCTACCGATTCCTGCCTCGCACTCGGCGCTCTTCAACGTCAACCAATTCCATAGGAACAGTTCCGTCAGCGGACTTCAAGCATTGATGCAATCGGCAGAACAAAAATTTCAATCTGACCGTAATATTCTTCGCTCGACAAGTGGCCCGTGTGTCTGCAGTCAGCTTTTCCCTGTCGCCTCCCCCCGGAATGCAGGGGGGTGATGCCAGGCTGCCCAAATCTGACTCCCTGAATTTTACCTCTGTTTTCGGTTATCGTCCTGGCTCTTCTGGCTCGGGAATGGCCGCATTCCTGAAAATGAAATCCATTCCGAAATGGCCGGCAGTCCGATCAGAACAGCCGTTTCACTACCAGAATTGTTCAAGAAACTTCAGTCGCAGCCTGGGACACCGCACTCTCCCTGCACATGCCCAGGTTCTTTTTCAAAAGAACGTTTTCAGTATTGAGCCGTTACATTTGCGAAAGGAAATGATCGACTGCATTCTCCGACGTTCAATGCAGCTTTTCAGTGCAGACCCCTTTCATGGGCCCTATTTTCATGGCCCCATTCAGCAGAAATCACGCGCCACTCGAGAGCGGCGTTGTTAATGTTGTCTCGTGCAGATCTTGATCCCCCCTGTGAATTCAGGCCCGAACATGACAGAACAAAGGCCAGGCGGGTCTATTCTTTCCACTTTGAGAGAATCAGCGTGATATTCTGTCCCCCGAATCCAAAGCTGTTGGTCAGCGCATGGTCGACATTCACTTCCCGGGACTGGTTCGGAATATAATCCAGATCGCATTCCGGGTCCGCATGATCATAATTGATCGTCGGCGGCAGCACACCGGTCTGCATTGCCAGCAGACAGATCACCGCCTCGGTGCTGCCTGCCGCGGCAATCAGGTGCCCCATCATGCTTTTCGTGCTCGAAACAGGAATCTGATAGGCCGCCGGCCCCAGTGCCTGCTTCAGTGAAAGTGTTTCGACCCGATCATTCACGGCCGTGCTGGTTCCGTGCGCGTTGATATAGCCGATCTCTTCGGGATTTCGACCGGCATCCTGCATGGCCATGTGAATGCAGGCGGTCGCTCCCCGTCCTTCCGGATGAATGTCGGTAATCCGATAGGCATCGGCCGTGGAGCCATAGCCGGTCACTTCGCCCAGAATTCTGGCTCCGCGCCGTCGGGCATGTTCCAGTTCTTCCAGCACCAGCATGGCGGCCCCTTCTCCCAGCACAAACCCGTCCCGGTCGCGCTCGAACGGGCGTGATGCCGCCTGGGGAGTGTCGTTCCGTGTCGACAGTGCCGTCAGCAGATTGAATCCCGTGACACCAAACGGGTGAATCATGCTGTGCGCCCCGCCTGAAAGCATGATATCGGCCTCTCCCTGGCGGATGATCTCGGTTGCTTCTCCAATCGCCTGGCTCGAGGCGGCGCAGGCGGTCAGGCAGTTCAGGTTCGGGCCCTGGGCATTGAACAGGCTGGCCAGATGTCCGGCCGGCATGTTCGGTTCCTGTTCCAGTTCTTCCTGCGGATTCATCCGCAGCAGCCCTTCCCGGGTGAACTGGTCCATATCGAACTCGCCATGCCGCTGGGCGTCGGCAATCAACCGCATGAACAGGTAGAAATCCTGTTGCCCTTCTCCGGCCCCCAGATAGACGCCAAACCGGGCCGGATCAATTTTATCATCAGACAATCCGGCATCCTGATAGGCCTGTGCGCCGGCACTGATCGCAAATTTGATGTTTCGTCCGGCGTCCGCAAACCGGTCGGCTTCCGGAACAAAAGGATCGAGTGCAAAGTTTTTCACTTCACCCGCGATGCGGGTGGGAAACCGGGAGGCATCGAAATGCGTGATCAGGTCGATCCCGCTGCGGCCGGCAGTCAGCGCCTGCCACATCGACGGAATGTCATTGCCGATCGGGGTTACGCACCCCATGCCTGTCACGACCACCCGTCTTCTCATCCCGACATCCTGCCCTGCTCACAGGGACTGCAATTTGAAAAAACCGACAGCCACCACCTGAAACGAGCTGACGAGTGAACCTGAGAACCGATCTGGCCGGAAGCATTTCCGGATCTGCCATACCGGCCGGCCAGAGCCGCAACCGGGAGAAATTTCAGACGGAAAAGCAAAACAGAATTATAAGACGGCTCCGGACAGCCTGAGAAGTATTTTCTATTTCAGAAGAGGTCGAATCCCCGCGAATTGCTGCAGATCGCAACGGTGTGCAGACTGAAGGGCTTCTGTCGGATTTTCGCAACATGTGCTCAAATTCGACTGAGGCTGCACAAAGATTCTTCTCTCTGAGGAATTCTCCTGCAGAACTGTCGTTTCCATTGGACGGGCCGAAACTCGTCTGCGGGATGTGATAGCGTTTTTCATCGCAGGCGATGGTCCGCCTCGTCCCGCCGCGTTGTCCTTCCTGTGCTGTCTGACACACAACATGTTGAAACAAGAGAAGATACATCCTGACCAGCTACATGCCGGACCGGTCTCCGGCGCACGCTCTCCGGAATGCCCGTCCATTCAACCGGTCGAGATTCCCAGCACGCGCAGAGAAGCCGAAGCCTTTGCGGAATCGCTGCAGATTCCCCGCGTCTGGTGGCTGACCCCGCTGAAACTGCAGGTGCCTCGCGAAAACTTTCGCTCGATCCCCGGCAGCACGCGATTTCTGAAACGCATGCTGGATCTCACGGTTGCCGGTGCGTTGCTGATCCTGCTGGCCCCGGTCATGCTGTCCGTGGCCCTGCTGGTGAAACTGACCTCGCGTGGCCCGGCGATTTACAGCCAGACCCGCGTCGGGCTGAATGCCCGTTCTGCCAAACGTGACCGGCGAACCAGCGATGCGCCCCTGCCGGCTGGTCAGACGGAACGCCGCCAGCCTGGCCGCGACCGCCGGAGCGCTCCCAGTTACGGAAAGCACTTCACGATTTACAAGTTCCGCACCATGCGGACCGATGCCGAGGCGCAGGGAGCCCGCTTCGCCACCCGGGGAGATCCGCGCATCACACCGATCGGTCGCTTCCTTCGCAAAACACGGCTCGACGAATTGCCGCAGCTCTGGAATGTCTTGTGCGGAGAAATGTCCATCGTCGGGCCCCGCCCGGAACGCCCGGAATTCATCAGCCAGCTGAGCCAGGAAATCCCAGGCTATCTCGATCGTCTGGGACTGCAGCCCGGCCTCACCGGCGTCGCCCAGATCCTGAATGGATATGACAACGAGATCGAGAGTTTTCGCCGCAAGGTCGCCTATGATCTGCACTACCTGCAGAACTGCAGCCTGTGGAACGATCTCAAGATTCTGGTGAGAACCGTGGGGGTCGTGCTGACCGGCAGCGGAGCCTTGTAAACACGGGAGCCAGAGCCGATTGCTTGTTCCGGTGCCTGCGTCAGAAGAGACACTTACGGATGTTTCGTGCTGGAAAGAGATCGGCTGCGCCGTGTCCTCATCCGTTTGTCAGACCCGCAGACCCGCATTTTTCAGCTCTTCCTGGATCGATTGAATTTCCAGATCCAGTGCCGGGTCGGCCTGCCGCTGTTCGGCAATTTTGCGACAGGCATGAATGACCGTGCTGTGATTTCCCCGATTGAAAAACTGCCCGATCTCGACGTAATTCATCCGCAGCAGTTCACGGGCAAGATACATTCCGACCTGCCGGGCCAGCGCCAGTGACTGTGACCTGCGAGGGCCTTTCAGTTCGCTGGCTTTGACTCCAAACCGGCGCGCGGTCAGCCGGCACAAATCGTCCAGCGAGGTCGTGCTCTGCAGGCCATGCTCGGCAATGAAGGTGCGAATCACATTGTCGCGGTTGCGCGTGCTGCCGCGCCGCAGCCGCGATTCGCTTTGCAGCTGTGTCAGAATTCCCAGCAGCTCACGCGGAGAGACCGGGTATTCCGCCACGAGCTGTTCGATGTCACGCGGTCCCAGCCGGATCGAGAGACCTGCCAGAAAATGCTGGATCAGCTTCCGGCGACTCTGCGCCGCCGGCAGATCGATCGTCACACACAGTCCCCCGTGCAGACGATTCACCAGACGCCGGCTGAATCCTTTAATGGCTCCCGGCATGACGGTGCTGGTCAGCAGCACCATTCCCCCCTGATTCTGTACGTCATCGAGCGTAGCCAGCAGTTGCTGCTGTGTTTCCTTGCGGGGACCAAGAATCTGCAGGTCTTCGACAATCAGCACCGCAATGTCATTGCGGTAACGCATCTGAAACCGGGAAACAGCATCCGACGAAGAGGCCTCCGCCAGTTCGGCGGCATATTGCGAAGCGGTCGTGAGAATCCGTTTGCGCTGTTCGAGATGGGCTTCCCAGCTCTGAAACAGCTCGCGCGCCAGGTGCGACTTGCCGACGCCGGCCGGCCCGACCAGTGTCACCAGACGAATGCCGCGCCGCTTGCGGCCGGGGGCCAGCTTTTTGACAGATTCGACCGCCAGCTGGTTTTCTGGCAGAACCTGAAATGATCGCGGATCAAACTGCTGCAGGGAGACATTCACAACAGCCACTTTGCTGAAAATGCAGGGACATTTCCCGGAGTCGAAACATCGGACACAGACATCGCCGTCGTCTCAGAACTCCCGCAGAGGTGTCGATTTTCCAGAAACTGTCGGCAGATTTCCCGCAGATCCCGGGAATGCCGCCTGCCATGCTCAACCGCGCTGTGCCTGTCGGCAGTTCCAGTATCGGCCCAGTGCCATCAGCGGGAAATAGTGCCGGTACAAATGGTATCGCAGATAAAACACGCGGGGGAAACCGGTTCCCGTAAACTCTTCTTCTTCCCAGGTGCCGGCATCGGTTTGCCGCTCCAGAAGAAATTCCACGCCGCGCTGCACGGCAGGAGAATCTGCTTCGCCGGCGGCAATCAGTCCCAGAATGGCCCAGGCCGTTTGTGACGCGGTTGTCGGTCCGGTGCCGCGCAGGCTGGGATCGTCATAGGATTGGGCCGTTTCTCCCCAGCCGCCGTCAGCCTGCTGCCGGGAACGAATCCACCGAGCGGCCGCCTGCAGACGCACATCGTCCGCCGGGACGCCGAACTCCGTCAGGCCGACCAGCACCTGCCAGGTTCCATACAGATAGTTGACTCCCCAGCGTCCATACCAGCAGTGATCCTGTTCCTGCTCGTCCCAAACGAATTTCAGGGCCCGTTCGAACCGGGGTTCGCGACTGGTCATGCCGAGCCGGCCAAACATTTCGAGCACGCGGGCCGTAATGTCGGCGGTCGGCGGATCGATCATGGCATTGTGATCGGCAAACGGCACCCGGGTGAGAATCTCCCGGTCGTTGTCGGCATCGAATGCGGCCCAGCCACCATTCCGGCACTGCATGGCCACAATCCATTTCACGGCCCGGCGCAGCGCGGCGATCATCGGCTGCATCCGTTCCACATCGGCCACCACCCGTTCCGGGGTCCGGGTCTGACCGGCCACGACAATGGCCAGATCGAAGTCCGAGCAGGTCGGCATCCCCTGCTGGGTCAGCAGCGAGGCAGTCCAGTTGGAATGGTCATTCCCGGGCAGGCAGCGTGCCAGAGCCATGCAGGCCATAATCGTATCGTCGATATCCGGATAGAATTCATTATTGAACTCGAAGTACCAGCCGCCGGGCTCCACGTCAGGATGGTTGACCGTCCAGTCACCTGCAGAACGGACTTCTTTTGACAGCAGCCAGTTGACCGCCCGGACCATCTGGGGATGATGCGCCGGCACATTGGCTTCGCGCAATGCATTGATGGCAATCGCGGTATCCCAGACCGGCGAACGGCAAGGCTCCAGCCGGGCTGTTCCGTTTTCGCGAATCGTCAGCTTTTTGAGTTCATTCAGCGCGTTCTGCACTTCTGGCGAAGATTCTTCATATCCCAGACAGCGCAGGGCGATGACGCTCCAGACGATTGGAGGGAAAATTGCTCCCAGTCCATCGCTGTTTTCGAAGCGGCGGATCATCCATTTCGATGCCACCCGAATGGCGCGATCGCGGAACGGCTTCATCCGGATTTTTTCGAAGAACTTCCAGGCCACATCGATGCCGCGGAAGATCCGATCCCAGGGAATCCACGTCGGCTGCTTCAGGCTGTCCACCTGTTCGGCCGGCGGCATGGTGACCGGCAGGTCTTTCGGAGAATTCAGAAACAGCTCGTCGATCTGCTGTGATGCCGGCAGAATTGTTTTCGGCTGAAAGGCCCAGAGCAGACTCAAGGGGACCACGATGGTGCGCGACCACGAGGACATCTCATAGATGTTGATTGGAAACCATTTCGGCAGCAGCACCAGTTCCGGCGGCACGGCCGGACACTGCTGATAGGAGATGAGTCCCAGCAATGCCATGTAATACCGGGTGAAGCTGTTGACCCGCTCAGCTCCTCCGGCGGCGCGAATGGCCTGGCAGGCGCGCTGCATGTGCTCGGCCGCAGGGTCATCGCCGGCGATTTTCAGCGTCCAGTAGGCTTTGACCGATCCGCTGATTTCAAGCGGTCCCCCGGGAAACATGGCCCAGCCCCCGCCGGGAAGCTGCTGCTGGCGAATGTAACGGGCACACTCCTGAACGATCGGATCATCCGTCCGGCCCAGCCAGGCCAGCAACAGAATATATTCCGACTCCAGGATGGTGTCTCCCTGCAGTTCGCCCAGCCAGTACCCTTCGTCGGATTGCTGCTGCAGCAGCCAGTCACGGGCATTGCCGATCGCTGATTCCAGCGCGGCTGCCGATGTCGAAGCAACGCCACCGGGCAGGGAAAGACTTTCGACTGTTCCTTGTCGCATATGACCTGAACTCATTCCAGGGACCTTGAATGGTCGGCTTGCTCGGACAGGACCACCAGACCCGGAAGCCGCGAAGGGCTTGTGAGATCCAGGCGCCCAGTTGGCATCATGCCGTAACATGCTGATTCTGACTGGTTTGGGATCTTAAACATTCTTTCAGGCCACCGGCAAGTCGATTTCCCGTCCGAAATTGCCTGTTCTCGGCCCTGGATCGGGTGATTCTGGCCCGCGCAACTCACGTCTTTCCCGCTGAAGCGACGTTCACCGCGTGGCAGAATGCAGCCCCTGCGAAAGTGAGGCAATCTGGCCGAGTCCTGCCTCAGCGGCAGGAACTGGTCTTTCTGATTCTGTTTTCACGAGAGGGATGGACGTTATTATGAGCCGGCGAATCGCATTTCAGAGACACACATCAGGCACGTCATGACGGATTCACGTACGGAGATCAGGGAAAACGCTTCTTCACCAGCCGCCCTGGGCCTGGCTCCCAGTTTTGGCTTTGGGGACCGTCTGGGATGTGCCACGCCGGGGCATCTGGCGGCGTTGAAGGAATCCGGACAGGGCATTTCAGGCATTTTTGCCCAGCAGTCGATCCGGGAAATGGCCCGCACTCAACGCACAGCCCCGGAAGTGATGCAGGCCGCGGTCTCGGCCTTGCAGGCCGCGCACTATGCCGAAGCCTGGGGGGCCGATGCCGATCATCTGAAAACAGAAGAGGACGTGCGTATCACCGCGGCGGCCGGGTTTGTGTTCTACACCATCGATCCGTCTGGATTTGTCGATCAGCGTGCAGATGACTATGACCTGCCGACTCTCGAAACACATGTGCAGGATCTGGCAGACGAAGTCCGCTGGATTCGCAACTACGAAGGTCAGACGATCCGCATTCCTGCCGGCCCGCAGATCGTGCTCGACCGGCTGGCCGTATTGCGTGCCGCCGTGAAATATGGCCGGGCCATCACAAAAACGGCCGAACTCGCCCGCTTCATTGCCTCGCATGCCGAATCGCTCGGGCAGCCCTGGGAAATCGAACTGAGCGTCGATGAAACCGACCAGCCGACCAGCCTGGCGGAACATTTCATCATCGCCGATCAGTTGCGCCGGCGCGAGGTCGCACTCGTCAGCCTGGCCCCGCGATTCATCGGAGAGATGGAAAAAGGGATCGACTATCGGGGCGACCTGCAGGCCCTGGCCGTTTCGCTGCGCGACCATGCGGCAATTGCCCGGGAACTGGGGCCCTACAAGCTCAGCCTGCATTCCGGCTCCGACAAACTGTCGATGTATGGACTGCTGGCGCAGGCGACGCAGGGAATGTTTCATGTCAAAACCGCAGGAACCAGCTATCTGGAAGCCCTGCGCGTCGTCGCCCGCTGCGCCCCGGAAGAATTCCGCCGGATCATTCAGTTTTCCCGGGAGCGTTATGACGTCGACAAGGCGACCTACCATGTTTCCGCCACGGTCGACGGAGTCCCGGCCCCCGAACAGCTGTCGACTCCACTCGATATCGAGCGCTGTTATCTCGAACTCTGGGAAGACGTTCCGGCCGGAAAAGGCTTCACCACTCCCGGCCGGCAGATTCTGCATTGCACATTCGGGTCCGTGCTCACCGATCCCACGCTGGGACCGCTGGTCAAGCAGATTCTCAGAGAAAACCAGACCACTTATGATCAGGTGCTGCAGGAGCATTTCAGTCGCCATCTGCAGGCCCTGCAGGCATGACAGCCGACATCGGCACCTGCGAAAGTGATTCTTTCTGCAAAGGGGATTGAACGGCCGTCGAGAGCTCTCAAGTGACGTCGGGAGTCGCCGGGACCGGGCGGACCCGGGAAATGGCAAAAACTCCTCTATGGTCCCGACAGGTCAGCCCATAGAATTCCTGCAGAACAGACTCTGCTCTTTGGATGACCGGCCCCGGACAGAATGAATTCGCCCTGCAGGGGGGCTGGTTGCCCGCCGGCCTGCTCACTGTGCCGGGCTCGAAGTCATGGCATTTCGCTTCCACGAAAAGCTTTCCGTCAGGGAACGGTTCAGGGTTCGCCCTGACGAAGGAGAAGCGATGCCCGTTACGACACATCGAGCCTTGCCGCCCGAGATTGCTGACCTGCAGCAGGAGCTGGAGGCCGTTGCGGCGTCTTATGGTCTCGATTTCTTCGAAACCATCTTCGAAATGCTCGACTATGAAGAGCTGAGCATGTTCGCCGCTTATGGGGGATTTCCGATCCGCTATCCCCACTGGCGGTTTGGAGCCGAATACGACGAGCTGATGAAAAGCTACTCATATGGTCTTTCCAAGATCTATGAGATGGTCATCAACACCGATCCGTGTTATGCCTATCTGCTGTCGGCCAATGCGATCGGCGATCAGAAGCTGGTGATTGCCCATGTCTATGGACACTGCGACTTCTTCAAGAACAATGCCTGGTTCTCGCAGACAAACCGCAAAATGCTCGACCAGATGGCCAATCATGCCGCCCGGGTGAACCGTTACATCGATCGGCTCGGTTATGAAACGGTCGAACGCTTTATCGATGCCTGCCTGTCACTCGAAAACCTGATCGATCCGCATTCTCCGTTTATCCGCCGCAAAGCCGAACCGGCCCGAACGGTGGAATCGCGCAAACGGGAAGAGCTGTCGGACACCGGAGAGTCGACAGCCTGGTCGGCCGTGCCGGGAAAATTTCAGTCCAAGGATTACATGGACCCGTTCATCAATCCTCCGGATGTCCTGGAACGGGAAATGAAATCGCGGCAGGAAGAAGAAACGGCCCGCGCGGCTGCCCGGTCCTTTCCGGAAACGCCCCAGCGCGATGTGCTGCAGTTCCTGCTGGAATATGCTCCGTTGCGGGAATGGCAGCACGATATTCTGGCCATCATCCGTGATGAAGCCTATTACTTCGCCCCGCAGGGCCAGACCAAAATCATGAATGAAGGCTGGGCCAGTTACTGGCACTCGACCATCATGACCCGGCACGGCCTGACCGACGCCGAAATCATTGATTATGCCGACCACCATTCCGGCACGATGGCTATGAGTCCGCAGCGGCTCAATCCCTACAAGGTCGGCATCGAGCTGTTTCGCGATATCGAACAGCGCTGGAATCAAGGGCAGTTCGGTGCCGAATGGGAAAACTGTGAAGATGACGACCAGAAAAAACGCTGGGATACGCAGGCCGGTCTGGGACGCGAGAAGATTTTCGAAGTCCGCCGGATTCATAACGACCTGACGTTCATTGACGCCTTTCTGACCGAGGATTTCTGCCGACGGAACCGGATGTTTTCATTCGCCTACAATGATTCCAGCGGCAATTATGAAATCGCCTCCCGTGAATTCCGGGAGATCAAAAAACAGCTGCTGGCCAGCCTGACCAATCATGGGCGGCCGTTCATTTATGTCAAAGACGGAAACTATGCCAATCGCGGCGAACTCTATCTCCAGCATGACTATCAGGGAGTCGAACTGAAACGCGATTATGCCAATGACACATTGCAGAACCTGCAGATGATCTGGAGCCGTCCGGTTCACATTGAAACGGTGATCGACGAAACGCCGACCGTCATTTCTTACGACGGGCATCAGCACGAGACCCGGAAGGCCTGACCGGTTTTGCCGGCGACATGTTTGTCTGCGGCTTGTTTCGCTGTGACGTGTCTTGCTGCGGCCTTCCTGGGGATTTCTCCGGCGACACAGATGTCGGTGCTTCCTCAGCCAGATCTGGCATCGCACGGTTCCATTGACCGACCAGAAACAGCAGAGCGACAGGGGTCAGTTGCAGCAGGAATCGATGGCTGGAGCCGCCGATGTGTTCTTCCACTGTCGTCGGAGCAATCATGCCGGCGACCAGCAGGCTGCAGAGCGCGCCGGCCAGATCGAGCAGCAGGAACAACTGGGACCGATCGAGTGCGCGGCGCGGGTGAGCCACCAGCGACAGCAGCACGCCCCACCAGTGCAGCCCCCACGTTCCCGCTTCGCGAAACATGCGAAACAGCAGATGCCGCAGGGACCAGCCGAGTGTGGCCAACCCCATCTGCAAGGCCGCCGGTGTCAGCCGGGAGAAATAGGTCATCTCTCCAGTGACCGGCAGGCTGGTGCGATGCCAGAACCAGGGCACAGCAATCAGAACAGTTCCGGCCAGGAAAAGTCCAATGCCGCGCAGGTGCCTGCCAGACAGCAGCATCACTCCCAGCACGGCGGCATCCACCAGGGCGAACGCGATGCCTTCATCTTTGACAAACACCGCCAGCCCGGCCAGTAATCCCGCCTGGGCAAGTCGATCGAACCGCATCCCCCGACGAAGCTGATCGAGTGCATCCCAGGCACAGAGTACAGCCAGCCCGTGATAGCAGGCGAGCGGAGCATCGGCCTGGGCACACAGAAATCCATATTCCCAGAAGCTCACCGCCGGAATGGTTCCCAGCAGGACGGCCGTTCCCCAGCCGGAATCCGGTCCGAAGCGCCGCGACAGCACTCCCGCGAAGCCCAGGAGCAGCCCGGAATACATCATCACGATGACCAGCTTCGCCAGCCGGTCATCGACACGCCCGATCAAGGCATACACATGGTGTTCGGCCAGCGGCAGCAGCAGCGGATAACGGGGATGATATTGCACGAACAGCGGGTCAGTCAGCGATTCGCTGTTCAGATCCTGATCCTCTGACAGGACAGCCGCCTTGATGCCATAGATCGCCCGTTCATCCCAGAGATGCTGCGGGGTCAGCAGCGTCTGGCATGCCAGATTGGCAATCAGCAAGCCCATCAGCCAGCGGCACCCGATGGTGAAGGCAGATGCAGGAATTTCGGCGTTGCCCGACTTCCGTTCCGGCGGGCGTTTTGTGATCCGCCAGGCGATTCCTCCAGCCATCCAGCTGCCGGCCGCCAGGGCAAAACTCCAGGGCCGCCCGAGCGGAATCCCGGCCATCCCTGCCAGCAGCAACAGCCAGCTTGTCAGCCCCAGCCCCAGGGGAATTCCCAGACCAATGGTTTCAGGATTCAGAATCACCGGCATCCGCGAACGGACAGAAGCCTGCTGCGAAGACGGTTCGACAGGACACAGCCATTTCGAAATCGCCGTGACGACGGCGCTTCCCAGAGCGATGGCCCCGCCCAGGCCGAACAGAATCAGCAGGACGTCCATCATCGGGCCGGCTCCGAAACAGGGCGCAACACCACAACATAAGGGGGCAGGTCTGCTGACTGTGTTCGTGCCCGCCAGAAGCGGACCCAGTTCGCGTCTTCTCCCCGGCGCGCGGCCTCGTTGTATTCCGGACCTTCGAAGTATTCGAGAATATAGTCGGGCCGCCATTTCTGAAGTTGCTCAGCCGAAAGATCCGATAGCCGATAGGCCGTCAGTTGCCGCTGCTGGTCGGGCAGGGGAATGACGAACTCGGAGTCGGCATGCATCGGGTGCAGCAGTCTGCGAGGCAACAGATAATACGACAGGAAAAAGAGCTTCTGGTCACTCAGCACCAACACGCGCGACGGCGGCGGCACTGCCTCGCGCAGGTAGCGAATGACGTCGCGATTCGAGTCGCTGATATTCGGCAGCACGACTGATCCCGGATTCAGATGGTAATACGGCCAGTCACGCGAGCGCTGCAGAATCGCGGCCCAGGCCTGTGTGGCTGCCAGCAGCATCCAGCCAGCCAGAAAGCCTCGAATCCCCCAGCTGATCACCCTGCCGCGCCAGCCGGGATGCGCACTTTGAGTCAATCGGCCCAGCCGGAGACTGATCTGCGAAACAAATGCGCTCAGGTGTGGAGCCTTCGTCAGCGCAAGCCCACACAGCACCAGCATGACCAGGCCGGCAGCGCGTCCCAGCCAGCAGAGCGCTTCCGCCTGTCCGATCGCTTCGAACTGCAGGTATGGATCATTCGGGGCGCGTTGAAACGCCCAGTTCTGAAACACCTCGACTGGAATCAGCCAGACCGCGGCCGTGAGAAGTATGTCTGCCAGCAGCAGAATTCCCAGCGTGATTTTGAGAAGCCGGCTCATACTGTCGTCATGACCTGCTGCGAAATGTCCAGGGCTTCAGGATCAGGGATTGCGTTCTGGCTGACGGGAAGCCGCTCCCCCAGACGGAACCTGATCCGCCCGGGGCGAAAAGATCCTCGCGCCGTGCGACATGCTGCGCGCGGCCTTTATTGTTTTGCCAGTTCGGCCAGACGTTCGCGAGCCTGATTCGTGAAGACTTCGAATTCCGTGTTTTCCCCATATAGCCGCACGATGGCCTGCCACTTTTCCCGCGCCTGCAGCTTTTTGCCGTCGCCATACAGCTCGTCTGCCTCATCGAGCTGCTGCTTGATGAACGTCGTCCGGTCGGTATCGCTGGACACATTCGATTTGATCTTTTCCGCCTTGCGGCGGGCGAGATTGAGATACGGACGGTTCTGGTCATTCATCGCAATGACCTTGGGCATCGCCTCATACTTTTCGAGCGTCGTCAGCCGGTCGCCGAATTTTTCATACTGCCCGGCGGCCAGATACAGCCGTTCGGCTTCGCTTTCCGGATCTTTGCCCAGCTTCAGACGTGTTTCGATGCGGTTTTCCGTGCGGTACATCTCGATCTGATCCAGCCATTCCCGCCCCTGCGCGGCATGCACCCCTTCCGGGTAGCGGGCCAGCATGGTCTTCAGACTCTGCTCGGCATAAATCCATTCACTCTCTTTGGGCTGCAGCATGTATTTTTCGGCCCGGCTGAAGAGTGTCGCTTCGCTGCGATTGCGAATGACAACCAGCGTCACGGCGAACAGAATGACTCCCAGAACCGTTCCCAGAAACCAGGTCTGTTCATAGAACGGAACTTTTGCCGTCTCGGCATCCCGCTTTTTCCGCTTCTTCTTTTTCTGGGTCGACGTTTTCTGTTCGCTTCCCACCGTCATGCCGCTGACGGTGGCCGCTTTGCGCTTTTCTTCCTGTTGCTTGAGCTTCTCGCGGATTTCATTCAGACGAACCTGCACCGCCAGCGCATCGAAGGGACGATCGGACGGTTCTTTCGACAGCAGTTCATTGATCAGTCGGGCCAACGGCAGCGGGGTGGTCTGATTGATATCGCGTACCGAAGGAGGGGCTTCATCCAGATGCTTGAACAGCAGTTCCGCCTGGGTCTCTGACTGGAACGGCACCCGCCCTGTCAGCATTTCAAACAGCACACAGCCGAGCGCATACAGATCGGTATGCTTGGTGATGGGATATTTGCCGCTGATCTGTTCCGGTGCCATGTAGTTCATGGTGCCGACGGTCTTGCCGGCCTGCGTCAGCGCGGTGGCCTGGGTATCGCGGGCGATGCCGAAATCGCTCAGTTTCAGCAGTCCGTCTTTGGAAACCAGCAGGTTGCCCGGCTTCAGATCGCGATGCACAATGCCGGAGTTATGGGCATGTTCGAGCGCTTTTGCGATCTGCAGCCCGTAATCGATCGTCAGTTCCCAGGACAGTTGTCCTTCGCGCTTGATGATGCCATCGAGAGCCCCGCCTTCGATCAGTTCCATCGCATAGAACCGCTGCGTGCGGTTCGAGCCGGCCCCGTAATACTTGATGATGTTCGGGTGCTGCAGCTTCTTGAGAATCTCGGTTTCACGCACGAAACGCTGATTGACCGAGTCATTGGCCGACATGTCGGGCGACAGCACCTTGACGGCACACTTCAGACCATTTTTTTCATAGGTCGCCGCGTACACGACACCCATTCCTCCGACCCCGAGCTGCCGCTCCAACAGGAAGGGGCCAATCCGCCGCAAATTGTCTGACTCAGTATTCATGGAATCCGAACATGCCGGGGAAAAGACGTGCGCCCCAGTCTCTCGAATTCTCAGGCGGTCCGCAATCGGACCGCAACCACTTCAGATCAGTTCGCCAGTCAGACAGGGCCGCTATGACTGGAAAAGAGGTATCGCATCCATCCTGAACGGACGGAATTCCGAACAGGGACCACGCGGCGGTGGCCAGGTCTGGCTGCCATCCACATGAAGCGAGAGCAGAAAACTCGGACCGCGGCCCCCCCCGGGGCTGTGCCGGTTTCACATCAGAGACCTCCCGTTCATTCCATCGCATGGCCGAAATCAGATTCTCCGGAGTGATTGTCCGCTCCGCCGCAGCAATCCGGCTCTCAGCAGTGTGGCCGCCGGGCCTTCGGCAAGGCAGGCACAAGAGAAAGGAGATGAAGGGAAACCTGGAACCTGAAAAATGGCAAACTGCCAGAGGAAATGGTTGCAGGAAGATCCGGACCTGATTACCATCCTGACATTAAGACTGAGTCTCAGTTTCAAGCCAGCGTGGTTTCCATTGCAGGGGGCTTGACGGAACAGCCGTATCACTTCGAGCCGATCCGCACCACACGGAATTGCCGCTCAAAAAATGCAAGCCTTTTTTCAGTCGCAACTTACGAGTTGATCGACTGCCCCGAAAGGGCTCGGGCGAGGTCAGAGAGCTGACCGGCCCATCGAACATCCACGGCACTCCGGCAGCAGGGAACCATGTTCCCTGACTCCTGAAAATCGCCCCCCCTGCAATCCCTTCCCAGCCAGCTGCTCCTGATCGATTCCTGATCTCTCCTTTGAATGCAGGCCCTCCCCATGTTGCCATACACGCTGAATCCCCGTCGTTCGAAGGGCTTTACACTGATCGAACTGCTGGTGGTCATTGCCATTATCGCCATTCTGATTGCCCTGCTGTTGCCGGCCGTGCAGCAGGCGCGGGAAGCAGCCCGCCGCTCGCAGTGCAAAAACAACCTCAAGCAGGTGATTCTGGCCACGCACAACTATTTGAGCACCTGGTCGGAAATGCTTCCCAATGCCGGGGGAACCCCGAAGTATGGAAAAACTTCCAATGGTTACACCGCCACGGCCCCGCAGATCTATCCCAATGACTTCTCACCTCTGGCCAAGCTGATGCCGTATTGCGAACAGACGGCGCTGATCAACCTGGTTCCATTTGAAGCCTACATGGGACATCCCGGGCTGATCGATCTTCCGCCGGAATTCAGAACGGCCGCCAGCACAGTGGTTTCGTTCCTGATCTGCCCCAGCGATGCATCGGCTCCGTCGGAGGTGATTCAAATCACCGCCAGCACAAGCCCGTTGAATTATGCCGGCTCAAACTATGCCATGAATCAGGGGAACGGACTGGATGGAGTGTTTCATCCTGGAAACGGGACACCATCCAATGGATTGTGCTGGGTCGGGGCGCGTATCAAGCTGCGAGACATTACTGATGGAACATCCAATACACTGGCTTTTGCCGAATCCACCCGTGGCCCCGGCAGCGACCTCACCGTCACCAGTTCCACCGATGCGGACGTGCGCCAGTATCGGCTCAACACAACCTCTGTGAGTGTCACCGAACTGAATACGATCTATTCCGGAGGCACAATTTCCGGCACATCCATGGAAGGCAAACGGATGATGTGTTGGCTCCGCGGAGCCATCCCCCAGGGGCCGGTGATGAACGGCGCGCTCACCCCCAATCACAAGCATCCGGACCTGATGTATTCTTCTGCGAAAGCCACGGCGGCGCGCAGCTATCACACCGGCGGAGTCAATGCCGCCATGTGCGACGGCAGCGTGCGATTCATTGGAGACAGTGTGGACCGCACGGTGTATCAGGGAGCCTGGACCCGTCACGGCAACGAAGTGCTGGGCGAGTTCTAAAGGGCCGCAGTCGAGTACGTCTCACATCCACTCGGTCCGCATTCGGCCAGGCGATGAGTGGTATTTCACCAGGATTTGAAGCATCCTTCTGAGCACGAAGTGACAGCAAGTGCATCCGGAAAGAGCAACCTGCTTGATGGCATGCTGGCTGATTGTTCAATCGTCCTCGCTCCGTGGATTGGGAAATCATCAGTCTGAAAATCTCACGACGCGGGCATTGGATAGAGCAACTTGCTCGAGAACGATTTACTTGAGAATGAGGCGTTTCGTGAGTGGTGAAGCCGGCGGGACTGAATCCCGCCGCTCAGAATGGAGATGAGCGTCTATTCAACATGTTGCGATCACTCGAGCGGCGGAGTTGATCTCCGCCGTCTTCCGAGCGTCAGTTACGCGTGGCCGTCGGTCATGTGTTGAATCCCATCACGCCTTGCAGTCGTGTACGGATCGGTTGTGGACCACGTTTTTCGAACAGTGAATACCGGCGGGACTGAATCCCGCCGCTCAGAATGGAGATGAGCATCCATTCAACATGTTGCGATCACTCGAGCGTCAGTTACGCGTGGCCGTCGGTCATATGTTGAATCCCGTCATGCCTTGCAGTCGTGTACATATCGATTGGGGACCACGTTTTTCGAGCAGCGAATACCGGCGAGACTGAATCCCGCTGTTCAAAATGGAGATGAGCATCCATTCAACATGTTGCGATCACTCGAGCGGCGGAGTTGATCTCCGCCGTCTTCCGAGCGTCAGTTACGCGTGGCAGTCGGTCATATGTTGAATCCCATCACGCCTTGCAGTCGTGTACGGATCGGTTGTGGACCACGTTTTTCGAGCAGCGAATACCGGCGGGACTGAATCCCGCCGCTCAGGAATAAGCGAATCCATCCATTCTGATCCCCCCGGCACGGGCACCGGAAAAAGCAATTTGCTCTCGAAGTGATCTGGCTTGTTCTGTGGATAAGGGAATGTTTGAGGAGCTTTCCGGTCTGCTTCCGGCGCATGGCTGGAATCGAGAAACAGTTGTCGGGCAGGTGACGTTTTCGTCTACAGTTTCACAACAGCCTGTTCAAAGGCGTCTTACTCATGTCGCAATCCGATTCGGGCCGCTGGGCAGAACTTCCGCAGGGGGAACCCTCGGCCTCCGATGATTCCGCAGGGGTTTCGACACTGCCAGCACAGCTGCCGGTGTCTCAGCTGCCGGCCGTTTCTGGCGGAACGGCGACTTTGGCAGGGACCCTGGCGGAAGACCCGGCTCGTCCCCGGCCGGCGACAAAATCGACCAGCAAGGTCGGCGGACTCTATCGTGCCGTCTGGCGCTGGCATTTTTATGCCGGGCTGCTGACCGCTCCCATTCTCTGGGTCATTGCCCTGACCGGGGCAATGTATGCCTTCAAAACGGAACTCGAGTGCTGGAAAGATCGCGACGTCCTGTTCGTCGAGCCGCAGGCAGCGCGCCTGAACTACGATGAATTGGCCACCCTTGCCGGCCAGCATCTCGAGAAAATTGAAGGGATCGCCGCATTCAACGATCCCCGCCGCACCGTGCGGTTCGTCGGCCATCGGAAATCAGCAGCCCCTCCGACCAAGGGACGCGGCCATGATGTGCTGTGGCTGAATCCTTATACAGGCGACATGCTGGATCTCCGCGACGAGTCGCAAGACTTCTTCGAGATTGTCCTCGATCTCCATCGCAGCCTGATGCTGGGAACAACAGGTCGGGTCCTCAGTGAACTGGTCACCTCCTGGACCGTGATCCTGCTGCTGACCGGTGCCTATCTGTGGTGGCCGCGCGGCAAGAAAAACGTGGGGGTCTGGCTGCCGCGCATGCGGGGACCGCTCTATTCCATTCTTCGGGACTGGCACGCCGTAGCCGGAGCCTATCTGCTGCCGATCGCCATTCTTGTCACCTTCACCGGCCTGTTCTTCACGGTCGTCTGGGGAAGTGCCTTCAATGCCACGGTCCAGAAAGCAGGCCACTGGGCTCCACAATGGTTCGTCCCGGTCAAATCGGAAGACGGTAAACCGGGCGACACACCGGCCTCCCTGGCACAGGTGATCCCGGCCATGCTTGCACTCGGAAACCCCGATGACTGCCTGCTGTTCCGGAACGTTCCCGACACCGGCCTGGCCCACCGCGCGTTTCTGATCCGCGATGAAGACAAGTATTCGCTGCGTTCAGTCGTTGTCGACCGTTATTCCGGCCGCGTCATGAATGTGGCCGGGGTGCCCGATATCCCGGCGCTTTATCAGTTGCGGGTGCTGGCCGTCTCCATCCACATGGGAAAAATTCTGGGCACTCCCACCAAGATCCTGGCGCTGCTCGCCAGTCTGGGAGTGTTTGGACTGTCGGTGACCGGCCTGTGGATGTGGTGGAAACGCCGCCCTCGCGGACGCAGCGGATTCCCGCGCGAGCCGGAATCAGGAGCCGTTCCGGCCTGGGGCTGGCTGATCGTCATTGTGACCTCGCTCATCATGCCGGTGGCAGGCGCTTCCATTCTGCTGTTCGGCCTGGGAGAACTGCTGCTGGGAGCACTCCGCCGTCGAAAATCACCGGCCGCAGTCTGAATTCTGTTTCCTCAACGGAAACACGCTGACCGAAGTGAGGAACCGGCGGAGACCGGAACGAGCTATCCGCTTGAGAGCGAGTCACTTGAGAATGGGGCGTTTCCTGAGTGGTGAAGCCGGCGGGACTGAATCCCGCCGCTCAAAATGGAGATGAGCGTCTATTCAACATGGCGCGATCACTCGAGCGGCGGAGTTGAAATCGCATCAATGCCTGATCAGAAAAAATTTCCCATTCAGAGACGCAGAAGGCTATCTCCCGGCACACCTGGAAGCACGTCACTTAAGGCTGCTCGGTTTCCCGCCTGACCTGGTTCGCACGGCCCACCGTGCGGGAGATAGCCTTTCACCTCCCCGGGGACTGAAAAGTGTACGCGGAATCGCTCAGGGATGCCATGGGAGCCGTGTCACAATTTCTTTGCCCGGTCAATTTCCGGCAGAGCTTCGCTCAGATTGGAATAACCGTCGCTGCCGGGAAGGTTGCCTCGAAGGGGCCCCAGAGCCCTGGCTGTCAGTCTGCCTGCACAGGTCAAAGCCTCCTTTGTAGACCCAGGCAAAACGCCTCACTTCCAGTTGGGGGCAGGGTACGCTCCCCCCCGGCACGTCATCTTCCAATCGGGGAAAGGCAGAGCGATCGAAATCCGCATCCGGAATGCAGTGGAAACACGCATGCAGCAGGGATGCAACTGCATTCGCCAGGATTTCCGGCGAGCTAGATTCTCTATAACTGACTTTCATAGAATAGGTTGCGATCTTTTTATGCGGTTGCCTCGCCGAGGAGACATCTGGATTCTCTCTTCGGGAGATGTCGAAATCATGACCATGAAATGTCCCGTTTTGCGTGATTCGAATGAATACATCTGATATAGAACGACGAATACATTTGTGCATGTGGACAGGTGTATTCACCTCGCCACTCTGGAAGCCACGGCCCTGCTGCCGACGAGCTTTTCAGCAGCGGGGTTTCCGGGAAGAGACAGGGTTTTGTCGGTCTCCGGGAAGGATCCAGGGGAATCGCGGCGGCCAGCTGCATGACGGATGCCGCGATCACCACTGGAATTCAAGACGGATGTCATTGCAGTGGAATTCACCAATCAAACGTGTTTCCGGCAACTGTGTTTCCGGAACATCCCTGAAGGATGTCACTGATGAAAAATGTGATTCTGATCGATGAGCAGCCCCTGGTTCTGAATGCCCTGTCACAGATGCTGACGGAGCAGCTTGGATTTCGGGTGATGGCTCAGCACACGCATTCGGATCGGGCATTTTTTGACATTATCGAGCATCATCCGGATCTGGTGCTGATGGATCTGGAACTTCCCGGGCGGGGAGCCATTGAAGTGGCCGAGCAGATTATGACCCGTCTGCCTGCCACGCGAACCGTCTTTCTGACCAGCTATGACACCGATATTTTCATTGATATTTCGCTGCGGCTGGGGGTGGCGGGGTTTCTGTTGAAGACCGAACCGGTGCAGGCTCTGATCGACAGCCTGAAGCGGATCTCACTCGGCGAAACGGTCTATTCGGACCCGATTCAGGAACGCCTGCATTTCGATCAGGAAACCCGTGAGTACCGCGTGCGGACGCAAAGTTTCTTCTCAAGTCTGACGCTGCGGCAGATTCAGGTTTTAAGACATCTCGCCCGGGGGGAAAGCGTGAAGGAAGTGGCCAAGGCGATGATGCTCTCGGAACGGGCGATTGAAAGCCACAAATACCGCATCATGCAGAAGATGGGAATTCATGACCGTGTCGTGTTGACCCGGTTTGCGATCCGTGAAGGCCTGATGCCGGCCTGACAGATGAAAGCCGGCTGGCTTTCATGAAAGCTGCCTGCCGCGAGCCGGTGGCTGTGGCCTGTGCAGCATGTGTTTCCTGAAGAAACGTCGCTCGCCTTGTGGCGGGAATGTGGTCCATGCGTGGCGGAATGCGGCCGCAGCAGGGATGAGACGCTCTGGAGCAATTTCAGAATGGGTCTTCCGTGTTCCGCAGGCGATTATACGGATTTCAATGTGAAACAGCGCGGGGCCGCTGCTCGATGTCCGCGTGTTTCCTGTGACAAAGAGGCATGCCTCCACGTCACTTCATGTTGAAATCCGTATTAAATGGGCCTTCCTGCGGTGAATCGCGCCCATTCGCCTGCATCAGACCCATGAAAATGGTCTAAGTTCGACTTTCGCACTTTTTAACAAAATGGCCCGAATTCACGAATGATGTTTTCTGTAACCAGTTTGACAGAAATAGCTTGCAACTCTACGTGAACATGCAGCCACATCATTTGTAAGTCATTTCTGTCTATTGAGTTACGAAAAAGTGCGAAAGTCGAACTAAGAACCCCTCACAAAATCTTCCGCGATCCGCTCGCGGAAAGAAAGCTCTCCTCAATCGAGACGTTTTGTTCGCGGCTCTAAAAGAAGCGGAAAGAGCCAGGGTAGTGCCAGGCTTCTCCCTGGCTGGCTTTGATCCCCCCGATGATAGGGTAGATCAGAGAGAGTGCCAGGGGGATCCAGATCAGGAAGAAGCCGATGACCACCAGAAACAGGACCGCGCACAGGGTCAGATATATCAGCAGCGACACCAGCCAGTTGGCGACAATGCGGCCATGCTGATCGATTTCCGGCATCTGGTCTTTCTGGACCTGCCAGATCACAATGGGGGCCACGATGCCGCCCAGCGGGACGAGATAGTGGGCCAGCTGCGACAGATGCAGCGCCATCGCCCAGTGGCGGACATGATTTTCCGATGCAGGAGGCGTTTCAGAAAACTCAGGCATTGCATTTCATCCCATCGGATGGGGGGAAAGAACGCTGCAGGATCGCCGGGGACGATGGACATTCCCACGGATAGAGCAGATTGCTCGTTCCCGTGCCGCGTCCAAGGATGCACTGGCAGACGCGTCGTGCTCTGAAATCCAGAAACATCCCTCGCCGCGTGGCGGAATACAGCCCATCCGGGAGTGAAACGCTCCCGCCCGAATGCCATGATCGACTGGCCGCCGTGAGCGGCTTGCGGATGCGGACATCCGCAGTTTGTGGAGCGAGCGCAAAATCAGGTACGATCGGGATTTCAGCGTCCCCGAGAGGATTCGAACCTCTGACCTTTAGCTCCGGAGGCTAACGCTCTATCCAGCTGAGCTACGGGGACGTATCGCCACGGACATCGCTGACATGTCCAGGCGGGCGGATTATGACAACCTGACCCGTCCTGGTCCAGCGCACCGAAATGCTGCTGTCCCATCCCGGCAAATTCTCCGGCAGATCGTTGCCGGATTTCTTTCCCGCCTTGCCTGACTAATACACTCTGACAGGGAACAGTCTGATCAATATAGCCCGGCCACTATTTCTCGGCAGCAGGGACGGCCTGCGGCTTCGCGTCTGGCATCGCAGCCGGTGTCTGGTCTGGCTCTGCGTCTGATTTCAGAGGCGTCCCGGTTTTTGGCGGCAATTCGTGAAACCAGTCCGGGCCTTCGGCCAGAGCCTGGGCATAAATCTGTTCGGCGGCCGCCAGCATGCGCCGGGCCCGTTCAGGCTCCTGCCCCGCCAGATCCTCGGTTTCCTGCGGATCGGTCGAAATGTGATACAGCTCGCACCCGACGAGTTTCGACTGCTTCAAGCCAGGCAGAATTCCCGGTTTGAATGTGGAGCCACTCCCTTTGACAACCGGCTGATCGCTCCAGGCGACAATTTTCCAGTCGCCGTCCCGCAGAGCCACCTGGCGCTGCTGTTCGCCGCCATAATAGTGCCAGAACAACGGCTGCGGACGCATCAGGCTTTTTCCTTCAAGCCAGGGAACCAGACTGACTCCGTCGAGCTTCAGGTTCGCAGGAACCGTCACCCCGGCCAGTTCACAGAAGGTCGGCAGCAGGTCGAGAGCACAAACCGGCGTGGAATCAATCTGGCCGGGAGAGATTCTGCCGGGCCAGCGGAGAATTCCCGGCACGCGAATGCCCCCTTCGTACAGAAACAGCTTCATTCCGCGCAGCGGCGCGGCACTCCCATAAGAACGATTGGCCTTTTTGTATCGCAGCAGGGTTTCCGGGCCGTTATCCGAAGTGAAGAAGACGAGCGTGTTGTCGTCCAGATGCAGTTCGGCCAGAGTTTCGAGCAGCCGGCCGACGGCATGGTCCATATTCGTCACATTGGCGAAGTATTCGGCTTCATCCCGGTTGCGGGCCTGCGGATATTTCGCAACCAGCTCATCTGGAGAATCGACCGGCTCGTGCGTTTCGTGAAACCAGACATTCAGAAAGAACGGCTTCTGTGGTTCCTCGCGCGAACGCAGCCAGCGGGTGGCCTCTTCCGCGACAATCTGGCAGGAATACCCGGAAATTTCACCGACAGCAGTTCCATTCCGCACAAAGTTCTGCGGATTCCGGTGCGACGGAATCGCGTTGTTCTGCGTGGCGAACCAATAGTCGAAGCCATGATCAGGGGGCTGGGCCTGTGCCGGTGAGTTGAATTCTCCATTGACGTGCCATTTTCCCACATGACAGGTGTCATAGCCTGCGGTCTTGAGCAGCCCGGAGATTGTGGGAATTCCCGCCCGCAACTGCATGGGATTGTGTTCGGCAATCCAGGAATAAATGCCGGAGCGGGTCGGAATCCGGCCGGAGAGCAGACCTGCCCGCGAAGGAGAACAGATCGGGGCGGACGAATAGCAGTCAGTCAGGCGCACGCCGTCCAGGGCGAGCTGATCCAGATGCGGCGACTGAATCTGTGGATGCCCGAAACATCCCAGATCGCCATAGCCCATGTCGTCACACAAAAGGATGACGAAGTTCGGACGCTCCGCGGCGCACAGAACTGCCGGAATGAAAGGAGACAGGCCGCCCGAAAGCAGGCCACATAGAAACAGGCAGGACAAGGTCAGACGCCGCAGGGCCCGGCAGCTTAACATCTGACAGCATCGAGTCCGACAATGCAGAGTCAGGCCTGAAATCAGCGGCAGGCGATTGAACATGCAGCATTCCTCCCCGGTGAGTTCAATCAGGCGATCGGGAGAAATGTTCGAGACCCCCGACTCTCAGAACAGCATGACAAGCCCTTCGATCTGCTGCAATTCACGGTAGATTTCCAGAACATGTCCAGCGTCGTTGACGTCTGGCTCCACGGTCACGCTGACATGCCGGCCACTGGAGGTTGATCGGGAAGAAAAAGCCGGCTCCATCGATTCGTCGAGTCGGGATTTTACGACCGTCAGCACCCGGCGCACAAAGTGATCATCTGCGGTGCCAATCACCTTGAAGGTATATCGGCAGGGGAACTGATGAGTCGATTCCAGAAGTTCGATGCTGGGAAGTCCTTCCAGCATGGCAGGGTCTTTCGTGTTGAGTGGAATTGGTCACAATGGAAAATGGAAAACGGAACGCGATCACCGATGAGAACCTGCCGGTCACGCCGAGTCGAGACCGGTCTTCGGCCGGCCAGCCTGTGCGATTCCGCATTCAGGAGAACAGGCTGCTCTCGTCTGAGTCGGCGCGGCATGCGTTGCGCCTGAGGAAACGCTCCCCCAGATAGAGATCCATGCGGCTCAGCCGACAAGGGTGCATTCCGCGCCTGTTTATCATACGCGCCCGGGGCAATTCGTCGAATCGTTTTATTGCAGCCGCAGGCAAGGCGAAAGCTTCACCTTCAGCTTCGGCCGACAGTCACTCAGTGCAGGTGCAGGTGGGGCGAAATTTCCGGAACGTCGGGCTGCGGAAATTCAGGAGAATCCGGCAGGCTTTGTCCCAGCGGGCCGGCAAATGGGGGCGGAGGAGGCGTGTTACTGAGATCCGTGCCGGGATTTCGCTTCCAGGAACCGAGTTTGACCGGGATCTTCAGTTCTTCCCCTTCGCGGCGAATCTTCATAATGACCTGATCACCGGGCGAAAATTCCAGCAGCAGGGCGATCAGATGCGAAAAATTGCGCACTTCCCGGTCATCGATCATCAGGATTTCATCATAAGGACGCAGATCAGCAGCGGCGGCGGCGCTGTGCGGAATCACCTTGGACACCTGGGCCGTCGACGTGACGGTATTGGCTTGAATCCCCAGGCAGGCTCCGCGGGTGGCAATGACCAGACCTGTCAGTTCGCCCGACAGTTCGGCCAGCTGTTCGGAAGTCATGCCATTGCCGCGCACGGTATACAGGGTCAGGTCGCGCAGATGGATCAGACGTTTGAACTGCCACAGCTCCTCCGGAGAACCGGACCAGTCCTCGGAGACCAGAATCGACTTGAGCATGCTGGGCGGGCCGAACCCGACTCCGGAGAACGGGGCCGTGGGAGGCGGCAGCCGTTCGGTCGCCGGATTGACGTATGTCAGATAGACCCCCAGTTTTTCCAGTTCCGGCCGGACTCGGGATTCCCGCAGCATGCCATTTCCGAGCAGGACCGATTCGGCATCGGTCGCGGCAAAAACCGGGCTCTGGCGAATGGTGTCGAGCGCCCGTTCGGCCTGATCCCCGACCGCATCGGCATTGGCCAGAAATGTTTCTTCCAGCGAGCGGACAATGCGCAGCTGTGCTTCCGGATCGACACTGGAGCACAGGCTGGCCAGCTGCTGCGGATCACGCGCCGCATAAGCCCCCAGCTGCTGCTGGGCTTTGACGCGGTCCAGAAATCGATCCCCTGACAGCTGGCGGATGAGCGTCTGCAGTTCGGCAGAAGAAGGGGCGGAGACAGAGGGAGAAGAGGCTGAAGCCGAAGGAGTTCCGGCCGAAGATTGCGCCCCGGTAGAAGGCTGGGGTATGACCAGCGGCGAATCGGCCCGGACCGGACAGTCCAGGAGAACAACACCTCCCCACAGCAGAAACAGCAGCAGGAGACAGGAACTTCGCCTGAGGCTTTGTCTGCGTGTCATTCCGGTCGGCAAGTTGCTGACAAGACGAGGAATCTGACTCAACAGGGAAAATTGCCGGGAGTGCTTTTCGGCGGTCCACATTCTTATCCGGATGGGCATGCGACGCTCGCTCCCTGAATTCGCGCGAATCATGATCGCCCATCATGACAGGAATCCGGCGCGTCTGCCAGATGTTCCTGACAGGAAGTCGGGATTTCCCATGGCACTCCGGCGACACTCCCACGGGACTCACTGGGCGTCCGGCCCGGTGCGGCACGCGGCGGGGGCCCAGTGAAATTCAACAGCGAAATTCAACGGCAGAAGAAGCCGGAGGCGGCTTTCGCAATCGAATCCATCGCCCTACAATCGGGGAAAGGCCCCCCGCAAAATGCGGCTGCAGCCGTCAGGAGACGAGACCGTGGCAAGTGATGTAGAACTGCTGGATGCGCTGAAGCAGGTCATTGATCCCGAGCTGATGATCAACATCGTCGATCTGGGACTGGTCTATGACATTGATCAGGAGGAAGAAGGGACTGTGAAGGTGAACATGACCTTGACGAGTCCTGCCTGCCCGGCCGGCCCGCAGATTATTCAGCAGGCGAAACTCGCCCTGCAGCAGGTGCCCGGCGTGACCGGCGCGGAGATCCGACTGGTCATGTCCCCTCCCTGGACTCCCGAACGGATGACCGAAGAAGCCCGCGATCACCTGGGGATTTTTTAGTGCCGCGAACAAAATCTCTCGAACGACAAGAATTTCCTTCCCGCGAGCGGATCGCAGAAGGTTTTGTCAGGGGGCTGAGTGCCGCGAACAAAATCTCTCGAACGACAAGAATTTCCTTTCCGCGAGCAGATCGCAGAAGGTTTTGTCAGGAAGCCTGGAATCACACAAAACGCTCCTGTGGAAACTGCCTGCGCCGCCGGCCAGACAGGACGCCGTATGGGGAGCTGAATTGTGAATGGTTCGACAGCGTTGTGAACGGTTCCCCGGACCGCATTTTCGTGACACTTCAAGCATGACAGTTCAAGAAGGAACAGGACAGTTCTTCCATGAAGCATTTTCATTTTGCATGGCTGGCGATTCTGTGTACGGCCTCGGCCTGTGTGGCTGAAGTTCCCGGAAAAGGGAACGGCCAGAATGACCCGGTGATTCCGGTGTCGAATGAATCTCGCCAGTCCGGAGCATCCTCAGCGGAGAAACAGGACGTGTATCAGGTCAAGTTTGAGACATCAAAAGGGGATTTTGTCGTTGAAGTTCACCCCGACTGGGCCCCATTGGGAGCCGCACAGTTCAAAAAAGCTGTGGAAGCGGGTGTGTACAACGATGCCCGGTTTTTCCGTGTTGTCGACGGATTCATGGTGCAGTTCGGCATTCCCGGCGATCCGAAACTGGCGGCGGAATGGCGTGAAAAACGCATCAAGGATGATCCGGCGCAGCAGTCGAATCAGCGCGGCATGATCACCTTCGCAATGGGAGGGCCGAATACCCGCACCAGTCAGGTCTTCATCAACTTCGGCGACAACTCGTTCCTCGATTCTCAGGGGTTCCCGCCCTTCGGAAAGGTGATCGAAGGCATGGACGTGGTCGACGCGCTGTATAAAGAATATGGCGAAGGCGCCCCGCGCGGTCGTGGACCGGATCAGGGGCGGATTCAGATGGAAGGGAACGCTTACCTGACCAAAAGCTTCCCGAAAATGGATTACATCAAACAGGCCACCGTGGTGAAGTAATCCGATGGTGAAGTCATCCTTCTTGCCTGAAGCCTGCTCATCAGGCGGGAAGCGCATCCCGCTTCCTCCTGACGACGCGGCGAAAGGTGAAAGGTGAAATGATGGATTCCGGGAAGGTCGCAGACCCCACCTGAATGCCCGACTTCGAAGGCGGTCGATGTGCCACCGGCATCGGCCGCCTTTTTGTTGAAATTTCCGGTTCCCGCCGTATTCGATCCTTTCCCCTGCCAGGATTTTTTGATGGCATCTGCGACGTCGCATCCCCGCCAGGCCGCCCGATTCATTGCGAATCCCGGTCGCGCACACTGGCACGATCAGGCTTTATGGTTTGTCCGCTCCAAGCGCGACAGGGCCGCAGCGAGCCTGCCGGAATGGGAAGAATTGCGCGCGCGGGCCTCGATGATCAAGCAATACACGATGTCGCATCTGGCCGAACTGCTGGAACAGTTCGAAGCCAATGCCATTCGACAGGGTGCGAAAGTGCACTGGGCCCGCGATGCGGCCGAACACAATCGCATTGTGCTGGAACTGCTGCAGCAGCATCGCGTCACCCGGCTGGTGAAAAGCAAGTCGATGCTGACCGAAGAATGCCATTTGAATCCGCATCTGGAAGCGCACGGCATTCAGGTCGTCGATACCGATCTGGGCGAATGGATTGTGCAGCTGCGCAATGAACCGCCGAGTCATATTGTGATGCCGGCCATTCATACCAAGCGGGAAGAGATCGGCGAGCTGTTTCATGAGAAAATCGGCACCGAGAAAGGGGCCACCGATCCACAGTATCTGGCAGGGGCTGCCCGGCGCGAACTGCGGCAGCGGTTTCTGCAAGCCGAAGCAGGCCTGACCGGGGTGAACTTCGCCATTGCCGAAACCGGTGGATTCGTGGTCTGCACCAACGAAGGCAATGCCGACCTGGGAGTCTCGTTGCCGAAACTGCATATCGCCAGCATGGGAATCGAAAAGCTGATTCCCCGCATGCAGGATCTGGGCATTTTCCTGCGGCTGCTGGCGCGCTCTGCCACCGGGCAGCCGATCACCGCGTATTCCTCTCATTTCCATGGTCCCAATACGCCGGATTCCGAACTCCACATCATTCTGGTCGACAACGGACGGAGTGAAATTCTGGGCAGCTCTGACTTCCGGCGATCGCTGAACTGCATTCGCTGCGGAGCCTGCATGAACACCTGCCCGGTGTATCGACGCAGCGGCGGCCACAGCTACAACGCCACGGTGCCGGGCCCGATCGGTTCGATTCTGGGACCGGCGCACGACATCGAGAAGCACGAGTCGTTGCCGTTTGCCTGTTCGCTGTGCGGCTCCTGCAGCGATGTGTGCCCGGTCAAAATCAACCTGCACGAACAGCTCTACCTGTTCCGCAGGCGGGTGGCCGACAAAAAGTTGCTGGCGGCCAGCAAACGCTGGAGCATGAAAATGGCCCGGGTGGTTCTGGGATCGCAATGGATTTATCAGCTCGCCGGCAAGGCCGGGCGGCTGGCGTTGCGTCTGGTTCCGCGCGGCATGATCTACAACCGGTTCAATGACTGGGGCAAGCAGCGGGATCTGCCGGAACCACCGCAAGAGAGTTTTCGCGATCTGTATCGGAGAACACGGTCGAAACGACCGGAGTAAACCACAACATGATGTAGTTGTTTGTGCGCATCAGGGAACTTGAGCCCAAAATGAACGAAATGCTTTACACCTCGTTCGCGCTGGGTTAAAGTCAGCAAAACCTGCCGGTCAGCCAAGCATGAACGCGAAGCAAACCGGCGGAAACGGCCGCGGTGGACTCGTGTCGAGCCTGCCGATGATCGCCGAGACAGACGGACTTGGTTAACGCAGTTGGGAATGGAATCCGATGCGTCCGCATCTCTTTGATGCCAGTGTGAATCTCGCCCTGCCTGGCATTGTTCGTCAGCATGTTTGCGCCTGCCCGCTGACAGCATCTCTTCCTCCATTCGCTCCCATTTGCCACTGCTGCGCCTGGCCTGCTGTTCCGGAATACGGATCACTTCTCTCACGCTTGCAGAACGGCTGAATGGAATCGGCCCGGTCACCGGACCGGTCGGGCTGAATGGTTTTGCCTGCACGGTTTTACCTGCACAAGGAAGAATGCATGAAAACGAAACCCGTCATCGCCATCAATACGGATTATCGCCCTGCCAAGGGAGACGCCTTCGCATTCTCCTGGATCCACACGGGATACTATGACTGCGTTTCTTCCAGCGGCGGCATTCCCATGCTGCTGTCTCCACTGGCCAGTGATGACGATCTGCGACGGGTGCTGGAAAATGTGGACGGACTGGTGCTGACCGGCTGCAAGCTGGACCTGGATCCGATCACCCTGGGCTTTGATCCTCATCCGATCACCCGCATGATGCCGACCCGCCGGGAAGACTTCGATCGCCGGCTGGCCCGTCTGGCTCATGAAATGAAAATTCCCACCCTGGCCATCGGCTCAGGCATGCAGGTGCTGAATGTGGTGTGCGGCGGCACGCTGTTTCAGCATGTGGCCGAAGACGTGCTGAAGTCGCTGTGCCACCGTGATCCGGTGGAAAAATGCCTGCGTCATGTGATTGAAATTGTGCCCGGCAGCCGGATGGACACGATCTATGGCCCCGGAGAAATTCGCGTCAACAGCGATCACCACATGGCTGTTGACCAGCTCGCCCCGATGTTCCGCGTCAGTGCGACAGCCATGGACGGCGTGATCGAGGCCTATGAATCGGCCGTCGAAAACTGGTGGGTGCTGGGCGTGCAGTTCCACCCGGAAAATGAATCGGCTTCCGCTCTGGATATGCAGGTGTTTGAAGCCTTCATCGAAGGGGTCCATGAACAGCAGATGGAAGAGGGTGCCGGCGTGCTGAAGTTCGAAACCCGGCACCGTGCCGCATAATGGGTGCCGACTCGGCCTGCGGACTTCCCTGCAACGAATCCGCAGGCTCGCAGCCCCTGTGGCCATCGGCTGAAAAGATGAAAGGCGGCAGGCTCTGAATGAACTGATCATTCAGAGCCTGTTTTTGTTTGCTCGATCGGGATCAGGGAATTCCGCCCCCGGCATGCTGTTGGATTTTCCGTGCCGGAAACAAGGCAGTCCATCGTTGCCGGCAAAGCATGGTCAGTAACATCTGGACAGTCAATGAGACGTGCCGCAGGGCCGAGTCTGTCTGCAGTCGACATGTGACCGATTGGGGAACATGACGAAATGTGGAACGTGACCGGCAGAGGAAAGCAGATGAAGCGGAACTTTGCCGCGTCAGGCCTTCTTCCCTGATGTGCCCTCCCTGCGGATTCATCAGGGGCAAAACGGCACTCCCCGTTTGCAGATCCTGTTCATCCTGATATCTCTTTCCTGGTGCGCGTTTCACCACCTGGAATACAACTCGTCCTGTGGCAGAACTCGCAGCCTGCGAAGTGGACCTGGGGTTGATGTAATCGCAGGCTGCAGCCAGTTTTGCCTGCATCAGCGCAATTTGCGTCAGAAAAAGAAAAGTGTGCCATGGCAGACACGACCGGTGATCCTGTGATTCGCTGTCCCTGGGCCAAAGGGGACGAATACATTGCCTATCACGATCAGGAATGGGGCGTGCCGCTGCATGACGACCGGCGGCTGTTCGAAGCCCTTGTGCTGGACGGTGCCCAGGCCGGACTGAGCTGGATCACGATTCTGAAGAAGCGCCCGCACTATCGCGAAGTGTACGACGACTTCGATCCCCAAACCGTCGCCGGCTATGGAAAGAAAAAAATCGCCGCATTGCTGGCCGATCCCGGAATTGTCCGCAACCGGCTGAAGGTCGAATCTTCTGTCACCAATGCCGTCGCATTTCTGCAGGTGCAGTCGGAGTTCGGAACATTCGACAGCTATCTCTGGCGATTTGTCGACGGAGTTCCCCGTCAGAATCGGCATCGTGCCCAGACCGATGTCCCCACGCGCAGCCCTGATTCGGATGCACTCAGCAAAGATTTGAAAAAACGGGGCTTTCGATTTGTGGGCACCACGATCTGCTATGCCTTCATGCAGGCGATCGGGATGGTGAATGATCACCTGGTCGATTGTCATCGTCATCAGGCGGTGCAGGGACTCACTGCACCGCCGCGACGTTCCCGCTCATGATCCCGCAGGTGATCTGCCAGTCAGACATCGAACTGTCAGACATCGAACGGGCTCTCCGTACTCCTTCCTCACTTCCGGTCAGAAATCCGCAGTGTCATCTCATCGGAGTTGGCTTTGAGTTCCGGGGCATACATCCCCTGTGCCTGGGTGGGCAGGGCACTGAATTTTCCGGGAACTTCGGCCCGCACCCGATAGCTGACAGAGTGCTTTCCCCGACTGAGCTGTCGCAGGAAGAAGGCGACCTTTTCATCGCGGAATTCCACATAGGCTCCCAGTCCGCCGGGCGTGTATCCGCTGCGGACATCCACCGGCTCACAGCCGGCCGCCTTGAAGTCTTCGAAGATCACATATTCATAGTCATTCTTCGAATCGATTTCGAGTTCGATTTCCAGCAGGTCACCGCTGGTGACATTGTCCAGATTCTGCAGCGGGACGCGCTGATATTTCAGAACCTGTTCGTTCAGCACCTGTCCCCGGGAACCGGCATTTTGCGAGGTGGCGGATTTGTCCTGCACGAGTTTGTAAAACTTCCGCTGCACCTGCACTTCCAGGCCGGCGTGCGTGATGAACTCTTCGGTGGTGAAATTTGTGGCATAGACATTGAAATACAGCGGGCCGGCCGGACCGGCAGACTCCTTCAGTGGATGGCGTTTGAATTCCACCACATGTTTTCCGGCTGTTAAGGCCGTGCCGGCCACTGCGAGTGTGTTGTCGAACGTGAACAGCACCTGCGGGGTGATCTCCACCGAGGTCAGCTGTTTGCCGTCGAGCCAGACTTCGACCAGCATCTGCGGTTCAGCTTCGCTGGAAGCCTGCAGGTAATCGGCCAGCGCTTCAATGGCATAGGCCGTGTCGCGCGTGCTGTTCCAGTAGGTTCCGTGTTTGCGGTTGTTGATCAGGTATTTCGCCAGTTGACTGGCCCGTTCGCTTTTCGCGTCCACCCGGGCGAGCAGCTTGAGGTAAAACGCATTGGCTTCGACCGTGTTGCCGTGCCAGGTCCACCAGAAACTGGAATGGGGCAGGTCCAGAAAAGCGGTCTGATTGGTTTCATCGACTTTGACGAACTGTTCGATGTTTTTCAGAACCATCTTCAGCTGGTCCTGCGCGTTGAGAGTGTGCAGGGCCAGTCCCAGCAGCGTCTGCGAGGACAGTGACAACTGCAGCCGGTCACGATACAGAAATTGCTGCATGGCCTGGTCAGCGGTTTTGCCTTCGACCAGTACCTGAAAAACCAGGGCATCCAGATCGGAGCAGCTGGTTTTGAACGGCTCTTTCAGATCCGGCTGACGGGCATGACGTTCTCCTGCCTGCAGCAGACTCACCTGTTCCGCCTGATAGCGCTGGAGCCAGGCCTGCCCGTTCTCCAGGACTCCTTCCGGCAGGGCCAGATCATTCTGCATGGCCCTTTGCAGGCCATGCACCACGACAGCCGTAGTGTGTGGGTAGGAATGTTCTCCGTAGCCAGAGAACCAGCCCCAGCCTCCGTCGGAATTCTGCATGGCGGTCAGGTCTCTCAGGCCGGTTTTCACCATCAGTGCCACTTCATCCGCATCGAAAACCGGATTGCGGTCAAACCGTTTCCATTGAGCGGCACGCCCGGCCGGGTCGCCCAGTTCCTGCGAGTTCAGATTGTTTCGCTTTGCCTGCACCGCTTTCAGATCGATTCCCATCTGCAGCAGAATTCGCTGGGTGATCACGGTCGGCAGGAACCGGTTCAGTGTCTGTTCGGTGCAGCCGTAAGGGTAGTCGGCCAGATAAGGAAGCGCATCGACCAGTGCCCCGGCCAGGGTGGGGGAGAATCGCAGTTCGAGACGTGACTGCTCTGGCTGACGTTCTTCCGGAACAGAGAATTCCACCCGGCCCAGGGTCTCTTCCGGGCGAATCACGCCGGCAAAGGCATCGGTCTTCAGAATGCCATGAACTTCCACAGGAAATGCCATCTGCATGGCATCCGATTCCACGTCGGTGACAGCCTGTACGGTCACCTGCGCGGTGCCGGCCTGAGTTGCTTTCACCAGCCAGTCTACACGGGCTTCGCCCCGGGCGGCCACGGTGATTTCGGTTTCCAGCGAGTGAACCGCCCCGGGGATCAGGGCAAATGAATCGGCGTTCGCGTCCTCCAGCAGGGAAAGTGTCCCTCCGTCGAGCTGCAGCTTCACTTTGACCGTCATTTCGGCCTCCAGCTGGTTCTGCACCACGGCCGAAATGACACATTCATCCCGTTCCACAAAGAATCGGGGAGCCTGCAGGCGGACCATGATATTTTTGGCGGTCACCACTTCACAGGTTGCTTCTCCAACATTGGTGCGCGGTCCCAGTCCCCAGGCGCGCAGCTTCCAGCCGGAAAGATTTTCCGGCATCGGGAAGGTGACCCGGGCCTGGCCTTGCGCATCGGTCGTCAGGCCGGCATTCCAATAAGCCGTGTCGGCGAAATTCGTGCGAATGGCCGGCAGTCCTGCAGCGACATCCGGAGCCGGTGCGTCGCTGGCATCGAAGGCCATTTCTTTCGCCATCGGGGCCATGGCAGGTGCGGGCACAATGCCGTCGGCAGCGACGCCGCCCCGCATGCCGATTCCGAGATTCCGCATCCGGCCAGGTCCGCTGCCGCCTGTCGCCTGAAAATTGTCCGTGGCAGAAAGACGCCCGAAAATGCCGAGATCCTGCATGGTCGTTTCTCCCATCTTGACCAGTTGGGAAAAGACATGTGACAGGTTGCTTTCGGACTGCGGGTGATGATGCCGGTGCCATTGCCAGAAGAATTTCTGGATGTCTTCGATGTTCGACCCGCCGGAGATGTATTCCACCGCGCGATCGTACACCGTGAGGACCAGATTTCCCTGGACCGGCTGCCCCTGTTCGTCGGTGACTTTCAGCGTCACGTCCGCCTGCTGGCCTGGTAGATAGGTGTCGTGATCCGGCTGCACTTCCACATTCAGCACGCGCTGGACCGGTGGGACCATGAGTTCGCGAATTTCTTCATGCACGTCCCCGTCTGCCACGGTCACCGCTTCCACAAAGAAATTCGGCATGTCGGCCAGAGTGATTTCGAGTTCCACTTCAGTGCTCTTGCCGAGCAGCGTCAGAATCTGCGGCGGCGACTGGGCGATGCCGTTGACCGGACGCACAAACAGCAGCACGGTGGAGTTCAGGCGATCGGTATTGATCAGAACCCGGGCCTTGTCACCGGGGGCATAATGCTTCTGGTCGGCGATCACTTCCAACTGGTTGTAGCGGAAGTTTCGACCGTCGAACTGGCCTCCGCGGACATGGAAGAGATAGCCCCCTTCGATTTCATTGGCTCCGTCTCCTGTTTTCAAACGGCAGGCAAGACGGTACTGGCCCGGTTCGCTGGCGGAAAGTTTTTGAGTCGCCTGCCCCTGTGCGTCGGTGGCAATGTCCCAGGACTGAACGGGGGTTTCGACCGGCTGGCCGTCGCGATAGGTGATCTGCAGCAGATCGAGCGTGCCGGTCGTGGCGATGCCCTGCCCATCGAGAGACCGGGCCTGAAACGAAGCGCTCACCGCATCGCCGGCGTGATAGTATCCGCGGTCTGTCCAGGCAAAAACCTGGAACGGCTGACGGGCGACCAGCACTTCTCCCTGTCCGGTGATCGTGCGGCGCGAGGCATCGGTCACTTCCACACTGATGCTGTAGGCCTGATCCTGATCCGGATGCAGTGCCAGCGCGAAGGCCGTATCGATTTCGACTTGCGCCGTTCCCTCGGCGTTCAGTTGCAGCTCCTGATCAAACACCAGTTCCGGCGGATGGACCGAATGTCCCCACCAGGGCGGAATCGGGCGGACGCAGCCCCAGTGAGAGAATCCGGGATACCAGCTCAGATCCGGTGAGAACCACCAGTAGCCGTTGCCATACAGCCAGTCCCAGGGATCGAGCGGATACCAGCGCGATTCACGTTCGGAACGCTGAACCTTCACATTTACGGTCCCCTGGGTGACTGGAGTGCCGGAATAATATTTTGCCTGAATGACGGCAGTGAATTTCTCTCCCAGCCGCACTGGCTTCCCGGGAGATTTGACAAGGACTTCAAATTCCGGCTTCTTGTATTCCTCGACGCGGAACGAAATGTCTCCATGGATCTTCTGATTGTCGGCGGTGCGGAGCGAATACATCCCCAGTCCGGTCTGCCGAGGGAGCTGGTATTCCCCTGAAAATCCGCCGGACGGGTCGGAGGTGAATTCCTGTTTCCAGACTTCGGTTCCCTGTGGATCTGTCAGGACCAGTGTGAATTTCTGGTTCGCGAAGCGGGTGGAATCGTCGTTGCGATAACTGACCTGACGCGCCCAGACCTTGAACTGCACCTTCTGGTCTGGCCGATAGACCGGGCGATCGGTGATGAAATACATCCGGGCCTGGTTGTAGGTTTCATCAGTGACCTGCTGATACCAGACTCCGCTGAACCCGAGAGTGGCCAGCCGCCCGGTATGGGTTTTCGCGACGGCCATCCACTGGAAGTTTTCGCTGAGCAGAGTGTTCTTCAGCACCAGCATGCCACGCTGGTCCGTTTTCTCGGCAAACCGCTGTGTTTCCAGACGATGGCGCGTCCCCCCATTCGGTTGATAGATCTGCTTCCAGCCGAAGAAATCGACATGCGCATCCGGCACCGGCGTTCCGGTCACCGCATCGGCCACGTAATACAGCACCTCATTGTTCAACGGCTTTTTGATGATCGCGGTATCGTTCAGCCAGACAATGATTCGCGATTCATTGCCTTCTTTCATTTTCGCGACGACCAGATAGGCCCCCGCTTTCTGCAGCGGCGTGGTGACCGTGATGCGGCGGTCAAAATGCCCGGCGCGGGGTTCCACCGGCAAGGACCAGTTGGCGACCTGATCTCCCAGATACTTCGTTTCGTTTTCCTGGACGATCCGATACCCGATCTGATCGATCTGCAGTTTCTGCCATTCGAGCCGTTCCGGATTCGATTCCAGATAGGCCCGCAGATCCTGCAGCAGTTGTTCGACTTTGATTGCATGAGCGGTGAACTCGACCGTGCTGCCGTTGCGGAAGCGGTAATCGAGTGTTGCCCCCGTGCCGCTGACAGAACTGGTGGCCGGTTCGAATTCTCCCCAGTTTCCGGTGATCTGCTGCAGCTGCGCGGTCCGGGCTTCGTCTTTTCCAAACCGCTGCAGCGCGGCCTGCAACATGCTCACAGCGCGCGGGTATTGCTGGCGATTCAGAGAAATCCGGGTGAGTTGCGATGCAGCCAGATTTGCCTGGGTGGCATCGGTCGAGGCGAGCACATTCTGGTAGATCTGAATGAAATTGAATTCATCCGACAGAGAAAACCGCCGGGGTCCTGTCGCGAGACGGGCGATGGTTTCGCTGTCGGTCAGAGTCGGCAACGACCAGATTCCGGCCGGTTTATCGGCCTGATCGGTGCTGTTCAGGGCTTCGATTTCGCCAGCCAGAGTCTGCACGCCGAACTGACTGTGCAGAAAATTGGCCCATTGCATGCGGGTCTCTTCGCGCCGTGCGGGGACGAAGTCGGCGATCTGCTGCAGGCACCAGCGCCAGCGTTCTCCATCGCTTTGTGCGGTCTCGAAGGCATCGGGAACGGAAAAGAAGACTGGATTTCCCGACTCGTCCACCGGGGCCCCGATGCGATCAGGACGGAATCCCCAGGGGCGTCCCCTGCCGATGCCCGGCCGGGTCGGTTCCGGAAAGCCGGGCACGGCGGTCAGATCGGTCAGGGCCTGCAGCCGCCAGGCTTCCCCGCCGTTTTGGATGAGTCCCTGGGCCAGCAAGGTCAGGAGATCGGCCTTTTGTGCGGCCGTGGCATCATCGGGCCATGCCAGCCGGGCCTGGTTCAGCCAGATCAGACTCTGGGCGCGATCCCGGTCGGTGACATCGACGAAGGCTCCCCCTCCGCGCTGGTTTCCCCTGACAAATTTTCCGGCCACAAGGGAGCCATAGTGTTCGGTTCTGGAAAGAATCCTTCCGCAGGCCTGCAGCACATGCCAATCTCCAGGATGCGCGGCAAGAGCTTGAGCCAGCAGGGAATCGAGCTGGTCCACATGTTTCAGATGCCGCAGGCAGTTCACGGCCTGGGTCAGATCGTGGGCCGCCTGATCGCCTGGGGCATCAGCGCGGAGCGCCAGTTTCTGATAGACGGTCAGGGCGTCTTTGTAGTTTCCGGCGCTCAGGGCCTGCTGAGCCTGTCGTCGCTGATCGGCAACCGGCGTTTCGGCTCCCATGGTCAGCCACCCTCCGAAGATCAGAATTCCGCAGCCCAGTATCAGCGGCCGCACCAGTGTCCCACGCGTTGATTGAAACATGAGATTCCTTCGCAGATCGAATCCATCACAATGCGAATCGAGAGCGGAATGAATGCCGTCTGGCGAATGCCGTTGGCGAACAGGTGTTCTTCTTGAACAAGACGCTTTGGCACGGCCGCCCAGGTGTCGGGGCACCGGCGCGGATTGCAGCTGAGTGATAAGTTCTCGCAGCGGAAAGTTCCAGAAACCTGTCGGTTTCGTCAGATTTCTGAAGAAAAATCCCTGACGGCCGCAGGAAGCCGGAACTGTGTTTTTTTGACGCAGATGATTGACAGCCTGCCAGAGGTTGGCGACGATAAACAATCAGCAAGCCTTTCCACCCGTCTGCATGCTGGAATGGAATTTCCAGCCTCGAACGTCGAAGGACTGATTCTGACTTTGGGGGCAAAGTCAGCCGCCAGCGGTCAATGCGCCCTCGAATATTGATCCAGACATCTTGCAGTTTGACATTTCCCGATTGCGGCACCGGTCAGGCAGCGCATCAGCCCGGACAGGTCAGCCAAAAACAGGCACATCACCGAGTCATCTGCTCAATCACCATTTCAGTTCCAAACTCGATAAAACCCTGACAAAACCTGCCTTGATCCGCTCATGGCGAAGATTCTTCCCCTGAGAGGCGGATGTGTGCGCGGCACTGAGTCGTCATGATCCTGACTCGTCGGGCCGGGAGACCCTGTATGTCCAGACCTGATATTCCGGTGATCGGGATCGTGGGGGGGATTGGCTCAGGAAAAACCACTCTGGCCACGGCGCTCAATGCCTATTTCCCCTGCTGCCGTCTGGATGCCGATGCCGTGGGCCATGCCGTCCTGCGTCTGCCGGAAGTGAAGTCGAAACTGCACACAGCCTTCGGAGACGGCATTTTCACACCGGCTGCAGCAGACGGTGCCCCTGCCGATGCAGAATTGTTCAACAACCGGGACGTGATTCGTTCACAACTGGCAGCCCGGGTGTTTGGCGATGCGCCGGAGCAGAAAGCGACCCGGAACCAGCTGGAACAGATTGTGCATCCGTTTATTCGTGCAGAAATCCTTCGGCAGCTGCAGGCCTTCAGCCAGAATCCGGACTGCCGGCTGATTCTCCTGGACGCGGCCCTGCTGCTCGAAGCCGGCTGGAAAGACCATTGCGATGCGGTGATCTTTCTGGATGTTCCCTATGCAGAACGTCTGCGGCGGGTGCAGTCTCGCGGGTGGAGTGAGGCCGAGCTGCAGCGCCGTGAGGCGAGCCAGTGGCCACTTCCGCGGAAACGTGAGTCTTCCGATCTGGTGCTGCCGCAGGCCGGCTCGCTGCAGGAGGCGGCGCGGACCCTGGCAGAATGGCTGCAGCAGCGTTTTCCGCAGCATCTGAATCCGGTCCCGGTTTCCTCCTGTTGAAGAAGACCCAGATCCCTGACATCTGAAATTTGAAATCCGACAACGTTTCGCAGTCGCCCCAGGGCGCAGCAGAACAGGAGAAACACGATTTTCTCCAGGAACGGTCCACCCCCGGAAACAGATTCCCACTGAACAGATCGAACTGAAAACCGTTTCAATTGCTGGTCGGCCTCGTTGTTCATCCCGGGGCTGCAGCAGATTCCATCCCCTCTTTTTTCCTTCCGAAATGTGATCTTCGAGGCCGACATGCCGAGACCATCGCCATCCCAATCATCCCGTCCCCGCCCCACTGATCCCGCCGAGACCGCCATGCCTCACTCCAGCAGCGAACCACCGGTCGAAGACGACGATGGAATTTACGATCCGGCCGACAGCCGGTACGAAGACGCCAAGCGGGGAGAAATCCACATCGCGGCGCTGCAGCGCATGACGATGAAGGAACTCATCGAGCTGGCCCGCAAGGAAAATGTCAGCGAATACACCGGCCTGAAGAAACAAGACCTGATCTTCCGCATTCTCAAAGAACGCACGAAGATGAACGGCCTGATGTTCGGGGAAGGAACGCTGGAGATTCTGCCCGACGGCTTCGGCTTTCTTCGCAGCCCGGATTACCACTATCTCCCCTGTCCTGACGACATCTATGTCTCCCCGAGCCAGATCCGGCGTTTCGGGTTGCGAACCGGCGCGACCGTGGCCGGGCAGATTCGTCCTCCCAAGGAAAACGAACGATATTTCGCGCTGCTGCGGGTCGAAGCCATCAACGGGGCCGACCCCAATCTGGTGCCGGAGAAAGTTCCATTCGATGATCTGACTCCCCTGCACCCGAAGGACCGGCTCAAGTTGTCGGCCGATCCGGCCGAGCTGAGCACCCGGGTGGTCGATATCGTGGCACCGATCGGGTTCGGGCAGCGCGGCCTGATTGTTTCTCCTCCCCGCGCAGGAAAGACCGTGCTGCTGCAGAAAATGGCCAAGGCGGTGCTGGAAAACCACCCCGAGGCCTATGTGATTGTGCTGCTGATTGATGAACGGCCTGAAGAAGTGACCGATATGGAACGTCAGGTGAAAGGGGATCACTGCGAGGTGATTTCCAGCACCTTCGATGAGCCGCCCAGCCGGCACATTCAGGTTTCGGAAATGGTCATCGAAAAAGCCAAACGGATGGTCGAATATGGCCATCATGTGGTGATCTTTCTCGATTCGATTACGCGTCTGGCCCGGGCCTATAACACCGAGTGCCCGAACTCCGGAAAGATTCTCACCGGCGGGGTGGATGCGAATGCCCTGCAGCACCCCAAGCGGTTCTTTGGAGCCGCCAGGGCGGTCGAAGAAGGGGGGAGCCTGACGATTGTGGCCACCGCTCTGGTCGACACCGGCTCAAAAATGGACGAGGTCATTTTTGAAGAGTTCAAAGGGACCGGCAACACCGAGCTGCATCTGGATCGACGGATGGTCGAAAAACGGATCTGGCCGGCTGTGGACGTGAACCGGTCAGGAACGCGCCGCGAAGAACTGTTGATGAGCGAAGAAGAGTTGCGCCGCATCTGGATTCTGCGCCGGGTGCTCAACGACATGAACCCTGTCGAAGCCATGGAACTGATGACCAATCGCATGCGCCGCAGCAAGACCAACGAAGAATTCCTGATGTCGATGAATCTGAGTTAAAGCTGGCCGGGCGTGCCTGCGCCCGCGTCACAGCAGCAGCAGCAGCAGACTGAGTTTCAGAACAGACGAAAGTCTCCAGAATGTCCATGCTGTGCCGGATGCAGGACGGTTTCCCTGAAACCGCACGGGTCTGCGGCAGGTAAGTGCAGGCAGAACGAGATGTCAAAACAGGGACTCTCTGAACAGGGGCTGCCAAAACAGAGTCTTTCTGAACGATGATCGCCGCAGCCCGCTTGCCCCCGGAGTCCCGGAATGCCGGAAGCAGGTACGCCGGGAAACAGGGCATGCAAGTCGTTCCGGCATCACCGCCGGATCAGAAACAGACCCGGGTTCGAGCTTCCTCCAGTTCGCAGTCCATTGAAGAGAAGAACATTGCCGCAGGCAGGGATTCGATGATTTCATCAGGCCGGCAGGCCGGTTTTCATTCGAGGGGATTCTGCACACCAGCCGGGACCGGTCTCCTGCGTCGCTGCAGGCTGTTTGTGTGTCTGGTGCCGTTCTGGCTGTCACTCTGGCTGTCGGCAGCCGCACAGGCCCAGGAGCCTGCCCCTGTTCCCACCTCTCCCCCCCTTGTGCCGGCCAGCGTGCCTGACATCGCTCCCCCTTCCACGCCTGCAGTCGTGTCCGAGCGGCCTCCCTGGTTTCGGGGCTGGGTGCGCAGTCTGTCCCGTTCCATCGAAACGGTGGAAACCGTCTTTCAACCCACCGCACAGGCCCCGGCCGGTCGCCTGCTGGCTGGTATGCAGGCCTTAGGGCAGTTCCCCGGTCTCGACGGAACCAGGCCCTGGCAGGTGTTTGTGTTTGCCGAAGGGGATTCCCTCCGGCACCCTGCGGTCATTGTGCTGATTCCGGTCTCCGATGCGGGTGCCTTCATGCGGGCGTGCCAGGCCTGGAAACCGGAACAGATTCAGGAGATTTCCTCGGGCACCTGGACCGTGCGGCTGGGCGGTCAGGAACTGCAGGCCGTGGCCCGGGAACGGGAACTGTTTCTGACCAACTCGACTTCCCTGCTGGAGCGCAGTCAGTCGCTGGTCCCGATTCTGGCAGAGTACCAGTCGACTCACGACTTTTTTGTGGAGCTTCGCAGCGACGGCATCCCCGAGGCGGCCCGTCTCGCCTGGTGGGACTGGGGAGAAAAAGCTCTCGCCCGAAAAAAAGAGCACATCCGCACCACCACCGACCTGCTGATGCCGGTCCACAGCGCTCTGCTCGATGCCCTGGAACAGATACGGCAGATGCTGGCGGAAGAACCACTCCGTCTGACCGGAGGAGTGACCTTTTCCACAGGAGCGGTGATCGAACTGAAGCTTGTGGCCGCTTCCGGATCGGCCCTGGCCAGCCAACTGAATGCCCTGGCTTTGCCTGCGGTCGACTGCTGGTCTCTGGTCCAGACCGCGGCCGGCGAACTGGATCTGGCTCTGCGGGTGCCTGCATTTCTGCAGCCGGTTTTCGATTCCGCATTCGGAGTTGTGGAAACGCAAATGACTCTGGCCGTGGGACCGCATCTGAAGAAAGCCGATCAGGGCCCGGCGGCCGGGGCCTTCGACTCGATTGAAAAAACGATCCGGAAGGGAGAGCTGGTGGCTTCCGCGGTCTTCCTGGAAACGACCGCCCGTCAGCTGATTTTCAGTGCGGCCATTCAGGTGGCCGACCCGCAGCGCATCGGCGAATCATTGCGAACCGTCCTGCCGTATGCCGCGAAATCGGAGGAGATCCGGGAAGTGCAACTGGACCAGATCGACCGTGACGGGCTGCATGTGCATCGGATTCAGAATCGGGAGATCCGGCCCAGTGACGCCCGAATTTATGGAAATGATGCCTCCCTGTATGTGGGACTGGCTCCGGAAACATTTCTTTTTGCCGTCGGCGGCGAAGAGGTGACTCCGCTTCTCGAATCCGGCCGCAGCCAACGGCTGGAAGCTCCTCCTTTGATGCATTTTCGCTGGCATGCCCGCCCCTGGCTGGAATGTGCGCTCCCCTCTGGCGCCTCCGAATCAGGTTCTGGCTGGCAGGCGGCTTTTCCGTTGGAAAAACCTCAGGATGAGCTGGCGGCCCAGGTGCTGGCAGCCCGGGAAACTCTGACGCTGACGGTGCATCTGCAGGCCGGGTATTTCGCCTGGCTCCGGCAGCGGCGGGAATTCACCCCGGCGACTCCGGAAGCGACCGACAATGCCTTGCGTGACTGACCGGTGAAATGGGCCGGTGAGAATGGCTGAGGAAACGGGCCGGTGAAACCGGGGCCACTTCTGCGAAGAAGAACGTCAGGCTCACACGCGGGGCACGTTCCGGCAAGTGGCATTTCCACTGGCAAGAGCGGTATCATCCCGTATGGGTCGCATTCCGCCACGCGGCGAGTTGCGTTTCACCAAGTGAAACACATGCTGCGCGGGCCCAGGCGAGAGCAACCTGCTCTCAATGTGCGAAGTGCAGGCACTTCTCCAGCGGAGACGCAGGCAGGGGAGAAAAACACCGGCCTGAAAGATCGATTTCCCTGAGGCCAGATCGGGAATTTTCAGGCAGGCTGCGGAAGACGGCGGGGAGCCGGTTGACTACACTGAGCCGGACCCTTTTTATCCGATGAATCGTCGCGCTTATGTCTTCGTGGATTCTTCAGCACTTTTTGAACCCTGGCTACTTCTGGCCAGGCGTGTTGCTGATTTCAATTCCCATTGTGATTCATCTGATCAACCGCCTGCGGTTTCGCCGGGTCCGCTTTGCCGCCATGGAATTTCTGCTGGCCAGCCAGCGCCGCAGCCAGCGCCGGATTCTGATTGAACAACTGCTGCTGCTCCTGTTGCGTGTGGCCATTGTGGCCCTGGTCGTGGCGCTGATTGCCCGGCTCGTGCTGAATCCGCAGCAGCTGACATTGTTTCAGGGAGCCCGTTCGCATCACGTTGTGATTCTCGACGACTCAGCTTCGATGCGCGAACGACTGGATGACGGAACCGTTTTCCAGATGGCCACCGATCTGATCCGGCGTCTCGCCGCCGAAGGAGCCCAGCGGCCCGGCACGCAAATGCTGACTCTGGTCCGCATGTCGCAGCCGGAGAAAGTGATTTCCGGATTCAGCGAACGGGTGATCGATCAGCCGTTGCTGGCCGAACTGTCCGACCGTCTGGCCACCATCGCCTGCACTCATCAGGCGGTCAACCCGGCCCTGGCGCTGGAAGCGGTGCATCGCCGCCTGATCGAGGAGCGTTCCACGGTCCGCACGGTACATGTTCTGTCTGACTTCCGGCGGGCAGACTGGATCGACAACAAAACAGCCACGGCTGCCTTGCAGCTGCTGGAAACGGCTCAGATTGGGCTGAATCTTGTCCGCTGTGTGGAAACCGGACATGACAATCTGGGAATTGTCGATCTGGGAGGTGCCGTCGAAGTCGCCGCTGTCGGAGTTCCGGTTTCGTTGACGGTGGAAGTCAAAAACTGGGGTACCCGTGCGGCGGAACAGGTGACCGGGGCGATTTTCGTCGATGGAGAACGTCTGCCACGGACCATCGAGTTCAATGCCATTCCGCCAGGGCAATCGGCCCAGCGTCGATTCGACGTCATCTTCCAGACAGCCCAGCCACATACGGTCAAAGTGCAGATCGGCGACGACGTGCTGGATGCTGACAATCAGCGGTTTCTGGCGATTGATGTGCCGAATGAGAATCCGGTGCTGATCGTCGACGGTTCTCCCTCGGCCGAACAGGCGTCGTATGTCGCCGATGCCCTGGCGGCCGACCGGTCTGTCACAGGCTTTGCCCCGGATCTGCGCACGGTGGAAGACCTGCGCCGCATCGATCTGAACAGCTATGACCTGATCTATCTGATCAATGTGCCTGAGATTGCCCCGGATGCCGTGGTGCCGCTGGAAAATTATGTCCGCTCAGGCGGCGGGTTGATCTGGTACATGGGCGACGCCGTGCGGCCTGGTTTTTATAACGAAAAACTCTTCGTCGAAGGGCATGGACTGTTTCCCGTGCGTCTCGGCTCGGCCCCGGAACTGCTCCCCGGTGCGGCTCCTACTGCATTGCCGGAAGAACGCACACGGATCAGCGTGGGTGCCGATCCGCTGTTCACCATGTTCACCCAGCAGGAGGTGCCGATTCTGGATCAGGTGTTTGTGAATCTGGTGTATCCGCTGGCGCCTGACAATTCGAATGGCCCCAGCCTGCCGGGAGATGTGCAGGTGCTGGCCCGCCTGGGGCAGGAGCCGCTGATGCTGCAGCATCAGCTGGGAGCAGGCCGCATTTTCACCTGTCTGACAGCTGCCGGCCCGTTGCAGAACCCGGAAGGAATCAGCTGGTCGAACTGGGCGAATGGCCCGGCTGGGTTCAGCTTTGTGGTGCTGCAGCTGGATCTGGCCAAACGCATGATTCGCCGGGACCGGGCATTTCCCCGCTTGGCCACCGGTGAACCGATCCGGATCACTCTGAAGCAGGCCCTGTTTCAGCCGGATCTGGAGATCTTCACTCCGGACGAGCAGGTGACACGTCTGCAGGCGGCGCGGGACAGCGACGAATCGTCCGAGCAGCCGGAATTGAAAGCCGAGTTCGATGAGACCGACCTGCCGGGTGTGTATGGCGTGACGATGACACGTCAGGACAACCAGGCCGCCCGACGGCTGTATGCCGTGAATGTTCCGCCTGTCGAAGGGGCACTGGCCGTTGCCGATGACGACGCGATGTATCGCGAACTGGGACCATCCACAACCGCACAGATTCAACCGGCCGGCAGTTTCGAGTGGATTCGCAGCCGCTCGCCCGGCTCGGAAGTGCGCTGGATGCTGCTGGTGATGCTGGCCCTGTTCTGCATCTTCGAGCAACTACTGGCCGCACGACTCAGCCATCAGCCGGTGTGATGCATCTGCGGACGCGGCATGCTCAGACAATCCACCGAACTTGCAGTCTCTTTCAGAGCACGAAATATCAGTGAGTGCATTTTTCTGCGTTTTCAGCAGCATGCACTCTGTCATGCGCCAGGTGGCGCTGGCGGCTTGTCCGCCAGTGCGAACGTCATGGAATGCTCCCCGTCGTTTTTCAGGGTGGCTCCATGGAGATCACGTCTTCCGAGCAGAAATGCCGGCGGGCATTTTCCCGGCTCACAGAGCCGGCAGGGTGGCTGGGGCGCGGTACTTGATGTCCATAAAGATTCGACGTTCATGGCCCCAGTTCTGGGCGACACGATCTTGTCAGATCGCAGAGGCAGTCTGGTCGCGGGAATCCGGTATGACTGG
>Ga0182738_1000151_pt1 | contig 109520 bp, 112 predicted proteins | sample eDN5th30CBELigMG_FD_128876 | JGI IMG/M metagenome (GOLD analysis project Ga0182738, IMG submission 128876) | Enriched Miracle-Growth compost microbial communities from Emeryville, California, USA - eDNA 5th pass 30_C BE-Lig MG (version 2)... ... | reverse complement strand
TAATTTTTTTTTTTTTTTTTCTTTGAATATTATAAATACTCTGTTGTATTGATTACTTTTGTTAGACTCGAATTTTTTTTTATCATACATATATTTGCATTAACCAGTTAGTTACACTTTGCAAAATTGGAATGAAAGAGAATCAAAACTTCAATCAACAAGATAAATCGAAATACAAAATTTTTTGAATGAAGAGTTGATGTTTCTCACTTAAAAATATCTCTTGGTATCTTTATTATCTCGGCTAAAGGTTGTTTTAAATCCAGATTCACTGGTTGAATAGTTGAGACCATGATAGTCTCCGATATTTCTGAGGACTTCTTTATATCTTGAATTGACGAGAGCAGCCAATTGAGTTGACATTTGAATAAGCTTGGGATCGAATAATTTGGTATCTCCCCATCTCTTGAGATCCTCCTAAGAAATGTTAATTATCATTATGAAATGGTGAATAATTACTTCAAGTTGGTTTAGAATCTCGAGAATTTCTTCTCTAGCACTATAGACATCAGATACGGCGGAATCTTGTTCAAATCTCTTTTCATAGAGATTGCCCATGCTTCCATCTCTGACATGAGCTTGGGCCTTGATCAGCCACCATTCAATCAGAACGAGCAAACAGTTGCAGATATGGAACTGCAAAAAGTGAGTTCCTTCTTCTTCGAGGAGTTGACCGTAAATGTCTCGATAAGCATCGAGGACTTGTCTGAAAGAAAACTCGAGTTTGTCAGTCAAGAAATAAGTTGCCCAATATTGCATATCTTCTTTATTGAAATTGAATTGAGCAGGCTTTGATTTAGGGTTATTTTGTCCAACCAAACTTGCTGTCAACTGTTGAAGAGTTTGTGAGAAAGGCTCATGGTTCGCGTTGATGGTTTCAATGACGTAGAGTATTTTGGTTAAGGGGAACATTTGATTCAATCTCTTTGCAAATGCTGTATGCAATTCAAGGAGCTAAAGAATTCTGTGAGGAGGTTGGTAAAATTGAGTGATTACCTTGATTCTTGCGGACTTTGGCCAAGATGCCTCATCATCCTCATAGATTTGATTGATAAACAAATCATAAACATTTTCAACTTCTTGTATCAATGGCTAGAAAAGAGATTAAAAGAATAAAATAATCTTCATGGAATACTTGAGATTCAAGAGCAAAAACCATAAGTTGGCATTCAAAGAGATCATCTTTCTTGATATAATTCTCGTACAAAACACCAAGGTCCATAATTTGTCTATGGAGCTCATCAATCTTGGCAATCCATTCACGAGCTTCATTTGATTCTGAAGAGAAAATAAAGATGGAACTTTTCAAAAATTTACCATGATCTTTAGTGAGACAATATTCGTATCTTTCGACTGCTTTTTGTTGGATTTCAGTTCTGTCAATCAAAGAAGTTAAATAGGTACGTTGCTTGATCAAAGCACTTCTTTTGTCATGATCATCTAATAAAATGGATTAGTTATGTGCATAAATCAGACGCTATTGTTACTGGAGAGTTCAATGGCTTTTTGCAAGCATTGGCATGCGCTTCGCAAATAGGAGAGTCTTTGTTGGATCATAAGAACGCGGGTCTTGGGAATGACATATTGCTGATTACTCACCATCGATTGATCTTTGATTGCAATGTTCAATGCTGCATTGAAGGCCTTTTCGTATTGGAGAGTCTTTTTGAAAAAGTCAAAGAGGATGAGATCCTTGTCTTCACTCTCTGTAAAGTTGACCAAAGCACTTTCAACATATTTTGATTCGAGATTGAAAATATCTTCAAAGTTTCGGCTTTCAATAAGGAATCTGATCAAAGTTGCATGAAGAGATTCGTCATCAAAAGTCTGAATCTCATAAATAACTCTTTTCTTGAGGTTGTAGAGAGTATCAGGGTTCATATGAGCAAACATACCAGGCTTGTTATCGATGGCATTTTGAACTTCTTGGAAGATGCTGAGAATAATTCCTCTGCAGTAATCCTTTTCGGTGGTGATGTCAGCCAAAGTGAGTTTTGTGATTTCATCATAGGAGTTGTAGCTTGCGTTTCGGATTCTTGTGTGCAAGACTGCTAATGTTTTAATTTTCTCGATCAAAACTCTCACAAACTCAGGAGCGAGATTCAAGCTGATAAAGAGATCAAAGAGTTTCATCAAACGCTCTCTGGGGATATACTCTGCAAACTCCTTAAGCTTCTCGACAGCGCTTGCAATATATCTGTTTCTTTCAAGTTCATCGGCGATGTTAAAGGCAGCCTCGAGGTTTCTTTCAGCCTGGCAAATATAAGCGTCATTCACAGAGAAGAACATCCAGAATCTTTGTCTGAATTGCTGAGCAAGCATTGAGAATTGGTTTTCGCTGACTCTCAAAAGTCTAATATAGAGCAGAGATCTGACCAAAGATTCATATTCGCCATCTCTCAAAATATCATGGAATCTAAGTCTAACAAACTTTCTTCCATTGGCCTCACCAAGCTCATGAATGCAACGCCTCAAATCGAGCGGATCATTTATCAAACACATGTAAATGTCCAATGCTTGAATCGACTTCTCAAGGAATTCGCCAAAGTTTTCCATCGTTTTCTTTGATAAATTGTTAGAATAAAATTGTCATGAAAAAATACTTGATCTTCAAAGAGGATATCGTTTAATTCTTCATTCATACGAGCTTGATTACTTAACAATTCACGGTTGATCTGAGAGATATTGGTGGTGGATGTAGATGTGTAGGAGAAATTAGTTTTGTGATCAGTAGTGAAGCTTCCAGAAAGTCTGAATTGTTTTTGGTCTTGGTCTTGAGTATTGCCTTTAGCCAAAAGAGCACTTCCTTTGTGTTGCAAGAACTCTCTGATTTCCTCAAGTCTAATCTTCAAAATGAGCAAGTCTTCTTGCTTGTAGAAAGAGATTTGACCGGGCACGTAACCTTCAAAGACGTAGAAGTTCATGAGATAATTGCTCCAAATGGGACGGATAACTCTGGAGAAATAGATGAACAAGCCTTCGAGTTTGGAAGTGTATTTTCTTTTTTGTGGCTCAATAAACTTGCCAAGGCTCATTTCACCTTGCTTTCTGGTGTGATCGGTAAACTCAAATTGGGAAAGGGAGTTTCCGATTGAAGTAAAGAATTCGACGGCCTTTTGTCTGAGGTCTGGAGATAGATCAATGATTTGGAAGGTCCTTTCATCTGGTTGCAAGTATCCCTTAGCATCCTGGTAGTGAGACTTATCACCTGTCTTTTGAGCCTCATTTTGGTAAGCTCTATTTGTGTCGCTGGTAAAGTAGTATTTGGCCCCAGAATTACAGATCAATTGAAGCAACATAGAGCAAGTTTCGCCTCTTCCATATCTCTCGCAGAATTGCAAGAATTCATTTTCATCGTTTGTGACGATGATTTGATAGAGGATATCGACAGGTCTAAACTTGACGAGATAGTGCAATTCACAATCATCAAGCAACAAAGTTGTATGTGGTGGGTAGTAGACTTGTCTAACAAGTTCACTGAGGCAATCCATGCTAATTGTTCCTGCTTTACCCTTTCCAATGAACTTTTGTTGTTGAATATGCTCAGGAAGCTCATAACCCAAAAGTCGAGCAAGTGGCTTTGTCAAGAGATTGTAATCTTCTTTAGGAGCAAGACTATTGATAATGACGTTAGTTGGGACGTTGCAGAGAGAAACACATTCTGGGATGATTTTCTGAGGATTATAATTATTCTTTGCACGAGCTTGGAATCCATTATTGATGGTGAGGGAATACATTTGGTTGGGGTAGGACTTGGAAGAGGGTTGAGAGTATTTTTGTTCTTGATCATCTCCCAAGATAACAAACAAGTTTCTCTTGTAATTAACAGCTGAGCTTATTCTCTTGTTTTGAGCATTAATAACGTTTGCAGAGCCCAATTTAATGCGTTGGTGAATCGGGTATTGGTTGATTTGGTCTTGGAGACTCTCGATTGGTTGCACAATTGGGAATTTGATCAATTTTAAATTGCACTTTTCAGAAGGACGTGTAGGTTCAACAAGAACATTGTAGTTTTTGACAGCATTGAGGGACTCGCCTTCTACAGTGACAAGGTCTGTTGAGGTTTGGCTGGGGTTCAATAAGGAATGAGAGAGGGGTGCCTTAAAATCATAATAGAGTCTAATTCCCAGATTTGTGACAAGGAGGAGCTGCAAATTCTCTGAAAGATTCTTTTCAACAGGAATCATTGCAGCAATCTTGAGCTTATTAAGTTCAGTCTCCTCAAGTTTGCATCGAAGTCGAATCCTAGAAAGGTTTTAGAAGAAATAACCTCGAAAACCAGTCGGTACTCTTGTTTGATTTCAAAGGTTTTGATGACAGTTAAAAGCTTGAAATCTTCGCCTGTTGGGCCCAAGTCATAAACTTGGATGATGAAATCGCATTCATTTCCAATTTTGATTCCGTAAGCATACAAGATATGTCTGGTGTTATCAATAGCAAGGTCTACCATTGAATAGAGATAATTTTTCTGGAAAGGTTGAATGAACAAGGTGGTCAAAGTCTTGGTGATATCAGTCAAAAGGTTCTTTTTTCTGCTTGGTTGAAGTGTCAAAGGATTATTCAACCAGAATGGAAGGTATCTCTGGAAGCTCTTGCCACTTTCATAGTTCAGCATCACAACCTCTTGATTTGTTTGAGCAGCAAAAATCTTTCCTGTCTTTGAAAATACAATCTAGGGGGTTGAGGGTGAAAGTGAGTCTAATTTGAATACCTTATTAATGAGGGAGTCGTCATCTAAATTAGTTTCTAAATCGGTGTATTTCATGATGATTTCATGTTGAGCAAAGGAGACTGTGTAGAGTTGAATATTATAACTTGTTGCAATTGCAATCACATAAGAGACATCTTGATTTGGGAAGACTTGGATGATTGGTTTTCCAAGGCCGACTGCTCGAATTGGAGCCTTCATATGTTGTTCGCACAATCGCCACTAACAAACAATTACTTACAAAGGAGTGAGTTTATTTATTCGTACTTTTTCGTTATATCTAGATTCTAATTCATAGGAGCCGTCGTAAGCATCAAGGTTATTATTGACATAGTATTGCCATAAGAAAAGACGCTCATTAATGGTCAAGACCACGAGATTTGCTTCTGGGAAAATTTGGGTTATGCATCTCACTTGATCAGAGTTTTGAGCCTGGAATTCCTTGTAAACTTCCATCACTCTGTCAGGCAAGGGGATACTTTTAGCTTTGATGAATTCATCAAAACAGAGTTCATATTCTATTTTCTCTCGTTAGAAATACATAAAAACAAAATTACCATTATCTGAGCTAAAATCCTTTACGTTGATCAAGTCGACGAGCTTCTCATCCAACTCCACGTAGCTGTCAACATTCTGAGTGATAGTCTTGAATTTGATCATTTTCTCTGACTTGACTTTAAAATTGTCCTTCAAGTTTTCTGACCTCATTTCGAGGGCCTTGTCAGTTTTGATAATGGTTTGTTCTTGTTCAACAAAGGTGGAAACAGAAGGAGCGTATTTCTTATCCATACTTTCATTTGGAGCGGTCACATCAGGCAGAATTCTGTATGTTTGATACTCAAAGGCGTCTCTTCTACGTTTCTTGGAGCCTGGTACATGCTCGGGTTTCTGTCTAACGGGCCTCTGAAGTGAAGGGGTAAAAAGAGAGTAGGAATTATTCATTGGCTTTATTTACCAAGTTTTAAATTTATATCTTTGCCGAAATCAATGAAAGTAAACCAAAATCGATTTCCCAATATCTTGATTCACTCACTCATTTGAGGGATTAATAAAAGATTCAGATTGTTTGAAAATCCCTTTGTTGAGGTTAAATGAGGAGAAGACCAATGTTCAAATTCAACATTGAAAGCTCAACTCAGGCTGGCTAAAAATTGGTTTGGAGTGAAACTCCTCCTGAATTTGTTTTCTTTTCTTTTCAATCAAACTTTCAAAAATGTAAAGGGCGGTAATTTTTTTCCTCCCGAACTTTCTTTTTAAAGTGATCAAAAATAAACCAGGTTGTTTGTTCGAATTCAAAAATATCGTTGTTGGCCAGAAAGGTTTTTTCACTGACCTAGTGGGAAAATTTCGTCAATTTCAATTTTTCATTTGCATCAATCATGAGCAGTGTTGCCGAGAAGAAATTTTATTTTTCTCTTACCTGATGGGGAGTATTTTCTGACATTCCGACATTTTTAAAAATTCTTCCGACTTCCTCGTGAAAAAATTTTTGCACCTTTTTTTGAGTTTTGAATCTGACAAAAAACCTCATATTTTTTTTTCAATCAAAGGTGGAAAGGAGAAAGGATTTCTCAGATTTCCGACAGCTCGCTCGAAATTTCTGCCATTTTGGAAGGCTTTATGGGCAATCGGCAACACTGGCCATGAGAAAAAAATATTAATTCTCCTCGCTTGGAAACAATTTTTATTAAGTGGGATAAGGAAAAATTTTTAGTGAAATGGAAAAGGATGAAAGAAGGGATTTTATTCGATTCAAATAATCTTATAAATTATTAAACCATCAAAAAGCATTCAGAGATGATAAATAATTCTCTTCTTCTAGGCAGATTTTCACCGGGACCTGATTCAGAGGTATCATCGAGGGGTGGTCGAACCCAGCGATCTTTAATGGCGGTCAAGAGAGGACGAAAACAAGCTGACAGCGAAGCAATTGCATTGGCAAATCGTATAGCTTTACTGAAAAAAGAAGAGGCGAAAATCTGGAGCAATGTTGAGCAAGCCAAAATGAGAGCCAAGGAAGCATATGTCTCTCAACGGAGAAATGGGGAGAGTACTGTCTTGGTAATCAACATCTCTTCGGTTTCATATTTTATATTTTTTAGAGTGATAATTATTCTGAATTTCAGCAACAATATAATCAACCACAATCATCAAACTCTATTGAACTGAGAAAACAGAGGGAATCAGGAATCCAACTCCTTCAAGAGATCCTAAGAAGACAAAAGCACAAAGAGATGATTGCCATCAAAAGACAAAGTGATATAATAATGATGAATAAACGAGATTTGGAAATGAGAATTAAACAAGAAAAACAAAGTCAGATGCTTGCAGTCAAGAAACAAGAAATTCTCGCAAACTTCAAGAAAAAGGCGTTTTTTGACGAGAAATACAAAAGGCTTCGCCAGAGTCACCAAAAGGAGCTGGAAGATGAAGAAGAAAAGAAGGTCTTGAAAGAATTGGAAATTTTGGATTTACAAAAAGCTGAAATGGAAATGGTTCAAAGAATCCAACAGACGAGAAAGCTACAAAAGCAAGTTTATCAAGATATAAATTCTCTTTATTCAGAGCCCCCAGAGAGCCATTTTAATGGATACTATCACGCTCCTCCATCAGCAAAAAGAACACCAGATTCCCGTATTCTCGGAGGACGTGGAAGAAGTTTGGATGCCAGAATGATTTCCTCGTTTGATGAACAGGAAAATATGCTTCGATTACAAAAAGAGAATAAAAATATTCAACAATATAGTGGCCGAAATAATGGCTATCGAGTTTAAACCAAGAGAATTTTTTTTCTTCAATTTTCATTAGATAAATTTTTTGTGTCTGCTTTTACTTCACGCTTTTTAGTTTATTTTATTTTGTTCAAACAAACAATTTTTGATAAATCTATTTTTTATTAAATTATAATTGCTTTTGTTTTTTTACTTTGCGTGATTTATATCCCATACCATCCCATAAAAGTATTTAATCAATATCAAGAGATTGTTTTATTTGCTGGAACGAAAGGGCTGTAAAAATTTTTTATATAGCTCCAATACAAAAATTCATAAATACAACAATAATTATTTATATTAAGGTAAGAGGAATTTCGAAAGCAATACTTTCAAAGCCTGCAGTAACTGATTTAAGATTGGACGTTTTGATCCACTCTCTGAACTGAACAAATGTCATATTCTAAGTGGAAACGATTATTCACCAGGTTTAAAATAGACTACTATACCTCATTCTGGCTGTATCTTGAAAATTCAGCTGTCACCTTATCTGCGACTACTTGTTTATTTTTGATTGCCCAGTCACGAATTTGACTGCTATTGGGATTGCTTCCATGAGAGGTTTTTTTCTGAACTGAGTCTTGCAATAATGTAAACCCTTGAACCCAGGCTTCTTGGAATAATTCGACAAATTCAGAAAGAGAAACAAGATCATCATTATTTTTATCAAAACAAAGGAAAGTGTCTAATCAGGATAAGTTGAACAATTAAGAAGAGAGAAGTATACATTTAATTTTGCTTTCATCACTCGTGAGAATTTCTTGAAGACCCGCGAGATATTCCGATTGACTGATCTGCCCTGATTTGTCCTAGAGAATTTTCAGAAATCAATCGAACAGTTTGTGACCTTATCAAAGACATTGAAAAGCCTATTCACAAGAGGGCTGTTTGCAAGTTCTTTAAACTCGTCCATTGAAGCAAGGGTCTTTATAAATTGAGTGAGGCTCAATTCTCCATTTGCACCAGAAAAAACCTTGAAATTATCAGTGAGCTTTTTCTGTGTTTCAGTTGTAGACTTTTGCTCTAAATAACAATCAAGAAATGAGTTTTTGATGACGGAATACGGTGTCCAGTCTTTGAATTGTCGTTTCCCATTGTATAAGAAGTTGCTCAAAGTTAAATTAATAAAAATTTCAATTCAATATATTAATTCATGAAGTAATTGCTTATTTTATTAAACTTTCCAATTTACTGTATCCTCAGGATGTAAAAATATCTCGATTCGCCCGTGAGGAAAAGAATTTTCGATTCTCAAACATCGTGAGGAATATTTAAATGGAAGATTCAGGTGAATAAATGATTTCCTATAAGAAAATTTACATTTTATAACTTTTTTTCAAAAGGGGAGTCCCTAATTATTCGACTGAGAAATCTCATGTTAAAATTTTTCTCCCCAACATGGACAGGTTCAGATTTGTCCAAATTTTATGCGTCTTTGCAGATTTCCCTATTTTTCCCTTCAAGATTTTGAAAAAAACTTTTTTTGTGAATTTCTTGCATTATTTTTTACCCTGAATATGAATTCCAATTGATGCGAATGAGATTTTAAATAACAGAAAGATTTTTGGGTGGCTCCAAATTCAAGGTCTCTGGACGGAGAAAGATTTTGAATTGCCAAATTTTCCAATTCCTCAAGTCTATGAAATGGAGAAGTTTTAAAATTTGTTAGAGATGGAGAGAGGTCTTTTAAATAAATAAACAAACAAACAAATCATTTTGACAGCATTATGGACGAAATTTAGAAGTTTTACACACTAACAAACACACACGGATGCAATACGAAAAATAGTATGGCTTGCTTGTTCTTTATGATTTCTTATTTATTTAATATCTTCTTCCTTTGATTGGACCCTTTTTGATATTGTCGACCTTTGACTTGGTGGCACAGAAGCTTATATGTCTTTGTGCAGCATTATCATTGAATTTTCTTCCGCAATGAGGGCAAGGAATGAGGTTTGCTTCGCTTGCCTGGGCCACAGATTGCTGCTCTTCTTTTGACAAGGTAGCTCCTCTTGCGGCTTTCAAATTAGCTCTGAAAGCTTCGGATTCGGCCTTCCACTTGGCCTTACCGCCCTTGGCATTGCCTCCAGGGCCTGCTCTGCCAGCGGGTGCTTTGCCCTTGTTTTTGGATGGATAAGGATTGTTGTATCGATTTTCACGCTCTACTTCTGCTTGTTCATCGAGCTGTCTTTGTTGGGAAGAATCGAACTTCTTTCTCTTTGACTGGAACACTTTCTGACAAATCTTTGCGTGCTTTTCCAAAGCCTCCACATTGAAAGAACGGCCACAACCCATAGGGCATTCCCTTTGAGGTCCGCTCTCAGCATATGGAGCGGGCTCATTATTATCATTTGATCCCTTCAAAGGCCTATTGTCATCGTCAGGGAGAGAATTATGAGCAGGAGCCTTTTGTGATTTGGGAGGCTGAGTATTCTTTTTAAAGTTTGGTTTAGAGAAAGTTTGAGTGTCTTCAGGTTCATCAAATTGTACATTCTTTCCCTTTTGCCAGTTTTTGTTGGCCATATTTCCTCTTGGCAAGCTGGACTCGGGAATCGTGTTTTTGCCAATTGAGTTAGGAAGCTTGGCAGGCTGTTTATAGTCATAAGTTGGGCTATTATCATTCCAGCCCTTTGCGCCGCCACCATAGTTGTCATTATACATAGGACTGACTGGGTCATTGTAATTTTTAAGTAATCTGCTTGGTTGTTGTTGTGTTCCATATTCTTGAAGAAATTTTTAGAAAAATAATCAAAGTTATTTTTACCTTTAGTAGAGTTGAGAGTATTTTTTGGTATTCTCGAAGGCATATTTTTGGAAGAAAAGTCTGAATAATCATCATTTTGTGGTGGTTGAGAATAGGCATTATTGTTGTAGCTATTTTGATTGCCGATTGGTCTTGGTCTTGACTGAGCTCCACCATACATTGATGGTTGATAACTGTCATTAGCTCCTGAAGTGTTGGCGTGCTGGAGAACCTTGCCTTTTCGAGCTAATGATTGGTCAATCTGGTTTAATTGAGAGTTCAATTGGCTAGTTTGTTGGGAATAATTGTCAGTACCAAAGGTTGGCTTGAAGACCTTTCTGTAATTTTGGTTTCCGTTTTGATAAACGTCATTAAAATTGTTATCCTGTCCTAATCTTCTCTCACCAGGAGCATGTTGCATATATTCATGGGTTTCTTCTTCGAAATACCCTCTTTGCTTTTGGAAACCTTGATTGGGTTGATTGGAGAAACCGTTTGATTCCTTCATTTTTGACTTGAGCAGTCTAAGAGAGCTTCTGGCTTGCATCAGATCTTCATCTGATGGTTGTTGATCTAAAAGCGACATTCCATACTTCATGGTTGCAGGTTTTTTATAGCCCAGATAGTCGTTTTGCATAGGCTTCTGGAAGTCTCCTCGGTATTGGTGCTCGGAGGATGTAATTCTGCCCATTTGGTTTGCTATTAAAGAAGAAGATAAATATCAATTCTTATTTCGCTGAGACTTACCCATTGACATTTCACCAGCCATTGCGAGGTTGTATTTCCTCTCTTCTCTCATCTTTTGGGCCTTATCAATTGCCTCCCTTCTCTGGTTAGCCCAATTGTTTGCTCTATTAGATGCGTCCAACATAGTTATTTTGACACTAAAAAAAATCCCACAAAATTATAACTTCTTTCGCAGAAATAACTCCTAAACTAGCAATCTATAAATTTTAAAAAGCTTGTTCCGATTAATCAAACAAACAAAACCCCAATCGATAATTGATAATTGATAATCGATAATCAGTCAGTTTCAATTCAGTCAATACTGGGAGAGTTGATTTAATTACGAAATGTGTTTGTGCGTATGTGTGTGCATTCCCAGACATTATTCATGGAAAAAAATTACTGTCTGTCAAATTCCCAAAAATATTTTCAACTTGAATTTTTCTGAAACATAACGCAAAATTCTATTATTTTCTCTGAAAATGAAAAAAGGGAAAAATAGGGAGAAATATCAAAATACAATGAGGAATGAGGAAAAATCACTAAGAAGTGATATTAAACCTGATGATGAAGGTTGGTTTTAAAACTGAAGTGAGTTACAGATTTAATTATTATATTTATTTCCAACTCTCTCCTCCTGTTAATTAACTATGCCACCTAAGAAAGCCCCTAAGGTTAATCTTGAGAAGCGAAGAGCCGAATACGAAAAGTTCATTGGGACTAGAGATGAAGAATATGATTGTTGGAAAGATTTAGCTGCTCAAAAGCCATTTTTTAAGGAAATCGGTACAACAACTTATGATATTACCGAAAACTACGAACCATTTTTCGACAAGATGTTTGCTCTTTGCAAAGCTTTCAAGGTGAAGATGAAGCAAAAGGAATTTAAATACGACTACTTCAGATCTTTCTTCTTTGGTGGTGTCGGTGTCAGAAGAGATGACAGTACTGATGTCGAAAAGAACTACGATGGTTTAACCAGATTCATCAAAAAAGAAGATAACGATGGGTCATTGAAAGCCAGACGTGCTTTCTTGGATATTTACATGGCATTGGATGAAGCCAACGATTTAACTGAAGAAAACTTTTATGAGTTGAAAAAGAAGATGAAGGATGCCTGCACCAATTTCTGCAAATTTTTCGAATTGTAACTCCCATCAAGCGAAGATTCATTATAACCACCTGAATAGGCATATCAAGAACCATCACAAAGCCATTCACGAGAAATTAGTGGATTTCCTCCAAGTCCTCAGAAACATTCTCACATCAAACTTCCACTATTCTCTTTTCGAGTACGAGAATCAAGATCCAAAAACCAGAAAACTCAATGAATTCAAGTATGACAGGAGAAAAGGAGATTGATCATTTATATTTTTTTAGAGAAAAAGCTTTAGTCGAAAAGTTCTGCACGGACCTCCAAGAAGGATTCAGGATTCTTTTGATGACTGAATTTATCAAGGATAATCCCAACTTGTTTATCTTGACAAACAAATTCAAGATCAACAACTGGGAAGGAAACAGAATTCAAAAATACTTTATCCAACCCTTATTTGAAGATTGGGTCAACCTTCGTAAAGAAATGAACCGTCTTTACGTTTTTGGTGAAAGTAAACCTTTAAAAAATATGCTTTTCCTAATTTTCTAGATCATTGGGTCGTTCCTCTTGGTGAAAACATTGAGATGACTAAAATGATCAACCAGTTGATCGAACATGAATTGATTGCTGAAAGAATGTTGGGAAGCGATCTCAAGCGTGATCAATTGAACTTTATCTTCAACACCGTCCTCTACATCTTCAATACTCCAGTCAAAGATAAGCTTCTTGGCGAGGCCCCCGATAACGAAATTGTCATTGAACACGTTATTCCAAAACTTACCGTTTTACGTTACCTTGATCACATTGTCAGAGTAAGTAATTAGGATTGGAGCTTTGACTTTAACGTTCTTGATTTAGATCACAAAAGCTAAGAGAGCCGATGTTTTTAAACAACAAAGGATGCAAGAATATTTGGCATGTACATTTCTGAAATAAACATGAAGCTAACCCAACTTGCCTAGTATATAGAAATAAAAAGAATGGAACTGCAGTTGATGAGTTTGCGATGCCAGAAGATACCAAGGCAATCCAAATTCAAGATCAACTTAGCGATGCAAATGGAAGAATCAGAGACACTAAGATACCTTTTATCACTGCCCTCGAAGATGAAGATACTCCTGAAGATTTAGAAGTGTTTGGAGTAAGAGATTTTTTCCCAAATGATTGTATATTTATTGCAAATAGCGATATTGGATCTGGAGTGACTATTTCCCTGAAACTCTTAGAGATGAAATTCTCAAGGGAGCAGAGATGTTGAGAAATATAAACGTTGCTGTCAGACAAGATTTGGCTGATGAGTACGTCGGAACTGCTTTAAAGGTCCAAGCTAACATGCAAAAAGGAAGAGCAGGTATTGTTGAAAATTAGGCGATTATTGATTTTTCCCCTTAGAAATCATTAAAAGAAAGAAGGAAAAGGCTGAACCTTTGAATGAAAAGGATAAAATCAGACCTCCTATCGTTTGGAATCACGACGACATCATTGAAACAAAGCACGAATATAGGTAACTATTTATTTAGGAAATATAATTGATCTAAAATAAAATAGAACCAATGCTCGTCCTTATGACATTTATTTGGATTCTAGAGTGAAGGAAATGAATAATCAAATCGAATTTTTGGCTCACGAATTGAGATCATACTGCCAAGAAAGATGGCATGAACTTGTTGTTCGCGTCATAGGCTTCTTCAAAGACCATCGTGAAGAAATCCACAATGAAATTGAAAATGTCAAATTACCTCAAACATTTTAATATGAAGAGTCAGGGAATCTCAACTTTTCTAAATTTTTTTTGTAAATTCATAAGCTTTAAGGAATTTTTATCGTTAGCTTATCTATCAATTTTATGAGTTGATCGTGATCAATACAATTCTCCCTATCAGTCAATCATACTGTTTATCAAACAAAAAATTTATTCCAAATTTTCATCTATTGAATCATAAAAAAATCATTTTAAATTAGACTGAGCCAGTGAGACAAAATTTCCCTCTGGCAAAAAGAAATTTTTCTCTCGAAGATTTGGGATTGATTGCTCAATCAAAAAAGAAATAATGAAATTAACCAAAAAAAAAACTTTCTTTCATTTGAAACTTGAAAATTCTCCTATGTTCAAAGTCTTCCCTAGAAATATAATTTGAAGGAAAAGATGATGTATCAAGAGATTCTCATTGAGATTTTTTTTTTTGGATATCACTCATATTTTCATAATTTTCAGAGAAAGTACTCACAAAAACTTTTGAGTCTGAGTGTCTGCTGATTTGAATAAATTTCATTCAGGAGGCTCAATTTCAATCTTTTCTTGAATTTTTGTGAACAAAAAATTTTTCAATTTTCTTTTTCCGAGAAAGAGAAAAAAAAATCTTTTGGAAAAAAATTGAAGATTCGGACCAAGTCAAATAAAATTCTTCTTTGTTCAAAATGAATTGTAGAAACCAAAGAAAAAGTAACAAGATTTCAATTACTATTTTCAATATAAAATGAACAGGGAGAAATCGATAATTTAAGATGAGGAGGAGAGAATGGAATTTTGTTGTCTTCTTGCAGAAAAAGCCGAAGAGCTTTCTTTCGTTTAATAAATTACATGAAGATATGTTGTGCATGGTATGCAATAAACATCATTGTAATTTTTTATTTAATTTAATCGAATTTTTACGAATAATAAATAAATAAGGTTCTCAATGAATGAATGAATGACTGAAGTCAATTTACTCTTGAGAAAGAGATTGAAGGTTTTGATCTTCAACAACGGATTGCCAATATTCGGCAGCCTGTTTATTCGTTTTAAAAAAATGAAATTAAAAAAAATATTACAGTGGAGATATTGGCAAGTTCTTGTTGAGCGAGGGCAGCGATTTTCTTGTAATAGATATCAACTTTGGTAGCCTTGAATTTGGGGATTTGATCATAAGCCAATAACAAGGTAATCATGTCAAATGCAGTGTTCAAGCTCTGGACTTCTTGTGCGGTCTGTGGAGAATATAAATATGAAAGGAGAAAAGGAAATCTATACAAGGGCGATATTTTTTTCGAGTTCTTGAACTTCTTCTTCTTTGGATTTTTTGGAGAAAAGGGTTTTCATGGTGGTTTTTCCAGCCAAGACTTTATGGAGGTCTTCAGTTTCAGATTTTTGCTTTTCTTGAGCCTTCATCTTTAATGCTTCGAATTTTTCCCTTTGCTCGATGGTTTCAAGGAAAGACTTGTAATTTTAAGAAAAAGCTCGAATATGACAAATACCTCAATTTCTCTAATTTCTTCACCAAGATAGTCGTCATAAACACTGAAGGATTCTTTTGATGCAGCCTCCTTGAGTTTTTCAGCTTTCTCGCTCAACTTGGCGTTACTGGGATTAGCAAAGACATTTTTGCCTTCGTGATCTTCATGATACTTTGAGTAGATGTTTTTTTCATAAGGAACAGCAACTTGATCGTGGAATGTGGCTAATTACGTAAGAACTAATTGTAATATTTTTCATTTTACAGATTTGAGAATAGTACTCCCTTCCAATTGCGACAGTTCTTTCAGAGATTTTTCTAAAGTTTTCAAGGTAGCCTTTTGCCTTGGTAATGAGCATTCTGAAATTTGTAATTCTTGACATAACTTCGTTATTGAGTTCTTTCTAAAGAAATTCAAGTCAGAAGATTGTTAAAGAAAATTTTGTTATACTCCAGCAAGAAGAGTTGAGAAGGTAGAATATCTTCCGATGAGATCTTCTGCGATTGTCTTTGAGTAAGCAAGCAAAAGCTAATATGTTTTTAATATTGGAACAAAAATTCTGGCTCTATACCTTTTCGATATCACCACTGGTTGTTTTGATAAAGAGTTGATATTCTTCAGAGTAGTGAAGATAGGGAATAGCAGTAATTGCTTTGCAAAAAACATCAAGTCCTTTTCTTCTTTCTTCAATGAACTTGGCATCCAAATTGTTCTTGAATCAGGTTAACACAATGATGTATGTTGCGAAAGCTTACGACAGCTTTCTTGGGGGGTAAAGGAGGAATGTAGACACCAGGCCATCTTGTAACGAGGACAGATCTGATTTTATCAAAGTCGCTGTATCTTCTTTGAACCTCAAAAGAATCATTTCTGTCAAATCCCTACCAATGATGAAGTTTGTGAGAAATCGAGGACAAGTTACCTTGACAGTGAAAAGAGTGAATTTGACAAACTTTTCTTCCTTGGTGATTGGGTTGCAAACTTCAATTTCAGCGTCCTAATGAGAAATAAAGCCTTGCAAGATGAGAAAATAGATACACTCTTTGTGATATCAAGAGTTTTAAGAGGTGACTTGCTGACTTCGGCTTGTTCTTCAGCCAATTCAGGATCAGCTTGATGAGTGTTTTCGTAACCTACGTAGCGTTAAGTTGATGCTCTAGTGAAACTGAGATTACCTTCAGACATTTCTTGGGCTTGACTTGGCTTCGGAACTAAGATTTTATAATTATAAAATTCTGCAATCTGCGAATACTGTATCGCGAATATATTTTCAACCAATCAATGCCTCAGTTTTAATAATCACAAAAAGTGAAAAAAATCTAAAAATCGATTCAGGATAATGAATAAATTAATAAATAAATAATGAATGAACATCGAATAAATATAGATAATATTTAATCAGAGAGGTACGAATTCAATGAGAATATACATTGACTGATTTGATATGTCAAAACAATTTAAATACATGAATTTTCTTATTGGTCAAGTTGAGTTTTCTGCAAATTTTCATTTCCAAGGATACAATTCCAATATTCTTCAAGCTACAAATACAGGTTAAGAGATTGAAAGATATTAAAAGAGTACGTTTCCAAGATTTATCAGTTCAGTTTGACCAGCATTTCTGAGAGTTTTTCCAAATTCACCCAAATTACTTTTCTAATGAGAGGAAAAAGAAGTCAATAATGAAAAAATATAAGTTTTTACGATGAACTTTGGAATCGTATGGTATGCGAGAACTAAGGTGATCATATCATTCAGCATATTCAAATCTTCAATGTCTTTTGTTGCCTAAGAATAAAATTAACATGATGGTGATCCCTAGAATTTAATCTACAGAAGAGATGTTTTTGGAGATTTCGCTGATTTCATCTTCTTTTGAAGTCTTTTTGGAAAAGAGTGTTTTCATGGTGAATTTTCCAGCTTTGACTTTGTCCAAATCGTTTTTTTCAGATTTATGTTTGTCCTGTGCTTTTGTTCGCATTGCATGATATTTATCTCTTTGATCAATTGCTTCAGATAGCGCCTCGATTTGATGGAGTTTTTCACGAATATATTCATAGACAGATTCGAGCGATTTTCTGGCACCACCATCTGCCATTTTTTTGGCTGATTCATGGAGTTTGGTGTTTTTGGCATCGTCAAAAACAGCTTTTCCTTCAGTATGCCCATGAATTTCAGTAATGACATGTCTTTCATAAGGAATACAAACCAGAGCATGGAAAGCGCCTGGTCGAAAAATTAAAGAAATTCTCAACCATCAAAGTTTACCGAGTTGATTGTAATAATTAGCACGAGATTTCGCGACCCTTTTGGAGTATTTCTTATACAATTGCAGTTTTTCCTTGAGTTTAGAAAGATACATCATTCTAAAGACAAAGATTTTAGGGACTGTCTTGCTGTTCAATTCTTTCTAATAAGTTTCGTTGATAAGTGGAGGAAGTAAAATTGCAAGAACTTCTGAAAGATGTGCAAAGACTGTTGTGTATTTTGAAATAATGTCTTGGTGCTTTACTTTCTGAAAAGGATGAAGCAACTAGACAAGAGAATTATTCAACAACATTCCAACAACCTAAATACTTTTTCAACATCATTATTGGGGGATCGAATGAAAGCTTGATATTCCTCTAATTCAATTTGTTTATTTTCAAATTTTAAAGATAGTCTACCTGAGTAATGGAGGTAATATACTTTGCTAACAGCTTTACAAAATGTGTTGAGGCCCTCTAACCTTTTTTCAACAAATTCAGTGTCCATATTATTCTGTATTTTGAGATAAAGCCTCCAAATAGAAATTTACGACAGCTTTCTTCGGAGGCAAAGGTGGGATGTAAAGTCCTGGCCATTGAATAGTGAGAGTTGATCGAATTTTGTCAAAATCACTGTATCTCCTAGTCACCTTGAAAGCTCCTTTTTGATCAGTACCCTTTTCATTAAATTTGGTGGCATCACTCGACTTACCTGGATTGTATAAACCGTATGTTTTCCAAACTTTTCTTCAATAACAATGGGGTCACTCACGCTGATGGTTGCATCCTTTTTTGTTTTTTTATTTTGGAAGGAGGGCATCAAATTGCTTACACTTTTGGGCCACTTTGATTTTTTATTTTTTGTTTTGGATTTTTGAACTTCGAACTCTGAATGAAGATCTTCCTCCTTGATTTGGTCTGGGGAACCCTGATGATCTAATTTGATGTCACGTTTAAAGAACGTTCTCTTGAATACCTTCCACAGTATCAGACATTAAAATTAAAAAGAATCAATAAATAAAATAAATCAATAAGAAAAATCCTTAGTATTTGTTTGCGATTAATTTAGAGATCTTTTTATTGATTAAATTAAATCGAAATTGAGATGAACTGTTTTCTATAATAATTTTATGAGCAAATAAATGAACGATCAAACAACAATTTTTTTAAATAATTAACAATCGAAATATGGATATATTTACAATAGATAGAGAGGGAAAGGAATAGACACGATGTTTATTTAATTAGGGTGGACTAAATTAGCCTCAACTGCATAATCTTCATCATTTAAGAAGGAAGGTTGTCCTGTGCTTGCTAATAATCTTTGCCATGTTCTGTCATTTTCTTCAATTTGACGTTTGCTGCTGATAATTTCACTCAAAGGAATATAGCAAGTTTGATCGTTGACATTGGCAATTGTGAATCCTGTCCATCCAGACATGGCACCATGAACTGCATTTTGAGCAAGTTGACTAGGGGAAGATTGAGATAAAGTTAAATGATCGAGATATATACCTGCAGATTTGCTTATCAAGAGCGTTAGCTGGGATTGATCTAATCATATAAGTAGGATCAATGTATTTTAAAGTAACATTGATTCCTTTAGCTTTACAATGCTCAACAATCTTTTCTTTCAAGAATAAGCCAGCATCCTATGAAATTTTGAATAAAAGAAATTCAATCCGAAGATCTTACAGCGAAAAGGACTTGTCCTGAAGCATTTGTTCCAACATCCTCCAAATTTGCATCAAGAATTGCAGAAGCTAATTATTTTAATTATTTCCCTGCCAAAATTGACAAATTTCTTACGAACTCCTTCAGCAACGACAATGACACATTTTCTTTTAAATTTAAGTCTCCTAGCAATGAATTCCAAAAGACCTCTTGGTCCTCCAAGTTCAAAAGAGAATTCTGGGACAAGGCAAATATTGACATCTCTGTTTGCTAATGAAGCATACATGGCAATAAAACCAGCATGTCTTCCCATTAATTTAACAAGGCCGACACCATATTCAGCAGCATTTGCTTCTACATCTGCTGATCTTATTGCTCTTGTTGCTTCCTAAAAGGGATAAATTAGATGACGTTATTCCCTGATTTAATAATATCTACTTCGACTGCAGATTCGAAACCGAAAGATTTATCGATGATAGGAATATCATTATCAATAGTTTTAGGAACACCAGCAATAGTGATTTTGAGTTTTCTTTTGCTGATTTCTTTGAAGAGTTCATAAATACTTCTGTGAGTTCCATCACCTCCAATACAATAAATCTGATTTATTCCATTTTCGATGATTTTATCAAGAATTTTATCGATTTCAAAGCCACCCCTTGAGGAACCAAGGATGGATCCTCCTAAGTGATGGATATTCAAGACACTTTCAGGTGTCAACTCTTCCCATTCATACTTGTAGAATCCTTTATGGCCATATCTGATACCATAAACTGTCTTGACTCTGTAGTTGAAATACAAACAGTTGACTATTTCTCTGATAACGACATTTAAACCTGGGCACAAGCCTCCACAAGTGACAATACAGGCTCGAACATCCTCAGACTTGAAGAAAACATTTTTCCTAGGACCTGCTCTCAAGTATTTCTTTGCGTCGCTGATTGAATTTTTGGGGCCAAAGTGTGCATTCGCTATTTTTTGTCAATCAATGGGAAACATTGGAAGATTTTTACAGAGGACGTAGGAATTTTGACTAATAAAAGACATGGCTGGAAGATATCCTTGATTTTCAGTTTGTTGGCCATTTTTATTGTTGCTTTCTAACAAGGGACTGACGATAGTCTCAAATTCGTTGAGTCCTAAGATGGCAGCCAAATGTGGGATGTTTTGGATTTCGCACATAGGTTCATTCAAAAATTTCAATTCCTCAATCAGTCTAAGTTTGATTAACAGCATTCAAAAAGAGCCCTTACTCATTTTGGGAAGAAAGTTTTGATTCCAGCTTCAGTGTATAACTCAATGCTAAGAACATTGCAGGAAGAAATTCTATGAATTTTACCTTCTAAGAACCGATTTTCAGATTTCTTCTTTTGAAGAGGGCGCTTTTTGGTTTTTTCCGGTGATTCTCCTTTTTGACCATTTGCTTTTTTAGAAGGAGATCCGTTTTGGTTTTCTTTAGCCTCTTTTTGTTTTTGAAGTAAATAAGTCAAACCAAAACCAACAAGAGCTGAAATTCCACCAATCGCGAAATAATTAGGGCTTGTCACAGCAGCAACTAACAACCATGGGTGATCAAATGACGATTTTAATGTACCTTTATTTGATTCCATTTCTAGTTACCAGGCAGATCTTTTAATCTTTAATCAAAGATTTCTTTTAAATATTTCAAAATATGCAAAATTATTATTTAAAATCATTGATTTCTCGATAAATTTTTCATGAAATTGGGGAAAGAGAAAAAACTAAACTTGGAGAAATGGTAAATTCTTTTTTTTATAATATTTAAATATTTGAGGATAATTTTTTGATGCCATACAATTTAAGCAGAACCTTTGGAATCTTCAATACCAAGGGCTCTATAATCAGTAGGAGCAACAGAGTTAGGAAGGACTTTATAGGGATTAAGGATTCCCTTAGGATCAAAGACTCTCTTGATATCTTTGAGGATTTGGATGACATTATCGGGTTTAGCATAATTCAAAAAGTTTGCTTTCATGAAGCCGATACCATGTTCAGCACTGATGCTTCCTCTTTTTTTATGAAGCCAATCAAAGGTTGCTGGTTCCAAGATGCTGACAAGTTCGTCTTTAAGTTTGGGGTCAGTGTAAACAATATTCACATGCAAGTTTCCATCTCCGATATGGCCATAAGAGACAGTGAATCCTTTTCCAGTTGTTCTGGTTCTCACGTCCTTGACAAGGTCCATCCATTGGGTGATATCAACACTGAAGTCGTAAATAAGGAAGCTTCCCATGTGGTTTGAAGCTGTGGCAATTTGTTCTCTGATCTTCCAGAGATTCAAAGCTTGGCCTTCATTTTCACACAAGACACATTCATTTGCAAGGTCAGCTTCGGAGAGAGCATCAAAGTAGGTTTCTTCAAGGGATTCGAGAGGTTGACTGCCAGCCAATTCCACCAAGACATAAAAGTTTTCAAAATCCTTACCAACCTCGAATGGAGGGGTAACACCAGGAATGTGATTAATGACACTCCAGTATGCGTGATCATCAAAGAATTCGATTGCTGATAAATTCTTTCCAACGACTCTTCTGGTAAGCTCGTTGATTTTGAGAACTTGTTCATAACTTTGACATCTCAAAAGCAAAACTCTGTGGTAATTGTCTTTTTTGACACAGTGAATGTTTGCCTTTGTGACTATTCCCAGAGTTCCTTCAGATCCGATGAAAAGCTGCTTAAGATCAAGACCAGTGTTATCTTTTCTGACTTCGGATTCAAGGTTTAAAATCTCACCATTGGGAAGGACAACTTCCAAACCAAGCAAGTTGCCTCTAAAAGGGCCATGTTTAATAAAGTGGATGCCGCCTGCGTGAGTGGAGATATTTCCTCCGATTTGGCAACTTCCCTTTGCACCAAGATCCAAAGGAATTTCGTAGCCTTCTTTTGAAAGCATATTGTTGAGATCTTCAAGGACGCAGCCAGCTTCGCATGTCAAAACTGAATTATAAGGGTTAAATCCATAAACCTTTTTGAGATTTGATGTAGAAAGAATGACTTCGTCGAAAATAGGGGTGCTACCTCCAACAAGGCCAGTATTTCCTCCCTGAGGAACAACAGCAAGGTTGCGATTATAGCAATGCTTCATGATTTTACTGATTTTTTCTGTGGAATTAGGTCTCAAGAGAAGAGATGAATTTCCCTTGTAGTTCTTTTTCCAATCAGTGTTGAATTGGTCTAATTCTTTAGGGTCAGTGATAATTTCATGAGGTTGCAAGATTGAGCTGAAATAAGAGATATCACTTTGGCTGAGTTTCTCAAATGACAGTCTTTCCAATTTGCTTGAAAAGAACCTCATTGACTTGGTCAAAAAGCTTCTTTTTGTTAAATGTGAAAACATTTTTTGACAAAGAATAAATTAATAAAGGTTTACTTTTCTATTAGAAATACCATTAATTAATGAATTTTTGAAGACACTTGGATAAATTAGTGAAAAGATGATGGATGGATGAGACATCTGAGACCAACGCTCTCGACATGTGTGACGAAAATTCTTCATTTTAACAGCCGGCGGCATCAAAGTTCCCTTTTTCAATCTAGCCTTTATCGTGTTGTGTTGAATTTTTAGGAAAATTAGTGGGCAAAACAAACATTTGGCTTTAAAATCGGACAAGATTTTTTTGTTAAAAACTGAACAAATTGTAAGTAAAAAGTTTGCTTAAATGAAATTATTGATATTTAGCATTTATCTCATGAAATTAAGTGAATTATAGTGATTATCTTGGTTTAGAATAATGCTTTTTCAACATTTCTAAGGGAAATTTAATAAATAAAGAATTTTCAGAAAAATACCGCATCTAATTTGGAGATCTTCGACTTCACATCGTAATTGACTGATTTTCTTTTCGTTGTCTTCTTTGAGAGTTTGGAGGTTATTGCAAAGACCATTAAGGATATCATTGTTAGTTTTAAGTCTCTAGATGTGGAAAATTAAAAGAACTTTGAATAAATGAGGATCTTATTACATCGACTTCTAATTTCAAGTTTTCAATTTTAGCTTCAGCATCATCTTTGTTGAATTGAAGCGTTTTATAATTAGAAATTTCATTTTCCAAGGTTTTGATCAAGTCTTTATATCTGGCCTCAATAGCTTCGGTTTCTTTTCTGTGGGTTTCTTCAAGTTGTCTTTTTTCATCCTCGTGTTCAAGCTCGAGCTTTCTCTTGGTTTCACTGACCTTTTCTTGAAGTTCAACCTCCAATTTGACAATGGTACTTTTTTTCTAACAAAATCAATTTTCAGTGAAATTCTCAATTTTACCTCATTGAGCTCTCTTTCCAGTTTTTCGATGCTATCGCTCTTTTCTTTATAATAGTTGATCTTTGTTTGCATTTCATCCATTGAAGTTCTTGCAAAATCAACCAAGTCTCTCAATGTTTGTTGTTCCTGTGGTGTTTTAAATTGAATGAAATGAAATGAGAAAGTACGTTGGTGCCGAACCTTTCAGGTCCTTTAATTTCGTTTTCTTTCAATACCTTCTCAAACTTTTGTTTTTCATCATCCTTTTTTGGGATCAGGAAGTGCAAATTTCCCTTAAAATTACTTTTTCTTGTTGAAGTTCCATAATTCTGATGTTGGCTTGATTGAATTTGGTTTGAAGTTCTTTTAATTGTTTTGATAATGAAGACTTTTCATTTTTGTATTTCTCGACTAAAGCTTTCACTTCATCAAGTTTCTTCAACTATAGAGAAAGTGTAGAATTTTTTTTTCGATCATTCAAAATAATTAATTTACATCAAGATTTTTCTTTTGAAGGTCAGCTTCTTGAGTTTCGACTTTTTGCCAAATATCATCAATTTCTTTCTTTAATTTTTGCTTTTCTTCTTCAAGCATCATGATTCTCTTTCCTTCTGGAGTTCCAAGATTTGGAGTTAATTCAGTCTTCAACCTTTCATTTTCCTTCTTAATCTCTTCAAGTTCTTTGTCTCTCTAAAAGGAATTGAGGATTCTAAAAGGAATTTTTTCCAAGTTACGAGTTTTAATTTGACTTCGAGTTCACTGACTTCATTTCTTAAACCTTTAACTGTCTTGTTCAGATCATCAATCACTCCTTCTTTTGCTTCGTCTTTTTTATTATAACTCACTGAGAATCTTTGGAAGAGTTCTTCTGCTTTATTCGCATCAAGTCCTTCATTAGTTTTTGTGCTAGTATTAGTTGACGCATTTGTTGAGATTTGATCATCTGATGGTGCCTTGTTGATAATCTATATTCGGGGTTTTAAAAAATGATTGACAAGCTTTCAAGGTTACACTTTGAGGTCTAGCAGAATATTCTTTGAGCTCTTCGTCGGTCCAGCCATCAGCTATTGAAAAGAGTTAAAGAATTCATATAACAAAATACTCCAATACCTTCTTTAATGGTCATAACGAATGGATTTTCTGTTTTGACTGGAGGATTTTGAGTAGTGGTTTCTTTTTTCTCTTCTGCTTGAGCAGCAGCAACTGGTTGAGTTGTATTGTTTTGGGCTGATTTCTGTGTTGCAGCAGTAGTAGTAGTCTGGTCATTTGTCACAGCAGTGGTACCTTCAGCAGGAGGGTTTTCCTTTTTAGCTTCGTCTTTTGGGGGTTCTTGAGACTTTTTGCTACCAAGTAAATTTGTGAAAAAGTTTCCTTTGGAAGAAGAAGGTTGTGCTTTTGGGGTTGGTGCACCCATGGAGAGCCAGGGATGCGATCTTAATTCTTCAATGGTAATTCTTTGTTTGGGGTTTTTCTTGAGAACCTTGCCAACAAGGTCCTTAGCAAGAGGAGGGAAATCTTTTGGATATTCGATTTTCACTTTAAGAATATTTTGTTCGAGAATTTGCTGCATTTGCTTTTGGTCTTTGACGTTGGATGGAGGAGTGAATGGGGCCTTCCCAGTGAGTAATTCATAAGTTAAAACACCAAGACTCCAATAATCAAGACTCACATCATGACCGCTTTCTTCAATCATTTCAGGTGCAAGGTAATCGAGAGTTCCGCAATAGGTTTTTCTTTTCGCACCAGGATTAAAGAAGTTGGACCTTTGAAAACCGTTAAAATAAGAGACTATACTCATGATACCATCCGAAATCAGCAAGCTTTATATTTCCTTCTTTATCTAATAAAATATTTTCTGGCTTAATGTCTCTATGAATAATTGGAGGATTTCTTGAATGACAATAATCAATTGCTGAAACCATTCCTCTCATATACTAGATGATTATTCAAGATGATTTCGAATAAAATTACGTGTTGAACTGTTTTTTCATCAAATCTGCCTTTTTTATTGAGCTTGTCCCATAATTGGCCCTTGAAAATTTCAAGAAAAAACACCAGATTTATTTACTCCTTCAGCGAATTCAATGATGAGGTAAATGTAGTCATTTTCTTCGAAATGATTGAATAATTTGACAATATTGGGATGGTGGAGGCCATACATGATTTTAATTTCAATTTTGATCTGGTTAATCATCTTTTGATGTTTCAACTGTTGTTTGGAGATCTGTTTCAAGGCATAAACCTGTTTGGAAGTCTTGTGCTCGACCTTATACACCTTTCCGAACGCGCCTTCAAGATTAACAAGGACTTATGATTAAGAATACCTGCGCCCAAAGCTCCAAGGATTTTAAAGTCATGAATTGTACATTCTCTCTCCTTGCCAGCCTGGACAGTCGGAGACAGGAAAATAAAACGTTCCTACAAGAGCAATAAGAAAGGATTTACGGGAATTCAGAAACCTTGACGGAATTTAGCTGTAACATTTATATTTTATTTAATTACGAACAAAAGTAAAGTCTTATTGAATTGAATAATTCATTACATACACATAATTTATTCTCATATAGTTATATATCAGAAACAAATTTTTCACCGTCTTCTTCTTGGAAGAAAGTATTAATATGAAAATAGGAGATTTAAAATCAAATCCAATGCCTTTCTATCAGCCCGGGAGCTTATTTCAGTATTTATACAACACAACAATGTACAACAAAAAAGTTTTTCCTCCCAATCTGAATTTAAAATTAATCATTTTCAGAGTTGGATGCAGGTAATATTGTTGAGACTTCAATATCTGTATTCCTAAACACGTGTGAGAAAAGAGTTCGAATTGTACTATACCAATTATTGCTAAGGCTGAGAGCTCCACTTGAATAAACTTTGACTGCAATTGAACAATCCTTGATCAAAAATCCAGTGACATAATGAAGTAACTTGTATGAATAATAAAATCTTAAAAAAGGATTAGGGATATTTTTTCCTGAGCTTACTTGAAATCAGAAGATGATCTGAAAGAACCTTTGACAGAATCCGATGAAAAAATATGCTAAAAAAAATTAGTGTTGGGAAAAATAGAATCCCTTACACAAACAAAATCATATTGCTCAATTTCTCCATCTTTAATTTCATCATTTGCTAAAGAAAATTGAGAAGAGATGGTTACTTATCATCAAATTACTTATCATAAGGTGGGATTTTTCAGTGTTGAAGTGGAAGAGTAAATATTTGTGCTTGCTTGAGAAGGTTTTTTCGATACAAGCTTTGAAAGCAGAGGCACCATTGCTTGAGAATTTCAATTCTCCAATCAAGTCTTCTTCATCAGGGACACTGGCATTTAAATTAAATTGTGTTTGAGTCTTTTTGATTTCTTTAAGTTTCAAACTTCGCACTTCTTTATACTTATCGTTTTCTTCTTCAGAGCTAGAAAGTGTAATTATGACTCTTTCTGAATGAATCAATGTGATACCAGAAATACACTTTTCCTTTTGTTTCACAATATCTGATAGTTAAAAGAGCATCAAGGGTCAAAAACTAGAAATATCTGTAAGTATTCAGTCCAGAGAGTACTTTTTGAATAGTGTTAAAATCTTTAATGTCGAGGATAGCAAGATAGCCTCCATCATTTGCGTTTGATTTTTTGATGTGACTTTCTTCAAAGAACCCCTTTTTGACCACAATTGAGTTAAACAGGCCGGAAGAGTCTTTGACAGAGAGCCGGATTTCATTTTCACGGAAAACAATGAAAAAGATCTTGGGAAAGAGGTTATTTGATGATTATTTAAAGGTTGATGTACCATTCTATCAAGAGTAATCTTTCCAATTGACTCAAACATACTTTTGAGGGTTCTACCATAAAAACATTTCATAATGTATGAATCATCGCTAGCTCGGATCATCTCAGTTTGCACAATTGAAATTCTTTTTTGTTTGAATAAATTTTAAAATAAATTGCCTCGCAGATTTGATTGTATTTTCGCTGAAATTTTGCACCAAAACTCAGTTGAGCTTGAATAATTGGAGATTGGCTTTTGAATAGTTTTTATTTTTGAGACAAGGTAGAGAGACACACACAGTTGATTTATGTCGAACTCTTCTGGTATTCTTCTCGTCAATATTTGCTTCTCCTTTATTTTTATTTCGAAGACTTTTGAGAAATTTCAAAATTTTTTCCTTTATTGAACTGAAACCACAAATCGATTGATAAAGAAAGTCTTTCCGAAATCTAAATCATTTGATGAAAGGGATATTTCTCATGATTTTCTATTCGTTTTGAAAGAAAGTTCAACAAAATTTTTTTTGAGTTTTTTTTTCAATCATGTGGCGTTCATTTTCAATTTCAAAAGAGTTCAGAAAGTTTCCACGAAAGAAATTTGCAGAAATAAAGATTTAGAAAATTATCAATACCAACAAAACCAATAAATTTCTGGAACGATTTTAATATCAAACAAATATACCGATCTATTTTCAAGATATCATTGATTGAAAAACAAATCATACAATTTTCTCTTCAGCTTTCAAGGACCTGAATTGTTGAAAAAATCATTTGTATTTCAAAAGAAATTCACAAAGAGCCAAATCAGGTTGGGACTGAGTTTAACATTAAAGATTTAACAATACAAATCCAGAAATTTTAGGCCAAAACTTTTCAATTCAAACTTGATTAAGTATTGTTTGCTCCTTTGAATAATTAGATAGTATAAATAAACATTTATAGATTTAGCAGACGACATTTTTTCAATGAACAGTTATAAACACCTACTCGTTATTGGTGGTGCTGGAAATCTCGGTAAAAGACTTTGATAAATTGATTCTGAACAATACCAGGAAAGGCAATAATTTCATCTTTTCAAGAATCTTGGAAAATCGTAAATATTGACCTCAAACCAAACACCCAAGCCCATGCAAATATCCTTTTAAATGACAAGCTTGATATCTCAGACAACTTGCCAAATATATACACTGACCTTGAAAAGTTTTCAAAGGAATATGAATCGATCATGTGCGTTGCCGGAGGTTGGATGGGTGGATCCATCAAGGAAAAGACAATCTTTTCTCAATATAAATTGTCCCAACAAATGCACGTCATTCCCTCCCTCCTTGGTAAGCATAGAAATATCAATTTTTTAATGAACACTGATAAGCTGGGCACCTAGCGTCAAAGTATCTCGCTAATAGTGGGCTTCTTTTGTTCACCGGAGCCGCGCAACCTTTCAGACAGCCATGCCCGACAATGTTGGCTTATGGTCTTGCTAAAACTGCAGTCCACGCAATCGCTCTCAATGTCGCCGAAAAGGAAGAAATTCCAAAAGATTCTTCTGTGATTACAATTCTTCCGTAAGAGCTATATTTTTCTTGAGAAAAAATATTTTTTCTAGTGAAGTGATTGATACTCCTGAAAATCGTGAAGCTATGCCCAACTCTGATTTCAACACTTGGGCTCCTCCTGAAAAAATTGCTGGCTTGTTAAAAATGTGGGCTGAAGGAACAAACAGACCCAAAAATGGAAGTTATGCCGTCCTCAAAAGCCTCAATGGCTCAGTTGTCCCAGAATTCGTATAGATTTGTATAGGCTTAATGCAACATGTTCGTTCTCTCTATCACTCGCGATTTTAACCTTCAATTTGTATGCAAACTCATTTTATGTATGTATTATTTACATCTCTCGATTCATTCCAAATAATAATTCAAACTTTTTGAAAGAATAATAATAATAATAATAATTTCTCAGGGGTTTATTTATGAATATAAAATGGCGAGTTTATCAATTTTTTTACAGAGAAATAGAAAACAAAAAGAGTATAAAATTATTAATATGAAAGGAGAGGATTGGGAACATTTAATTTTCTGCAGATTTCTTGAATGGCTCTTTCCAACAAGTCATTCTTTCTAATCAAAATATGATTTTGTTCCGTAACCATGAGTCCCAATTCATCCTTGGTTCTTATCTGATTCTCTTCGATTGATCCAAACTAATAAATATTACTGAGTGAGGAATCACAAGCTAAGGGGATACCTTTTTAAAGATAACTTTTGTATCATTATTTAATGAAGTGATTGCTTTTTCGAAATCCAAGATAATTTGTGTTGAACTATCCTTGTTAATTTGAGCGAGTTCTTCAAGGTTTTCTTGGAACTCTCTTCTGAGATGCCCAATTGATCTATCAATATCTGCGACTCTTTGCTCATAGGATCTACTATTCACTTCGAACTTTGAGGTAGCTTCTTCGATTTTTTTGCTTAAATCAGTTTGGATTTTGAGAACAGCTTGGACTTCAGATTTGTTTTGTCTGAGGTTGTTGGTTTGTTCTTTAATTTCAATAGTTCTTTCAGCAAGTTCTTGTCTATTAAGTCGAGTAATTTCTTCAAATTCTTGGATTCTCTTTTGCAAGTGTTTGGCGTTTGAGATTTCAGAGTTTGTCTTGGAGTTGATCTTATTGAGTTCTCCATGAATTTTTTCATTGTCCTTTGACAAAAGATCAAGTTGAGTTGTATTGTTATTAATAACAACCTTGAGCTTTTCAAATAATAACCTGGAGTTGATGAGATACAATATTGTAGTTAAAAAAAGGGTACTTGTTATCTTCACGTCCAGCTTCAACTACAGACTGTAAATATTCAAAGTTTTCTTCATGCCTCTTTTCTAAACTTCTAAATCTTTCTCTAAAATCTTGATCCAAAGACATGATTTGGGTTTTTTGATCTTGACTAGCATTTTGGACTTTATGGACTTGACTGGATAGATCTTCAATTTTTCGATATGTGACATCACTATGATCTTGAAAATCTTTCAAGATATCAGATTTGAATGAGTCGAGTTCTTCCATAACCTGGACAATATTTATTGAAGATATTCTCAATCAAACAGTGGTTTACCACATCAGCTAGAGTGTTGAAGGCCTTTTTCAAAGATTTTATTTGAGAACTCAACACACTATAGTTCTAAGAGATAAACAAATGAAATCAAAGGAGTTGGGAACTTGAGCATTGACTTTTTCGACTGAATCTTTATGTCTTTCTTCAACTTCAGCATTAGTTTTCAATTCCTTGGGGAAAGAGTTAGAATCGAATGAAATTGAACAGATGAAATACATTGACGACTTCAGTAAGCCTTATGACACGGTCTCGGATATTGACTGGAGGCTTGATAGATCGATTAAGGCTTAGAAAATAACAAAGTTTGTACAGCAGTCTTTTTGTGGGAAGAAACAGTAGGGGAAACATGAGTTTTTCTCATTTTTAAAATATGCCTGTTGATAGAAATATTTTCAATTTTGATTTGTCTCAGGATACAAAATCAAATTTAAAACTGTCAAATAATTTTCAAGAAGAGATAATTCGAGTAAATTTCATTTTCCAAAACAGTGAAGTAGTATAAAGTATCAAAACATCAATAAGTTTTACATTACATTACATAAGGAGTTGAATATCAACAGCTTTTCTACTTTTATTGTATTTTCCAACATATTGCATACATGAGAAGGATAGATGAATCACATTTCCATTTTTTGCTGTTCTGAGCATGTCTTTGGAGAGATTTGCTTTCATCAAATCATCAAAATGTACAAACAGATCAGACCCATCTTCGTCCATGACGATGAAGCCATAATTTTTCGTTTCATCAAAAAACTTCAAATGTCCTGTATATCTTCTAGTACCATCATCAGGCTGGAATTGTTTTTGCTTTATGAAATTGGCTGGATTTTGTGGCTGACCAAATTGTATCATTGGTGGCTGACCTCTGTTGAAAGGACTTGCTCCCATCATCATAGGCGGGATAGTTCTCTCATTCATATAAGGATTTGGGTACGCTTGTGGCATACTGGGGGATGGATAGGCATTGCCAAAGGAAGCCATGTCTTGAGGGGGAGGATAAGCAATTTGGTTTGATCTTGATTTGAGATTGGGACTGATATTTTCTGGTTTTGGGACAGCATCGGAAAATGATTGATAAGGTTTTTGTAGGTAGCTTGTTGGAGTAAGCCCAGGAGGCTCTTCTTCATTCGGGAAATAGGCAGCAGCAGGTTTGCTGTGAGTATCTTTGAATTGGTTCTTTTCAAGCTTTTCAAGTTCATCAAGGGTGAGGTTTTCTCTAAAGTAATTTCCATTTTGGAAGACACTTCGATTTCTTTGAGGTTGAGGACTTGAGGCTCTGAGGTCATTTTTGAATTTTGGATTGGAAGACATAAAGTGGGAGTTGATAGGATAGTTTTTAATAGCAAATTCCTGATTCGAGAGACCAGGCGAAGGATCTTGCCAGTTTTCATCCACAAAATCAAGATTGGCATTGATTGAGAAGTTTGATTCCGCAGTATCTTTCCTGATATTGATTTTATTCAAAAAGTCTTCGGGAGGTTTCATATTCATAAACATATTGTATATCTTCATTTGATTATCTTCAAGGGTTTCAAAATTCTTTGTGAAAGGGTCTGAGAAAGATTTTTTGTGTCGTCCTCTGGTAATTCTAAATTGGTCCATACTGTTTTGAGCCTGTTGACTCGCGATCCAATTCTTTGAAAATGATAAATTTTTGAGAGGAAAGATTGGTATTATACTTTATATTCGAAATTGATAAATCTATTTTTATTGATATCTTTCCATTCAGCTGATGATCCATTTTTGTTTATTGCTTTCTCAATAATCTAGAGAAAAGTTTGAGATAAGTATTCTCATAACTATGTTACGTTTAAAACGATATTCTGGCAAATTGTAGCTTTATTGATATAATCAATTGAATAGACAGGATCATAGTGATTATTTTTCGTTCTCAAGAGCTCAACTGTTTTTGTATATCTACTGTTGATGATCATGCTTGATAGATAGCCATCTTCTGTGGTTCCATAGACTATTACTCGCACTTTAAATAAAGATGAAACAAGCTCAAGATTGATTTTTTCAAATCCAGGTAGATGAGGGCTCATGATAAAGTCCTTGAGAAGGACACTGTTTCCTCGGAACATGTTGAGTTTAGGAGGAAGTTTCTAAAATGATTATTCAAATATTGCAGAGGGATGTACATTTGAGCTAATTAGATTTTTTAAATGTTGAATCAGATATTGCTGAATTTCTGCGAAAGAATGCGGGTTAAAATATAAAACGTCAGAGACAGCCTTGAGCAAAGAGTTTTTCTCCTAATAATGGATGAGTATTTTAAGGAACTGCAAACAACTTCTGGAAGTCTTTTTCGATTTAGATTATTATCTGCCAAAAGTTCATCAATCTGTTCAGTTGGTGCATCCGAATTTTCAGAGAAGTGGTTGTTGTTCAGAAAGATATCTGACACTAGGATATTTCAGATTGGATGGTAGTAAAATCCTTACTTTTACCAGCAAAGTTTGCAACAATAAAATGCTGGAAATTTAAATAAAGAGATTTAAGGCTAATTATAAATTATATCCTCGATCGAGTACTTGCGATAAAAGGAATTAAAAAAATACTCTCTTTCTCTCTGTCGATGGAAATACAATTGAAAGATTCTTTTTTTGTGATTCGTTCAGAATTTTCCTTGTAGTCAATCCAGAACGTTTCTGCATTCTTCAGGGGCAATCCATTGGATTTTTATGAATTAAATACAATGACCCCCCAGCGCGCTTTTCAAAAAACGAAATAAGAAAAAGTCTTCTGATGATTTTAATTTTCAAGAGGGAAAATTAGAAGAAAATCTCTCGATGACTTGGAGAAGTTTAAAAAATGAAAAGGATTTATTGAATCCGAGAAGTAAATTTTGGTAAAATTGGCTTTTTTAAAAAAGTTAGTTAATTAGATTTGATTCCGTATTTTTAGGAGGTCTCAAGGATTGAGAAAATCTTCTTTATATTCTTCAAACTTGACTTCAATCATATGCAGAGGAGAAGTCAGCTTCTATCTTGGAGCTCTTTTCTCAATACACTTCTAGTAAATTGGAGATGATCAGATTGAATTAGTTGGATCAAACAGTATATTTTGCTTGTCATTGACAAATTAGTTGGAATTTGTATTAAAAACAAATACTTGAATTAGTTTTACTTTGAAAATTTGAATCTGAAACCAAAAACGTCGAGCGCGAAAATGCTAATATTTAATTCTGAAAAAACAAAATTGAATTTAAATAAAATAAATAAAATTAAAATGATTCAGAATTCATCAATCTTTAGCTATTTAAAGCCAAAGGCTAAGCAAAACCCCATTATCTCCTCAAAGTCCTTAAATGACTACGAGATTCAGAAGCCCCAAAAGGTTGAAGTGATTGAAACAGTCCTTCAACCAGAAAATATTGACTACGAACAAGTTGAGCTCAAACTCAGAGAGTTTGATAATCTCATCAAGTATGGCCCAACTCTCGGTAAAATAGCTATATTGTTAATCTCCTAACTGGCGACGATAGGTATCAATAGACTCAAGAGATTCCATCGTGCCGAGCAATTAGGTTTACAACCTCCTCAAGAAATAAAGATGCTCCTTCAGCTCCCACATGCAAACCAAAAATGCTATTTTGATCAGTTCACTCTTAGGGAGTCAACTAAAGCAAATTAGAATAAATTATTTTGAATAATTTCCTATATCCTTGATGAATTTGTTCTTTAATTCAATTCATTCAGAAAGGGATTTTGCTCTATATCATATTGTCTTTTACATAGTCACTTTATTGACATTTTTATAAGAGATTGTAAAGTTTTGGGGAATAATATTCCTTGAAATCTGTCTTTAAAAGTCAATATTTTCCAAAAGAATAAACAATTCTCGATGTCTCTGAAAATCATTGAAAGAAATTTTTTTCGAATATAAAAAGTCAGTTCATGCGAGCCTTATCGATTTTAAGAAGACCCCTTCTTTTGTTTGTAAAAATTAAATCCTTGAGTTTAGGGAAATCTCTTTAAGACAGAGAGGGACCGAGATTGATTTTCAGCAAAAATTTAATTTAGAAGAAAAATGGAGAATTTAACCAAGAGCAGTTTGAGTGAATATGCTTTTTATCTGACCAGCGTGCTTTCCAACAAGACTGAAGATATTAAAGCCGCTACTGAGAAACTTACAGCAATGAGTGAAAACCCAACTCAATTGATTGATTCTTTTATGATGATTGTTCTCAGTGAAGAAGAATCAGAGGGTAGATAATAATATCGCATTTTAGTATAATTCTGACAACCATCTAGAGATAAACATGAAGGTGAAGCACTCAGCATGCGTGATTTTGGCATCCTTATTACCCCGAATTTTGGAAAAAGATTTGGGAGTCGAAAAAAAGAATTATATTGCTCAGGCCGTTGTAACAACAATGTATTCACCAAATGTCAGTCTTTCTCTGAAAAAAGATCTGCAATCAGTCATAAAACTTCTTTATAACTTGGATAAAAGTAACGATCAGGTTGAATGGTTTGAATAGAATTATTTCATAGGTGCAATCCTTTGTACACAAGGACTGAATATTGTAAAAAGCAAGTTGGCTTCTGATAAAATGGCAGATTGTGCTGCATCTTTGCTAATTTTTCAGTCGATAATTAATGTGCCACAAATTTCAATTCAAGCAATTGTTGATTGGTTTTTTGATTTAAAGAAACCCTTGGTCGCCTGTGGACAAAATATTGTACAAGGCCTTGATTCAGAAATAAAGGAACTTGTTCTTAATTCCAACGAAGGAAAGATTCAAGATATTTGTAATGGGTATAATTCTTTTTGATTCGAATTGACACTAATTTCTGAAAGATTAAAGTTATTGGAGATATGGATAATGATATTACAAGATTTGTTTCGATTGCTGAGCTCGAATTACTTGAGTTCGGGACTTGTGCAGGGCTACCTTGAAGTTTTTGTCAATAATGCTTCTTTCATTCAGATATTTTCAAGCATTTTGGAAATGCAAGTCTTAACTTCGACCCAAATTAATCTTTGCTTGTTGTCCACTTCAAACATTCCCAGTTTAGATGAGTCTTTAAATCAGATAAAGACTCGAGTTTTGAAGATTTTCAACGTTTTTTTGGGAGCAGTGTATTCAAGGAAATCTGAAGCCGACTTTTCTCAAACCAAACTTTTCATTTTCTTCAAAAATGATGGTTTGAAGGGTGTTTTGAACAGTCTCTTCCTCTTTTGTAAAAGCAGCGACTTTGATTTACAAAAAGTGTTGGAAGTAACTTGGAATATCTTTGTTGAATTAATACTCATATAGGATAAAACAATTCATGAGTGTGTCGTTGAATGTTTGATTTTCTTGACAAGGCTCACAAATCACAATGACTTTGATCCATTCTTTTCAGAGTGTTTAAAACAGTAATTATCAAGTGGATTTGGGCCAAGTTTAATTGTTAGGCTGATGATTGATATAATACTTCCTCTATTGAGAAGCACATCTCGAGAATTGAATGATTTTATGCATAACCAATCAGAATTTGTGAATTTTTCATTAGATACTTGCACAGGACAAGTAATTTCTTTATTTTACTGACTCCTAAAAATATCCCTTGGAGGAATCACAAACAGCGAAAACTCAAGCAGCACAACTATTAGAACATATTTGCGAAAATATTGATGGATCTCTGACATTTATTGTAAATTTGCTGGTGAATATCATGGGTGTTACAATCACATCTGAAAGCCAAGGGGAAAGCAATGTCCAATTTGAGCAAGATATAATAGATTCCAAATTCATGAGCCAGACAGAACCAAAGATTCGACTTGAAACATGCTTAGTAGCTCTTTCAATTATCAACTACTTTTTCTGTGATCGAGAAGACTTGATGTATCATATTTATGGGAATTTTTGACTTAACTCATCAATATAGAGAACTTTTAGAAAACTTGATTGCTAAGCATTGGAATATTTTAACTTGTGAAAATTCAGATCGTAAGGGAATTTTTTGTGATAATAACCAACCCTCTATCTCTGTTTAGCATTAATAAAAGCGAGACTTTGCTTGTTTGTTGAAAACTATATTGACGTTTTATTTCAGCAAGGAAGTCAAGAGGAGATGTTTAAAGCATTTTTGATCTTTGTTCTTGAAAGTATGGCTCTTCAGGGAAAAGAATTTGGGGCTTTATCAGAACAAGCAATTGAAGCTTTGCTTTTTATTTTACAACAAGATTTGGCTCACAAGCTGGCTGAATTTTTGGACGATATATTTAAGCAGCTCATCTCATACATGACAATCATGAAATCCAAAAGATTTTATGAAGTACTCGAAGAAATTCAGGAGCAATTCAGCTACTACCTTCGACAAAATCCTGAACAACTCCGCTTGTTTTTAGTTGGTCTCGTCGAAAAAGCTCAAGAAGAATATGAAAGCAAAAAATTTGAAAGGAAAGAGCGAAGCATTCTCCTTTATAGAACATGGAATACCATCAGAAATATTACAGAAAGCAAGCTTTATATGGCACATTATCATGAAGATATCGAGAAAGTTTTGATGCCATTATTCAGCTATTTTATCAATGGAGATAAAACACCTTTTGAAGATGAAATCCTCAAATATATAGCCACTTCAATCAGACTGTCGAAAAAAATTTCAGGGGTTTGTTGGATGCTTTTCCAATCTTTTCCCAAAATCATCAAAAGAGATGGAGTCATTTCATCCCTGATGTTTACTGCTTTGATCCAGTTTATTATTTATGGAAGAGACATGATTGATAGTGACCCAGGTGCTCTTGAAGTATTGATAAACACCACGTTGGAAGCGATTGCTGAATCCCAAGTCGAAGGTGAAGAAGTAGAGTTTAGTCGAGGAGCTTTACTACTCCAATTTTTGATTCAGTATTTTGATCATATTTCGGATCCAGATTTCAGTCAGATTGTAGAGGTCTGTGTTGGGGCTTTAAATCATGACAATACAAAGGGTTATATTCGATCAAAGTAATTCCTTGAAATTTCTGTAAATGAATCCTAAAGAATGATAGGTTGGAAGGTGTTGTAATCTCCGCCTTTTTAAGGCGATTTGAATTGACAGAGGCTATCCTTGTGAGTCAAAATCTCTTTGGAAAGATAATTGAAATATTTATTCAAGATATCCAATACTTTGATGAAAATCTCTATGAGCGAAAGGTAAATTGAACCTTTGATGAGTTTAAAAAATCAACTGCCTAGTTGTTTGTTGTGGGGTTAAGTAACTTTTTGCGACAACCAAATGTGAAAAATTTTGCGGATAAGATTCCTTTGATTTTGAATGCTCTTGTTTCAATGCTCAAGTATATCCAATATTCAGATTCTCTCAAGGAGAAAAAAAGGAACGGCCCAACAAAAAAGAGTATGCAAGCTTTTTCAAATCCAGAACTGCTTTACAAATTTTTATCTGATGCAAGTGAAGATTTCCTCGTTCGAGAAGAAGAAAGGAAGCAAGCTGGAGAGGAGCAAGAAGAAAGTTCTGAAGAGGATGATGATGGAGATAGTGATGATAGCTTCGAAAATAGAAAGCTTTCCCGAATGGATTTTGATAACGTAAAAATTTATTCCCAAGATAAAGACTAACTACATTAACTCTAGGCGGAAGTGAATGAATTAATTAATAGTGTAGACAATGGAATGAAGGACAAGGACGAGTTTGTGTTTTTCAAGGAAAGTTTCTACCAGTTTAAAGAAAACAATCAGCTTGATACAAATCAATTATTAGAAACTTTCACAGAGCCCAAAAGGAAATTCTTGAAGGATATATTAACAAGTCAGAGAGTTGTTATTGATGACATTGGAAAAACTCTTCCAAGAAAAATTGTCAAACCCAAAATGAGAAAAATTGCTGGAAATTCTGAGAATATCGAAGAAAAATAAGGCCAAAATGTTAGAATTTAGTTCGCAATAATGTTAATTTTTGTAATTTTTACAATAGAAACGAACTGAATCTATAAATATGTTTCTTGAGTTTATGTGATGGAATCATATGAAATGGTTCGTTTTTAGTCTCAACTTGAACAATCTCGCAATTCGAAAGCTGAAAAATGGAATTTCATTAAAAAGAAAATTATGTTGCTGAAATATCTTTTGATAATGAGATTTTACGAGTTTGAGTTGAAGAAAGAAAAAACAATAATTTCAGAAAAAAAATCAGACAATAAATTTTATGGAAAAAAAACCTTAAAAAAGGAGTTTTAAGAACGAAATATTCCTGAAGGCAATTTTTTTTCGAATTTGGAGGAAAAGGTTTTTGAAGAAAAACGAGTTTTTTCTTTTCTTTCATGGAAAAAATTTGAAAATCATATTTTTTCCATTTGAATAAATTGAGAGCAATCTCTCTCTTTGAGAAAAAAATTTTGGTAAAAAGAAATTTTTTTTTATCTTCTCTTCTCTCTAAAATGAAAAAGCGAAATTTTTCAAAAAAATTTTTAAGTGTTCTTGTTGAGAAGAAGTTACTTTTACAAATTTTGAAGAAAAAATGTCCAAAAGAAAAAATTTGATCGTCGAGTTCCCTCATCACCTCTATGAGGATTTCAAAATAATCCCTGACATATTTTTTTTAATTCTTCGAATATTTGTGAGATCTGCTTGAAATTTTCATTTACTTTCTCTCAAGGCTTTCTTTGGCCAAAATTTTTCGAAAAATTCTCTCCAAGATTTTTTTTTCTCAAATTTTGAAAATTTTTTTCCTGACCCAAAAACTCAGAAAACTTATTTTTTTAGCGTAATAAAGAAACTTCCTGAATTGAGTGAGAACTTGGAAAAAAGATCTTTTTCAGACTCCCAAGCACAAAAGATTTTTCCTCAAAAAAATTTTTTTAATATCTTGACACTGGTATTTACATTTTTCTTACCATTTTCTGAAGCGAGAGCAACCTTTCTCTCAAAATCTTCCGAAAAAACCTTTTTCTCTTTTCATTTACTTTTTCTTTTTTCTGATGCTTTGGAGAAAAAGGATTCTAGACCTTCATTGACACAAAAAATCAAGAAAATATTCTATCGATGAATTAAGAAAAAAACTGATATTCCTGAAAGGTGAAAAGGCCAGTGGATTTTTTTGTTTTTTCGTTTTTCCAAAAGATGGATTAATTGGTTATATGCAAATAGTTTATTACTCTAATTTGTTATAACAACAATAATAATCAATTTTCATATGAGCTAGGAATGTAGAAAATAGATATTGGCGCCATAGGACAAACTTAGGCCAAAACGGGAGGAGCTTTTTCTGTGACAGGCTTCAAATTTAAAGCTTCTTCATTGAAGATAGGAGAAAGATTGAACTTTTCCTTAAAGATAGCCTATTAAAATTTAAGATTCCTCGTTCGACAAATTTGAAAAATATACCTTGATTTTAGTAATGACGTCTTCAGCAGCACCAAGAGTATCCTTCAAGAGGTTCAAGACATTGACGGTTTCCTGAAACCATGAGCTTGATAATTTTCGCAAAGATTTTACCTTGATAGAGCAAGTGGCCTTGTACTTGTTGATCAATTCTTCAATAGTCTTGATAGCAGCATCCTTTTGGATCAAATTCAATTTGACATCACCAACAACACCTAATCAATTAGAGTTTTTTTGAAAAAAGGCTCGTTACCTTGGACTTCATTAAGAAGAGTCTTGGAGCAAGATGACTTGAAGGTTTGATGAATCTTTTGAAGATCAGAGCCATCCTTCAATTTAGCAAGTTGTTCTTCAAGAATAGGCTTGATATCAGCATTGGTAGTTTCAGCCTTGACAACGTTTTCAACTTGATTTAAGTAAGAACAAAGAGGAATTTATCGAATTGATACGTTCTTGGATCAAAGCTAATCTAGCCAAATGAACTTCAGCATTTTCATTAGCCAAGTTGGCAACTTTGTTGTAAGCCTTCAAAGCAACAAGATGTTTGCCTAGAGGAGGGTTTATAGATTGCTAAGTCAGAAAATTGGAACCTTTCTTGAGGTATAATGCGCAAATTTGAGTGAAGACAGCAACTCTATATTTGACGGATTGGATGTTGCAGGAGAGGAGTTTGCTGGCAAATTTGCAAGCTTCTTCAATGGTATCCTTGAGTTCTTCCAAGTATTTCTTTCCGCCAAGATCGAGCTTTTCTCTGGCAGGATCATTATCCTTATCCTTGGCTTCCTTTTCTTTCTTATATCTCTTTCTTTCATGAGCATCCATAGATTCCATCAATTTCTTTTCTTCTTCTTCCTTTCTTTGAAGCTATTCGAAATGAGAACATTGCGGGGGAAAAAAGAGATGAACCTCAGGAAGGTAGTCTTGGTAGTCTTGGAGTCCCTTGATCATGCTCAAAGTCGCCTTCATGTACCATTTATTATTGTAAATATCATCTTCCTTTCTGATAAGATTAACATAAGCTCTAAGATCGTATTTTCTAAGGCAATAAGTGTGGAAATCAAACTACAAGGAAAAGTTAGTTTTTCAAAAGAGAGTATAACGAAATATACTTGATCTTCATAGAAATCTTGGAAGTGCTTTTCGATGAATTTGAATTGTCTGAAACCAGGTCCGAATTGTTTTAATTTCAAGTGAGCATTTCCGAGTTCGGTTTCATACCACATGTATTGGAGTTCATGGATATTGGCGTCAGAAGAGTCTCTGATGAAGGTCTTCAAGAGAGCATCACCAGCTTCAATTTCACCGTTTCTAATCTTGTATTTAACAGTCAAGTTATTGGGATATCTATCAGCAAAGTCCATAAGCCTGGCTTTATCAGCAGTTTCACCAGCGAGTTTATAGTTATAACAGTTCTTGAAAATCTTGGCCTTCATGGTGTAAAGTTCAATCAAAGTAGGAGTATGGTCAATAGCCTTTTCGATGTATTGCATGGCTCTGTTAAAGTCTTCTTTCCAGTTGAAGTAGCCAGCGAGGAAAAGGTAACTCCATAAGACGCAGCAAGGATTTTCTTGTTGGTCAGAACCAAAGAAGGTGTTCTTTTCTTCGAGAGATTGACTATGCTTAACACAGAGATCTTCAATGATTTTGGCTTTTTCAGCATCGTTGAGCAATTCACGGACATCGATAAAGACTGAGGGTAAACCCTTGATGTAGAAAGGTCTAAGGTATTCGTCGAATCTTTGTCTGAATTCTTCACCATCCAAGAATCTGAGTCTATTTCTTTTGGCAGCTTGGGAATTGGGGTATTTTTGAACGACTTCATTGTGGAATTCAACAACTTGCTTCTTGTTTTCAGGAGTGACTTCCTTGAAGCCTCTGCTTTCTTGCAAAAGTTGGATAGCTTTAACATTTTCAGGGTATTTATCAAGCAAAGCACTTTTGAAAAGGGGTGAGTGACATGATTTGAGCTGAAAAATTTACTTGATATAACGATCTGCTTGTTCGCGTTCATTCAAAGCGAGATGAGCTTTAGCGGCATATTCATTGAAAGCAGTTCTATCAACGATAGATCTAAAGAAAAAATGAGAGGGAGACTCAAAAATTGTCATCATTACTGGTCGTGCTTTTCGAGGTACTTGATGGCTTCCTTATAGTTATGCATTTCGAGCATCAAGGTAACTTCGTACAAAATAAGTTCGCTCTTTTCATATGGCTTAAGCTCGTCGTTTTTAATGACATTTCTGAGAGATTCCAAGACCTTCAGTGCTTGTTCGTGGTTTCCCATCTATTCACGCTTAGACAATTATTCGAGAATGAATTGCAACCAAGTGTTCAGAGACAGCAAAAGCGACCCAGTTGACAGGAAGATTGGACTTATTCATCAAAAGAGTTCTTCTGGTTTCTTGATGAAGGTCCAATTCCCTGACGTGGACTTGAAGAACAGCCAAATCTCTGAGAATATTGACGTTTTCGGGATCGTACTTCAAAGCATTTTTGTAGCAGCCGATAGCATCGAGATACTTTCTCTGGCTTCTGTTGATAATGCCCAAGATGTGCCAGCAAAGTTCACTCTTGACGTTTTTCATGAGAGCCTTTAATAATGATGAGACTTTTTCCAAACAAACAACAAAGATTACAGATTTAGCGATCTTTTGACCTTCTTCTTGTTCACCAGTTTGGTAGAGGAACAAACCTTTCAAAGAGTTGGTTTCTAAAAAAGATTCAAGAGTTGGTTCTTGAGAAAATGAGACCTGGGTGATCAGGGAACTTTTCCAAGATCTGGTTAGCCTGCTTGATACCTTTTTTATATTGCTTGGTTTCGTAGAATTTCTAGGTGATCTTAGGCAAACGAGTGATGAGAAAGTTGGGTTACGAAGAGCTTTCTTAAAAGATTAGCTTCTTTTTGGGGAAGGGTATTGACGACAGATGAATGCATTTAAAGATTCTTTGTTTCTTTAAAAAATTTTAGCCAAAGTAATATTATTACTTTAAAGGCGGTCTCTAAAAAATTTAATTTAAAGCACTAAGCTTCGCACCACTAAATAGAATGGACGAGAGTGATGACGAATACTATGAAAGCTTGAGAAATTCAGGCACACCTCATCCAAAATCCGAACTTCCTTTTGTCCAAGAAGGTTGATTGAATGTCAAAACTTTTATTGATTGTTCTTAGGCAACACTAAAGTTTTCAATTATATGGACAAATACCAATATAAGAAATTCGACAAAAATAAAGCATTTTTTGCAGAAGATATCGTGCTCAGCAAAAAATATGAGGATATGCTGATGAAAAAGATGAATATTTTGGATCAACTTTTAAAAGGATTAAAAGCCGATTTCCCTCAATACAATTTGAAGAATTAGAGCATTGTACCGGGGAGGAGTTACTATCTATACTGTCATATACTGATTTTTTGAATTGTAATGTATTGTATAAATATGTGATCATCTGTGTCAGATTTCCAATTTACTGTGAAATTCAAAAGAGAAGAAGAGAAAATTTTTTATTTATTTTTTTCAAAATCAAAAGCAAAAGTCAAAGTCAATCGACTGGCTTGATCATGTATATGAATACACGGATTTTTATACAAAAATGTATATAGTAATTTAAGAACATTGTTTTTATACATACATGAATAATTTCTAATGAAATTATACTACTATGAAATGAAAAATTCAAAAGATCTATCTCTTTCTAGAAATTAATTTTTAGTTCTTTTTCCACGAGTTCTTCGAGCAACGGGAGTAGCTTTAATTGATTCATTGAATGTTTCAGGGTCTAACTGTTCGACTTCATCGCTTTCAGGGATCATGGCATTTTCTTTTTCATCTAATTCCATGGTTAGTTTGATGATTTCTGGGGTAGTGAGATGCTCATATCCAGTTAATTCTGCGAGATTTTTTACTTCAAGATGATCGACTTTTTTATTGGCTTTTTTGCCTTTGCCTTTGCCTCCACGCTTTTTGCGTTCCTTAGGTTGTGACTTAGGTTCTTCATACTCACTGATAATAATGACATCTTCTTGGTGATCATGGACTGATTCGCTTTCAATAGCTATGGGGAATAATAAGCTGAAGAAAAAATCCAATTTTTATACCTTCTTCCTTGACTTGAGTGTGGTCATGATCGACTAGAGAAGTTCTTAATATTTCGGAGCTGACAAGTTTTTCACCTCGAACAATCTCAGCAGGATCGCTCCAGACTTTATTGGTCAGGGAAGATTTTTTATGGAGGTTGGATTCATTAATATTGAAGGCTTTCTGGAGACCGTTGAGGCCTTTATCTTCAACAGGTCCTTGGAAGATGAAGTAGTTGACATTGAGAGGTTTGACATCATGAGAGAATAAATTTTGAATGTCTGAGAAGGAGTTTTGAAGATTGAGCAAACCATAATCATGAGTAGCTATTCAATTAATCCATCAATTTAGATAGGAGGAAAGAATTTACTTGAAAGGTTGGTCGTATCAAGCAAGAATGAATCCAAAGGTCTTGTGGCAGGGTTCATATCAGTAACAAGTGATCTCATAGATTCTTTAAAACTATCATTCAGATTTGAAAGTCTATGTGTCACATCCTTTGAATGTAATTTATCTTGAAGTTTCATAACCATATCTGGAAAAGATGTTAATTCAAGTCAATAACTTCAAATAACCTTCTAAGACTTTGATTTTGATATCTTTTTCATCTTGAATTTGTTGTTGATTGAATCCGAAAGGTTTTCTAGCGAGACTATCTCTACCACTATTTGAGTTGATATTTTCTTTGTCTTCAAAGAGATTTTTAAAGTTGAGAAGAGAATCTTCTGTTGAGATGGCACTCATACCATCATCAGTTCTAATTCGTTGTATATCTTTCATGCTGGCTGAAGGGAAGAAGATTTTTCTGGTATTATCGATTCTACTCTTGATGGGTTGAATATCTTTGGCGATGGCTGCATAATTCAGGACCCTCATGGATTCTTCAAAATCAACTTGACGTGGGTTGATGTTTGCAATCATTCTGAGATTGTTTTCTTCGTGGAAATATTCGTAAAGAATTCTGGTGAGTTTCGAGTCTCTGTATGGGACAACAGAACTTTGAATATGAGTTCCTTGATTATCCTTGAGAGATTTAAGGCAGCGTCCTAAGACGAGGAGAGACTTGTTGATATTGCAAGCTTCAATCATCTGATTTCCACTGTTGTCAGTTCTCTTGGCTCTTTCAGAACCTGCAAGATCAACGATGCAGAGACTCGATTCAGTAGAGCACTTATTTGCTGAGCTTTGGTAGGTGTATTTGAGGGCGATTCTAAAGATGGTGTGGGATCTGCTACTGTTGGAGTTCAAAGCGGTGTCTGCTTGGGATCTATTAGCAAGGCATTTTTCTAAAATAACTTTAGCTTGAGCGCTGGAGCCAATTTCCACAGAAGTTAAATCTATGAAATTTAAAAAAGGTGTGTTTTTTAATTGAATTCAAACCTTTAACATAGACCTTTTTGTTATCTCCTTCTTTCATTTGGAGCTTTGGTCTGATAAGATTCCCTGAGATTTTGTCCTTCTTGTATTCTGCAAGGAGGTCGTAGATATCTTCATTGTATATTTCAAAAGATTCGAGGAAGATTTTGATATCTTTCAACGCATATTCTGGGTGGTTTTGTAAGATCAGGATGTTTTCCATTTTAAGTCCGCCGCTTAGGTTTTCGGTCGTCTCAAGTGAGATGGAATCCTTGATCATAGTGTCAAAGATTTGGTTGCAGTAGTTGAGAATTAACTCAATGCTGCGGGGTAATATGCCTGGATCCTGGGAAGGGCCGATAATGGTATGAGTTTTACCGGCATTTGTGACTCCGTAAGTGAACAAAAGAGCAGATTTGCCTAGAGGAGTGATGAGTTTATCTAAAAATCTGTAAAATACCATTGTTAAACAGATCTTCAATAAGAGGAATGCATACACGCTTGGTGATATCTTCTTGCGTAGTTTCAGGCTCGAAAACCTCCGAGAAAAAGAACTTTTTGATGCCTCCATTTTTTCTGATTTCATCTTCGCTCTTGTTGATTGTGATGGAGTTATCCAAGCAGTCCACCTGGTAAGTCTCTAAAGTGCACATTACATTTTGAGCCGCGCATTTTCATACCTGAATAGTCTTCTTTAGAGATCGGACGGAATCTGGTATAGACTTTAATGTTTGGTTCTGAAGTTAATTTGACCTTCTTTGAACCAGTTGATGAAACATTGCTTTGCTTGCTTTCGTTTTGAAAAGCTGAAAAGTTTCTCTTGAGCTGATTCATTTGTTTGAATTATTTTCTATTTCAACGAATATACTATGAATTCAAATTAAATTGATTTTGGATCCAACTAAATCTCACTGATTTTTGAGTAATGTAGGAAGAATACTTTAATTTAGTCTGGGTGGTGATTGGAAAAAATTCTTTTGAATGATATGAAAAAGCTTTTTTATAATAATTTGAGAAAAAGATTGACCACCAAGATTGCCTCCTCTTTCTCTCTCCTTGTCTATTTTTAACTAAAGGGAATGGGAAAATAATTTTCTTTGAGATCACAAAAAAAAAATTGTGTTGAAGATTGATTTGAATTTAAATTAAAATTCCTTTTCACTGAGATTTTTCTTTTTGAAATAAAATGTGATAGTTTATTGTAAAGAGGGAGAGAAAACTCTATAAATGAAACAATTTGATTTTATATAAGAGTAGTTACAAATTACAAGTCAAAGTAGGCTTACAATCTATCAAGATAGGTTTTTATTAATTGTTCAATGCTTCCATGGTCTTGGATTAATTTATCATAGAGATTGATATCTTTGGTGAAATTCTCAAAGTATTTCAATTGCAAGAAGTCTTCTTTGTAGAGTTTGTTGATTTCTTCACAACTGACCAAAACCTGTTTTTAAAAATTATTATTATGATTGAATTGTAAATTAATGTGAAATACCTCTTCGTAATTGTTGGTGATATAATTTTCAAGTTTGGAAAGAGTATTTTCTTCAGTTTCAATACATTTTGAATGGAGTCTGCCAATAAGTTCATTGTTCAAGCGAAGACCCATCATCAATGGAAGAAGCACATCAAGCAATTTCATTCTATTTTCTTCTTCTGATTCCCCTTCTATAAAAGTTTAGAACAATTAACTCAGTTTGTTTTTTACCAAATTCAGGAGATAGATAGACTTTATTTTTGATTTGATGAGAAATGGCTTCTTGACCTCTTGGTGATTTGAGGATATTTGTCGCGACATGGAGAGAATAATAGAAAAGAGCCAGTTTTGCCTTTGCATTCCATTCAGTTTGATGAGTGAAGAGTAAGGAGATTGTAAGCAGCAACATGTATTCATCAAATGTGGCATTGGGATTAAGACTTGGGTTTTTCTCGAAACTGGTGATGAACTCTTCCAATCTCTGAGTGTATAGACTTGCTCTGTCCCCATTTTGTTTCAACAAATGACCAAGCATCTGGATGTAGAAAGGCACAAACATGAGGTTATGTTCAGCTGCTCCACCCTTTGTTTCTTTGGAGAAAGTTTCGTATTTAGCGAATCTTGTAAGAAGATTGCTCAAATCACATATATGGAGCCAAGTCAAGTCCTGATCATAACTTATGACACTATTGAGTGTTTGATGGAACTTCATGAGACCAACCTCATATTCTCTATCATTTATCTTTGGTCCTCTAATTGGGAACCATCCGTTACAACCAGTATGGGAGTTTCTGATGATAGCGCCTTCCCATTCTTGCTTGGATTTCTTTCCTTGCTTATCAGCCTTGGCGGCAGCATTGTGGCAGTGTAAGTGGATGCAATTAAAGTGAGTAACGGTGGTGAAACCTTGAGCAGTTGGGGCTAAAGGATCGCCTCTGATCCACATTTCTGTGTCTGGAACTCGAAGTTTCTTAGTGAAGGTATAAATTCCGAGGATTTGTTCTGGCTTATTTTTGTAACCTTCTTGGCAAGAAATACAAGTCAAGACTTTTTCCTCTTCAATGCCTTCCATGGCAAATTTATTTTTGATTTCTTGCTTGAGATCATATTGAAGGCTGGAGCCTTTTTGTTCATTATCTTTATTGGATTGCTCAACCTCCATTGTGTCTGCTGAAGGTGCTTTCTGTTTGTTGACATTGAAGCCCATTTTCTTGAGAGCTTCTTCTCTTGCTTGGAGAGCCTTTCTCTTTTTCTCGTTAAGTTCATGTTGTTTGAGCTCTTTGATATAATTTTGCACTTCAGGATCGATAACTGACTTGGCAGACAAAAGGCATTCAATAATTTCTTCACAATATTTTCCAACTTCTTTGAGTTTAATTTTTGGATCAGACAATTTAAAGATAATATCCAAGATGCCAGATGATTTCAATGAAGATTGGATATTCTTGTCGCCATTAATAAGTCCAAGGATTATTCTCATTGAATAGCTCAAATTCTTTTGATTATCTTCAAGACTATGCAGATTCAGTGCGTTCTAATTATGTAAGATAAAGAAAGTTTTTTTGAGTACAGTATCTGGGTTGACAAGTTTAATGAAGTGAATAATTTTGTCCATGAGTTCTTCTTTTGCTAAAACTTCTCTAAAAACATTCAAATAAGCAGGAAGCATTTCTGTCATTTCAATGAATTTATTAAGATAATAATCTCTCACTGGATCTTTAAGTTCTTTTGGGTCTAGGGAGTGGAATTAAATTTTCCTGAAATATAATGTTTCTTACCTTGAGCCAATGTGCTGAATTTCAAATAAGGAGAGAAGAAGTTGATCAAAATGTTGCTGCTTTCTGGATCATTTCCGGTCAAGAAAGGTAAAATTTTGGTAAGTGATGAAAGGAGCTTGGAATGAGCAGGAGTAGCAGCATCGTGGGAAATTCTTTTTAAGCACATTTCGATATTTTTGGCATTATTTTTGAGGTCACCAGATGTTTCAACTTGAATTTCTTTTTCAATTTCCATGTCTCCTTGAATAGTTTCACGAAGGACATTTTCAAGAATTAATAACAAGTTTTCCATAAGGGAGTCAGGCTCGCCAGATTCAGCCTCGGGTTCAGTTTGAGAGAACAAATGTAACAAAAGTTCAAGCAATGTTGGAATTCCCTTTTGTCGAATTACAAGAGTTCTATTTTTTTGGATTCGAGAGCAATAGACGAGGATTTTAACAACGATTTTGAGAAGCGGTTTTTGAATGGTGATGTAAGCGAGTTCTTTGATTTTATTCAAGAGGATTTCAATTCCACTGATTTTGATTTGAGAGTTGTCTGGCATGCTGAGTTCTTGATCAAAGACTTCAGTGAGCGTTGCTCTTTGTCTCACATTTTCTGCATCTTCAGAATCATCAACCAACCCACTGACTCTGTTCTCAGTAGCTTCACCATCCAAACCAATAATTCTCATGACGACTTTCATGGCTGGAATCTCACTACCAAATGATTGTCCTTCTTCTTCTTTCTGCTTGATGAAAGGCACCCAAACTTTTTCATAGACCAAGTCAATTGGCAAGTCATTGTCAATGAGATTATTTGCAACCAAAAGCTCATAGGGGTTGGGATCACCAATTTCCAATTCCTTGCACATTCTCTTTCTCACGTCTTCCATTTTGGCTCCGAGGTCACTGGCTTTGTAGGGAGTTCTACTAAGCTGACCTCTGATGTATTCTTCATGGTGCGGAGCTTTTGTTAATTGAACCAAGAAATCTTTTCTTTGTTTCTGAGGATGAATGATGTTGAGGATTTGTTCATATAAGAAGTTTTGGCAAATATTGTCATTTTTGTAATAAAGTAATGCGCCAATGCATTCAGAGATATAGGCTTTCTTGTCATCTTCAGTGGCTGGTTTGAGGTTTTCAAACATTTCTCTGAGAAGATTTTCGCACAAGAGGATGTTATGATTCTTGATATTTGAAAACTTTCTAATAAGAAGGAAGGCCTTAAGAACATGCTGAAGAATGTTCTTATCGTTTTTAAGAGAAGCCAAGAGTTTTTCATTGTTCTTCAGGATGTTGTTGATGATATCCAATAATTCATAGATTTCAAATCCAGTGTTGAGTCTGACAATGAGCAAATTGGAGGCTTCGCCAAGATGTGCAGAATAGTCCTTTTCAAGTTTGAATAACTGGCTTTCGATTAAATCAAATAATGAATTCAAAGCTCTTTTCAAAAATCTAAAGTCTAACGTAGTATCTAGAGATAGGGGTTAAAGAGGCGAGAAAAAAAGCTTGATTTTACTTTTTTGGATGTTTGAGGAGATAAATTCTTTGAAGCTTTTGAAGAGTGTTTCATTCTTATACTCTTTATTAAAGACTTCACTGATACTCTTGTAATAGATTTCAAACAAGATTGGTAATGCTAAGAAGTGGAAGGTCAGCATATGAAAAATCAAAGGGGTTACTTTTAGGGCAAGTGATTTCTTTAACGATACTTTGACTGATTGAAACAATTCTATTGGAAGAATGAGCAAAGCATTTAACAAGCCAGTTATCTCCAATAGACAATTGTTCTTCTGACTCGCACTTTTTGTGAACTTCAGCTAAAAGCTTTTCTTTTGTTAATGGCTCTTTTTGATCGTCCAATAAAACTTGAGAAATCTAAAGTTGTTTAATAGATTAGAATAAATTCACTAAATACAAGTTTAAGGCCATATCTTTCGAATGGTGTATTGGCAGCTTTTTGAGCTTGTTGAGAGAGTTCTTCTTTGATATAATCTGGGATTTCAACTCTGATGCTATCCAAGTTTTCTTCATCTAGAATGAATTCTTCTTTTTCAGCAGGAGGTTTTTCCTCTTCAATTCTCTCAGGAATGACTTCTGGTTTAACCATACTCTGTTGCTTTTCATTTTTGAGATCAACCATGGAGATGTAGCTCTTGTAAAATTTGAGAATATCCCCAAGAACAAACTCTGAGAGCAAGATATTGTCAGTTTGTTTTTCCAAGATAAGATTGGCAATATTGTGCATTTTTTCAATGGTTTTATTCCAAACCTCAAGTTGGAGATCTTGTGATTCGTTTCTCTTCAGTTTTGCAGCGATAATCTTTTGAATTCCTTTATTGCTGGAAATCAGCATCACCATCTTATAGTGAATGTTTTTCACCTCTTTGACATTGGTCAATCTACTTTCTTTTTGAATAATTTGCTTAATATCTCTATCCAAGTCGCTCATAATATTTTCAAGCATGGAAGAATCATTTTGTTGGAGTAATACGACTAAGAAGGACATGACAGAAGCCAAGACTTTTCTGTTGTTTTCGACTCCGGTGAGATTGAAGCTCAAGTCCATTAATTTGTAGAGGAATTGTGGTTCGCGTTTGACAATTGGCTGTGCCACACTCAAAATAGATGAAGGCTCAGAGAAGAATGAGACGTATGCGCTCAGAGTGCTTTGAAGACAACTATAGCATCTTTGTGAATCTTCAATGAAGAGATTTGATTCTGCTGCCGTTGCCAACTTGGAAACTTCTTCCTCCTCCTTTTGGTTCATTGGTAAATGAAATATGAAAATAATTTACTTGTTTTGAGAGACTGTTGGTAACAATATATTCATAGATGGTCTTTCTAATGGATTTAATGGCTCCAACTGTTTTCATCAGTTTCTCAAAGCTTTCACGGGCATTTTTCTGATAAAGATGAGAGATTTCTTGGATCTGAGTTGGTAGTAACCCTTGGAAGCCTCTTACAGCATTCTTATCAGCTTGATATTCATCACTGTGTCGGAAAATTAGTATTTGAGAGCCAAGTAAAAACTCACCTTCTGTGATAGTAAGAGATTAGATCTTGTAATTTAGATCGAGTATCTTTGACATCTTTGACGCATTTACTGAGCTCTTCTAATAATCCTTTGACAGTTTTTTCACACTAAGAAGAGGTTAAAAATTGTTAAAATAGCTCGTTTAGATACAGTTTCACGTCCTTTTTCAGAATCAATTTTTTCGGTATTATATCCAATTTTAGCATTGAGAATAATTTCATAATTGATGTATCTACTTGTTCCGCAATGACCACAGAACAAACTGTCAAATCTTTCTTCGGTGAGATATCCACATTTTCTGCATTCCAAGATACTTTCGTTACAACTTAAGCATCTGCCATTACCAAATCTATTATCAAACTTTTTGAAGCAGACTGGGCAGACCATATATCCGCTATCAGCAAGTCCTTTGGTAAGATCTGCAGTTTTGAATTCAACCATGATGTTTTTGGCTGTCGAAGGCAGAGGAAGATTGATGGTAACACTCAATTTTCCACCTTCGTTTTGCTTCTTTCTGTCAACAGTATGTGAGACAAGTTTCTTCCATTCAGTCCAGTTATTTTTCAAATCAACAAGTGCGACTCCTGGTTTGTTGTTGATGTAAACATTGATGGTCTTGACAGTTTTGATTTGTCTGTAAGCATTTCTTTCATCAAGGTGAACAACAACGGAATTAATAAGATAAGAGTTGTTTAATCTGGCAAGGAAGCAATGACTTGTGTATTTTTCTTCTTCTTTGAGGTCCTTGAGCCTAAAGTCTTGGAAGGGGACCTTGATGCCTTCATAGCATCTGAAGCAGACTTCATCGTCCAAGTAATATTTAATGCTAGTGTTGGAGCGATCTTTCAAGAAATCTTGGAGTGAAGTGTAAAGAGAATGATTGGGATGAGAGGCAATTCTTGATTTGATACCATTGAGGAGATTGATTAATTCTTCAATAATTTGGCCTCTAAGTTGGATGAGACACGGGCTGGATTCCCAATCAGTATTTTTCAAGACATGTGACAGGAGTCCAAAGAGATACTCGGAATTGCTACCAAAGCAGAATGCTTGTGAGAGCTTGGAGATTAATTTGGTGATAAGTTCTTTTCTTTGAGAGTTGTTACCAACATTCCAAAGACTAATCAGCATTTTGAGGGTTGCAGTAGGAATCTTATTGTTATAGTTGTTGAGAAGAACTTCATCAACATATTTCTCGATATACTCTTTGGTGATATTAAGCCATGAAGAAGTAGTCTTGGATTTCTCTGGTTTTTCTGAAAGAACATTTGAAGGTTCTGGTTTTTCTTTTTGGGCAGCAACAACAACAGCGGTAGAAGATTGTTGTTGTTTATCTTGAGGCAAATAATAGATGGCCAAGAGTTTAAAGGAGAGTTCAATCACTTCATCTTCATTCATCAAGACAAGTTGATGTAAGACTGAGACAATACTGGAATTATGGTTGATACAATAATCAGACCAATTTTTGGGACGTGATTGAGCAGTGTTGAAGATTTTCAAGAGAGATTTAGTCAAAGTGACGAGCTGATTATATTGGATAAGTTTGTTGAATTGGTTGGTTTCTTGAGAAACTTTGTTGATCTCTTGAACTTCCATGTCGAAACAAACCATATCACCAATTCTATATGACTCTTCACGGCTGCCACAAAACTTTTTAAGAAGCATTTTATTAAACGATGTCGCAAGTTGAGATGTTGGAGGAACAATAATTAATTTACTCAATAATTCTGACCAGCCTGATCCAGATGATAAATCTATAAAAATATTTTTAGATATGGGGAAAAATATTTTTTCCAATACTTGAGAATTTGAAGTCGAGGTTGATGAGAGAGCAAGTGAATAAGACTGTGGCGATAAAGACATCTTGATCGATTTGAGCAAATAGATTGCCTTCAAGTTTGGATACATCACCCTTTCTAAAGATGGGAGACCAGATTTGGCAGTAATACTCGACATCAGCCTTTGAAATTTTATTTAAAATGAGATTCTTTTTCAAGACGGTGTCATTATCAGTGCAGTAGAGAGTCCCTTTTCCGCTCTTGAAGTGCTCAAAGAGACGAGTTAAGGTGGTGAAAATCCAAGTGCTAATTGATTGGTTGTTATCTTCTTGAGCCTGGAAGTATCTGACAAAACTATTTCCAAACTCCTTGCCAAGACTAAGAACTCTATTCAAAGAAGTGGTTTCAACCTGCTGCTTTTCTTCTTCTTTGGTGGTTTCAATTTGTATCTCTTGTTGTTGACCTTCAGGAACAAGCAGATTTTGCTCAGGTTCAGTTTTGAGTGCTTTTTTAGCTGTCTTATGGTTCTTGTCTTCCTTTCTTTCCTTTGAGAGGAGGCAGATGTTTGACAAGTTAAGATAGCATAAAAGTTTTTGAGCCTCAGAATCTTTTTCGTTCACAAGGTTTTCTTGTTTACTCTTAAACAGCTGATTAAATACAGTTTCAGCAAAGGAATTGACAAAGTTGCTGTTGAAAGGCATTTGAGATTTATGGGAGACGAGTTGTTGCATCTTGAGGATTTTGTAGAGAAGTTTAAAGATAATTCCATGTTCTTCCAAAGTGCTGGTGATTTCCGAGGTCTTTTGGAGCAAAGCCTTGAACAAGTCTTCGGAAGCGTCAAATCTATAGAAGTAGAAAGATGTTTCTTGTTGAGTTTCTGGAGATTTGGAGCTTTCAATCTGCTGCTGCATTTGCTGCTGTTGTTGTTGTTCTCTTTCTTGATTAAGACTCATTTCGATGGCCAGTCTATAGAGATCCTCTTCACTCAAGTTTTCTCCTTCAACTTCCATAATGTCTGGTTTGACTTCTGCGGGAACAACTGGAGCGTGGACAAGATGATCATTTTTGTAGACATTACTGGTATATGAGAGTTCAAGGGCTAATTCAGATTGCTTTTCCCTAACGTAGGCTTGATTATCATTCAAAAGCGATTTGACAAGGATTTTAAGAATTGAATTCCTGTAAGGCTTAGCAACAGAGAAAAGCAACTCAAGAATGAGATCGATTATTGGCTGTCCAGCATTTTGAACATCAGGATCTGTGCGTGCTTGGTCGGAGAGTTTAGATTCTCTGATAGCTCCAAATTTATCATGAATAATTTTGTTTTTATTATAGTTGTAGTTGAGCAAGAGAAGTTCAGGGATACAGTTGAGATTTTCAGGAAGTTGGCGATTTTTGTTGTTGGATGCCTCGCTGACTTTGTAAAGGGACATTAATAACTTGGCTAAAGAGGGGACAAGTTGTGGAGATTCAGCAAAGAACTTTAAAAACTGAGCAGGTCTTTTTTGTTTAATTTTAGCAAGAGTTTTGACAATCGAAGAAATTTGTGCTTCGGTCAAATCATCCTTCTTTAAGAGGAGTTGATTGAAGTGTTCAAGGAAAGCAAAATCTTTGCGTGTGTAATAGTCAAATTTATGACCAAGGATATTCTCCGAGTCCGCCATTCCACTTTTAACTTTAAAGGTTTTAAGTGCGACCTTGAGTGTCTTTTTGGCTGACTTTCTCAATTGATGTTCACTGATTTGGGGAATTGCATGAACCAGATTGTCAACAAGTTCTTGAAGCTGATTCTGATTAATTTCCAAGGGATCTAATGAATCAATATTCAACAACATTGTCAAAGTGTCAAGCAATTTCCAGAATGTTTTACTATGGAAGGAGTTAATAATTGAAAATATTTAAGAATAATTAGTTACTCATCTTTTTCAGTTGACGAAGCTAATAAAGCAGAGGGATTGATTTTGCTAGCGAGAGAAGATGGAATTGGGACTTCTTCAGAAGCATTCGGATCACTGAGAGAAGCAAGTTTTTGTTTCAAAGTTTGGAGTTTATTTGTTTTGAGTTGAGAGATGAAACTATCAAGAGTCTGTCCCATCACTTCAATTGAATAGACCTTGAGATTTGTTTCTAAAATTTTTTATGAATAATTTTTCAAAAAAGGTCCTACTTTTGTTGAAAGGTTGGATGGAAAATTTGAATTTTTCTGCCAAATAAATATAAGCAATTTCTTCTTCACTGAAGATGACGTCACAGAATCTGACTTTTTCTCCTTCAGGTTGATTGAGCACAACATCTCTTTCAAAAACTTTGATAGTAAGTGGAGAAGGAACTTCAAGTTTCATTCTCACTCCATAAACAACATGGTCTTTAGATTTCAATTTAAAGCCAAACTGAAGAGGATTTTTATCGAGAGGAAGTGGGATAGCGACACTTGCAGGCTGAGATCCAAATTTAGTACTGATTTGGTTTTGAGCACTATGATATTTATGCATATCATCTTCAAATTGGAGAAGCGAAGGATCGAGGACAAAGCTTTTCTCCATGTAATCAGTCATGTATCCTGAGTTCTTTGTTTCCAATAATTCAGAAGAAACCAACTCTGCTTTAACACCGGAATTTTCTAAAGTGCTTGGCTTGATCATAGCGTCTATTTCAGTCAACACATTGGCTGATTTTGCTGCTTTAGAGGAAGCTTCTTTGGCTTCTGAGGCTGCTGGTGCATTCAAGTCATCATCAGCGGGATCAACTCGTTCAACTTGGAGACTTCCATCTTCCATAACGCATAAAAGATAATGAGCTTTTTTGTCTTTGAGTGGGTGGTCAAAGGCTGTGAAACTTTCAATTCTGAAAGCGTTAATATTGAGCGCATTAAGGATTGGCTGGTATTGAATGGAGTCCTTGGTGACTTTCATGATAACTCCGATACCAAATGAGTTCATATTCAAGTCAATGCTATTCATTCCCTTTCTAATGATGGCAGCGCCAAAATAAATAGATTCGTCAACGCATATATCTTCAAAGCTTGAAAAGAGGTGTCCAGATTTACTCAATAAGGGGAAAGCGGCAACCTTTTCTCTATTTTCAGCCGGGTTCAATCTGTATCCAGTGACAAGTTCAGGGCCTCTTTCAAGCTCGAATTTGCTCACAAGAGAAGTGTTATCTTCCCAAGAACTAAAGAAGAGATTTGAAAGTCTGGACTGGAAGGCTGAAACAGATGCTGTTCCATTCATATGCTTGAGCTCAGGAGGGACCATAATGGTTTCAACCATAATCAAATCATCACAATTTTCAACTGTTCTTCCTTCCAAATTGAAATTCTGGGTATAGATTTGACCATCAGCACTTGTCGCAATTATTCTGTACTCTTGAGGTGAAGAGGGATCTGGATAGACTTCAGCATTTTTAAGATAGGTTTCAAGAGCATTGAAAATAAGAATTGGTTCTTGTAAGCTTAAAGATATATCATAGACTCTAATTCCTTTGATACTAACTAGCATCAGCACACTCTTGGTTCCAGGAACCCAAAGGGCTCTGAGAACAAAGTCAGCTTCATTGTGATAGTTAAGAACTTGGGCATCATTGATTTTTCCATTTGCTTCGACAGTAATAATAGTGATGGACTCAATACCAACAAGAGCAATAATGTTGGGGAAACTTTTGTTGAAACAGATACTCAAAATAGGATGGGTGGCGGTAAACTTGGCAACTGAGGCTGATCTATCAAATGGTGAAGCAGCAAGAGCTGGTTCGCCTCCAAAAGGCTTTAATAATGATGCAATGGAAGATTTTTTGCGAGCAGGAGCAGCTGAGCTGACAAAGTAGCTTGAATCAAAGAATAAAACTCGATCATTTTCTGTCAGAGCAATTAAATTTTTGCTATTAAAGTCAAGTCTTTTTCTGAAGGGAGGGTTGGACCCAAGAAGCAAAGCAAGCATTTGGTTTCTTTCATTGATGATTCTGACTTTGAGGTCAAGAGCAGCAGAAAAGGCTTTATTTGGGAGTGTAAGTTTTGTTTCTAATGATTGAGAGGGTCTGACAGAGAGATTCTTTGTGAAATCATAAGTTTGAACAACTTCTACTGGTGCTTCTTCTTCCATAGTGAGTGCTTGTTCCTTGGAAGAGCTGACAGAGGCATAAGTTTGGCAATATTGGTTCAATAACAAGACAACTTGGTCTAAATAATTAAACTTGATATCTTTTTGTGCAAGTGAATCCTGGACTTGCAACATGACTTGTTTAAACTTTTCGCTGAAATCTTTTTGTGAGGTGGCTTCTCTTAATTTTTTGCTGACTTCCTGAGAGTCAATAGGAGCAGTTCTTCGAGGAGAGGATAGACTCGGAACACTTCCAATACTTCTTTCGTCGAGGAACTCGTAGATATTTCCGAGAGAAACTGACTGATCATCAGCCTCAAGTTTCATGCTGTCCCGATCTTTATTGGCTAGACGATTAGACAAAAGGGCGTTTGATTTGGTTCCAGGTGATTTTGAAGTTGTCTTTGTCTGTGGAGGGAAGAGTGAGCCAAGGCCTTTCAATCTCTGTTGATCGAAGATCATATTGCTTTGTTCTTCAGTACCTATGTCTTCATCACTGCTGTAATCATTGAGTTTCTCCTCCTCTATTTCGTTAGCAGATGATCCACTGTCTTCTTCATCATACAACTTACCACCTTGTGGACTCTTCTCAAATAATCTTCTGTCTTCATTCATTCTGAGGAAATCCTCAAGTTGACCAACATTGCCAGTAAAGGTCGAGAAGAAGGAGTTTGAAGGGAAAGGATTTTTGGCCTTCAAGTCAATGTCTGCGTATTTCTTCTCTTTGGTAACTTTTTTGGAGTGCTTTTCTGGCTTTTTAAGGCACTTGCAGGGACTAGGGCCAGTTCCATCTCCACAATCGCAATAGCATCTCGTACTTCTTGCATAAATGACATCATGACCTTGATGGCATTTTCGAGCACAGACTGTGCAACATCCCTTGCTGCCAACAAAATTGCATGTATAACAATGATAAAAATGTTGAGTTTTATGTTCTGCTCCTGTAGTAGCGAAGCTACAATATTCTGTATCTTCTTGTTCATTCTCTTCCTCGATAATTTCTGACATTTGCTGATTCTGTCCAAGTCCTTTGGTATCTATGGGTGTTAGCGATGCAATTAGAATAATTAAATTACCTTTAGAGGGTTGAAGTGAAGACAAGAAACTATTGATTTCAATCAAAAGAGTTCTTTGAATATTTTTGACTGGAGTTGAGGCGTCATTTTGAAGATCGTTTTCACAGATAAAGCTGAGAAGATTGTAAATGATATGGTTGATTTCTGTGGACTTGGTGAGTAATTCTTGCTCTTTGGTGAGGATCGTCTTGAGTTTTTTCAAAGTATAAATAAACGAGGCAGCAACATTTTGGATTTCGAGAGAAGAAGGCTCTTTTTCTTGATAGAGTTTTTGGAGATTTTGTAATAAGCACTTGAGGGTGACATTGATGATTGTAACGACAGTTTCTTGATCTTGAAGAGGGTCTTGGTTCAATTTAATATTTGCAAGAAGTTCGATAAAATCAAGAAGGTATCCCAGGTCGTTTTGTGAGAGAACAAGGTAAATTTCTTCGTATTTCAAGTCAGACTCGACTTCCATCAGGTTTTCGTACTCGATCTTGAGAGACTTGAGGTCAACGGCTGAGCGGAGTAATCTAAGGTAGAAGCAGTGTTCGAAATTGTTGAGATTTGCTTGAAGACTGAAATGAGCGAGAATCTTTTTAATGATGTGTTCATAGAGCTGGGCAGCCAAAGCATTGAGCTTGCTTTGTTTTTCTGGAGTTAATTCATGGGGTTCTTGCTTGGAGTCTTTATTCTTGGATTTTTTCTGTGAACTAGATTCAGCCTTTTTTCTGCCTGTCTTATTCAAGACGGATTTCTTTTGGGATTTTTTGGTGAATAATTGGGTGAAGGGATCTGCAGATTTAGAAGAAGCTTTAGGCTCTGGTTGATCTTCAATCAGATTATTCATATCGCCGTAATCCTTAGCTTCTTTATTGTTTGGTTCCTCATCTGAAAAGGGGATAGGTTCTGTGTAAAGCTTTGAGAAGATTTCAAGGAGATTCATAGAATTTTTATTGGCCAAATAAGGAAAGAGAGAGTTTTTCTTCAGTTGGATTCCTCGGTCAAGCATGCTTTTGATTCCAGATAAGGGTTTATAATGTGAGAAAGAGAAATCGAGGAAATTGCTGACAAGTTGAGTATTTTCTAGGTGATCAAACCCTATGGCAGTTCTGAGCCAGCTGATGAATTCAGGAGAAATTTTGTCCATTTGGAAAGTGTTTTGACTGATTTCAAAAAGAAGCATGAAAGCAATTTTGACATTGAGATTAGCGAGCTCAGCGGTGTTAATTTGAGCAAAAAGTTTGGTGAGGATACTTCCTAATTTGACGATCTGAGTGTCTTGGAGGGAATTGCTGTTTTTGATTTCAGTATAAATATTCAAGTTTTTCATGAGGTAGCTGAACTTTTTGATTTCAATAAAGAGCTTGAAGTATGTGTTTTTCATAGGCCCATCGGATTCAAATGAAAATAGATGATACAGGCGAGGGAGTTCTTCGATTGGGATGCTTTTACTTGAGATGAGAGACTCTGCACAGGTGACAAAAGTTCTATTGAGAGAATCATCAGGGAGAGGCTTTCCATAGTTTTCTTGGATCTTTTTGGTGAGAGCTGTGAAAAGTCTGATGATTTGCTGTTTCAAGACTGAAAAGACCATGATTTCCTTTGTGAGTTCAAACAACTGATTGTTGGATGATTCTCCTTTGCGGAGTTGGCTATCGGGCAAGAAGCAGAAAGAGAGCAACTCGAGGGTGAAGGTATTGAGATCACCAGCATGGAAAAGTTTGTAAAAGTTTTCAAATTTAGATTCAACATTTTGCTCAAAGCTTTTGATGTCAATGAGACAGGTAACCAATTTATACAGGACATCATCTTGGGCAATTCCAAAGAGCTTTGGCGAGATTGGGAAGTGAGTGTATCTTGAGAACAAGTAAGTATTGAACAAGAAGTTCTTGAGAAGCTCATTTCCTGGAACATTTGAGAATTTTCGTGAGTGATTCAAGCATTCCCCAATCAAATTTGAGATGTTGACCGTGAGTTTTTGTTCCAATTTTTCCAATAAATCCAAGAGATCCTCCCAGAGCTGAACTTGAGTAGCAATGTCGTTTTCATTGGTGGTGGAGTTTTGGGGTTCTGGAGCAGAAACTTTGGTAGTCAAGGAAATTAATTTGAGGAAGATTTGGGCAAGATATTGGACCTTTGAATAGCTATCAAACTGATCATAAGCTTCAAATGACTCAAAGACTTCTGCGTTTGCTTCGAAAATATCAGTCAGGCGAGAAGTCTTGCTGATGGATTTTTTCAAGGTTTCAAAGTCGTTGATAAGAGGAAGTGTGGCGAAGTTTTGCTTTTCGAAGCTAGCAGTCATCATATTAAAGTAAATGACAAGAGCAACAAGGTTAGGATGAAGCATGAAACCTTCAAGATTGTTTGTGATCTTCTGATTGATGAGTTGAGCGAGAGTCACAAGTTTGGCTTTATTTTCCTCCTTGAACCAGCCAGGGACTGCGACATCCTTGAAGAATGACTTTCTGAGGGAAATCATTTCTATGGCCCCGTGAAGGTCGAGAGGCTTTTCGAGTTCAGAAGTATCAGCATCAAAGAAAAGAATCTCTCTCAGGTAATTTTCAAACTCGTTGTGGTGAGTGCAAGTAAGTTGGTAGAAAAGCACAAGAATCTGTTGAACGAGGTTGACCTGAGGAGCATCTGTTTGAAGCTTGATGAAAGAATCTTCAACAAGGCCTTGCATAAGGGAGCTTTTTTGTTCAGGAGAGATGACGTTGAAGATGGCAGAGAGTACGATTGGATAGTAATTGATGCAAGTTGGGTCGTGAGCGAGAATCTTATGCAATAAATTCAATCCTACCTTGTGGATTTTGTCCTTTGCAAAGCTGTTTTGGTTATGAGAGCTGCCTCCAAACAAGAAAGTCAATCTTAAGACAACAAACCAGTATTCAAGTTGGGAGTATTGTCGATCCGAAGATAATTCAAGATTGACGCTGTCAAAAAAGGCCCCATAGAATTGAGGAGAATAACTGCTATTTGACTGGAAGCACTCATTGACCAATTTGTAAAAGTTGTCTTTGAAGGAGTGATAGAGGGTTTTCTGACTGGGTTTGTTCAGATTGTTAAGTGCCCTGAGATGGATGGCAATAACTCCAAATACATCAAGAAAATTAAGCAGTGAATGTGATTCATTTGATTTGAGGATTTTTATCTAGGAAATGAGGTGAGATTCTCGAAACGCAAAAGAGACTTACGAAGAGGTTGTTAAAGACTTGGATGAGCGTTTGGAGATCTTCCACTTTAATTTTTAGAGTCCCAGATGTTTCGTTTGTATCTTTATTTGACAAAAATGGCTTGATGGATGCTTGTGTTCTTGAATCGACATGATGCTTTTTATTCTGTGACTCTGCTTTGAGTTCTTCTTTAAAGAACTCTTGAGAAACTGAGGAAGATGATGATTCTTCGAGGGATTCAGATGGGTCAGTTATTTTGCTCTCAGATTTTTTGGGAGAGGGAAGAAAGTCTTGAGTTTCTTGAGTTGAATTTGCGATAATTTCGATCTGATGGAATGTTTCAACGAAAATGCCAAAGGTTTCTTTAAAGTTCAGTTGGCTTTGCATTTTCTGTAAATCCTCAGTAGTAAAATCGAATTTCTTGTAGAGTTTCAAGAGAATATTCGCCACTGAAGGTGCTGTTGCTGAGGCATCCAATGATTGAACAGCTCTGAACATGTTTTCAGTAATAACAAGAATAACCTTCAACTGGGAAATGTTAGTTGATTATTTTGGAAAGAAAATTATACGCTTTGCATTTTATTTGTGGAAGTGTTGAAAGCATCTTCGCAATTATCGGCAACTAAATCTTGAATTTCTGAGATTGACAAGACCTTGAGGAAGTTTTCGAGAACTTCAATGCATCTCTTTTCATATTCTGAACTCTTTTTCATATTGAGAATTATTTTTAAGCAATCCCTCTTGATTTGGGGAGATATTGCTCTGGTATGCAAATAGGAGATGAATTTCTCAATAGTGTTGACAAGATCCAATATCAAGTTTTGTTTAAGCAAAAGCTTTTCCCTGAAAGCTTCAAGAATTTGTTCCTGCTCCTGATTTCTCAGATATTCAAAGATATTGAGAGGAAGATCAAATATTTCTGAAAAATGCTTATCTCCTTCATTTTTTGCGAATTTTTCTTGAAGAGCAGTGATTTCAGGAGTATTTTCAAAACCCTTTTGTTTTTATAAAGAGAATTCACAAATAAGTACATCGAGGATTGTTTTGGAAGAGATTTCAGGTAGACCTTTTTTGGTTGGAACAAGTAATAAGGTGAGGATCTTATACACTAAGGTGCAGTTGTCTTCAAAGACTTTATTTTTATCTTTATCAGTGAAAATAGTGCCCTGTATTTATCAGTATATTTTTGGAATAAAATAATTACATCTTTGGGATAATTGTGGAACAAGCGGGTGCAGAGTTTTATTGAAAGAATCAGCAGATCTTGGAACAACACAATATTGTCTAGGGAATTGAAATCAAGTAGGTTAAGGGCAAAAACTACCTTTATCAAGAAAACTGTACTGCTTTCTGTTGAGAATATGGAAGATCAGTTGAAGTATTTTCTTGATGGCATTTTGCGGAATATCATCATTTTCTAGCCGGTTGAGAGAGTCATTTGCGAATGAAATTATACCCTGGTCACAAAGATTGGCAATGAGATTACAAAGAGCCTTAAACTTTTTCTTCTTTATGACTTCATTCTTTTCCACTGATTTTAATATTTTCTGAAAGAACTCCTATGAAAGTGATGAGAATGATGAAGTTTGAAAAAAGAAATCAATTGTGTGAATTTAAAAGAGAATGAGAGGAAACACGTGGTTTCAATCTCAAAAATGGAGGCTAATAATTACTTTGACGACACTAAATGCTTGCTGATCCAGAGACTCCTTATTCTTTTCAGATTAGATAATGCAAAACTAAAGGTACATTGAAAGTCTGGGACAAAGCCAGAGCAAGTTTGAGGTCAATGTCAATATTTTTTGAGTCGCGATTACTCATAAAATTTAAAATAGTTTATAGTTCTAATTTAGAAATTTCCACACTCAATACTTTAAATTTTGCAACCTAAATTAATAACTTGATTTGATTTCAAAAATTTGCAAACAACAAAAGATTTCTGGGATTCAGTGTGTTATTTAGTTTATTCATTTTTTAGCAATCTACTACTTGATGAGTTAATAATTTTTTTATGCTGGTATAGTAATTAATCTGGTAAGAGAAATGTTCCAAAAATTTAAACTATTATTTAATGAAAGCTTATTATTATCTCTATGAAACATAGATACAAGGCAAAAAAGAGGTTATATACAGTACATACCCAAAATTACCTCTGATGATTTAAAATTACAGGGGATGAGATGAATTATAATGAGATTTTTTTTTCCATTTTATGATGATGGAAGGCAAAAATTTGAGCAGAAATTTAAATTAGTGTGTTTATTTGGGCAGGATTCTTTCACTCGTGACAATTTTGTTGGCATTCTTGTAATCCTTTCTGATTGTGCCTATGTCAGAAGTTAGGTTTTTATAATTGTTTTTAGGATTTGACTTTTCATCATGATGCATGAATGAAAAAGTGTCCACTTTTTTGACCGTAAGATTTTTGGGAGCATTCATGAGTTTAGCCGAGCTATTCATCTCTGAGATTTGATATCCGTTATAGAATGCCTTGTTACTATTGATTCTAACCATTGGCTTATCAACTCGAGAGACTATTTCTTCAGAAACCTCATTGTAATTCCCACTATTCATTCGCAGAGGATTTTGCTGTGAGGCAGTGTAAGAACTGGTATTTGAGATGATTTGTTTGGCAGGAATTTGTTCTGAAAGGGTTTTTGCATTTTTCTGGTTGAATGAATAAGTGAGAGGTACATTCCTGCCCTCATTGGCGACAGCAGATTGACTGTAGTTGAGAACAGGCTTTCTAGCGAGATTATTGTTGTTTTCTAAATAGTTGTAGGTGTTTTGTTTTTGGAATTGCGGAGTGATAGTTTGACCAGCGCCAGGTTTGTTTAAAAATTTGGTCTCAAGTTCAGAGTATTTGTGGAAATACTTGGTATTCGGCGACATTTCATTCAATTCTTCAGTATAATCCTCCTTAGAACCCTTTTCCATATATGAGGGTCGAGAACTATTTTTCTTCATTTGTGGTTGGAATTGAGGTTGTTGGGGTTGTGATTGTTTTACTTTTTCTAATTTTTCCGCAATCTCATTCTAAAAAGAATTATTTGTTGGGAATTATTTTTTCAAGAAGAAGTACTTCAAAAGTCAATCCTTTGAGGACATCGCCTTGGAGAATTTGTTTGGCGTGTTTATTTTTAGCATCTCCCCTTTCTTCTCTAGGTGAGCTTACAGGAGTGTTTTCATTTGAAACAAAAATTGAATCTTGGAACTTTTCATAGGGATCATCAATGTTGGAATAAAAGGAGAAATTTGCGAATTTTCTATACATCCCAGGGTTATCCATTTCTCCAATAGTTTCAGGCTGAGCTGAGGGGTAGTAGCTGGGAGTATTATTCATTGTAGGACTTGTCGAATTATCGACAAAAGTGGCTCTGGCATCAATAAACTCACGTGCAAAATTGATTCTATAGATGTCTGGGATGATGGGAGCTTTAATTTTCTTTTGTGCAATTTTTACAATGTCAAGATCACGGCACCAGGGATGATTGACAATTTCAGAAAGTCCATGTTTGGAGCCAAGTCTTTCATGAAGATTTTTTTCGAGAAGTTGTGATAAAAATAGCTTTAAATTTGGGGAGATATGGGGTGGATAATATGGCTCTTGGTTAATAATTTTATCAAAAAGATCTTTTTGGCGGTCAGCAAGGTAAGGAGGGCGGCCAACAACCATTTCATAGACAAGAGTTCCAAGAGTGTAGAAATCTGCACTGAAATTGTAGCCTGATCTGGTAATAATCTCTGGCGCCATGTATTCAGGACTGCCACAGAATGTATAGTTCAAATCAACCTTGTTTCTGGTGACCTTACAAAGTCCAAAATCAGCAAGATGTAAATGACCATCAATATCAAGAAGAATATTCTCTGGCTATATTTAAAAATTAGAGGAGCACTCTTCAATGATTTTCTATACCTTTAAATCTCTATAAATGATGTTATTTTTGTGAAGGTAATTTAGAGCCAAGATGATTTCACCCATGTAAACTTTAGCCTCATCTTCCCTGAGCTTTTTTCTTTGGTTTAAATGATAAAAGAGTTCTCCTCCGGGGCAAAATTCCATGACAAGGAAAAGCTTATCACTCTTTTTGAAATAATTAGAGGAGAACTATAACTTGATTTTCTTTTACTGTTTGAAAAGCGAAGTACAGTTCCACAAGGAAAGGATGATGAAGTCTGGCCATGATATTTCTTTCATTAAAAACGTTTTCTTCTTTATCTCTCTTAATCATGTCTTTTTTTGTAATAACCTTGATTGCAACAAATTGTCCATTATCCTTTCTTCTTGCTTGAGGGAAATGAGAAAATTTTTTGAAAAAATATTTTTTTACCAAGATAGACTTTTGAGAATCCTCCAGTTCCAATGACTTTGAGAATGTGGAAGAACTGTAAATTGATCTTTTGGGTTGTAATCAGGTAGTCATTGTCGCCGTAATACGGTTTTAAGACCATTCTATCTTTGAGAACTGAGACTGATCTCTCAGATTCCGAAAGCCAGTAGTCAAGAGTGATGATATTATCCAATGTTTGCAACGCGACGATAGGTCTGTTTGGGTATGGTTCTTGAATGTTGTTGTTTGCGAATTGTCTGATAGTTTCACTAACGAGCCAACCACAAGTTAAATTATCTTCATCAGAAATTTCAAAAGTGATCTGGACTCTTTGTTTATTGTCAGCCTGAATAAAAATGGTTTTCTCGCCATCAACTGGTTTATTGGCACCTCCTTCTAAATAAGTTATTTTTTGACTTTTGTATGAATTTACTCGAAAAGCCACTATTTTTGAGTGAAGAAGCATTATTCCTTTGAAACTTTGGATTGGATGTTAAGTCATGGGAGTATGCTTTATTATGCAATGCCTGTTGAAGGTTTGGCCGACCAGTGCCTGCATAAGTTTGGAAACTCCCATTATTGGATTTGCTCTTTTCGGTTGAGTGTTCTAAGCCCATTCTTGAATAAATTTAATTTATTTAGAGAGGTTTTTGATTAAATCTAATACATGTATTGGAGAAAAATTTGACTGTTGTTGGGAATTTTTGTCCTTTTGAAAATACATTGCTCAAAAGATTTGAGAGGACTCTTGCAAAAATGAAATGAGATCAAATGCTCTGAAAATATTTTTCCCTTGAACTTTTTTTGAAAATTAAAAATGGAAAAATTTTTATCAAGAAATGAGAGAAAAAGTTTGAGAAAATTTTTTTGGAGGACAAAGTGGGGATAAAATTCAACTTTTAAACTCTAAAACGCTTTTTAGCAAATTATTATTAATAGTAGTAATTGTTCAAAAAAATCTTTGTAATCAGAATTTTATTTTGAGTTTGAATTTGAATGATGCAAAGTTATAAACAATAATGTAAAAACTAGATAATAAATAAAAATATTCTTTTTAAAAAAACAATATTTGATTATTTCTTTTGTTCAAGTTCATCATCATATTCTCTAGCAAGACCAAATCTTCCTTTTGTTGCAAGATGTACATCTCTTTCTATTTGAAAGGATTTAGGATAACTCTAAAGAAAATTAATTCTTACGAACAGTAACATCGAGACCTTTGTAGGTTCGGTTTTGATGGAAATCAAGAGTTTTGAGGAAATCTAATTTAACAAGTTGACCATTATTATCAGCACTACAAGGAAGGATTAATTTAGAAGTTCCTCTCAAGATATCACCTTTGGATGAGTTGATCTTGTTTAGCGGGTTCATCAGATTTACTTTCTTCGACTTGATTTTCAGGCAACGCTTGAACTTCTTCTTGAACAATATTTTCAACGTCGCTCAAGATATAGTTGGTCCATTTGGAGTCTGCTGCCAAGGCAAACTCTAATTCAAAAGGATTGATAAGGACCTTATAGAAATCTTTAAGGTCATAGAATGTGCTGTAAGGGCAAGAGACAATGATATAGGCATCAATTTCAGCAAAATTTCCAAGCTTAGGTTCTGTCAATTTATTGATAATAAAAAGATAGAATTTCTTTTTATGAGCATTCAAAATTTCTTTAGTTCTATCGAGAATATCTTTATATTTATTCAAATTTGCTTTGTTGATAAGAATTCCGAAGATTTCAGCTTCCTAAAAATATGTGAGGATTAAATTTCTCCCCAATAAACTGACTTTTGCTTTTTGGACCATGAAATATCTCTTCATCATGACTTTACTGTTATCAGAATACTTTTGAACAGTATTTTCAAGTGGATCATAAACAAAGACCTAGGAGATTATGCACATTTACTTGCGAATTTTTTTACTTTGTCAATGTTAAATTTGTCTTTGGCTAATTTAAGATTCTCAATAATTTTGGATTCCTTAGGAGCAACAACCAAGAGATCTGCTTTTTCAGTGATCGATGCTTGGAACTTTTCCTTTTCAACATATCGACCTTTTGAATTTTTTTAAAGAATATTCCAAAAAAATATTTACCAAAAGCCAAGGGAAGAAAATCAGTTTCAGACACGGGATTTTTTTGAGCAATTTGAGTTTTGATAATAGTTTTATCTGAGAGTTCTTCTTTAGTCAACTGAAGAATTTCTTCGTTTTTATAGTAATACATGATGTCAGCAAGCACCTGTGGATGTTGAGAAAATTGGTTTCTATAAACAACTCCTTACAATGATATTTTGTTTGAGTCTGGGCTCTTGGTTAAGAGTGCCAATAGTTTCTCGGAAGGCTTGTGCATCAAGTCTGAATTTTGGGAAAATATACTCGATTCTTATGGTTGAAGAGATATTGTCTGATAAGCAAGCATCACCAAAATGTACAACCAAATCAGGATTCACGTGTCTAGCTCCAATCATATCAACGCAGCAGCTTGCTTTTGTGCTTTAGAATGTGAGTTTGGTGAACTTTACTATTTCAAGAAATTACCTGTCTGACAAGATGAAGATTTTTTTCTCAGTTTGTTTTTCAAGTTGGTCTTTAACTTGAACACTATCAATCAAAAACTCATTCGTAAACTGAAGCACAATTCTATTAAAGATGAGAACAGGCACAATTCAAGTCAGACTTGTTAAAATTGTGAGTTTTGATCAAATCAACCAGGTAGGGGATTTCATAATACTCTTGGAAAGTGATATGATCTTGGTTAGCTTTGAAGCTTGCTTGAATATAGTATTCATCAAGGTGGATGGGTTGCTTGAGTGCTTCTAATTCTGCCTTTGAAGTATCCATTACTACAATAAAAATTTAATCTGAATTTTCTGGTCAAATAGTTTGTGGATTAATCACTCACTCATTCGCTTGCTCGCTCGAAAATCATTAAGCGTATCTTGAAAATTTTTTGTCTCGCCTGAGATTACCTACCGTATTTCAAAAAATCTTTTTGAATGATTCTGAATTTATATATTCAGTCAGGCTTCCCAATCCTTCTCCAGGCATTGTCGGACGTTCTTTCAAAAAAATCTGACATCTTCTCAAAAAGTCCGATACAACTGAATTGATGGGGACAGTATCTCAAATCTCAATCTCCAAAGAGGAAATTTATTTTGCAAAGAAATTTTTCTAGAAAAGGAAAAGAAGCAAAGAAAAATTTTTTTGTGAAGAATTTCTGAGAAAAATTCGAAATTTTTTTTCCTTTTTTTCGAGATTTTAGAGTTCAGAATTCTCCAGGTTTGGTCTGGATTTTTGGAATAACAGACTTTTTAGTTTTTGATAATAAAACTTTTTTTTCACAAAAATTCAAGGAAATATTTTAATTGAGCCTCGTGAATGAAATTTATTCAATTCAAATACAACTTGATCAAAAAAGTAAATATTCAACAACCACTCGGACTCAAACTGTGACATGTATTTTTTAGGAGTGTTTCCTCTGAAAATTCTCAAATATGAGTGAAACAGCAAAAAAGTCTCTCACTCTCCAGAAATTTTTAATCAGGGCTCCCAGATGAATCTGGAAAAGGATCAGGATTTTCAAAATCCAAAATTCTGAACCTTGATTGATTTCAAAGGAAAAGAGTGATTTTCATTAATTTTAATGATAAAGAGTAATTACAGTAGATAGATATAAAGATATAAAAACGCGGTACGAAATAAATAGATGGGATAAATGGTGAAATAAAAAAAGGAATTACTAACTCATGCTGTTGATTAGGCAATAATTCTAAAGAGGGAAAAAAATGGCTGATAAACATGATGATGGAAAACTGTGTTGGATTAAAGGAATTTTGTGCTGCTATTGCCACTAAATGATCTTCTTATGAATCCCAAGTCTTTCTGCAACTTGGACCCAACTCTTGTTCTTTCAAGATCTTGAGTTATATTTATGTGCGATCTTTCAAGAGATTTTTCTCTTGAAGGGATTGAAGAAATCGAGCAGGTGTGCTCAAGATTCTGTTGCACAACTTTCATGAGTGTATTTCTAGGACAGGTGGATTTTGAAGTACTCAACAGAGACCTTAGGCCTCCGCCACCTACAGTTCCGAGCTCTGAACCGAGCATCGTACCTTGCATGGTCTCCATTGTTTTGAGGAGCTCTGGAGTATTTGATCTATGCTTCTTGGTGTCAAAAATAAGCTGTCTTGTCAAGTCAAAATTCTGGCTTTCAGGGACGTTCAGTTGCCGGCTGGCCGAGAATGGCATAAGCACGCTTTCACTTGTAAGTGATGCATCTGGTATGCTTTGGATTCGAGTATTTGAGACTTGATGTTTGACTCGAAAGTTGCTTTCGTTGGTGGCTTTGTAATTTTTAACGTTTCCAGTTTTTTCTCTTTTAAAAGTGGGCAAGTTCATAAATTGTTGGCTATTTTCGATATTTGGGGTGTGCACACCTTTCATAGGAGCCTTTTTCTCAAAGATAGAGGGTTTAGTTGTGCTTGCGACGGTTTTATTAAATTTGAGAGCAGGAACAGCGATCTTTTTCACTTTATTGGTTTGCTCAAGGAAGAGATCCTGAGAGGGAAACGATGCTTCTTTGCATTTCAATTCAGCCAAAATCGACCTTTTGTAATTATCGACGTATTGGAAAGGTTGGGTGTTCATGAAGGAATCCTGAGCATCATAGTATTGGGTTTTTGAAGGCAAGATTGGGCTTTGGTTTTGAAAGGACAGATTTGATTTAGGTTCTGTGAAATGAAAGCTTGATTTGTCAATAAAGCTCAAGAAATTCTCACTTTCCAGAGAGTAATCGATAGTATTTCCACGGATGAACTGATTGGAAGTGTCATTTTGTCTGCTGGTTGGGATTTCAGATTCATCAATGACATTTTCTTCTCCAGCGAAATTTTCCAAGCAAGGCTTGATGAATTTTGCAGGTTCAGCTTGATTTTGAAGAATGAGGCCTTTTCGGTATTCAAGCAAGCTTTTAGATTTATCTGCATGGAATTTTTTGAGGATAAAAGCAAAATCTTGTTTGTAGCTTAGTAAAAATGGATGATTCAAGAGATTTATGGCGTTAGGCTTTTCTTCTTGGAAGCATTGAATAACAAAATTTTTGAATTTTGAAGAGTAAATTGATGCGTCCAACTGACTGACCAACTTTTTAATAGAGTTGAGAGGAATAGTTGTTTGACCGTTGGGGATATCAACGAGAATTCCTGCCATCTGAATCAAGCAAATACCAAGGTTCGAAATATCAACGGAAAAATCCAATGGCTTGGCTCTGGAATTGACCAAGTTGAAACATTTAATAGACGTTCCTAGGATTCATTAGGCCCATGTATTCACAATAAAGGTACCAAAATCTGAGAGCTTGATTTGTCCTGAAGAATTTACGGTAATATTATTAAGCTTGACTCCTTTATGCACTTTATTCAAAGTGTGAATATAATCGAGAGCGTATAAGGTGCTGTAGCAGATGCAAGAGATTTCTGGTTCATTGAGTGGAGCTTGAGTAATTTTCATGATATCAGCAATGGAGCCTAACTGGCTATAATCCCTAACAAACCATATCTGCTGGTTATCAACATAAACATCGATAAGTTTGTCAATAAAGGGATGTTCAATTGTTTTCAAGAGTTCCAAGTCTTCCTCATGGTAAAAGTTGGTTGGTAAAGAAAACACCTTGATCGAAACAAGTTTGTCTGTTATTCTACTCAATGCTTTATACATCACAGATGAATTCTCCTCATCTAAATGGTAAATGAATGGAGTTTCAAAATAGAAGGTTTACTGATTGTTTCAATGATTTGGAAAGCTTCGAGAGGGTTCATTTTCATAGTTTTCAAAGGAAAACTTGGGGTTAGCAATTCCGACATCAAACTAAACTGTTAATTTAAACGTTTATTTTGTTTAAAAAGTTGTTATTTATGAAAATGAAATGTGAGGAAATGAGAGGAAATTATTCCTTTAATGAGGTTTTTTGTACATATCATATCATACTTTTCTGTTTGATATAAATTGAATTTACAAAAAATATAAATAATATGCCCGAGGAGGATCTAAATTCTAGCTAGAAAAGATGACTTAATGTTTCTTGACGCCAGGATCAGTTTTATTTCCTGCCATTCTTCTACTCTTATGCTTAATTCTTTTCTTATGTTGAAGCTGCGTTGTCTTGATTCTTTTTCCTTCCCTAAAGAAGTTATTGAGTTAAATAGAAATTATAATCTAAAAAGTACAATTCTTGTTCTTCCATGAATTTGGCAAACTTTTTGAAGCTGGATTTCTTTCTTTCCTCTTGTTCAGCTCTATCTTTATCCTTTTGTGATTGAAGAACCATTGAATCATAAGCAAGTTCTCTCATTGCTCTCTTAGATTCTCTATTAACCTATTTTTGGTGTCAATATAGGAGGATTTCTAATAAAAAATTCTTACAGCCTTCTTCAACTTTTGCTTTTCTTTTCTAACTTCCTCATCATAATCACCTTGGACAACTTCAGTGTCACTGTCATCAAACTTGGGTGTCAATTGCTTGATTCTAATCAATGGTTTATCCTTGATAATATTCATGTCAAATTTAGTTTTGCATGCATCAAGAAGATTGGTAAAGTTATTAATGGTATTTTCAGCTAAAAATAAATGTTAATGATATAAACTAATGATCACATTACAGAATTTGAAAGCAGGCTGTTGATTGAGTTTTTGTAAGATGTCCTTGAGATTGTACATGGTGATATCACAATTGGGTTCGCTTCTGAAAAGAACAATGTATGAATTTAGGACTTTGGTGATCAAAGAATAAACGGCTTGATAAAATGCTGGTGTAGTTGGGATTTCCTTCTAGAAAAATCAAGTGAGAATGAGAAAAGCCTTGAGATGTACGGATTCATAGATTCCTTTGTAGACAGTGAAGATTTCTTGGGTATCAACTGGTTGGGCATCTTTTTTAGCTGAACTGGATTTTGTGCTGAGATTTTTATCTTTTGTTTGGTTGGCGAAAAATGTAAAGACTCTTTCCAAGCAAATATTGACTTCTGGGAAGAAGTAAGAAGTCTTTCTGACCAGGTCTTGACTGATAATGAGGGCAAATACTCCAAAGAACAATTCTTGAAATGAGGTGAGATCGAACTTGACGAGCTTTTTTGCGAGCATGTACATCAAGACACTTTGGAAATGATCATGTTTTCCATTATTCTCGAAAAAGGTGTAGATTTTCATAAACAATTGCAAGAAAAAGAGTTGGGCAATTTCTTCTTGGGCATTATTTTGGGCTTCACGTTCTTTCTGCTTTTCAACGAAGTTTGAAAGGAGCTCAACTAACAACTTTTAAAATAAGCAAAGTGTTCCGGACATGCTTTCTTACTTCATAAGCTGAATCCTCGAATTTCTGCAAATGCTTTATTGTCCACTCGTACATTTTCTCGAAGACAAGCATCATTTCTTCGATTTTGAAGGCAGTAGCAGCTTTCTCTAAAATAGGATCTATTCTCTTCTCAAAGTGAGCGATAAATTCCTTATGGTGTTCAACATCTTCTTCAAAAGAAAGAAAAGCCTTTTTTTTACTCATCTGATTTTTTATTTTTCCTTTGGTATCTTTAAAATTAAGTATTTGTACTGAGAGTATCTTATTCACAGATAAAATTTTTCATCAAATTAAGTTATCCACTAAACCTATCATTCCCGAAACTGCAAGAAAAATATGAAAAAAAATTCTTAAATGAAAACGAGAGGGATTTTTTTTTTTGAAAAGCCAGGATGAAAGAATTATATGCATAGATAATCATATTGATATAAAATACTCATTACATTGTGAATAAAATTGTGGAAAATGAAACATTTAATATCAGTGAGAGAGGGAGGAAGGAAGATTATCTTCTTCCGCCAGGGCCACCGGGTTTATCATTGGCCATGTTAATTCTAAGGGCTCTTCCTGAGAGTCTTTGACCATTCAGTCTGGTAGCAGCAAGTGCATCTTCTCTGGAGTTGAAAATGACGAATGAGACACCTCTAGATTTACCATCATTATCTATTAAAATGAGTAAATAAATGAATAAAATTGAGTAGTTTACCTCTTAAGACAAGAACATCAGCAGGGTTGACACCTCCTTTTCTGAAGAAATCTTGGAGATTTTGTTCATTAGTATCATAAGGTAAGCCTCCGACAAAGACTTTAACATCATCCTTGCCCTTGAGAACTTTGGAGTTACGGTCAAAGTTGTTTCCTCCACCGTTTCCTCCTCTGGCATTTCCGCCGTCTTCTTCAAGTTCAGGTAAAGCATCAGCCTTCTTGAGAGTGTAAGTTCTGGTGACGGGATTGCTTTCAATAAAGTTTTGGAGGTCTTCTTCATATTGTTCAGGAACATCGAAAGCAGCACCACGTTTAGTGAGGTAGGGTCTCATACCCTTGATAGATTCAGTGATTTCAGAAGAGAAGTATCTCTTGAGGAAAGTCCAGATGAAAGCGAGATTTCTGAATTCAACATCAGTTTCAACAACATAAGTGATGAATCCTTCAATGGAGCACAACAAAGATCTTTGCTTGAATTTTTCGTTGGTTCCAGAAATGATGGCAAGGGCTCTGGAGAGGGCTTCCTTGGCACCAATGTTATCAATCAATTCGTCAACAATGTCATCAAACAAGCCGACGACTTCATGAGGAACCTTCTTGATACTGGTAACAATATCTCTTGCGTTGGCTTTAATGATATCAGTGGGTTGAGGAGCACCGACCTTTTGGAATTTGAAGTTGGCTTGTCGTTCGATTCTGTCCATCAAGTCGAGTTGCTTTTTCATGTAGAAAGTAACGCAGACACCAGTTCTTCCAGCACGAGCAGTTCTTCCTGATCTATGAATATATGTGTCAACGTCCTTGGGAGGTGAGAGTTGGATAATCAAGTCAACTTCTGGGATATCCAAACCTCTAGCAGCAACGTTAGTGGCAATGAGACACTTAAACTTGCCCTCACGGAAAGCTCTGAAGGTGATTTCTCTTTGTTTTTGAGGGATATCACCGTGCAAGACTTGGCATTCTTGCTTGATGTGAGCTTCCAACATGATGTCGTTGGCTTCCTTCTTGGTTTCGGTAAAGATGATGGTTCTTGCGTGTTGTCCACCGTAGCACAAGACAATATCTCCGATAGCGCTATTTCTACTGAAGTAGGGGCAGTTTATGGCAAGATGCTTGATGTTGGTGGCAGTTTTGTATCCCTTATCTTTGATTAAGTCGACTTTGACGAGATCTTGTTCTCTCAAGTATTTACGGGAGACTTCATGAACCCAGGTGGGAAGGGTAGCGGAGAACAAGAGATTTTGGACTTTTTCTTTGGCGATTTGAGCATGGACAGCTTGGTAGATTTTTTCAATATCTTCTTGGAAACCCATATCAAGCATCTGATCAGCCTCATCGAGAACAACAACCTTTAATTCAGCAAAGGCGAGGACTCCTCTTTCGATCAAGTCCAAGAGTCTTCCTGGGGTACCGACGATAACTTCACCACCTCTTCTAATATCGCTGATTTGGTTACGGATTTCAGTTCCTCCGTAGATGGGTAAGACTCTGAATTCATCATCAGTGTATTTAATGGTGTTGAAAACGTTGGTAACTTGGATAACAAGTTCTCTTGTTGGTAAGACAACAAGACAGAGAGGCTTTTGGCCAGATTTATTCTTAAAGACTCCTTTAGCACGGAAGTTTTCGCAAATAGGCAAGACGTAACTCAAAGTTTTACCAGAACCAGTTCTATCTCTTCCGATCAAATCACTTTCTTCGTAGACGTGGTCGAAAGTGGCAGCTTGGATGGGGAAAAGATGAGTGATACCGAGAGTCTTGAGGTGGTCTTGGGTAGCTTGGCAGATTCTATATTTTTCAATCTTGTTGTTTTCGTCAAGTCCTTCGTTCTTGACGTCATTGACCAACTTGATTTTTTCATTTTTGGCATCGATTTCAAGCATGTCTTCTTTGGTGGCTGGAACAAATTTGTCCCCAGCTTTGAATTTTTTGGTGACACCGTGCACAGATTCCTCAAATCTATCGGATTCGCCATTTCTATCGAATTGGCTGAATCTTCTTTGCTTAAGATTGGAGGGACCGTCGTTGTAAGACTTTCTGGAGTTTCTTCTTTCCATTTGATCTAGATTGAATTGAATCCGCAGGATATTTTGTTTATGTATTTTAATTAAACAGAAATCTCTGGTATAAATCGGAACGATCTCGAATAGCTGTTGATTTTTTTCCTTAAATTAAAAATTCTTTAACTTTTCTGTGGTTCGAAACAAAGAGAAAAATTTTTGCTCAGATTCATGTATGTAAAGATAAGATTAAAATTTTTCTCCTTTAAAAATGAGTTAACTGGGTTGCTTTATTAACATGCAAGGGGAGTCAAGTAAGAACTAAATCTTGTATTGGGCATATGTGATGAGAGTTATTTCTCAGCATTTGAGAAAGTCAATACTTTCATAGAAATTTCTAGAACATGTCTCGAATCGAATCAAAATATTGATACTGATGATGATGATGATGTTCTTGTGAGAATATAGCATCCTCGAAATAAGATGATTAGAGTGATAGTAAGTCTTTATAGTTAGAAACTACGATGAAGAGGGTAAGGATTGCGGTTGGAATTTAAATGTTGATGTGGTTTTTCTGAACTTAGGAAGATGAAAAAAGGGATGAATAAGGGAAACGAGAGATTCAGATGAAAATGTCTGAGAGAGATATTTTTCCGATGCGAATTGAAAAATATTTCTGAAACAGAAAAAAAAAATCATCTCCAAAAAAATTTTGTTCGTCTTTTTTTGTCAAACAGATTCAGAGTTTTTTTTTTTCATCTTGAAATCTGTTCAAAAAATTCAAATAAGATTTTTCAGTTTTTATTTCAGTAAAAATCTCAAGCATCACAACATGAATACAACAAACAAGGATTTATGAATGAATTATAACGAAAAACATTTGTTTCTCTGATAAATTATTCTTGATTTCTAATTTTTTCAAGTTTTTCATTCTTGAGATATTCTTCGACAGATTGAAGGTCAACTTCAATGGGAGCAGGTTTTTCGACAACTTTGACTTGATTCTGAAGATATTTTGCTCTTGCTTTAAGTTTCTCAATGCAGTCTTCAAAAGATGTTTTTGGTACACATGAAACAATATTGAAGCTATAAAGGCATGTAATAACCTCACTGTAGTTGAGTGTGTCAAGAACTTCAAGAGTCTTCTCTTGAAAAGCTTGGTACAAAGCCTCATTTCCAACATTGGTTTCAGCGTAGGCTCTCAGACTGATGCAGAGTTCATAATTTGACATTTCAGGAGTCAATTCTCTGCATTGTTCTTGGAGATCTTTGAAGAAGGAGTCGATTTGGAAGCCTTCGAATTTTGAAAAGCCCCAAAGAATGATGGAAATATCCCAAGCATCAGCATTTTCCTTAAGTCTTACGCTTTCACGTTGCATATGCTCAACAGTAGGAGGACGAAGAGGAACTCTTTGAATGTAGGCCCAGAGGAGAAGAGCAATATCTTTAATAGAGTATGCTTGTGCTCTAAGTTTAGCATAAATTTCTTCTTCAATAGCGTCGAAGAGCTCTTGGTCTTTATAGCCAACATTACTGAAGCTCCAGACAAGGGTACTAAGTTCTTTAGCAGTGTATGTGGAAAGTTTGGTTTTTGCACATTCTGCGGATTTTCTGAAATAAGTGTCATCTTTTTCTCCTTTAGTTGAGAAAGCCCAGAGATTTTTGCAGAATTCTTCATTAGTCATATTGTAGACATTACTCACCAAGAAGTTTTCGGTAGTTTTATAGAGACTTTCAGATTGATATCCGAGCTCAGTAAATGTTTGAAGTAATTCACTGATAAATGTTCTTGGGATCCTCTTGAAATCCTTGAGAACATGAGTTTCTATGGCCTTAAAAATGGACTTTGAGTATTTTGGGAGATTGGAGTATAAAGTGAGGAGTTTTCTGAGTTGGTCAACGCTAAAAGTGTCAATTATTGTGATGGTTCTGTGCTCCATCAATTCGTAGAAGGTGTCAGAGCCTTTTCCATATTTGATGAAAGCAAAGAGAACAGTCAAGATCTGGTTATTATTCAAGAAGATGTGGCTCTTTGAGAGTGTGTTTTCGATTTTAGTGATAATTTCATGCTTAACAATTTGGTCTTCTAAAGGACTGGTGGCATAATGCATCAAAAAGGATGTTAAATTCTCCATATCCATGTCATCAAGACCCTTCTTCACTAATTCTTCAATAGTATAAAAGAAGTTTTCAGTTCCTATAGATGGGGAAAGTTTTTAAATAATTAACAATTCATAGGATTACCTTTGTTATGGGATCTGTATAATGCGAGGACACGATAGAGGCGGTTAAAATCTGTGGTGCCTTTTTCATTTTGGAAACTCTTGATGAAATCATTTTCAAAAAGTTCGAAAAACTCTTCGAGTTCTGATGAGTTGGCTTCATTGATACTGGAGAGAATTGTGATTTTATCTTCAAAGGAGAAATTTTTGGAATAATTTCTGATGACTGAATTGAAGTTTTCCCAGATGATGGGATCTTGGACGTTACCATAGGTAGAGCAGAAGGAGAGGAATTGAATAAGATTTCTCATGATTTTGAAATCTCTAATATTTGAAGCAGTTTCTTTGATAAGTTCTTGAAAGCGAGGATCATTCAATATGAAAGAGTTTTCGTAGGTGTAGGAGATGGCAGCCAAGAGAGCAATGAATTTGATTTCGTCAAATTTGGGATCGAATTTATATGTGGTAATATATTCATCAAAAACCTTTTTGAGGATCTTTTCTTGTTTTTTTCTTTCTTCATCAGAAAGGTAAGGTTTGACTTTGTCAGTATTGATGGTGAACTTTTTGGCTTGCTTAAGATTTTTAAACTCTTTATTCATCTCATTGAATTTTTTCATGGCTTCGGTCTCAGTTCCCTTTTTTCTCCAAAAGAAAGTATTGTATGGTTTATTGACAATTTGAAGATGTTGCTTTTTGAAGAGAGAAGGAAACACAAAGGTTCTCTTTGTAGAAAGCTTGAGGAAATTTTGAAAACTAAACATCAAAGATATTTTTTGTAGCGAAATTAATTTGTTATGTTTGGATAAAATCTTTACTTTTTCTTTTCTTAAAACATAAATAAAAATAAAGATCGGGTCAATGTATTGACACAAAACATAATGAAATATATTGAGATATGAAACAGCATAAATTAATATGCAATGATAAAAAAAGAAGATTGGATAATAATATTATTTTCCTCCTACTCCAAGCATTTTGACTCGAAAAGCAGTCTTATCTAGTGGAAAATAAGAGATTAAGTTCTATTGAAAAATTTGGTTACCAAGTAAATCCCATTTCTTTTTGAAATCTTTGATTTTAAGTGGACTGAGTTTTTCATGAATCTATGGAGATTATAAGTACAAGCTTAGATCTCTGTGATTACCAAATATGCTTTCTCAAGAAGATCGTGTGTTTCAGGATCTTTAGTGTAATCTTTTGCTAATTTGTTATTCTGAGATCTCAATGTTGGATCTGCTCCATAAAACAGTAAAAGCTAGAAAAATATTTAGTGGAGAGTTCTTTATGTTGAGGCCTTACTTTGACGCAGATTTTAAATTCTCCTTTTGCAGCTAAAAATAAAGGAGTACGTCCAGTCTAAAGATTTTGACAACAAGTTTTGAAACAATGAATTACCAAATCAATTGCATTTGGATCAGCTCCTTTTTCTAACAAGAGTTTAACAATAGCAGCAAAATTCCTTTTTGCTGCCCAATGAAGGCATGTCTCTCTTGCCTACAAAATCGAGTGAGTAATTAATCATAGGATCTTCGAACATGATCAAAGTCATAGACAAAATATTTATTTTGTTTGAGAGTTTTTGTAACTTTTAAAATATCACCAGACTTCACATAATCAAACAAATCCCTTGAACCTGCGTGTTCATAAGGTATTGAAGGAAACACTTTGTGTTGGATAATCTAGAGATAAAATTATTTGAATTCCAGACTTCATTATTATCTTACTTCATCCATAGTTAAATTGAGAAGACTCATTTTTTTCAAAACATTGAGAATTTTTTTGGCCAATTTCGTTTTGATTTTTTTCTTTTGTTGAGGAGGGATTGTTCTTTTGACGATGCTCATTCTTTGCTGACGGGAAACAATTTCTCTTTTTTGAATGAAGGGGGTTCTGACTTTTTCAAGATCATGCATTTGAGTTTTGAAGAGGATTCTGTAGTCAGTCAGTTTTTGAGAAATCTCATGAAATTTGAGAGGATCATTATTATCACCTTCTGTCACGATTCTCTTTGCGAAAAACCCATAAGGACTGATATCATCTGCATTTGATTCTGTTTTAAAAGGTGTATTATCTTTTGTGCTTGATAGCTCTGATGTTTTGTTGTTGTTGATATTGTGGAGACCTGAATTTTGACGGATCTCATCAAGAATTTTATCAACTTTGGTGACTCGGGGTATAATAACAGGTCTGACAAGTTTTTTGTGAGCAGGGGAAGGAATTAAATGGAGTGGTAAATTCATGAGTTTTTTGGAAGCAGAAGACTCTGCTGATTCATTCGAAATAGTTGAAAGGAAAGTATCTCTTTTTTTGGTCAAGGGCTTTTCTCGAGAAGGGGATTGGCTCAAAACATTGCTTCTTTTGATTTGTTTTTCAAAAGCTTTTAAATGTGATGTTGGAGTTTGGCTATTGTTTAACCTTCTTAAACTATAAACTGGGCTAACATTGAGGCTCTCTTGGCTTTTTTCTGGCAGGCCAAGTCTACTTCGAAAGGATGTGATTGGGGAGATATCAGACTCGGATTGCGACTTATGATGCGTTTGATTTCCTCTATTTAATTCAGATCGATTGGTTGTGGAAATCTCATCTTGGAAATAAGGAGCACAAAAAATGTTGAGCTTTGCAAGATTGGCAGCGTTTTGGCTTCTCTGAGGATAGTATCTCAAAGGGGAAGTGGAATTCTCAGCTCTTTTCGCAGAGCTATCTGGTTGTTTGGTTGCAGTTGAAGGGACTTGGAATTTGGAAACAGCCTGGGAAAAGCTTTCAGTTAATACGGGCCTCGGGGATTTTCTGGGGCTTGCTTTTGCACTTTCAATAGCGTGAAGAACACGAAAGTTTTTGGTAGTGCGCATAATTGCTAGTTTATTTCGTAATGAATCAGGATTTAATCCCCCGTATTTCTTCTTTTGTTAAAAAGTATTTTGCATTATTAATCAAAGCCAAAGTCAGAATTAGAAAGTTAAAAATCTTATTGATAATAAACACAAATAATTTATTAATATTGTATGTAATTATATTCATGAACCATAGGCGGGAGAGAGAAGGTCGCTTATGTATTACTGAATTACATGTTTAAGTTGAAATAGGTATATGATTTTTCTGTAAATTTATGTATGGGTTAACAACAACAATTATTCACTCTTTTCTTTTTTATTGAGCCTTGAGAAGAGTTAGATATTCGAAAAAATTGAAGGTAAAAATTACAGAGGTTTTACATAAGGTCCAACAATTTGATCCACCAAAGTGAAGCCTTGATCAAGGACTGTCTCGTGAAGGAAGCTTGCTCCCTGTTGAAATAAGTGTCTGAATAAAATTAGTTTTTTACAAGGAAATCGGGATGGATGAGCCACAAGCAGAAAAGAAGTTTAGGAATAAGTGTAAGAGTGCAGCTAGAGTCAGAATTAGATCATCAGTTCAAGTTATAACTTTTTCTAACCATGAAAAATTGAAAGTGAGACTCTCAATGAGTAAAAGGAAGCTATAAATAACCCAGTAAGAAAGCCACTGTTTAGAAGGGTTATTTGTGCTCATTGATTCCCAAGTTTTGAACATTGGGTATGCAAGCTGAATAGCCAAAGAGCCTAAGCAAAGCCCGCCATCTGTAAGTAAACTCAGCATTTTCTAAATTCAAGTGTTTATTTTAGGTTAAATTTATATATTGTTGTTTAATTACATGAAAACATGAAGACTTGAATATTGATTTTTTATTATATGAAGAGATTCCTTCTCTGATAAAAAAAAATGGCTCGAAAATTCTCAGAAAGAGATTATTCTGACATTGTCTGTCTGGGCTTTCGAAATCGGTTTTGTGAAAAGGAAAAAAAAATTTTTGGAGAATATTTTCAAAAGAGGAGGGATTGAATTTTTTATGATATAAAATAACCTTTGTTATATTTTATGAAGGCAAGATGAAACGCTTGATCGATTTGTCTGTCTGACTTTATAAAGTACTTGGATGCTGGCGATTAGAGAGCAAAAGAGGCATTTTTAGGACTGCCATGAGAGAGGTTATGTCCTTTCATGATTTCCAAAATTTTGATTCCATGATATTTATCATGAACGATCTTTTCAAGAGTAGAGATACCATCAATGACTCTAGATAGGATGGTTATTATACGAACTTATCACTGGGTTTTACCCAAGTTTGAGAGCTTCTTGGGAAGAGAGGACTGGGGCTCTGAAAATTTTTTCTTCGACATCTTCATTTTTCAAGCCCAATTGGTGGAAAGTGTTTCCTCTGTGATTGATGATTTGATTTTTAAGTTCATATTCATATTCGTACAACATATGGTAAGCCCTGGATTTTTAAGATTTTTCTGAGGAAAATTTTTTTACCATTTTTTGTCTTCATCTTTTAAATCTTCGAAAGCATTGAGCTTAGCCTTATTTTTTCCACCAGTGACAGTTTGGACTTTGATATTGTTGGCCTTGACGACATTTTGAAGACCAAGAGTTTGTATATTGAAAGCATAATCTCCGACCAAAGAAAATTCATCTTTTTGAAAATCAGAATTTATCGCAAAAAAAATTTTACTGGCAAAACTTCTATTTCCCGCTGCCAAGATACTGTTTGCTGCACTTAAGCAGACATCTTCAGCAAAAGTGAAGACGGGTGCTCTTTTTTTGGAAATTAATAAAAAAGTTGGATTGATTCATTGGTTATACCCTGTTTCTCTGGAAAATTTGTTGATGGCAAAGTTTATATTTTTGGCTTGAGTCAAAGAGCCTGAGTAATTTTAGCTTTGATCGAAGAGACATCAAATACCCCCAGGTGAGTTAATAGAGACAGCAATAAGTTGAACGCCTAACAAGTTCTTGTACTTTAAGGCGCGGATAAGAGCTTCAGTCCTGAAGAGAATAATAAATCACCAGCATTTCATAGTGTTACATGTGAGTAGAAATAGCTCCATAAAGTTGAATGTGGACAACTCTTTCAACAAATGATAAAAGACCCATATTTTTTATTCAGGAAATCCTTGATAATTAAATTTAGGTTAAAAGTATTAATATATTAAGCTTCTGTGAATTGATAATATTTTTTCAATCAGGATTTTTGTCTTTTCATTCAGAAAAGAAATATTTTTTTTTTTGCATAGAAAAATCTTTCAGTGGAAGGAAAAATGAGAATTTATTTTTTTGAATTTTTTTCATAGAAAGACATTATGTATCATTGCAATTGAATCTTTTAAATATGGAAATCGGAATGAATAACGTCTACTTCATTAGATCTATATTTCTATTGAATTTATTCTTTTTTATCAGATTGAGGAGTTTGTTGTTTGGCAACATCAGCGATTGTATCACAATAAAACACTGCTTCAGCATAACCTAATTCGCTTGATTTGACACCAAGGACTTTCATCATGATACTCTTGACTTTTTCAGCATAAATAGTCCAATCATCTTCGGATTTGAGATTGAGGTAAGCTGGATCAAAGACTCCGAGATCATAAACAGTGATGCTGTTTTTGAGTTGGAGCAAAGTAAATAAGAAAGATTTGCCAATTCCAAGAGCATCAAAAGCAGGACTGAATTTTTTGTTGGTGTATTTGATAGCGTAAATCTTGACAGGATTTAAATGCATGAAGGCTCCCTTTTTAAAAGAAATAAGGTATTCACCATTACTGGTAGTTCCTTCAGGGAAGACGATGAGCTTGGGAATAGATTGGGGCTTTTCTTTATACAAGTCAATTCTTTCTTTGATTTGAGTCATAACTCCTTCTTTGTTGTCTCTGTTGTCTCTCTTGACAAAAATAGCTTGCAAAGCTTTTGCAGTAGGGCCAAAAATGGGGTAATGTTCAACTGAATGCTTTGCTAAGAAACTTGGAGATTCGGGGGTTGACATGTGCAAAACAATATCTGCCCAGGAAACATGATTTGAGATGACAATAGGAGCATCTTGTGCTTGTTTTTCATTGACAGGATAGGTATTGTCAACATCAGAGATCTTCATGTGTTTATATTCAATAGAATAGAAACCACAAGCGTAAAGTCCAGATCGGGTGAAGAATCTGGTGACTTTTGCCATATATTTTCTTTTGGAAACAGCAAATTGTGGGGAGTTAGGGATGGCTATTTGTCCAATTCTCACAAAGATGAGTAAGAGGGTTGAAGAAGCAAAGAAGTGGAAAACTCTGAGTGGTAACAAAAACATGGCGCAAAAGTAAATTTCGAAACGATTCCATTTGTGAATGTCCTTTCTTCTAAAGCAGTCATACTTTTGTGCAAATTCCTGGTCTTCCTTGAGAATGTAGTCTAAGCCCGGGTTGATTTGTTTCCTGACAAATCTGACGATCCAGACGACGTAGATCAGCCAAAGTGTAAAAAGCAAAGTTAAGATCATTTTTTTATAAAGATTAAAAGTGATAAACTCTATAAAATTCAACTTTGAAATCACTCTTTCCCATCATTTCCGAATTACTAAAAATAAACCCCAGCCAAATGAATGGGTTTAAATTTAATGAAGTCAAAGAAATATCTTTTGAATCTTGAATTAATATTAAATAGATAGAGAGATATAGTACTGTGCGGCTTTTTTCAACGTGGATTTTAAGATTTGAACATTTTTATAATTGTTATTATTCGAGTGAAGTTGAATATATTTTGCATAGATTTTTGACAAAACAAAGAAAAAATATTCAATTATAGAGAGTGGTCAACAAAACAAAATAAATAAAATGAATACAGCATGAATTACATGTCATGACATGGTAACAGAGTATTTATTGTTATTACTCTAAAAAATTACGATCTTGCACTCAAGATTCCATCACTATTTTGTGCAAGGTATCTTCTTAATCTTTTATTTGTGGCAATAAGCCCTTGAGGAATTTGTCTCAACATTTTACGCCAACTTGCCATTTCAAATTCAAAGGTTCGTTTGATTCTGACCCAGAGATAAATTCCGATCAAATAATAGACGACAGTATAGGCTATAATGATTTCTAAAATTTGCTGTTTGAACGAACTAAAATCATCTGAGAGTTGAGACTTTAAAAGATCATCGATGTATTGATAAGTGACATAAGTAAATGGATAGAAAACTTCAACATCAACTAAAGGCTCCATAGCGAGTGCAGTGACTTCAGCTTCTAATGTTCGATTGGAATAATCAAAATAATCTTTGACAGATTTCATGGAGGCGAGTGTAAAACTATTCAAGCCGATAAGACCATTCAGAGCCACTCCTCCTCCCATAGTTGTACAGAGCTTCGCAAGGTTTTCATCAGGTGCATCAATATTACTGCAAAGGTCCCCAGTTGCGATTTCTACAAGGACTGGATTATTTCCAACTCCGTTTGTTGTATCTAGAAGATCATATAAGATAAAATCTTGAGCTTTAGTAGCTTCTTTATAGGTTTCTTCATAAAATTCTTTGATGGGAATGTTTGTAATTTCGGTGGTAATATTTTCTTGAATGTACTCATAGATGGAAGTTGCCAGGGTGTTGAGTTTATAGAGATTGAGATTGGATTGGGTCAATAGATCTACTTTTGCAAGGATAGCTTGATTGCCATTTGTCATAAAAACAAGGAGAGCAATATAAGAAGAGTACATCATGACGACGAGGGCGATCATTGAAAAGTTGAGTAAGATGAGAATTTTATTGATTCCTCCAACATTGGCAGAAGATTTCTTTTTGAATTTGTCATCTTTGAGTTTGTAGGTGGAGTAGTTGAGGAAAGTTTCGATGCTGTTAGCTAGATTGACTTTTTTGCCGTCAATTTTACTTTTATCGATCAAGCTGACAAATCTGTTCATGATCATGAGATGTTTGTCGATGGGTTCTCTTTCAAGGGCAAAGAGAATACTAATAAACTGATTTCTATCTTTGATGAAATTTCTTGTAATTTTGTAGAAGAACCATATCACAAAAAGGCTGGCAACAGCCAATATGCTCATGGAGTAAATAATATAATCGACTTGAGTCTGTAGCTTAGACTCATTGTCTTCGACCAAGATAGGAACTGTCTGAGCACTAGTTATAAGGAGATCATTGTAGGTGTTGTTCAAGATAAACATGAGATAATAATTGTCATAGTTGGTTGGAATTCCTGATGTTACCAAACTAGTTGATTGAGAAACTAATTCTGTAATGATATCAAAAGTATTTCCCTTTCTATCAGCGACAACAACTCCCTCATCATTAAGCTCATTGATGTAGATTTCATCTTGATAAATTTTTTTCTGCAATGAATCATCAAGCTTGTAGACAAAATCTCTAAGTTGATTATTTCTATTATTCAGATCAGAGCAAACTTCAAGAAGTTGAACACCAGCAATCTCCTCGACAGTATCTGTATAGCCAAGATCGAAATACCTGTCCGCTGCAAGCATGCCGATTTGAGCCTCGAAAAACATTCGAACGTATTGTGTCATATCAGTGATTCTGACCAATCTGAAGATTGACATACTGATGACTTCAACACTGCTTTGGACTAGATCAATGACAGTTTGGCTTCGGATGGCAAAAGCGACCAAGGGGGCTGTTAATACAACAATGAAGAGCAAGACAACCAAGTGAAGGATACCAAGATTAACGTTTTTGGGCACAAGAATGACAGCCTGTTCTAATTTGACCATTTCAGCTTTGAATGATGTCCCCACAGAAGAAGAAGCTTGGTGTCCTAATTCAATGATCTTGAGAGCATCATTCTTTTTTTCTTCCACAGGTGCTTCCCAATTTTCGTGGTCTTGAGACTTGAGCCTTCCAAAAGCTTTACTGGGATCTTTATTTTTTTGGAGAGAGTTTGATCTGTTAATCCAACTGATGTCATCGCCACCTTCATCATTTCCATTTCTGTTTGTGATGGTGGTAGGTTTATGAACAAAGTCTTTTGATTCAAGAGGATAGTACCCATCACCGCCTCGGATGAGTTCCCTGTTTTGGGTGACTGTGCTCATAATATTCTCGAAATCTCGATTTTGAGAGTTTACCATGATACTAACACTTCGAAGCGGCTCACTTGGTTGAGGAACCATTGATTTGAGATTTCTAAATTCCGAGTTTTGGACATTCATTATTGCTTTTTTTTGCATTTCATTTTTGAGATATCTTGTGGAAGCGCTTCCAAACATTGGAAGTGCAGGGAGGGCAGAAGCAGTGTCCTGATCTGGGACATTTCTTTCATCGCAGATATCAAGCATGATTTCACTGAGCGCATCAGGATCCATAAAGCTAGGGTGATCTAAGTAAGAGCGTTGAGGTTCATGATGAAATAATCTTTCATCTTCGACTCTAGTAATTTGTTGTTCCAAGTTGAGAACATAGTAATAGATATCTCCAAACTTGTGGGAAGTGAGTCTAACTGTGTATGGTACTGGTTCTTTTGTTTTGATTTTTGGGTCTTCAGTATTATAAACAAGGAACTCCATTGTAAAAGTGGTGTTAGGAGTTTTCATCGAGAGGAAATTCTTTTTGGCGTGACCAAAAGCAGACTTGGCAGACTTGATAGATCTCACTGTGGGAGCATCGCTTCTACTTCTTCTGGATGCTGTATCGAAGCGGTCATTCGTTTGGATACGATGCATGGAGTTCACCTCTTGCATGGCCAGAGAAAGTTCTGAGTAATCTTTACAAATATTTTTGATATTCATTCTTCCATTGAAGGTCAATCCAAAATTTTTGCCAACATTTTTAGTGAAGCCTTCAATCACACCTTCATCATTTAAAATCAATTGATCTCCAAGGGTCTTTTTGGGCTTGACAAGAGCGATGTAAACGGGAATCGTTTGGACGTGTGGGTGGATTGAAATGTAAACATCACAAGGAAGGATATTTCCAGACTTTTCAAGGACAAAAGACTCGAGGTTTTTATACATTTTAGAGTCAGCTGTTCCGTCTGTTTGGCCTTTTGAGTGTCTAACAATGATTTGATCATGTTGCTCTTTCATGAAATTTGGCATGACGATATTGATATTGTGTCCCAAAACTTCATTTTGGTTCCAACCAAGATTCTCAGTGAGAGAAGAGGTGACATAGGTTATTTTTGCTTGTCGATCCTTTGGTAATGAAACATAAAAAGCGAGAATGTTTGAGCTCAACAAAGTATCTTCAGAAAGTGGATCATCATTATCAGCATTGGCAAAATGGTGGTAAATATCGCTCGTTGAATACGATTGAAGGATTTTATGGGCCAGATATGGGGTATTTCTAATGACTGAAAGGTACATGCTATAGAGTGATCCGACCTGTTTTGAAAAGCCCCGCTGGTTTATAGCACATCTTCTCCAGAAGTAGGCGATATCATCAGCTTCTTTTTCGAGCACTCTACTTTTCATATTCAGATTTTTGACTGATACCTGTGACTCAGCATAAGCTTGCCAGAACTCAATGGTCTTTTTACTGTTTTTCTGAATCATTTGAGAGAAAATATCAGAAAGCTCTTCCAACTTAATGTAGGATTGTAAATCTAGAACTTTTCCTTTATTTTGACCGAAGAACTCATGGATATTTGCATTCAACTTTTCTTTGAATCGAATAGCGGTGATTCCTGTCATACCGCTAATTTTGTCAAATCCTGCTTGATGGATGATGTATGCAGAAGGAACTTGAGAATAAGTGAGAGCAAGGTGAGCGAATATGATTTTCAATTGCTGGTTGTGTTTAAAGTTTTCAGTGGACTCTTGGAGTACTCTTCTATTCAATAAAGTGATAAGCTCACTATAATGCTTGGAGACGTCTCCTGCGTCAAATTCTTCTTTGTTGAGGTTGAGATTTGTAGAAGACTTCAAGATGCGGTTCAAGTTAGAAACAGAGCCAAAGCCCTTGCTTTTCTGGTTTTGACCCAAGATTCCCCAAAATCTGATTTCGCCAGAATTCCTTTTAGCTTCATTGTTGATAGTGAACTGAGGATTACTTGTAACGTATTTTAGCCCAAAAATCTTTTTGAACACATCTTCCTTGGATTTAAGATCTTTGTTTGCTAAGCTTTGATATTCCAGAATTATCCTAGAGAATTGGACTGAGGTAAGTTTAATTGCCAGAGGAACAAGCCAAGCTTCAAGATATACGACCTTCGATGTGAACAAAAGGGATGACTTTGAAAACGAGGCAACCAAATTTACAATGGAAATTGTGACACAAACCGCGCTGAATATCAAAGAGGATTTCATGGGCCAGTAATGATAGAATGGGAATGAGCGTACCAAGGAAATATGTCTCAAGGTCAAAACCACCAAGGAAACCACTACAAACGCCCAGCCCTTTGAGTTTGTATCATCCATAAAAGCTAGTAAGGGCGACAGGATTGCCTGATAAAAGAAAGTGAAAACTTGATAGAGACAGCTATGCGTTGCAAGTCCATTAGATGAGATGAATGGGTCATAGGAGAAAATAGCATAGAAGAAGCCAAAAAGATAATTGAAACCTATAAGCATGCCACTTAGGATCACAATTATCATCTCAATGGTGTCGAGGGAGCCACCTTCATCATCAACGAGATAAATTGCCACAAAGTGCATTGTGATTGAGTTAACTATCCAAAATCCAATAGACAGATGAAGCTGCCCAATTATAGTCAAGTAAAAGCTCTCAAGTCTAGAAAGGTTCCTTCCCTTGATGTGGTTTTTTATCACAAGCCCAAGGGCGATGATAAAAAGAATCATGTAGAGGATAAAAACCACAAGGATGATCAACTCTCCAGCTTGACTGAAATCAGGATCTACCACTTCTTTGGTTGCAAGAATGTTGGCCAGCTTCTTGAGTCCATAGGAGACACCATCTTCATCAATCGTCGCAATCAGGTTGAGTTGTCCCCAGATCAAAATAGCAAACATTTGAATATTTGAAGCGAGGAATAGAATGTAAAAGATAATATTTGGGAGGTCATCTTCCCATAGCAAAGACTTGCATAAAAAAGCAAGGAATGTGAGCCTTTTCTGTTTCAACTCGGCAACTTGTCTCGCCATACAGAGCAGTTAGATATTAAATAACTTTATTTAATCGTGTTACTGATTCTTTAACTAAATTGAATTAAAACTTATCCGTAATAGAAATCGTGGAATCGCGATGGGTTTAACTTAATTCGCTATCTGATAGGGAAAATATGGGGGAAAACACTATCTTTCCTAAAAATAACTATTTTTTGAAATTTAGCTTTGAAGGCAATGTGATGAGGGGAATGATAGATGAGGAGTAGTTTTAGGTTTTGGTTTGAGTAAATATGGTAGTTAATCGAGGAAATCTTTCTCAAGCTTAATTAATTTTTTCCAAAATAAAGTAACTAACAAGATAAACTATTTATTGAAAGGTGAAATTCTTCAAGTTTGAGTGGAGATCTGAAAGAAGCTTTCTGATTAGAAGCGAACAATGAATTTATCGAGTCCTATAAGGGGGCAGAAATCCAAAGGGAAGGAGAGGATAGTTTACCACATTTAAAATCTCTAACTAACTTATTGTTTAATTTAAATTAATTAGCTTTTTCAAATTAGATCAAATGAAATTGTGTGCAACAGACAAAAATAAAACTTTTCCTTTTCTAGAATCCTCGGAACCACACCGGGTGATAGCAATTATTTCTCACAGATTTTATGATGCATTTTATCGCTTTTTGAATTGATTTGGAGGAAATTCGAAAATCTTCTTTTTGGATTTTGAGAAATTCATGAGTCTTTTTGAAATAGGAATTGTTTATGGATAAAGAGTATCATGAAAGCAAGCAGTTCTCTTGTTTCTTTTGAAGTATATGTTGTTAAATTTCATTTCATCTCCATTTTTGAGAGCATAACAGTCTAATTAAATATTTCTGAAATTTGGAAGGTATTCTAGTTCAGATGAAGAATTCATTCTCTCTCCCTATTGAGAGAAAAACCCAAAGGAGATAAAACTGATAGACTGCGAAACCTCTCGAGGAAGGAGGCTGGACCAATTTGAAATTTTTTTCGAAATTTTTCAGATGCTAAAGTTTAAGTAGCTTTTGGATCTTTCCTTTTGAATGAATGTTTTGATGAGAGACAGAAATAGCTTTTTCAAGGTTTTATCCATGTTATATTTGATAAACTCGTTTTGGGCAATCAGTATTGTTGAAAACCGACATCAAACACAGGAGGTTCCAATCCAGCTGGACGGCTTCAAGACTCAGACCTCAAAAAGAAGTATTTTTTTCGAATAATTGAGAGATAGTTGATTTCTAATTGATGTCGTCGAAAGATTTTTTTTTCACAAGGGCTGGAAAAATTCTCGCTTCTCCATCTAGAGTTTTTACCATCGGATTGTTCAATTCAAGTCTTTAGGTAATTTCCTTCTCACCCTTCTTTCCAATTGAAAATTTGAGGTTTGAGAGGGATTACCTTTTTTATGGGTATTGGTTTTTAAATGTCCTTTTTATTCAAGGAGATGAGGAGACGCATTTTAGGTTCGATGTTCTCGAGGACGAAACAGAAGATTTGCAGGTGAAACTCATTTTTTTGGGTCCTTTCAGTCCGAAGCATCAATAATTACCTCAGCATCACAGACCTGGGTAATTTTCGTCTTCTGTGGAATAATCAAGGTGAGTGTAGTGTCTTGTTGGTGAAATGCGAGTTTCTAACCCTACTGTTCCCGATAAATGAGAAAGTGAAAAAATTCCTTGTCAGGAAATTTGTATTTTAATTTTTTTCAAGAGGATGGGCTGAAAAATTTGTTGAGATTTGGTAAATTTATTTTCATTTTTTTTTTTCGTAGAAAACTTTTTGAGGAAAGTGTTTTTTACGTGATAGATGGTTTGGGCAGTTCAAAACTGCTCCTTTGAGGAATTTTCTATTACTGGAGAGAGTGTTTGACCTCCTTTAGAACTCTTTAGCAATCCGCTATTCCCTTTGTCTAACACCAAGCAAGAACTTTTTTTTTTAAATAAAAAATAGAAAATTTTGGCTCTTTTCAAATTTTTGGAGAAACTTACATTTTTCTTGAATTTTCTTTTTCAAAACTTTGGAATAATTGCAAGAGAGGAAATTAGTGGTATAGAAGGAGGAATCAATTTTATTGTTTTGAAGACAACGAATAATTACGAAGCCAGATATGTATTTAAAAGGTAAAAATAATTTAAATACATTTGCAACTACAGATTGCACATAAATTGGCTCAGTGTGATGAAATTATAGATAAGTTATACATGGCTCTATTTGAGAGAGTTGTAAAGTGTTTATGTTTATGTCAAAGCAAAAAATTGAAAATCTATTCAAAATCCAAATGATCTTCGATGATTCTAGCAACAATTTCGTATACTTCATTGTTTGGATGGCTTTGAAGACTTTCAACAACAGGAAGTCCTTGAGCTTGTGCGAGTCTGATGACGAATGGATTTTTGCCAATTCCTGATTCGGCAGTAGCAGCTTTTCCAGTATTCAAAATACTTTCAAGAGCTTCCAAGCAACCTTTAATGATGACGGCTTCATTGTTATTTCTCAAAGTTTCAACGATTAGTTGTATAAGATCATATTCAACAAGGATTTGGATTTCTCTCAAAGTTCCCTCGGAGCAAGCATTTGTCAAGCAAAAGACACATTCTCTTCTGATCTAGAAAGGCGTGAGTTAACTTTAAAATTTCTGGTTACCTCAAAATCATCGGTGACGGCCATATTGAACAGCTTTTTAATGATTTCGCGATTGTTATATGTAAAGACTTCTTCTACTTGGTGAGCAGGTCCTGCCAAAATGTTGGAGAGAGCCCAGCAAGCCTCTTTTCTAAAAACTTTTTTGGGACTGTTCAGGAGTCCAGCAAGAGGAGCGACAATGCCCAATTCGAGGAGAGCATCTGTAAAGACATCTTTTCCAGTGACTAAATTGCCGATAACTCTGAGGGCTGGAGCAACCATATATTGTTCTTGATGGGAAAGGAGTTCGACTACTTTACTTACTACTTCCATGTCAAAGAGTTTAGCGATTTGCTCATCAGTTCCATCTGAGGTATAAGAAAGAGCCCACATACAGTTATTCAAGATTTCGTCATTTTCGACATTTTTGACAAAGAATTCGATGACATTCAACAATGGTTGGATCTATAAATGAGTTAAGACAAAAGACGACCTTTTTCTTACTAATGCATAATCGGGATATGGTTTTCCTCTGAGGAGATTGGAAATGAGCCAAGTGGTATGACTAATGAAAGTGGTTTGGTAGGAGTTTCCATCAAGAAGCTTTTCAATGTTTTCAATAATGCCTTGTTGCAAGAGAGCATCTCTTCCATCAAGAGAGTCACCAGCGACATTTGAAAGGATCCAGACTGCGTTATCCTTGACATTGTCATTGGTGTGATCAAGCGCTTTCATGGCATAGGCAATAACTTCATTTTGAATCAAGAATTTAACGTGATTGGTATCACCAGAAGCGATATTGGCAACTATCCAAGCACATTCATTGACGAGGTTTTCATATTGGAAGTAGTCATAATCGAGAAGTTGAATAATATGTGAGACAATGCCAGTATTGATGAGCTGTTGAGTGGGAGGGTTTTCATCTCTTGAGACAGCTTTTCTAATCTCTTCGGCAACTCTGGCGAGACTTTCAAAATCTCTTGCTTTTAAATATTCACAAAATTGGGTGGCAAGGTTATTGAAATATTCTATGATCTAGTTATGATAGATTAGGATTCATTCGAGAAATTCTGGATACCTCAAGATTGGATCTTTGGAAAAGGGGATCTGTAGCATCATTTCTGGCTCCTCCAGTAAGCTTCTGGCGTTTTCTTTCGATGAATTCTTCATTCTTTCTTTTACGGATCTGGACCATGTATTGGTCTCTTTTATTTTTGAAGTAGATGTTAATGTCGTCAGCGTTCATGGTGATCTGAAGAAATTTCGAAACTAATTTTTTTCAAATTAACTTAAATATTACTTTCTTGATTTGAATTCCTGAGACAAATTAATCTGATTAATCCTGTTTTGTGTTTTAAAGTTTGCGCAAATTTTCAAATTTTGGTACCCTTTTTGAGAGGTTTATAAGCAGGTCAGGAATTTGCTGAAAGAAATGATGGCTTCAGTTTTGAAGTAAAAAGAGCCTCTTTCAGATAGAAAAAGCAAAAAATTTTCCCCAAAAAAAATTTCCCTCAGATAAATGAGAAGAAAGACGGTGGGGTTTATTAGTGGATTCTTCATTGATTCTTTGAGATTAAATCTCAATACCAAGCGAGTTTTATATCTTCTATTTGTGATTTCTACAGGGTACTCTAGGGGGAGAGAGATTCTGGATATCTCATTTTTTCATAAATACTCTAGATGATGTATTTTTTATCAAACTGGATCTTAAGTTGAAACCTTGAAGTATGGTTTAAGAGGATTCATCATTCTATTCATAAAATCGAAAGGGAGAAAAACAGAAGGCAGAAGAACAGAAAATTGAGGTTTCCCTCAGCTTTAATAAATTTAATTTTGCAAAGTGACTGACTGACTTGGTCTCCTGAGTGGTTCCAAATTCTCGAACTTTCGATGAATGAAAAAGAAAAATAACACTTATCTCACAATGAACTGGAGTATTCCTTGGGCCATAGAATAAATTCAGGGAATCAGAGGCCAAACGAAATAAAATTTGAAAATGGGACCAGATTCTAATCAAAATTTAAAGTTTATTACATTTTGTTCCCTCCAAATCTCCATTTCTTCTAATTTTACTTTCAGCTAGTAGATTTCGAATTTGCCTCTGAGGAAAATACTTTAATTATTTTACTCTAGAAAATAGTCAAAAAGTATATTCATGATGACTCTTGGAAATTTCAAAAAATTTTTTCAATTTTTTTCCTAAAAAAATTTCTTCTTTAAAAAAAATGCTTCACTATCATCATTTTTTAAAAAGTGAAAAATTTTGCATTTTTCTTGAATATCTCCGAACGAAGTGATACCAATGAAACCGAAAAAATTTACTCTCATCCACAATGATGAAAAATTTTGAAGTGAATTCTTTTAGGTATTCTTGTCTCTTCAATCTCAATAATCACAAAAAGGAAGAAAGAAATCAACAAAATATCTTAGATATATTTTGAAGTCACCCTCAACTCAGGTGATCACGAAACATGAAAAAAAAAAGAGCTGGTGAAGCTTATTCTTTGCAAAGGATTGAAAAAATAGCTGAATAAATGTAATGTGGCCAAAAAAAATATGTTTAAACCAGGTTGAATCAATAAGGAGAAACAAAGGAAGTTAATGCAACAGTAGATTTAACACTTTGCAGAATTTTCTGTTATATTAAATAGACAAGCAAAGATTGAATGCATTTTTGGCAATAAGATAATATAACGTATTTTATAAAATAAATTTCTTTTGATTTAACTTCTCTGTAAAATCTGCGATGTACTCAAATCCTGTTTATGAAACATACTATGGATCAAAGCGATCTGGAGCTGATATTGAGGAAAAGATGGCCAGAGAGCTTCAAAAAATGAAGCTTGGAAACGAAGCCAAGCAAAAGGAAATTGAAAAGATTTGCACTGAGAGTGAAGAAATCAGACAACTGAAAGAAAAGATCAAGGCTGCCTATGTCAGCAAAGAAAGAGCTGCACAAATCGCTGAGACTCAAATCAGAAAGCTTGAAGACATAGTATATATTTTTTCAAGATGTTTAACGAAAAACTGTTTAGAAACGCGATGCTGAAATTGATGATATCGTCCTTCAATACAATCAACAACAATGGCAAAGAGAGCAAGAACAAGAGAGCGAGCGTCGCATGAAACAATTGACTGGAAAAGACGTAAAATAGTTATGAGAAAACTGGGATCTTGAATTATTTCAACAGGTTATAAAACAACAAATGGAAGAAAAGAGACAAAAAGGAGAAGAAGCTTATAAAGAATATCTTAAAGAAAAGGAAGAAGTTAACAGAATTGTTGACAAGATTATTCAAGAAGATATCAGACTGATGGAAGAAGATAGAAGAAAGAAGGGACAAGCTTTCAAGGATATGATCGAAACCCTTGAAGAAAAGAGACAGAGATTAATAAACGAAAAGATGAGAGAAAAGGAAGAGAACAGAAAGTACTTGGAGTTCATGCAAATGAAGGAACAACAAGCCGAACAACATAGAGCCAAGAAGGCTGAATTAGAGGCAATGAAGTAAATTTATTCAAAGAAAAAGATTCTAAAAATCTAGGGATCAAATTTTCCAGAAACTGAAGGCCGAAGAAGAACAAAGACAAAGAGAAAAGGAAATGTTGGAAGACTTGCGAAGCCAACTTTACCAAGAAGAATGGGCTGCCAACGAGAGATTCAAGGAAAGAATGGAAGTCGAAAAGAGACAATCGTAAGATTTGTGAATAGCATTTGAATCTAAAAAATTACTAGACAAAAGCAACAAATGCAACAAGCCGAAAGAGAGGCTCACGCTATGAAGCAAGCAAAGAAGGAAGAAGAAGACAGAATGGAAAAGGAATTCAGAAGAATCATGATGGACAAGTTTGCCGCCGACGAAAAATTGGAACAACTCAGTCAACAGAAGAGACGTATGAAGGAGCTCGAGCACAAGAGAGAAGTAATTTTTTGGAAAGAAGAAAGAGTTTTATTTAATAAATTTTGTTAGGTCGAAAGATTATGGCAAGAAAGACTCATGGCCTACAGAGAAGAAAGAGACAAGGAAATTTTGGAACACCAAAGAAAGCTCGAAGAAGAAAGAATCAAAGACGAAATTATCAGAAGAGAAAAGGAAAGACTCTTGCGCGAACATATGCCACATATTGCCGAATTTTTGCCAAAAGGTGTTGTTAAACCTGAAGAAATTGGCTATTACACTTCAAAGGACAAATTCAACTATTCAAAGTAATCTTATTTGGTGGCAACAAACTTTTCACTTTATATTGCATAAGTTTTTTACTTGAATTTGGAGTGAATATATAAAGTAAATAAATACAAATATGATAGTCATTATGTATTTGTTTTATAAATGTCCTCTTCCTTTCACTTCTGTCTTATGCATATATAGTTTTTAAACCTAATCTAACAAAAGTTTTGTTCAGTGCATTCTCCTTAAAAATCCTTGAAAATATTTTGAAAGAGAGGTTTTTTGAGTATAAAAAGACAAAAATAAATTTTATGGATGAATATTATCAAGTCAAAATATAAAATATTTTTAGTATAGAATGCAAAATCGACAGCTCCTTATTGGTTACCACCTCTAGTTCTTGCGGATGATTGTTGTATGCTTTGGTAAGAGAAGACGTTATCATTTCCGATTTTGAAAGAGCTTCCCATAAAGTTATTGGTTTCGCCCTTGGTATTTTTGTTGGTATTAGTAACAACTTGCATTAAATGAGCAATTTGATCTTCATTGGCTCCAAGTTTATTTTCTAGCACTTGAATTGATCTAGAGAGGGTTATGATGAATGAAAATCTTGGAAAAAAAAACCTGGTGATTGTTTCAAGTTGATTAACAATTTTGTCCAATGACGTTGATAATAATTCTGGCAATCTTGTCATATAAGCTTGAACAGCCTGTATTGAATGGTTAGAAAATTTTGAATTACAAGAATTATTACAGCATTATGTTGATTTTCTTTATCTGTCTTGAAACCGTCAGAAGATCTGAGAGTATTTTCTTGTTGTTGTTTAGGAGTCTTTAAAGTTCCTTGACTCACCTTATTCTTATCACTAATCAGAATGGTTACTCAGAAATTCTCAAATAATGTCAATACCTTTGAGTTTTGGTTTTTAAAGTATCGTTTCTGTTGGATGGTTTTAAGCTATTCACAGGGCTTCCAAGATTTTTAGTGGGTGAATAAACCAAAGTTTTAGGTTCAAGAGATTCAGGTCTCTTTCCGAAACCAGTTGAAGATCTCATGGATTTGGTAGAAGTAGTAGTCTTTTTGTTGCTTTGAGTTCCTCTCACTTCAAGAATATCTTCAATAAATTCTGTAATAAATTGTTAACAAGAGGTCATAATCCCATAAATATTACCAGTTTCTTGTTCTTCAAAGTTTGATTTCCAGACCATGACGATATTATCACAGCCACCACTACCAAAGTAATCTCCTCTTTGAGAGAAATTGATAGCAGTGCATTCACCTTCGTGTCCGTAGAGAGTATATGCGAGTTTTCCTTGTCTAAGATCCCAGACTTTTAATTTAGAATCGCTTGAAGCAGAAACAAGATAGAATCCTGAAGGGTGGAAAGCAATCTGGTTGACACTATCAGCATGAGCATCATAGTGTTGTAACAATCTTTTGGATCTAATATCCCAGATTTTGATTTTTTTATCATGAGAACCAGATGCTATACATGTTCCATCAGGGTGGAATTTGACAGTGTTGACAATTCCAGTATGATCATAGAAAGTGTGTAACTCCTGCTTATGACTGACGTCCCAGATTTTGACGGTTTTATCGTCACTACCAGAAGCAATAAGTCTCACATCAGGACTGAAGTGAGCAGAACGGACCCAGTTGTTATGACCAGCAAGAGTGAACAAGAATTTCCTGTCATAAGCAGACCAAACTTTGGCAGTTTTATCATCAGATGAGGTTAAGAGCAATTTGCCATCTGAGGAGAAATTGACTGATCTAACAGGACCATTATGGGCTTTGATAGTGGTTGAATATCCTTCAATAGAATTTTGCCACAATCTAACGGTTTCATCCTTGGAGGCAGAAGCAATGACTTGACCATTAGGAGAAAAGTCAACATCATAAACAGGGCCCTTTGCAAATAAGAAGAAAGTGGGGGTGTTATTCAAACCTTATGACCAACAAACTTGAAAGGTCTTTGTTGAGGCTTAAAATTCCAAACAGTTACAACACTATCTTGAGAACCAGATGCAATTTGTTTCCTAAAAACGAATTTAGATTGGGTTTGGAGAGAAATAAAAGGAGTAATAAATGAGGAGAGTAGTTACATGTTGGGATTGAAAGACACGGAGGTGATAGCATCTTTATGTCCTCTAAAAGATCGTTTAAGAAGAGGGTCGCTCATTTGTTATATTTGAAATTACTAGATTTACCGTTTAGTTATGAATTTTGAAATAATTTATGAAGTGATATATAATGTAGAAGATATTTAATAAAACTAACTTGAAGAAATCTTAATTATTAAAGAGCCCTGTGAAATGAATTCTCTGATTGGCAAACATGTCATCCTCAACATTTGCACTCAGATTGTTGAAAGAGAAGAGTTGAGAGAATTCGACCACAAAAAAGCGGATTTTTGGTTTAAATTATTTCCTTGATATCTATATGTAAAAAATCAAATTTTTGATCATTTATCCTCCAAAGATAAAAACCACTTAGACTCATCAAAACTTTAACTTATCTTGAATATGCCAAATTAAATAGAGAGGGAAGGCTAATTATGAATGAGTGAGAGAGAATTTGAAAATAATGAATATTTGTATTTAGCTGTTTGATATTCTAACGGGGAAATTTTGTACTTAAATTCTAAAAATTCTACAGAAAATAATCAGCAATAAATAGCCTAAAAAATGTATAGTCCTATTCAGGTTGGGTTTCTTTGTGATGTTTCAGTAAACATGATAGCAGCAAAACCTTTCTGACAATTCTCCGATCAGCAAAAGTGGAGTTCAAGTTTACAAAGAAATTTGCCAAGAGTTGGGCAAAAGTACTTCAAGCAATATAATTTCCAGGTAAGACACCGTGAACTCTTGACTCTGATTATTGATTTAAAAAGCATGAATGAGAATAGTATGATCGTAAAAGTGGAGTCATTACTTGAGCAGGAAATGAAAAGTCTTCAGCTCCTTTTTGAGAGACATCAATTCCATACCATTGCATTATACAAAGAAATTCCTGAGCTAGGCGAAGTATTTGATCCAAAGACTGCTTCTGTGAAGCCCAAACTGTTGGGCAAAAATTCTCAGTTTTCCATGTCACAAAGATCTTTCAGCAGATACTCAAATGGAGCAAGACCCACAAAATCGCCAAAATGTAACATTTATTTTCAAGTTAAGGAAATATTGAAATATGATGTATAGCTGATCAAAAGAAAGCCAAAACACCAAAAAGTCAAGAGAACGTCCCAATATTTTGCAAGTTTGAGAATTTTTATATGGAGTGGATAAATAAAATGCTTATTAGGGTCCTGATCACTCAACTTAGCCAAGCGACTACTCTTGAGACTTTGAAAATGTTTGGATTGAAATTAAATCGACACTCCTTAAATTACCTTGCTTCTGTATGAACTAAAATGAGAGTTTTCCGCCTTTGCTAACCTGATTTTTTAGGGTATCAAACAAAATCAAAGTTTGAAAGAATTGTATATTACCTATTGTGATTTGACTTCCCATGATTTTGAATTACTGTTTGGAGCAATAGGAGAAAACAATCATTTAAATCTTGTTGATTTATCTCATAATCAACTTGACGACGATGCAGGAAGAATGATTGCAAGTATTATTGGTATCCACGGAAGAAAAAGAGATGAAATCATGTGGGTCTACAGTATTCGTGGTGACCAACCTGATGAGGACCCAGAATTAAAGGGCATATGTGACTTGAATGTCTCATATAATCAACTCGGTTCACGTGCATTGAGAGATATGTGCGGTCCTTTAAGACATGATACTTGGTTAAGAGTAAAAACTTTTGAAAGGGTTAATGATTTTGATTATTTTTTACAGAATCTGAACTTGAGAGGAAACCAAATAGGAGAAGATGGAATCTTTGAATTAAAGGAAATCTTACAAACGAACAATTCCATTTTCGCTATTGATCTCAGAGAGAATCCGTTTTTCAATCCAGCATTATCAAAGGAGATTGTGAATAAGCTTGCAATGAATATTTACAGTTACAAGGAAAAGAATATGCTTGTAACGAATGAAGACAATGAACAAGGTGAAAATCAAATGTATAATAATGATATGCATACTGGAGAATTCAATTATTCTGGTCAACAATCTTCTGACCACCACGGACAAACATTCCCAGGCTGGAATAGCAGAAAAGGCTCAAATACATTTGATGGCGGACATCATATTGAAAGAATAGAAAGCGAAAAGACTCCACATAAACTTGGCAATGAGGATATCGAAGAACTCATGAAACAATATGATGCTAAATCGCCTATAGAGGAAAATAAGGAAGATGGACTTGGAGCAAAATTAGAGGCAGTTTCTTTTGGATTTAGAAATGAAAAGATCAAAGAGAATTTACGTAAAAATTACAAGAAATCAAGGCTTAAACATACCAAAAGTGAAGGGGTAAAAATTATCAGAATGAATATTTTTTGATTGTTTTAAATAATAGAGGTCAAATATTTTCTTTGAGAAAGGAATGATAGGTGGAGAAGGGGATTGTGTAAATTGCAAGCATCTTGGAAAAAAACTTTTGTTATCTGAATCAAGAGGAGTGAATCTGCTTTTAGAAAATTACAAACTCAAGAAAAAGTTAAATGCTATCCTTCAAGCTCAAAATTCGTGGTCAGCAATAAGTCCACAATTGAATGAAATGGAAAATACAAGCAACGCTATTGGCCCACACCCTGAAAGTATTTCTCAAGGTAATGAATAAAGTATTATTTGAGGTGAGGTTAACAATTTTCAAGACTTGTTTAAAAAGAATACAACGACACTTGGAGAACAGATGGTCCCAGATTCAGAGGAAATGTTTAATAGAATTGAGAATTTGATGGCTGAATTAACTCGCATGATGGACAATTTAGAAAATGTGAATGCCACAAACAACTTTACGGGGCATTTCACAAACAGCACTCACTTGACAAATAACAATACCTATCAATTAATAAACAGTGCTAACAACATCAATTTCAACACAACTTACACCAACATACTGAACAGTAACAACAACTCTAGACTAAACGCTTTCCACAACACAAATCTTCAACAAACTTTAAGCATGCACCAAATTGGTGGAAATAGAGACGCCTCTAAGTCGTTCTCAAGAAGTCATCAACCGAAAAATGCTCAAAATTTACACAATTATTCTGAGCATAACGCCCTGACCCCAAATGACAAGTCTGATAATCAGGAGAGTAAAGCCATTTCACAATTTTCGCTGTTCTTCCAAAATGAGAATTCTCACATGAACAATTCTCATTCATAAGCAATTCCCATTTATACAATATAACTATTGATAGTTTAGTGATTTGATATTATATAAAATATGTAAATTAACTAGACTCCTTTTTGTCTATAAAGTCAGTCTCACATCAAATGAAAAAAAATCTCAAAAAATGGCCCATTTTTATTTCCAAGTTGATATTAATTAATTTTTTGTGCTGTTTTTCCATAATACAAATTTATTGAAATGGATACGCTTCCACAAGACGACTTTTTTAACCAAGATAACTCGCGTTATTTGGAGATGCCTGTCAGCCCAATTAACCCTGAAGCAATTGCCAAGCTTATCAAGGTTGAGTGGAGGAGATTATGAACTTGATTTATATTTTAGGAATATCATGGCTCAATCCAGCCAAGAATGCCTTCAAATCGTACTCAAAGATCCGAAAAATTATTCGATGTAATGTGAATATTTGAAAGGTGATGTTGAATAGGAGATTAGGTTGTTTCGAAGGCTAGATCCAATCCAAATATCAGTATACTTCCAGAAAAACTTGCTTGGCATGGAATTCCCAAAGATGAGTTTAAGCTTCAGTTCTTTTCAAACAAAGATACAAGAGAAAAATTGATAACAGCATACAATGGTATCAAGGCAAAGAAACACCCAAAGCCTGCATCAAAATCAAAAGAACTTGATTTGTTTGAAGAAATTCCTGATGATTTGAAATTCTACGACGAATGCTATCTCAAAGTAATTGAACAAAAGGGAATATTTTTAACTTGGAAAGATGGCGAATCTTGCCAACGTCGAAGGCCTCGAGAAATTGTTCGAACCAAATTTCGCATTAAATGCTTACTATTTTGTGACAATCTCAGACTCTCCTGGCTATGCGTGCTACATCTTGAACTACTGCATAAAAAATCTCTCAGTAAGATTGAACACTGACGATTTCTTTGTTTATGAATCTGTAGTCACATATCCCAGTTGGATGGCTTTTACCTGCAAGTGAGAATAAAAGAGAACTTGATACAGCTAAATTCTGTGAATGTGCTGATATCCCAGTAATTTCATAGCGGTGATGATCTTTTAACAATTTTTTTCTCATTAGGAGGGAGATATGGAAATGAATGTTAGAACTGGAGAGACATTTGATTTTAAAGATGAAGAGTCTTTTAAACAATGGGCAGAAGAAGTTTTGCAGGGAACTGAAAATGAAGAAGGTGTCAGTCTTGTCCTTTCTGCTTTTACTTCAAAACAAAGAACATTACAATTGAAGGAAAAGGAAATGCAGAAACACATTTTCAAAGCTATTTTGGCAGCTTCGTATGTGTTGGCCGATAATGGGCATTTGATCATCAAGCTCTACACTGTCTTCCAGCGTATGAGTATTGAATTGATGTTTTTGTTGTTTGCTCTGTTTGAGGATTTTAGAATAGTCAAACCCAATTCATCACATCCCAAAAAATTGGAAAGATTTGCTATTTGTTCAAAGTTCAGACAAAGTATGGCGAAAGATCTCCGAGAGAATTTATTGGCAATGCTTCCTCATGTCACTTCAGACGAATTCATGAAACAAGATGGAAGTATTATCGATTTAAATACGGTCATGGCCGCCAAAGATTTCAATAAATTTATTGATGCTATGAATACAACCACCATGCAAAAACTTAAAATGGAATTAGATAACCCGTAAGTCATTGGGGAATGTTGCCTTTTTCTCTAAATTTTATATAGAAGACCAAGAAAAATTGATGCCAGACAAACAAAGCGTCTTCTTGGCAAATGGAAGGTAAAAGAAATTTTTGACGGGACTCTCTTTCTAATTCATCCTCGTAGTTGATACAAGTGTCAGAATCAGATCAATCAGACGAAGGAAGTCCGCCAAGAGGTGGCCCTAGAAGTTATCAAAGCAATCAATCAAGACAGTATGGAGGAGATCATCGGGGAGGCTACAGAGATAACTACAGAGATAACAGAAACAGCAATTATCATCGTGATGATCGAAGTCATGATAGAGGAGGCGATAGAAGAGATCATAGAGACAATCGAGACAGAGATCATAGACCTCGAGGTGGAGGTGACAGAGGTGGCCGCGGTGGAAGAGGAAGAGGCGGATATGATAGAGATAGACATGGTGATAGGGACCATAGAAGACATCATGATAGTCGGGATAGTAGGGATCGCGATCGTGATCGTGATCGTGATCGTAGTAGAGATTATGACAGGAATAGAAATGACAACAGAAGGCCTCCTGATTTTGAAAAGATGGAAGTGAAGGCAAAGGACGTTTTAAATAAAGAAATGACAATTTCATCATTTGATGTTTACGTAAAAGAATTTTGGTATTTTTAAGATTAATTTTCTTTAGGGATTACTTGGAATTTCAAAAAAGTAATACTCAAGTGATAGCAATCGGAGTTGTTTATTGGATGATGTGTATAGATGAAATTGATAGTTTTATGCAAAGAGGTTTCAAAAAAAGAGATGTAATTCAAAGCGATTTTGAAACATTTCTTGTTATATAATAGATAGACTTTTAATTATAATAATTTCTGTATGACTTTACTATCCTCTAATCCAGCCTCTTCAATAGTTTGATTCACATTAGTAATTGGTTTAGGTGGGAATCCTGCTATTAATTCAAATTCTCCTGCAGTTGGTGTCAAACTATGTAGATGAGGTTATTGAAATTAAAAAGACAAAAATACCTCCAAACATATGTGAAAACATCAGAAACTTTAGTATCATAATTAACTTGAACTTCTTCACTTTTTCCATCATGTAATCTTATCATTATTCTCGTTATTGGCTTATTATGGTCAATCTGATAGATGGTTTAGTTGTATCTTTCGAAAAGATTTACTTTTGGTGGTTGAGGCTTAATATCTTGTTGAACTAGTAGATGAGATTTTCCAGATGAGGGCGCAGTTAAGGTTGTTCCTGAACCAGAAAAAGCAACATATTTTGGTGGTGACGGTAATTCATAATCATGTTTTCTAGTGGAAAAATAAGCTCCAAAGAAGGCAAGTTTTCTCAATACGTTCTATCTTTGATTCCGACTTTGAGGCCTTTAGGATATTTAGCGCGAAGTTCTGCAGGGACATAGCTAAAAAAGAGATTATACACATTTGCCTTTAAGAAAATCATACTTTTTGTTGAGTTCATCCATGAATTTTTTATTTTCTGGGTCAGTATAGTTTCTGAATGGGCCATCATCGACCATGAAGCCATTTCTGTACAAAGTAATTTTGCAAGTATGTTCAGGTTTTTCTTTATCATCATCTTCTCTCTTTCCCCTAGAGTTTCTATATAATAAAATTGGTTGATTTTTTCCAAAAACGTGCTGTTACTCTTGAGCTTTCTTTAATATTCCCTGGACATTATCATCACCTCCTTCAACTGCTAAACCACTTTTGAATTAAACATTTGTCTGTATTATCAAAATTTACCTTTTTTCCCCTCCAGCATAAAAATCTGTCGTCTTTTTGTCTCTTTTGTCTTTGCTATTCTCTTTGAAGATAAGGGACACTGTTGAAAGAAGAAGATACCCTTTTTTAAATCATCAAGAGTTCGGAACATTTTTTTTTAGTAGAAAGTTGTTGTTGACGTTTTATTAAAATTCAAGAAAATTATTTTGGTTTGTCTTTGCCTCCAAAAATTAGTTTTGTTTGATGAAATTTTTTTTCATAAAATTCTCTTATGTTAAAAATAAAAAGGTTTCTTTAGAATAAGCACAGCGATGAGCAAAAATATGCTTTAAATAGCACAAAAAAATTTTATTCAGAGGCATCACGTTGACTAGTCAAGGGGTGGTTAGAATCTTCATTTGGTGAGTTTTTTGTTTCTTTGGGTTTTGCTTCCTTTTTTGAAAAATAAACATTTTGAACATTTCATTAAAAACTATACCTCTTTGGTTTGTTTTCTATTTTTGAGGAATTTGAGGATCATCATAGCAATTGCATAGGCAAACATCAATCCGATAGCAATAAAGAAGATGATAATATTGATCATTGCAGCAGTGTAATATTGAGTGTCATCCTGAAAATATAAGATAAAAAGGCGATCTAATCCTTTACGCAGAGAGAATCTGAGGTTTGAACAGATCCATAAATATTCCAAACAAGACTAGCAGTCAAAAAGATGACAAAGAAGATGAAATTGGAATAGATTGTTGCAAGAGTTTTGTAATACTCGATGACCATATTTGAGTACATGACAATGAAAGAATATTGCAAAATAAGATTTCCTAAGATTGTCAATCAAAGAGTAAATAACTGAGGTTACCAAGAAGGTAGCTATACAATCTTTCAGTTTTGCCATCGAGTGCACTTACAGCTTCACATACTTTGTAATCATACTTTCCATTAACAACCATTGCTGATGTGATCATCGAAAGGATGAAAAGCAATAAAACAGGAATTGCTTGTCCAATGTAAACAATCTGGTAAAACAAATCTTAGAAAATGGGTCCAGTTATGAGTCCTTACTTCGCTGCGTTCTTCGAGGTAATCAACAACTTTTTTGATTTTAGGAGTCATTTTATCAGTCCAAGCTTTTCCAAGAGAAGCCCAACATCTTGAAAACAAGTTTTTCTTGGGTGTTTGAGTTGCAGTTTGAGTTTTTGGTTGAGGTGTAGCCATTCTTTCTGCAAAACTTTTGTTAACACTACTTTGATTAAAAAATTATTAATTGAAACTCCTCCTCGAATATTTCTAAACAAGGGGCAGGGCCCAGGAACTGACTCTTTTCTCCTCCTTTATATTCACAAAAGTCTGAAAATTCAGACCCCGTAATATGGCAAAGGGATCCTAGTTTGATTTTCTACCTCTTACAGAACAGGATGTTCAAAATAGTGAGAAAATCTCTGAACTCCATTTCGTTGCCTCGATTTATAATGGCTTTATGAAAATGACCCTCATTTTTGACTCTCTTTCAAATAGAGTTAGAGAAAATAGAGAGACTTGGTTATGGTTAGATAGTATAGGTTGAATAAAAAATTTTGGACTGTCGGTCATTATGTAAGTAAAGTACATAATATAATGACAGATAATATAAATTTAAATTATGCAGAATAGAAATAGACAAATAAATTCTATCTTGTTTATATAGAGTATAAAAACACGCAAAAATCGCTTTACCGACTCCTTTGAGCAGGCTCAAGGAGTATAATTAAGAGCACTGAAAATAATTTTTGATATTAAATTAAGGGTTCGTTTAAACCAGAAAATGAGGAAAGACCAGCGATGAGAGCTTTGCTCCGATTCAATTGTTCCATTCACAACCTTTGATTTCGTAATTAAATGACCATAACGGGAAGTTCAATTTCATTCATGCCTTCTGCTTTGCTGCATTTGCCAACACTCTTTCTGCACAAAGGACAGGCATTGTTGATTTTGAGCCATTTTCTAATGCATCTTTTGTGGAATTGATGTCTAGAGTAAATTTTTGAGCGAAAGTTTGTAGATTTTTATTTTTACTTTGAATCACAAGGAAGTTCAGCCAGGTTATCACCTTCTTTGTAATTTGCCAAGCAAATATAGCATTCTTCGGACCCTGTGGTATCAAGAGAGTATAATTTGGTAGGCAATTTAGGGCTCCCATTTTCCTTGAGAGAGAGTCAGAAATCGATAAAAAAGAGGATTGAGTACAGTGGCAGTCTTTGATTTAGAAGCCAGGCTGAGATGCGAGAAAGTGATGAAACTGAGATAGCTATGGTCGAAAATAGCCATCAACAAGGCGGCACCAAGATAGAAGTATCCACAGTAGAGGTACAAGAAGACCACATTTGTGATTGCCTCCATGCCTTGAGAGAACAAGTCAGAAAAGGGGAAATGGTAGAAGGGTACTTTGGAAGCATTCTGTGCAGGAGCTGTAGTAGAGATAGTGTCCCCAAGCCCATAAAACGAGATAATAACTGAAAGATTAGCAAGAAACAAGGCACTTAATGGTACCAATTATTGGCAGTCACGGTGATCCTTGAGCAGGTCCAATAAGTGTCGTTGGAAACAGCGCCCGGACGAGGAGTGAGTGGGCTTTCAGGGTCCAAGAGTGGAGTGTTATTGTTAGATTCAATTAATTGATGGGTTGGGAACATGTGTCTGGAGATAATTTTCTTGGTGTCGACAATCAAAACAGTAGCGTTGATAATATCGCAGAGAGTGGCACAAATGAGCCAGTTTCTAAGCATATTGGAGTGTTCAGTTTGAATTCTGAGGACAAAGAGACTAATGAGGATTTTTCCGCATGTGAAAGAGGTCAATAGAATATTATATGAAAAAGGATTGGGTGTATTTTGGTTTCTTCTGTTTGTGGCTGTGGGAGGCTAGGCAACTTTTAGACGAGACGGATTTTTAAAAAGCTGGAGTTACAATACTAACAAAAGGAGCCCTTAGCATACAGGTTGGTCTCTCTCGGTTTGTGAGTTTTTGTGAATAGCAGTGTGAAGTTAAATATCTTATTACAAATTAATAGAAAAGTATTTTACTTAATAAGCTCACTTAATTGTGCTCTCTAGTAGCAAACAAACCAAGAAACCAAAGAAAGCCCGCCCAGTGTATCTTTAAGAGTTTCTCTCTTTTCTCCTCTTCAGCTCAGAGAAACTTCACTGGAGACTGAAAAGGAAATTTTTTATTTGAAAAATTCAAAAGATTTTCGAGAAACTAGAAAGTTAGCCAAGAGAAAACAACTCAAAGAAGATGAGAAAGACAGTGAACAGAGATTCCGGCAAAATTCAAAAAAGCGGTTATTAAACTCGGAAGAGCTTGGATAAACTGAGGAATTGAGCCGGTTTTGATGAGATTCTTTAATTGGTGGAATTAGAAATACTATTTTTATGAATAGGCCGGGATTATTTGAAATCGGTTTTTGTTGGTTTGATCTTATTGCGCGGCGAAAGAATCATGGGGGTGGTTTTTGATGAGAGACAAAATGAAAAACAAAGAGTTTTCTTTCCAGCAAGAGAGAAGGTGATTTAAAGAGTTTAAGGAGAGGCTGAGATGCTATTGTGCAAGATTAAATCGGACGTCATTCGGTCGATGGTTTAATGTCAGATGTTAAATTTAAAATATTATCTCTTTCACAATTAATTTTTTTAATTCTGTTTTTATAGCAATCTCAGACAATAAGAAACGGATTTGGTCACTTGGTATTGAGAAACGAAAGATCAATGAGAAATTTTTCTCAGTAGGTGAGGAATTTTACTCTTCCGGATCAGAGAAAAGGAAACGACTTTGAATTGAAAGAAAAAATCAGAATTTATTGGTGTTGTTTCATATTGCATGAAATTTGAAAAACTGAGAGAAAAACTAAATGCAGAAAAAAAAGAGTATTTTGGAGTTTTTACAAAAGAGTACAGTGTCTGAGTGGGCTTTTTTTTTGGCTGGATGGGGAGAAAGACCTCAGGAATCTGAATAGAAAAGGATAGTTGATGTTGTTTCAACATTGAATTTGGCCAAATTTATTTAATAAAAAAGAACGCTTTTATTTTTAATTGACAGTTAGAGTTTTAGAATAATCCATATATGCCTCGGATCCAAAAGTGGAATCCAAGACTTTTGAATTT